>Ga0129307_1002445_pt1 | contig 14560 bp, 11 predicted proteins | sample P1105metagenome_FD_94437 | JGI IMG/M metagenome (GOLD analysis project Ga0129307, IMG submission 94437) | Capybara group fecal microbial communities from Wisconsin, USA - P1105 metagenome | ecosystem: Host-associated > Mammals > Digestive system > Large intestine > Fecal | place: USA: Wisconsin... | reverse complement strand
GTTTTTCTTGCGGTTCCAGTTGCGAAAACGAGCCATCGTTCGCAGGCCCGAGCATCGCCAAAAAACGACGGGCGCCCATCGTAAGCGGAAGAGGAGGCATCTTGGAACAGTCGCGACACTCTAAGCCAAGTCCCAACGGAGAAGGTGCTATCAAACGGTAAATCGCGGCACAAGCCTTCGGACGCGGATTCGAACGACCCATAAAATAAATCTCGCCCAAATCGTTCCACAATTCCTCGGGAGTCCGCTCGTGCACCCACGCCACCAAATCAGGATGACGACGGACAAAAAGCCCTACGCTCCAAAAAATCCCGGCAACATGCTCAAAAGCAGTCCAATTGCGACTGTTGAAAGTCCGTTCTACAACGTCTTCTATTTCTGCGGCCTTAGGCACAGGCAACGCCCAAAGTTTATCGCCCGGGAACATTTCGTGCAAAGCCAAAAGCAATCGCAAAATATCGGGATAGGTGCGGTCCTGGAAAAGAGCGCTCCCTAACAAAGTCCATGCAATTTGTTCGTTCCGGCTCGGCAATTTACTTGCAACATAGACAATCGGGTCCGCGCACCGGAACAGCAATGCCACAAAGGATTTTGAAGCCTTGAAAAGCAAAGGCTCGTCGTGAATGAACCGTTTTACAGAAACCATCGCGACCAACCGTAAACAAAAGCAGCCGAAGCCCCTTAAAGAGCCTCGCCCACCTTCACAGCCTGTCCAACGCGAGACTTGAACAAGTCCGGATGACGTTCGCGAACCTTTTTATCGACCACGAGAATCACCGTACTGCCCATTTCAAAACGTCCCAGTTCGCCGCCTTTTTCAAACGAGTACGGCTGATTGGGAATCCAGTCCATGCGTTTGTTATCACGCGGGAGCTTGCCCGCATTGGTCAAAAGCGTGTCGCTATACACAACACCAATACGACCAACGTTTGTCGCACCGACCTTTACTACAAGAACCTCTGAACCGTCTTCCAAGCGGATTTGGCTCGTGAGGCGTTCATTGATGCAGAAAAGCCCTTCGACGCGTTCGACGCTACCGGCATTCACAGGCCAAAGCGTTCCCGGGCAATAGCTCGAAAGCACAAGGTCGCCCTTGACAGGGCTGTGGATGCGGTGGTAATTGAACGGAGCCAAATAAATTGTCGCAAAAGCACCGCCCTTGAAACGTTCGGCGAGTTCTTCACTGCGCAAAAGACTTTTGAGCGTGTAGGTTTTGCCCTTCGCCTGGATCAAGTTCTGCTCGTCGCCATCGAACGTGCCCGTCTGCGAAAGTACTCCATCGACCGGGCTCACGATTTCCGCATCCGCCACGGGACGCATGCCCGGCTTGAGCCTACGGATAAAAAGTTCACCAATATTTTTGTAATGACTCAGCGGATATTCCGCTTCGGCCATATCCAGCTTGTAATAACTTGCAAAAGCGTTACGAGCGAACTTGCTCAAAACAGGGATACGCAAACGCGTAAACGCACCAAAGACGCGACTCGCGGCATTCTTCGGCAAAAGCTTCATAAAGACGTAAAATGGAGTATTCATAACCGCAATTATACATTTTTAGAGGAGAGATGAGAGACCAAAGACGAAAGATGAAGCTAAAAAACTGTTTTTCAAAATTTGCATGCGAGCCCAAAGGCCGTTTTAGCCCCTATTCAGCATTTCTATAATGAATTTATGCTATATTTTTGTTAGTTTGTGTTAGAGGAGGACCCATGAAAAAGCTGTTCCTATTCCTATTTTTTTTCGCGTTCACATTTTCGTTCGCAGCAATCACCCCAAAAACTCCCGAAATAGATACTGACGGCTATTATCTAATTTCGTCTGCGGAAGAACTTTGGGGTTTAGCCCAAATGGTTAATGATAGAGCAGAAGCGGATTCTGCAAAAAAGTTTAATGTCAAGTTGACAAAGGATATTGTGATAAACAAGAATGTCCTAAATGACCGAGATACATTGAGCAAGGATACTTCAGCTTATGAATGTTGGCCTTCCATTGGGCATTATTCCACCACGGTTTATCACGGCGAGTTTGACGGTCAAGGTCACACCATATCGGGCATTGTAGAATACCGCTATGGCAGTATGTTTGAAAGATTCTCCGCAGGCACCATTAAAAACTTGAATATTAAGGATTCCTACTTCTTTGGCAAAGTCGAGATGGGCGCCCTGATATCCAAAGGATGGAATGTGGATATGGAAAATGTAACGGTGCACGCCCGTGTTGTTTCTAAGTATAAAGATGAAATCGGAGGATTTATTGGAAATGGAAGTCATGGTACTTTCAAGAACTGTGTTTTTAAGGGTGTAGTAAGTTCAATCGATACTTCTAGCAGCGGTATGGGAGGTATTGCAGGAGCAGCAGACATAATTTTCATTAATTGCGAGAACCAAGGACGTGTGGAAGGGAAAGATGCCGTAGGTGGAATTGCAGGATTTTCCTATGGCGCAATTCTGGAAAGCCGAAATAGCGGAGTAATTAAGGGTACAAAGCGTGTAGGCGGTATAATCGGTCAGAATTATAGCAGACTTGCTTTTTGCAGCAATACGGGACCGGTGATTGCTTCAGGAGCCGCCTCTCAAGATGTTGGCGGAATTGTCGGCAGCAACAACGGATATGTCATTGGGGCATCCAACACGGCCGATATCCAAGGCGGGACGGAAGTAGGCGGAGTGGTCGGAGAATCGACAACTCTTATTTCAGGCAGCTACAATACAGGCTCGGTGACAGGAACTAAATACGTAGGTGGAATTCTTGGAGCGGGATCAGGATCCATGAGAGGGAATTACTTTGGCGTATCTAGCTGTTTCAATATGGGGCATATCAAAGGGAATTCCTATGTGGGCTCCCTTATGGGCAACCTGTATGGAATCTACAATAGCGTTGCACTGAATGGAACCGCGACCTTACTTGTTGGCGATAAAAGTGGAGCAACGGCTGACGGAGACACCCTAGGCGGAGAATTCGTCGCCTCTAGTGCTTTTACTGACGGATCTGTGCTAAAGATTCTGGATTCCAAGAGAGGCTCTACAATTTGGATTCAAGGGAAAGACTATCCTGAACATCAAACAGTGTCCGATCCAGAAAAGAAGAAGAATTATTACGAGATTTCCAATGCAAGTCAATTACTCTGGTTATCTTATGTAGTGTATGAAGGTGCTAGCGACAAGAATACGAAGGTCATCCTTACTGACGACATCGTATTTCACAAGGATTTGGTGAAATCAGTAAAGGCTCAGGGGGCATCACGCCCTAATTATGAAGAATGGCAGCCTATATACAATAACGCGACCAAGTATGGAGACGGATTTGAGGGAACATTTGACGGCCAAGGACACACCATTTCTGGTTTGTTCATTTATTATGAAGAAAGATATAATGATTATGATTTTGGAGATTCCCTTGGATTATTTCGCGAACTGGAATACACAGCTAATGTTAGGAATGTCGGTGTAGAAGACTCTTACCTCAGAGGATTGTATAGAATCGGAGGTATCGCCGGAGTAAGCCACGGAAGCATTGTAAATGCCCATTTTTCCGGTTATATTGAAGGGTTTGGCGGAGTCGGAGGAATTGCGGGACGAAACGATTATTACAGTTCGATTCGAGACAGCTATAACGAAGGTGAACTCATTGCAGGAACTGGCGTGGGTGGCATTGCAGGAACTAGCGTGGGAACAATTACACGGAGCTACAATGTCGGCTCCATTAAAGCCGTAAGACCGGAAAGCAACTTTACCACTTCTGTTGCAGGAGGCATATCCGCTAATGCTAGCTATATTTCGAATTGCTATAACTGGGGACCGGTCAACTTCTACGATTACGGTGGCGGCATAGCCTCTAATGGTACTACCAATATTGAAAACAGCTATAATGTGGGGAAAGTTTTCAAATCTGACAAACATTCATACAAATTAAATATTTACGATTCATTAGGAACCAACAACTACATCCTAAAAGATACGACTAGCGAAGAGCCTATTGTCGGCAGAAATTTCAAGGAAAAGACCGCAGAAGAATTTGCAGATGGTTCCGTAGTCGATTTGCTGAATTCTGGAGCCGGTTATGACATGTGGATTCAGGGAGATAAATATCCCATACTTGATAAACCAACAAACCCCACGATAAAGGATGGAGAGATTCTGATTTCTAACGCCGCTGAACTCTACTGGTTTATGGAATATGTCAATGATGGTCTTTCAAACAAAAATACCAAGGCCAAGCTGGTCAACGATATCGTTATTCGAAATCAGTGGACCCCCATTGGCTATACGCGTAGTGAAGGTTATGAAGGCGAGTTCGACGGTCAAGGGCATTCCATCTCTGGTGTAAACGTATTTGAGGATGATACTAGCAAAATGGTGGTAGGTTTCTTTTCAAAGTTGTCCGAAACGGCGCTCGTGAAAAACCTCACACTTAAAGACGCTTCCGTCAAGGGAGGGCGACATGTAGCGGGAGGTATCGTTGGAAATAATTTTGGTCGTGTAGAAAACTGTATCTATGAAGGTTCAGTGGAAGCAAAAAATTACTGGAGAACAGGCTTAATCGCTGGCTACGATGGCGGCGCCCTCTTTGGGAATATCGGCATTTGCACATCCAATTGCGACTCTATTCTGGTGCGTAGCGATACTATAAGATACCAACCTTTGGATATAAAACGTAAGGAAGTCGCCAACTTTGTAATCAAAGCAAGCGAGAAGGACGACAAAAAATTTAAGGACGGCACCTTTACTTTGGAAGCGAATGACGGCCTTAAGGATGTCGTATGGAAGCAAGGAAAAGAATTCCCGTACCTTGGAGTTAAAATTCCTGAATTCAAGGATGGAGCTTATCAAATCAGCAATTTGGGCCAACTGTTCTGGGCATTCAATTATGTAAACATGCCTTCGGCCAAGCCCACGACTCTAACCACCGATATTGTAGTCAACAAGAATGTTCAAAAATCGGATTGTGCCACATCAGGCACTAATTGCAATTTTTCCAATAGCGTAGGAATAAAAAAACTGAAGTCAACATTCGACGGCAACGGTCATAAGATTTCCGGTCTTTACGGAGCTTTCTTTGTAGATTCCATATACCCTAGCGGCAACCTAAACAATCTAAAAATCGAGGACTCCTATTTCAATAGCACCATTTACCATAATCAAGGTACAGTATCCAAATGCACCTTGGATGTAAAGTTTGGAAAAGAGATCGCAGGAGCACTCCGACCCGATTACACTAGTTCCTTAGTGGCCCATAATGTAGGAACGATACGCGATGTTTCGGTAAAGGGTTCATTCGTAAACAAGAATAGTCTAACTAGGGGGGTAGGCGGTATTGCAGGCCTAAATTTCAGACAAATAATTAATGTTCACTTTGAAGGCACACTAGAATCGGATTCTACTGTGGGTGGAATTGTAGGTTCCAACGAAGGCTTTATTGACAGTGCGGTCTTTGAAGGTTCCGTAAAGGCCCCCAAAAATGTAGGTGGTATAGCAGGACTTTCAGAATTTACGATTACAAACAGTGTTAGTAAAGGCACGGTTGTCGGATCCATGAATGTAGGCGGAATTGTCGGAATGGTAGATCGCGGGAGCAAAACACAGTTAAGCAATAGCTATAATGCAAGCACTGTTAAAGGTTCGAAATCAGTTGGCGGCCTAGTTGGTTTTATGTTCGCCCTTAATGATACCATTTCCGATTGTTTTAACATAGGTTCTGTAATTGGAGAGAATCAGAATGGAGGCGGTCTTATCGGTAAGATGATTGGAGGAAAAATATTCTATAGTTTCAATTATGCCACAGACAAAAATCTTTCAATTGGCTTAATTGCAGATTCTATATACGACAAAGCATCCATAAAACATAGCTACGCATTCTACAATGGCGAAGCACCTTTAACTCATAAAGTTGAAAGAAAGGATTATCTTGAGGATGTATCCACCAAGACTGCCAATGAATTTGCCAAAGGAACTGTTCTTGAATTGCTTACGAAAGGCAGATCATCCTACCGATGGGTCCAGGGTGAAAAGTATCCTATCTTTGGTAAAATGACGGTAAAACAGGTAGCCATTCCTAAAGACTCTCACAACTTTAAAATTTCAAAAATTGCCAGCGGCACACTCTTTGATATGAATGTTCAATCTCGAAAAATCCAAGTGTCTAACGCTTCTGTAGGAGTAGATTTCGCGCTATTGGATTTGCAAGGACGCGTAATTGTCCGAGGCAATACGAAATTAAAGGACTTCGAAATTCATGTACCTCACGCCGGCAGCTACCTGCTGAAAGTGGGTAAAGACAGCCGCCAGGTGAATGTGAAATAAAAATTATAGATTGGCAAGAAACTAGTGATTCTCGAAATTCGCCACATCGACGGAGAACATTCGCCAGAGTCTTGAGGCGAACGGAGTCGCCCATTCTTTTTCGGGAGCGACACGCGTTGTCGTTGCAGCGGTGAATTTTGAATACGCAAGGCAGACGAGTTCACCATAGCGGGCATCCCACATGCTCCAGACGATTTGCCAATCGAAGCCGCCTTTTTTGCCCAAGTCGGGATCCATCGTCACGTTCATCAGGAGAGGGATTGTCAAATAGCGAAGGCCGTAGCGGCTCGCAACCTGGTTCAGCAAATCCTTGAGTTCTAAGGGCAATTCGCGGACAAGAGTTTGTTCGACGCCATCGCGTTCTTCCCACGGAGTCACGTCATCCAGCTTTTTGCCTTCGACGAACTTAGTTTTGAGAAGTTTTGAAGACAACGTGTCCATAAAAGCAGAATCCGCTTCTGGGACACGCATTCCCGGAAGCATGAGCTCTCGCGTCATTTTCGGGAACGCTTGGACGAACAGAGAATCTTCGACGCGAGCGAGGTCAAAGTCTAGAGCATCCGCACTAAAGCTGTGGCACATTTTGCATTCTTCGGGGCGGTTCGCCGTCACCTGGATTGCAGGGAAAACACCCACGACAGCATTCGAATCAATGCGACTAAATGCCACCGGATTCCATTCGCGGTAGAACTTTTCATTGGTAATCTTGAGTTCGATTTCACCCTGCGTGCCGCATTCCGTGCACGGAGCATCTTTCATATTGCCTTCGCTTTCAGAAGATGCATCTCGCGAACCCGCACAAGAAGCAAAGAATGCGACGGAAAGAATCGCAAAAAACGACGATGCTGCAAACGAAAAATTCTTAAAGTTCATGATAGACTCCACGGCCCTAACGTTTTCTCTAATTTATTTAATTTTCATTCACTGTCAATCTAGCATTATTGTGAACGGGCCGTCATTGACGAGGCTTACTTGCATGTCGGCACCGAACTTTCCTGTTTCGACAACAGCGATTTCTTTTTTGCACTGTTCGATAATGTACTCGTAAAGTTCATTCGCCAACGTCGGGTTGCCGGCCCCGTTGAATGTCGGGCGGTTGCCCTTGTTGCAATTGGCGTAAAGCGTAAATTGCGAAACAAGCAGTAACGAGCCGCCCACATCCTTGATGGAGAGGTTCGTCTTTCCGTTTTCGTCGGCAAAAATGCGGAGCGCAAGCATTTTCTTGATAAAGCGGTCTGCAATTTCGCGAGTATCGCCCTCGCCCACGCCTATCAGCACAAGGAACCCCTTGCCGTCAATTTTTCCAACCGTTACACCATCAATATCGACTTGAGCCTTTGTGACTCGCTGGATTAAAAATTTCATTTTTCACTCGTTTAATGTTGTGGTTCCTATCGAGCTTCGCTCTCCAGGATGACAGGGACATGACTTTTCAATTTCGCACTCCAAAGTGACAATCACAGAAAATTTTCTGTATTTCGTTTCGATCTTTCGTAATAGTTAAGGACAATCGCAAAAGCACTGCCGCTTTCGCAGGCGGCAAACCGTATGCCGCAATCGTTCCCGGTACAAGTAACTGTTCTGGCACAATTGAACCGCGATTGATTCGAGTGGATACGACTACAGGGATATTCGATTGCGCGACGACATCTGCAATCGCCGTTGCCCACGCTTGAGAAAACTCACCCGCGCCAGCACCCGCTATGACAAGCCCCGCCGAACGCTCTGCCGCAAAACGCACAAGTTCTGCATCTGCATCTGCATTGAAGTAAAGGGCTGAGACTTTCGGGAGGGAATGCAGGGACGAGACGTTGAACGCAGGCACAAGATGGTGAGCCCGGCCAGGTTCCGGCTCGGAGGCCGGAATGACGTGGCGGGAAGACAATTCAGGGAGATGCCCGCCGGAGTTTCCCCCGGTCTCCGTGCCGGGGCAGGCATAACGCAAATCACTATCGTCTTTTTCTTTCGTCCCCCTCGCGAAGGCGAGGGGCTCTTGCGCATGCTTCACTTCGGCGAAAGCGTCCAGCTCGTTTGCATGGACTTTCTGCACAGCGCGAGCATCCATAAGCTTGCCCGCGAATGCGACGAAAACAGGCAAGAACAACCGATCCCGGCACTGGGGCCGGGATGACACATCAAAGCGAGCATGACGAGAATCCGACTGAAATCCTTCGATTTCTCTCAGGATGACACGACCAGCAACGCCACGTTCACTCATTTCAACAGCACTTTTCACGGCAAAGAGCAAGTTCGCAGGGCCGTCCGGTTCTGCCGCCGTCGCAGGCCGCATCGAACCCGTCAGCACCACCGGCTTCGCGGCAGCTTGACTATCGACATTTTCCACCGCACCCAGCGTAAGGCTCAAGAAGAACGCCGTTTCTTCCATCGTATCCGTCCCGTGCATAATCACGAAACCATCGACACGCTCATGCGACTCGCCAACCCCATCCACAGCCAATTCCTTAATTCTCCGTGCAAGCGAAATCCAGATTTCAGAAGTAATATCATCAGAATTGATATTGCAGACCTGTTCCACGAAAATATTCGCGACATCCTTCAATTCAGGAATCGCATCAATCAGCGTTTGTGCCTTGATAGAACCTGACTTGTAGCCAATATCTTTACCATTCTCGCCAGCACCGGCAATCGTCCCGCCCGTTGCAAGAATCACTATTCGTTTCATCGCAACACCATTCACTTTACAGACTCCAGCAATTCTTCGGCCGTCACACCAAAATGAGTTTGCAATGACTTGTCAAATCCAAGTCGATGAATATCTTGCATGCACTGGGTAAACCTGCGGAAAACCTCTGTACCACCACCACCGCGCCTCAGAAGTTCCTCGACCATTTTCTTAGAATACCAATAAAGTTTTAATGCTAATTCCGTACTAGAATGTTGTACAAACTGTTCTGTCAACATTTTAAGACTAGGAGTAGCACCTTCAGGGCGAGCCCAATTTTTCCGCATTCCATCAATCACCTGTGCAATCCCCTCATTCAACCAAAACGGCAATTCCGCACGTGTCATCGAACGTACAAATGCATGCGTCAATTCATGGAACAGCACCGGTCGATAGACTTCGCGGTATTCCATCAAGTTCACAGGAATGCGAAGTTTTCCATCGAAAATCGCGCCCACCCAATCAGGACGCGGTCCCACTCCCTGGAACTCTTTTTCCTGATAAAGTACAACACACATTTTATTTTCGGGCATGAAATCAAATAACGTACTTAACGAATCATACGCGACTTCCAAAACAGCAAGAGCCTCCATCACATCTTTCTTTGTCGGAGTTCCATCAAATTCCAAACGAAAATGCATGGATTTTTCAACGCCCAATTTTTCCATTTCACGCTCAAGCAAGTGAGACTTTTCGACAAAGTAATCTAATTCACTATTTCTAAAATTCAACGACTGGACATATTGTATGCATTCCTTATAACGTTCCTGTTCAAAAAGGACACCAGCAAGATGCATTTGCAAATTCGTATCGTTCGGACTTTTTTTCAAAAGCTCACGGACATTTTTCTCGACACACTTCCAGTCCCCCGCATTGAGGCATGCGTTGGTCTCGGCAATCATGTTTTCATGACGCTCGAAAGCTATACGCTGTCTCCGTTCGGCTATAAAAAAGATGTTCACAGAAACAATAGCGAGCAATAGAATCAACTTTTTCACAAGACAAATCCATTAAATATTTTCTATACAAATATATTAATCAAAAAGCCGTCCCCGCAACATGTGCGGGGTGACAAATCCTCATGATTTACGGTTTTCGACTCTTTGCGTAACGAATTCAAAGTTCACAACCAACCTCTAAACCTCACGTTTCTGAGTTCTAAGACTAAGTTTTGCAAACTCAGTACATCCTCTTTAAAATAATAAAGTATATTTAATATGGAAGGTTTGGTTATGGCAGAAATCTTTGATTATGATGACTACCGAGATATGATCAAGGACTATTACTTGGAGCATAAAAAGCACAACTCCTTGTATTCCTTTAGCACACTCGGCAAAACACTTGGCTTGGATTCAAGCCATGCGTATTATATTGTTCAGAAAAAGCGCAACCTTCCGGTTCACGCCGTTCCCGCCGCAAAAAAGATGCTCGGGCTCGACGGACGAGGTGCAGCTTATTTCGATTTGTTGATTGTCGCCTCGCGTACGAAATCCGAAAAGACAAAAGCGGAAATTATGCAAAAAGCATTCCAGCTCCGCGATGTCAAGCGCCACCTGCTCAAGGACAACGAACTCAAGTACCTCAGCGCGTGGTGGACCATCGTCGTCCGTGCGCTCATCGAAGTCAAGCACGGCAATGTCGATATTCCGGAAATCGCAAGCAGCGTGATTCCTCCCATTACCGAAGAACAAGCCCAAGAGAGCATCGAGATTTTAAAGTCGCTCGGATTCATCCAGCCGATCAACAACAACACCAAAGTCCGCCTCGCCGACCCGCACATCACGGTCCAAGGCGCCGAGAAGGCCGAAGCGATTCGCAGTTTCCATTCGAAAGTCATGCAGTTCGGCATCCGCTCGTTGAGCGAAATTCCGCCGGAGAACCGCGACATTTCGACAGTCACGATGGCCGTTGACGCAAAAGGTTTTGAAGACATCAAGAAAATGCTCAAGGAATTCCGCAAAGAAATCCAGATCCGAGTCGATAAATGTTTCGTGCCCGATCGCGTGATGCAGTTGAACTTAGCTCTATTCCCCGTCGCCCTCAATAAGAAGAAGGATAAATAAATGAAGAATTTGAACAAGTTTCTTTATCTGACCACTCTTGGACTTATCGTTGCTTGCGGAACAGGCAACGACTCGGCAGGGAATACAACGGAAATCGAAAACGCCATCGCCATTCGAGTTTTTGACGACGGAGCACCTGCTGCCAACGTACGTTACGAAGTGCTCCCCTCTTGGTACGTCGCCGACACTACCGAGACAAGCGACGTAAAATACACTTACGAAGGGGCCACGGATACAAACGGCTGGGTCCACATCGACAACCATCAGGACGGCTCTTACACCATCAACTTTACAAAGGGCAAGTCCTCCATCGTCCTGCAATACACGCTCAACAACCTCAATCACGAATACACGCTTGACAGCGCATCGCTCGAAGCTATGGGTACGGTAAAGGGTCTCGTCGATTTGCCGGACAGTGCTGATTACGCATGGGTCGCGGTCCAAGGTACAAACGAAATTGTCAAGACGGACTCGCTGGGTCAGTTCGTCATCCGGAGGGCTCCATGCGGAAACCTGACCATAAGCGCTTGGGATGCTGAAGAACAATCCTCAATCGGACTGACATCTATCAATGTATCCGCAAACGACACCATCGACCTTGGGCTGATCGAGAATCCGAACAAAGTATTCCCGAAAAATTCCATCCGCTTTATGCCTTCGGAATTGGTTTCTGATTGGATGCGTCCGCTCAGCTTCCCGACGGTTTTCATCATGCGATTGGACACGACGAACTTCAACTTCAAGAAGGCGGCCAAGGACGGAAGCGACATCCGGCTCTACGACGGTAGCGGCAACCTTATCCCGTTTGAAGTTGACGGTTGGGACACGACGCTCAACAGCGCAGTGCTCAACATCCGCGTAGAAAGCGCGGCAGACACCGTAAGACCGTGGCTGCTCACGTGGGGCGACAAGAAGGCAGCAAAACTCAAGGACGTGAACGTTTGGAAGGGCTTGAGCGATTCGCTTGTGGCAGCCCTCAACAGCGTCGAAATTTTGAACTTCGAAAGCGGCACCAAGTTCAATGCCCTCCCGGCACCGCTAAACAACAAGTTCGATTGGTACATCCAGCCGCACGACAGCGCGACTGTCAAAAACAACCTTGAAGCTAAACCGACGAATGGCATCGAAAAAGCGGATAGTTCCATCTTCGGGAAAAATGTCCTTCACGTGCAATACCAAGCAAACAAGCTTGGACGCTATGTCGTCATCGGAACACGCATCGCAGAACACACGCACGATTTGAGCAGGCTCGATTCCGTTGAAGTTTGGCTCAAAGGAAACGGCGATTACGAAATCATTCTCGAAACGATTGTCGAATCCGACACGAACTACAAGACCTCGTATAAAGGAAGTGCAGACGAAAAATGGACACGTGTTGCAGTCACGCCCAAAGACTTTACAAATGCCGATGGCAAGAGCTACCACGGCTGGGACGTGACCCGCAACAAAATAACGCGTTTCACCATATTCGTCTATAACGGTACCGATTTGTGGATTGACAACGTCAAGATGTACGGAATCAACCTCGACGATTTGCGATAGATACAAAAAAGCCGTTTGGGATTAGAATCTCTGTTCGGCCAAGGTCACTAATGTTTATCATGAAAGGTAGTGAACCGAGTCTCCATCCGATTGCAGAAGCACCAATTCTCCAACACTAATTGACGCCTGTGAATCTAATCCCAAATCGGCAGTATGACCAATTGGGTCACTCATAAAATTACGTTTATTTGGCCAATTTTTCTCAAAAACGCAAAATTCGACCATTGACAAAATGTCAAAAAATCCGCAACGCGGTACAAACGGACTGTTAGGATAACAAATATTTACATTCCTAAAATTGCGTTTTTTTCACTCGGTAGAAGTAAATTCCCGCAATAACGGAGATTGTTACAATCCAACTGACCGGATAAACCACCATGAGCGAGGCAAAAGAACGGTACTGCGGGAACACGAAAATCACCCAAAGGATGCGCAACCCGCACACGCCAGCGACGCAAGTAAGAGCGGGAGCAAGTGAACGCCCCATTCCAGAAAGAGCGCTCGAAAACACGTCTAGGAATACGTTGATAAACAGAAGCCCGACCACCACGTACATGCGGACAGAAGCAATTTCGATAATTTCTGGATCGGATGTAAACACGGACAGCAAGGGGGTTGCAAAAACACAACAAAGCCCACTCAACACAATCGTAGAGACACAGCCCAGCAAAAGAGTCCAACGGACAGCTCTGCGGCAACGGTTCATGTTTTTCGCACCATAGTTCTGCCCCACAAAAGTCACGCAAGCTTGCGAAAACGAATTGAGCCAGTAATAGACGATAAATTCGTAATTGAGGGCCGCGGCAGAAGCAGCCACCGTCGAAGAACCGAGGCTGTTGATGGCCGATTGCAAACACACATTGCTAAACGAGAACACGACTCCACGAAGCCCGGACGGTAAGCCCACGCGCATAATACGACTCAAGAAAAGCGGCGTCACGCGCAACTTCCAGAATTCAAGCTTGAACGGGCCTACTTCATGGAGCAAGAAATAGAATAACGTAAGTCCGCTAATGACGTTTGCAAAGACCGTCGCGATTGCAACGCCCGAAACGCCAAGGCCAAAGCCCGCCACGAGAATCAAGTTCAAGACGACATTCACGGCACCTGCGACCATCAGCACATAGAGCGGGCGCTTTGTATCGCCCTTGCCGCGCAGAATCGCAGCAATGAAGTTGAACAACATCACAAAAGGCATTCCCGCAAAATAAATTTGCAGGTAACGCACCGCCATGTCCAAGATGTCCGAAGGCGTCGAAACCGCCGTAAGAATCGGCCTTGCAAAAAAGATGCCGACGAAAGAAAGCAAAATTCCGCTAAAGAACGAAACCATCACCGACGTATGGACACTGCGAGTCACCGAACGGTAACTGTGGGCGCCGATAGAATTTGCGACGACCACGTTCACGCCGACGGAAATGCCCACGAACAGATTGATGAGCAAGTTGATGACGAACGTGTTTGCACCGACAGCAGCAAGCGCCTTGTCGCCCGCAAACTGGCCCACCACAGCAATATCTGCGGCATTGAAGAGCTGTTGCAAAATGCTCGTTGCCGCCAACGGGATAGCGAACCTCAGAATTTTTCTTCCGAGAGGACCGTTCAGCATATCCATATTCGTCTTTAACGCACTTGTCGCCATACAACACCTAAAAACGGGCGTAAATTTAGATTATAACGTGGTCCACTACAAGGGCTTTTTTGAGGCAACGAATAAAATCCGCTTTTAATTGCAAAAAGAACGTCATGCGGGCGGGGCCCCAGCTCAGAGTTGACGCTTACGCGTCCGTGGCTGCATTCGGTCATGAGAGTCTGCAAGCAGCCTCCCGCGACACTCATTTTGCACACTTTTGCGAAGGCCGCACGGGCCCCTCCCTGCACCCTCCCCATCGCTGCACAAGTGCCAACCTTACGGCTCAGAAATGAGCCTGCGAGCAGTCTCGCAGCATTCGCCTTTTAAGGTTGTGGCCGAC
>Ga0129307_1002444_pt1 | contig 14564 bp, 12 predicted proteins | sample P1105metagenome_FD_94437 | JGI IMG/M metagenome (GOLD analysis project Ga0129307, IMG submission 94437) | Capybara group fecal microbial communities from Wisconsin, USA - P1105 metagenome | ecosystem: Host-associated > Mammals > Digestive system > Large intestine > Fecal | place: USA: Wisconsin... | reverse complement strand
TTTCCCGTCGGATTTCTTCGACTGCTCCACCTATACGCTGTCCCGCCAGAAGCGGTATAAAGCCTGCAAAGGGCATTATATCACGACAAAGGCCCTCCGCACCCTGATTCTCGAAACCATCCGGACGGTCAGCACCTACGCCATCTCCAATCCGGAAGAGTTTTTTGAGAAGGTACGGGCGGCCTCGCAGATCCGTCAGCAGGACGCCGCAAAAGACGCCAGGCGCAAGCTGAACAAGGATCGGAAACGCCGGGACGAGCTGGACGGGATCATCAAAAAGCTCTATGAGTCCTTCGCAGTAGGCCGGATCAGCGCCGAGCGCTTTGACAGCCTGCTTGCGGACTATGAGGCAGAGCAGAAGGAGCTTGACGTTTCTGTAGCTGATGCAGAGGCCCGGATCGCCTCCTTTGAGGAAGATACGGCCCGCGCCGAGCAGTTCCTCTCCCTGGCTAAGAAGTATACGGATTTCTCCGAGCTGACCACGCCGATGATTAACGAATTCATTGAAAAGATCATCGTCCACGCGCCGGAGAAGGTGGACGGCGACCGGGTGCAGCAGGTGGACATCTACCTGAGCTTCATCGGGCAGTTCGAACTTCCGGCCCCGGAGCTGACACCGGAGGAAGAAAAGCGGCAGGAACAGCTCAAGCGTCACCGCATCAAGAGCCGGGAACGCTATCAGCAGATCAAGGCCGGTGAACGATCCATCGGCGACCCATACGTTTGCACCTGCAAGTATTGCGGTAAGGAGTTTGAGGCTAAGCGTTCTGATGCACTGTATTGCAGCCATAACTGCCAGGTGAAATATTACCGGCAGCAGGCCGCCGAGCAGCACAGCCGTGAATGCACCTGCGAGAATTGCGGCAAGGTCTTCTCAACAACACGGAGCAACGTCAAGTACTGCTGTGAGGAGTGCCGGTATGAGGCACAGATCAAAAGACAGACCGCTAAAAAGGCCGCAAAGCGTGCGGCGGCAGGAACAACGGTGGAGAGTCCACCGCCGGATATCATCGAAAATGTAATCGCCGCGCAGGACGCGGCAGAAGAAAAAACCGCATAAGGAAAATACCGAGGCTCGTGAGATTTCCGGAAGGAAGTTTCACGGGCCTTTTCTTATGCCATAACACAGCCGCACAGCGGCAGAATAAGGAGGAAAACAACATGAATTACACCATGAACAACAAGCCCATGATCATCGGCATCGACCACGGTTACGGGAACATCAAGACGGCCCATACCTGTTTCAGGACCGGCGTGACAGCCTATGACAAGGAGCCCACTTTCAAGAGCGATATGCTCATCTTTGAGGACCGGTATTATATCATCGGGGACGAGCACAAGGAGTTTACCGCCGACAAGATGACCGATCCGGATTATTATATCCTGACACTGGCCGCCGTCGCGCGGGAACTGAACATCCGGGGCATGACGGAGGCCAATGTGTTCCTGGCCGTCGGTCTGCCCCTCACCTGGGTCAGCGAACAGAAGGACGCCTTCAAAGCGTATCTGCTTCGGAACAAAGAGGCTGCTTTCTCTTTCCGGGGAAAGGACTACCGTGTGACCTTTGCAGGCGCAGCTGTATTCCCGCAGGGCTTCTCCGCCGTCGCGGACCGCCTGCGGGAATTTAGGGGCGTCAACATGCTCTGCGACATTGGGAACGGCACCATGAACATCATGTATATCAATAACGGGAAGCCAGTCGCCAGCAAGTGCTTTACGGAGAAGTTCGGCACCCAGCAGTGCATGATCGCCGTGCGGGAAAAGCTGATGCAGCGCTTCGGCGTGGCCGTGGATGATAGCGTGATCGAGACAGTGCTTCGCTTCGGAGAGGCGGATATCGGGAAGCAGTATCTCGACACCATCCGGGAATCCGCTTCCGAGTATGTTGCCGGGATCATGCGCCGCCTGCGGGAGCATGAATACAACCCGGAACTGATGAAGCTCTATGTGGTAGGCGGCGGGATCTGTCTCATCAAGAACTTCGTCGAGTACGATCCTGCTCGTGTCACCATCAACGGAGATATCTGCGCTACAGCCAGGGGTTATGAGCTGATGGCGCAAAAGACCATGGGAGGCGCTGCATGAACGATCTTTTCAAAACAACGCTTCGGATCAATCGCGCTACACCGGATGGGCTTCGTGCCTGGACTTATCTAAAAAATCGAGACAGGTCCAGATACCGTTCCTACAGCGAGGCCATCATTGCCGCTGTCAACGGATTCTTTGACCGGGAACAACGCCTTTCCAATGATCCCTATCTCGAAACCAGGGAGAAGGAAGACGCTTTTCTTCAGAGGGTGCTGGAGACGATGGAACGAGGGATGCAGGCGGCCTCTATAAGCGGCCTTGCGGTCTTATTACAGAACGCTTCTTCGGATGTTCCAAAGACTGCGGAGCAAGACACCTCCGCTGTGGACGAGGATCTGGAAACGGCACTTGATTTCGTAAACAGTCTGTGAGATCGCGTGTATGTGCAGCTGACAGCCTATTGACAGGGGCACAAACAGATGATATAATCTATTCGCAATCGTAATTCGATTTGCGAACAGATTATATCAAGAGGCGATTCCTTATGACTTATGCAGAATACGTTCGGAATTATCTGGAGCAGCAGGGGCAAGGCGCTCCCATCTATACGGATGAGATTGCGGATGCCTTAGCTGCTGATTATAAAATCGATAAGAAAAAGGCCGCTGCTGCAACTGCCGTTGCCATCAAGCGTATCATGGACAAAGGCGAGCTGCCGGATCTGCGCTGCTATCAAAAGGGTGTTTACTACCGCACGGTGGTCACCCCCTTCGGAGAGATGGGGATCAGTCGTGAAAAGCTGATCGCCAACAAGTATCTTCTCCCGGATAACGGCTATGAGACCGGCCTTCGTCTGCTGCATCACATGGGCCTTACAACACAGATGCCAACAGAACACTTGCTGGCGACCAATGCGGCAAAAGACTGTGTGAGGTATGACAGCAAGCTCGGCGTCTCGATCTGTCCGCCGAAAGCTCCGGTCAATGCGGAAAACAAAGCTTACCTGCAGATCCTTGACGCCCTTGATCTTCTGGATAAAGCGCCGGTCGATGCACTAAACCCCTATACAATTCTTGCCGATCACATCCAAAAGAACGGCCTGCAATACGAAACACTTCTGTACTACGCTGACAGATTTTACAATCGAAAAACGATCATTCGGCTTGCCCATACGGCGAGCCAGAAGGAGGAAAGGATTTGAAACTTCATAAAGATAAAAATGCGTTCCGGGTTTTACTGGAACAGATCCACGAACGGACCGGATACCGGACGGACGTCCTGGAAAAAGACTATTACGTTGTACTGATGCTCCGGGAACTGGCAGAGAAGCAGGAAACCGGACTGCCGGCTTTCTTCAAAGGAGGCACGGCACTGTATAAGGCGCTCAAAACCACGAACCGGTTTTCGGAGGACATTGACCTTTCTGTAGACACCCGTGGCTGCAGCCGCTCCCAAAACGTGAAACGGCTGGAGCTGGCCGCCAAGAAATACACCGCACTGGACCGTGATGCCTCCGCGGGGAGGACGAACCGGTCCGAGGTGATCTCCATTTTCACCTACGAGCCTATCACGGCGTATGACGCAAATGACGCCCTGCAGCGTTTCGGAAAGCTGAAGATCGAGGCCACATCCTTTACCATCAGTGAGCCGACAACAAGCCTGGAAATCTCGCCCATGCTCTATGAGCTTGCCACGGAGAGCGAACAGAATATCCTGCGGGAACAGTACACTGTTGCGCCGTTTTCCGTCATGACGATCACGACAGAGCGGATCTTCATCGACAAGCTCTTTGCAGCGGAGGCCTATGTCAGGCGGTCCGCTGAGCCGCAGCGGGCTTTTGAAGCGGCAAAACACATCTACGATCTGGCCGTCATGATCCGGCAGCCGAACATCCAAAGCCTTCTTGCGGATGATGAACAGGTCAAGAAGCTCTTGGATATCCGCGTCGAAGAGGAAGCTGGGCGGCTCGATGGGATTCCCGGCGTTATGCCGAAAGAGTTCACCTTCTTTGAGGCTGCTGCGGATGATGATGCAGTCAAAAAAGCCTACGCAGTCATGCAGGCACAGTATGTCCTTCGCCCGGAGGACAGGATCGAGTATGCTGATGCAATGGCTTCTTTGGGTGAGATCCGTAAAAGACTCATGAGCTGCAAGGCCTGGACCATGTATGAGCCCGACGAGGAGCTCCGGCAGGATATCCGGCAAAAGGAGTCTGAACGGCTCCATCCCGTGCAAAACCGGGACGACAGAGAAAGATAACCGCATCTGATACCACAACCGGTCGGGAGTGATACTGCTTTAGTATCATTCCCGGCCTTTTTTGATGCCAGCAAACAGGGACAAAACAAACGAATACCATTTTTACAGGCGACTGATACCGGCGTTGAAAGAGCTGATATCAGCCGCCTCATTTTTTGACACCAAGGAGGATTTCATCATGACAGAGAACGAAAAGAAACTGTTACAGGCAAAGCACCGTATGGAGGAAGCGCAGGCCAGGGACCGGGTCAAAGAACGAAAGGCCCGGACACGGCGGCTCATCCAGGAGGGTGCTATTTTGGAAAAGGCTTATCCCGCTGCAGCGACGATGGAGCTTGAAAAACTGGAGGACTTTTTACTATGGGCATTACGATAAGAACGATGACAACTGTGATGGGGCGTTCCGGGAAACCGGAGCGTCCTTCTTTTTTCCCGATAAGGGCGCACTTACTCACCACTGCCCTAAGGGCAGCGGTGGTATCCCTCCCGTTGGTCGGGCCGTGCGCTCTTCCCGAAGCATCCGCCGGATGCTTCTCCAGAGGGGGCAGACAATGCCGCAGTTTTTCAAACTGTCGTCATTGCCTGTGCGGCTGGCAGAGGGCCGCTGCCCCGTTTGCCGCTTTGCAGCAAACCCTTGTCCCCTTCCGGGACAAGCTGCCACCCGCCTGCGAAAACCTGCCACTGGCAGCTTTATCGCAGTTATGGACGATGCCACCCGCACCGTCCATTTTCTTTTGTATGCGCCAAAAGAAACAAAACCGCCCCTTGCGGGGGCAGAAAGGAAATGAATGATTATGGCGATCTATCACCTGGAAGCAAAGATCGTGAGCCGTGGTACAGGCCGATCCGCCTGCGCGGCTTCCGCCTATCTGAGCTGTTCCGCCATCTACAACGACTACGACGGCGTACAGCATGATTATACCCGGAAGAAAGGGCTTGTCTGGGAGCAGGTCTTTCTCCCGGACTGCGCTCCCGCCGAATGGCAGGAGCGAGGCGCTCTCTGGAACGCCGTGGAAGAAAACGAGAAAACGAAAGACAGCCGCCTGGCCCGTGAGTTCGTCCCGGCCCTGCCCGTCGAGCTGAGCCCGGAGCAATGGAAGGAGCTGCTTTCGGATTTCATTCAGGGCAGCTTCGTGTCTGACAGTATGTGCGCCGATGTGGCGATCCATGATCCCGACCCGCCCGGTCACAATCCCCATGCCCATATCCTGCTGACGGTCCGTCCTCTGAACCCGGACGGCACCTGGCAATACAAAACCGAAAAAGAATATCTTTGTGTACGGAACGGCGAGGAGCGCGGTTTCACCGCCACCGAGTTCAAGGCGGCACAGGCCGATGGCTGGGAGAAACAGTATCAATACAAGGTAGGCAAGAAGAAGGTTTATCTGGCTCCCTCGGAGGCGGAGGCCAAGGGCTATGAACGCGCCTCCAAGCATCCGAAAAGCACCAAATACGGCAGACAAAATCCGATCTCCGAACGCTGGAACAGCGACGAGCAGCTTGTCCTCTGGCGGGAGGCCTGGGCAAACGCCGTCAACCGTTCTCTTGAACAATACGGCTTTGAAGAGCGTGTGGATCACCGGAGCCATGCCGCCCGTGGCCTTGACGAGCAGCCCACCGTCCATGAGGGCGTGACTGCTCATGCGCTGGAGGCGAAAGGCGTCATATCTGACCGCTGTGAACTGAACCGGCAGATCAAGCGAGATAACGCCTTGCTGCGGGAAATCAAAGCGCAGGTCAAAAAACTGATGCAGGTGGTCAAGAACACGATCCCGGCGCTTGCGGAGGCCATGGAGTCTGTGCGAGAAAAAATGATTATTTTCAAGTATCAGCTTGGCCATATCTTAACAGGCAAGCGCAGGCTGACAAAGAGCCTTGATGTGATGAAGCCGGAGCTGGAGCGCTATACCCAAATTTCCGGGAGAATCAAAGAAAAGAGCAAGGAGCGCAGCACACTGCTTTCCGAGAAGAAAGCAACGCCTGTCATCAACATCTTAAAGCACCGTGATCTCTCCCGCCGTGTTGCGGAGCTAACAGAGGAACTGGAAGAACTGCGTTCCGAAAAGAAACAGCTTCTCGCTATGCTGGATTATACGGAGGACACCGGTCTTGCGACTGTGAAAAAAGACGTCTCCGCCATGGAAGCCAATCTTGCAAAGCTGGAACAGCAGGAACAGAAATATTCTGCCGAGCTGGACGCAGCCCTTGCGGAATACAACGAGCTGAAAGCCCAGGCGGCGACCTTCGATCCCGACGATCTTGCTATGGCTCAGCTTGCCATCCGCCCGCAAAAGGAGGCCTCTGCTGAAAGCAAGATTCAGGCCGCCTATGGAGACAAGTATGACTTCTGGACCATGATTGGCGCAAAGCGTGATGTTGCGGAGATGCTTGATGAAGAGGAGCCCCGATCCTTCATGGAACGTCTTAGACGCAAAGAGCTGGAAAAGGAACGTACACAGCAGGAGCAGCCGCCGCAACGGAAAAAGCAAAAAGATCGTGACTATGAGCGCTGATTACTGCTCACATTTCCATGGCAGATCCTGCCTGTAATTCTCTTCTCCTTTTTTTCAAAAAACAGACAAAAATCCTGTTATTATTGAGGGGGACAGGCTTGTGTGGATCGTGTATAATTAACATTGATATAGTATATTAGGAAGGGAGCGACGCGGTTGTCAAATACAAGCAAGCGAAATATTCTACTGATTGGCGCAGCGTTGCTACTGTGTGGGTTTTTGCATGTTTTTCTCTATGGCGTTGATTTCTTCCTGGAGTTTTCACGACTCTTCTGCGCTGCGGTCACGGCAGCATGGGGTAATTCTGTCCTGAAACGGGTAACCGACAGGCGCCAGCGCAGCATCCTTCTTTCCATTGTTTCTGTTTTCCTGCTGTTTCTGCTCCTGCAAACGATCAACTTTAACTATGCTCAAGGCCTGCCGTTTCTTCGCCGATATGCCTGGTACGGCTATTACTTCTGTATGATGGCTTTTTCGGTGCTGACATATGAACTTGCGTTATCCTTCCTAAGCAACCGAAGGAAACCACGAGGATTCATTCGCTGGGTGCTCCCGGTTTCAGGAATTCTTCTCATAATCGGCGTGATGTCCAACGATTTACACCAGTTAGCTTTCCACTTTAAAGGCACGGAGATGCTTCCGGGGAGTCCCAAAAGTTATGGACTGTTGTTCTGGCTCTTCTTCGCCTGCTTTTCAGCGTTGCTGCTGACGGCTTTTATCACAATCATCATAAGACACCGTCAAATCGTCAGAAAAAACACCTTTCTCGCACTTCCTCCGGTTTTGCTCCTCGGTGTCTTTCTCGTACTGAATATGTTCGACCTGACGCCGAGGCTGGGCGGCATCAAACTGTGGCAGCTTGGAGAGATGTTTATCTTCTGCATGCTGGCATTCCTGGAGATCTGCATCGCCATTCGCCTGATTCCAGCCAACACGGATTACGAAAAGTTGTTTGCTCTGTCAGACCTGCCCGCTGTGATCCTGGACGAGGGCGGAACGGTTCGGTATTCCTCCTCTGAGTGCCGGTACCCTTTCCCGGACAGCGAGAATATCATGGTGATGCGGCACACCATTTCCGGGGGCAGCATCGTGTGGGCCGTGGATGTTGAACCCTTGAATGTATTAAACAGGGAACTCGCAGAAACCGCGCAGCGGATCGACGCCCGCAACGCTTATCTCTCGGAAGAAGCCAAGATCAAGAAGGAAAAGGCGGAGGCGGAATCCCGTAACCGGATCTACGACGAAATCACCAGGATCGTGAGACCGCAGCTGGCGCAGATCGGCGCAATACTGGAGGAACCCGGCAGATCATTCGACGGAAAGCTGCCTGCCATCTCCGTTCTCTGTGCATATATCAAGCGGCGGAGCAACATGGAGCTGCTGGCCTCACAGGGGACGCTGCCTTTCGATGAGCTTTCCCTGGCAATCCGTGAGAGCCTGTCCTATGTCCGCACTCTCGGCGTCAACACGGCTGTCAATGTGTCCGGGGCAGGAATATACCCTGCCAACATGCTGATCGCCGCCTATGAACGGGTGGAGTCGGTGTTGGAAACCAGCCTGGACTCGATCACCGATCTGATGATTTTTACGAAGGCAGAGTCCGGTGAGATATCGACCCGCATGATGCTCAGGGCAGGGGCGCTGACACTTCCCCCTATGGATAACAAGAGGGGCGATTCGTACTCCGAGAGCATTTCCGTCACGAAGGATGATCAGGACATGATTCTTACCTTTGCTTTTCGGGAAGGAGGCGGAGAGAAATGACCACCTTCTCTGTCTTCTGGTTTGTCACTGGCATAGCCGCAAATGTTCTGTTTTGGGCTGCTATTGTGCTGGTCATTCTTTGTGTCCGGCAGAAGCGATACCTGTATTTGCTGTATGACCTGCTTGCGCTGCTGCTGTGCTATTTTCTGGTACAGTGCATCGCGGCACGTACTTCTGATGGTTTCAAACATGCAACGGTCCTGTCAGTTTTTGCAGAGAGTTTCGTTTCGCTGCCAATGTGGCTGATCACCCTGCTGATTGCCGCTCTCACGGCGGTAATGGTCCTGTTGTTCCGAAATCACCGGCGTTTTGAAAAAACTCAGATCACACTCATGTCTGTGAAGGAGGCCACGGACAGCCTCCCGTCCGGGCTGTGCTTCTATCTGCCAAGCGGGCAGCTGCTGATGAAAAACCTTGCCATGGATCGTTTTTGCCTCGCAGCGACCGGGGATTCCCTGATCAGCGGAGACCAGCTGCGGCGGCAGCTCTTTGCAGGTGCCCTTGCAGACGGCCGTGAGATGAAAATGATCGGTGGTACGCCGATCATTCGTCTGCCTGATGGAACGTCCTGGTCAGTTGTGGAACGAGAGTCGCCCTTTGAAGAAACCACTGCTCATATGCTTCTTGTGACAGACGTGACGGAACAGATGCAGAAAATCCGCTCGCTCAGAGATCTGCAAAGGAAGCTGACGGCTCTGAATGAACAACTCGTGATCTATAACCGTGAGATCGTATCTCTGACGGCGGAACGGGAGCTGCTTGCCGCAAGGGTACGACTGCACGATGAGATGGGCGCTGATCTGCTTACGATCCGCCGCTATATCGAGAGCGGAGGGACGCCCAAGGATCAGGCGGATATAGAAGCACGTCTGCGCCGCAACCTGAGCTTCCTGATGACCGGGCAGGCATCACTGGCCAGGGATGAATATGAACTGATGCTTGAAACGGCGGAAAAGCTGGGCGTCAGGGTCACCGTGACAGGTGAGCTTCCCCCAAAAGATCCGCAGAAGCACGTGGTTGCCACAGCGATCCACGAATGTCTGACCAACACCCTGCGTCATGCCCACGGTGATGAACTGACAATTGCGGCAGTTGAACGGGAAGAGAGCTTCGTCATCACCTTTTCCAATAACGGCGACCAGCCGGTGGAACCGATTCGGGAGAAAGGAGGCCTTTCCTCTCTGAGAAAGCTGGCAGAAAACGCCGGGGGAAGTCTTTTGATCTCCGCAGCACCGACCGTTTCCGTTACACTGACTTTGCCCAAGGAGGTGCCCAATGTCCTGCTATAATGTCTTGATCGTGGACGATCAGATCGTACCACGTCAACTGTTTGAAAATATCATAACCACATCGAAACGCTACCATGTTGCCGCATCTATTGATACAGCCAAGATCGCCGATGTGTATTGTTCCAGAGGCAATATCGATCTTGTCCTGATGGACGTGGTGATGAACGATGGATCCAATGGACTGGATGCCGCAGCAAGGATCAAGCAGTCCTACCCGAAAATCAAGGTGATCATCGTCACATCCCTCCCGGACACGCTGTTTCTCGAGCGGGCAAGGAAGATCGGCGTGGATTCCTTCTGGTACAAGGAGGTCCAGTCCCTTCCCATGCTGGAGGTCATGGACCGTACCATGGCCGGAGAACACATTTTCCCGGATGCCCCGCCCGTAAGCAGGCTTGGCATGGCGATGAGCACGGATTTTACGGACCGTGAGCTGGAGATCCTGCGCCTACTGGCGGAGGGACTAACGGACAGAGAAATCGCAGAAGCTGTTTTTTTGAGCGTAACCACCGTCCGTTACCATGTGAACAACCTGATCAGTAAAACCGGTCTAAGTTCCCGGACGGAGCTGGCGGTAAACGCCGTCCAAAGCGGCATCACGACGCCGGGCATCAAATAATTTCCGGTTTTCTTCGGCAGCGCATATCGCGCTGCCTATTTTTTTGAAAAGACTATCATTTTTGAGGGGGCGCGGCCAAAAGGAAACCGTTATACTTGTGATATATGATAGGGAGAATGGAAAAGCTATGTGCTTTTCCGTTCCTGATGATTTATGGAAAGAAAGGAGGATTTATGAGAATTAAGAAATTGCTTGCTATCCTCCTGTGTTTTATGCTGATCCTTTCGACCCTGCCCGTTACGGTTCTGGCTGACGAGGGAAATGCCCCGGAGATTACGACGGCGGACCAGAAGCCAGGTTCGGAGACCCCCGAGGAGGAGCCGGAAGCGCCGGGTGATGAGGAAGAACCTCAGCCGGAGCAGGGCGAGGATAATCCACAGCCAGTTACATACGTCGTCCGCTTCGAGATGAACGGCCACGGCACAGCGCTGGAAGACGTGATGGTACAAGACGGCACGGCTCTTACCGAGCCGGAAAAGCCGACGGAGGACCGCTATACCTTTGAGGGCTGGTATTCCGACGAGGAATGCGTCCTGCTCTACGATTTCAGTACCCCGGTTTTCGGAGATCTGACTCTCTATGCCAGGTGGACAGAGGTGTCTGAGGAAGATCCGGGACCTTCAGCGGAATCGCCCGCTGACGAACCGGAATCAGAAACGCCTGCGGAAGAGACGGAACCTCAGCCGAAACCAGAAGAGGATACCCAACCGGGTACATACACCATTCGTTTCAAAATGAACGACCACGGCACGGAGTTGGAGGATGTGACAATCCCCGTCGACGAAGCCCTTGCCGAACCGGAAAAGCCGACGGAGGACGGCTACACATTTGAGGGCTGGTATTCCGACGCGGAATGCACACTTCTCTACGATTTCAGCATCCCGATTTCCGGGGATCTGACCCTTTACGCAAAGTGGACGGAAGCGGAAGAACCCGAGGAGGAACCGGAAGCACCCGAGAAGGAAGCGGAAACACCGGTCGAAGAGGAGAAACCTCAACCGGAACAGGGCGATGGTATTTCCGAACCCACAGCGGAAGAAGAATTGGAGGAACAGGATCCTGTCCCGCTGCGGTCCGGCGGGACGCCGCTGTCCGATCATTTCAGCATTGAAATCGAGGGCAGCAGCCCGGTCTTCTCCGCAGACAGCTTCACGCTATATGCAAACAACCATTTGGAGACCTCCGATTTCTCCTATGTGTTTACCACGGAAACGATGGTAAGTCTGGCTATTGAACTGGAAGTCTACAACGAATACTCCGAATCCTATGAGGAGGACAGCACAGACCGGGTCTGGGTGAAGCTGTTTCTGAACTACGATCTAACGACGGAAACGGTCACCGTCAACACGGAAGCACACGGCCTTCCGCAGGAGATTCTGGACGGCAACGTACTTGCCGGCCGCGTCAGCGTCAACACCACGATCCCTGCCCTGCGGGAAGCCTTTGCCGCCATCGGCAACCCCCATCCGGAGATCTTCCATATCAAGCTGTGCGTTAGTTCCTGGTATCCGGACGGACACGAGCGCGCCGGTTTTAGCATTGACTACAACGAGCTGACGCTCCGGGACGTTCACGTTCCCATGGAGGAGTTCTGGTCCTCCATCGACTACGATTCCTTTACCCTGACGACGCTCATGACGCCGACCCTGAATCTGCCGGAGGGCGCCCCTGCCATCGTCTCGCTGTCCGCCGATTGGTATACGTTTTTCTACACCGTGGGCAGTATCGAAGGCGAGGACGAGAGCGGCAGCTTTCTCCCCGACCCCGTCGCGCCTGTCGAAGGCGATGGGGAGAACGTGATCGAATACTTGTGGCCGAACTGGGAGCTGGAAGCCGACCCGATTCCGGAGCGCTTCGCCCGGTATTTCGGAAACGGAGCCAACGTCTGGATCATCGGTCCGGAGAACGACAATTACGCAGTCCGCGGCCCGCTAAATTTTATATACGGACTGGCAGCCAACAAGCTGTCTCTGTCTGGGACAAGGTTTGAAGACCTGTCGGTCAGCCTGTCGAGCTTCATGAACAGCTCCAACCGCACCTACTTCAACAGTCTTCCGGGACTGTCCAACGATGTCTGGCTTGGGTATTACACATACGATGAAATCAGCGAGATGGAGGACTTTGAGGGCTATTGGTACGACCTGCTCGCCATGGCCGACTGCATCCTCACCGTCACCTTCAGCGACGGCGTGGTCTATACCGTGGACCTCTCCTTCATCCGGGGCAACGAGGATCGGCAGTTCCACGTGGTGGGCGATCCCATCGAGGTGCCCATCGTCGTACCGGATTACGTGCTGGTCGTCCCGGAGAATCAGGAGATCGCCTACGGGGAGACCGAAAGCCGTCTGGGCTTTGCCACGCTGGAGATGGGCGAGGACTTCCCGGAGAACGGGCAGGTTGTCGTCACTGTGACCAGAGACGCGGGGTTTATCCACATGGACGGTCGGCCGGAAACGATCCCCTTCCTCCTGGCCGGATGGGGTTTTGAGGAGAAGTTTCTGGAGGGCACGCTGAACGACAGGACATCCTTCATCCTCAGCCCCCAAGGGCTGACGAGCTTCCCGCTGGCGATTTACGTGACACAGGATGCCTGGGAGCTTGCACCGCCCGGCTGGTATGCGGCTAAGATCACATTCACATCACGTTACGAGGTCCCTTAAGGAGGTGAGTTATGACGAAGGAACCGGAAAAGAAAAAGCGCAGAAAAGTCCTGATCCCCATTATTATCTCAGTTCTGTGCCTGGCCCTGGTCGCCTCCGGCGTCACCATTGGGTATCTTCTGAAGGAGCGGCAGGAGCAGTCGAAGCCGCCGGTCTACGGTGTGGACGGTAAGCCGGTGGACGGGCCTGTGGAAAAGAACCGGGGCACCATCAGCGCGCCGGGCTATGAGATGCTGGAGCTCAAGGCCGACACCGCCGCCCAGGGCTTCGCCCTGGCAAACCCCGTGCAGAACAACTGCTACATGAAGATCTCTCTGATTTTGGAAGATGGTACGGTCCTCTGGACCTCCCGGCCTACCGCACCCGGAGAGGCCACCGACGAGGTGGTGCTCTCGCCCACGCTTCCTGAGGGGCGCTACGACGGAGCGACGATCCTGTACGCCTGCTTCCGGGACAAAGCCTGCACTCAGGAGCTCAACAGCGTGGTCATTAACCTGTATTTGTTATCAAAAACAAATAACTAATTTCAAACAAGAAAGGAAGGAACATTATGAAAAAACTCACAGCGCTTCTCCTCGCACTCCTCATGGTCATGAGCCTGGGCGTCACGGCCTATGCTGATGACGGCGCCCAGTCCACCACCGTCACAGTCAATGTTCCCGCAGGCACTTATACGGTGCATGTGCCGGAGGATGTGACATTCAACCTCAATGATGTTACTGAAGCTACGGCCGGCGGAATAATTGACAGCGGGATGGCAGATGAGAATTTTATCGGCGAAGCCACAGTGTCGGATGTTCAAAATTGCAAATACATCTTTTGTCAGATCACCGCACCGACATTGAAAAATGGGTCTGATACGCTGAACAGCAGAGTGAAGTGCCAGTATATGACCACGGGAGTTGGTTCAGATCCGGTGATCGATTTTCAAACCATCAACAATGGTGATCAGCAGTCATTCTGTGTATATGCACAGGGCAGAAACGACGGGGGTTTAGACGCTGAGACCTTTGGCGTTTCGTCCTGGCTGCAGATCGATGAGGAGGACGGCGCGACCATGGCCGCAGGCGATTATGTCGGCACCATGACCTTCAACTTCTTCTACAGCCGTCATATCGGCGGTTAAGCAAGATCGTCCTGACACAGCGGTGCCCTGCAGGTTTTCCTGCAGGGCACTTTTTTTGCCTTGACGATCAATTCTCACGATTGCAAAGATTCTGCAAGATATTCGTCGGACGGCAGTCAGCAATCAAGTACTTTGAACTAATTATTTGCAAGATAGCAGAATCTACCCTTGACAAATAGAATCCTGCTCTTGTGGTCTATGGGGCTTGGCGAAAGAAAAACAAACTGCCATGCTTACAGACTTTTGTTCTGTCTATCGTAATGCTGTTAATACCAGTTGCAATGGCTGTTCTGTTGTTCCTTGCGG
>Ga0129307_1002442_pt1 | contig 14566 bp, 12 predicted proteins | sample P1105metagenome_FD_94437 | JGI IMG/M metagenome (GOLD analysis project Ga0129307, IMG submission 94437) | Capybara group fecal microbial communities from Wisconsin, USA - P1105 metagenome | ecosystem: Host-associated > Mammals > Digestive system > Large intestine > Fecal | place: USA: Wisconsin... | reverse complement strand
CTGCGGAGTGGACTCCAGCAACCAGGTGCCGGATGGCGATACACTGGGGCGTTTTCGGAATCTGCTGATACGCAATGGGCTGCAGGAGAAGCTGTTCCGCCAGATAGTGGAGCTTTTGCAGCAAAGAGGACTTATCCTCAAAAAAGGGACCATTGTGGACTCCACGATCATTGCAGCGCCATCCTCCACAAAAAATCAGGGAAAGCAGCGGGATCCGGACGCGCATCAGGTGAAGAAGGGAAACACATGGTACTTCGGCTACAAGGCGCACGTTGGAGTGGACAAGGACACCGGTCTGATCCACACCGTTGAGGTGACTGGGGCCAATACCCATGATGTCGTTATGACCTCCAGGCTGCTGACCGGTGACGAAGAAAGTGTCTATGGAGACAGCGGGTATCTTGGTGCGGACAAACGGGAGGATAGCATCCGAAGGAATCGCCAGGGAAGGCGCATCCGCTACAGGATTAACCGCCGCCCTTCTCAAATCAGGAAGAAACCAACCAGGGCACAGGGCCAGCTCAAGCGCAGAGAGCACGAAAAGTCATCTATTCGCGCTAAAGTGGAACACGTATTTGCGGTCGTCAAGGGTCGGTTCCGATACCGAAAGACACGGTACCGGGGCCTGCGGAACCAGGCCGCTAAATTGAATATGCTGTTCGCTTTGGCGAACCTGATCTTGGCTGACAGGCCCTGCCTGGCAGCCTGAGTTGATGCGCCCTGCCAGGCGAACTGAGGGGATAATACTGGCTGCCCTACAGACGAGCTTACTATGGCTCTCCCTATACGCTATTTGTGCGGTATTGCCTTAGAATTCTGGCTGGCGATGAGAAAATTTTGCGAGTGAACGGAGTCAAAGAACTGATTGCTTTATATTTGTTAATTCCGTACATGACTCCGGATACTTTGACAACCCCAGACGAAAGATGTGTCATTCCAAAAGTTGATGGTGACTTCTGTGGTATCTCACTCGAAGATTTAAGAAATGCGATTTGCCATTCGTTCGTTACATTTGAAGAAGACCATAACGATGGTACGATTCACGGTAAACGCTTAATTGTTGATGACAGAGTTGAGTATCACAATCGAAGAGACCACGCTGCGTTAGGTGTACATTCTACAGCCCATAATATTATGATTGAAGATGCGCACGAGCGATTGGTTGAACTATTTAAGGAAATCACGACTCAGCAATAAATGCCCTTTTGAAATTCTTATCTGAGAAGATTATTTACCTGATGTAATCTTCTCCGTCACAATTTTATCCATCTCTTGCTTCAGTTCTTGTGCTTTTTCCTGTAACGACAAAATGTGGGCGTCGAGGATTGGTTGCCTCAACGCCCACATTTTCTATTTTCTAATCATCTATATACATCTGTACAAAGTTGAAAACAGTACGTAAATTTGATAATATATCTGATATAACTCCCGTGCAAATGTGACCAAATTTGCTTCGTTCCTGTAGCATATATAGAAAGAAGGCCCCCCTATGGGCAATGGCATTTAGTTAAACGAGCAGGGTCTCATAAGATAGTGGGGCCCTGCTTTTTTGTAACAAAATATAAAAATCCATCTTGACAAATAGCGGAAAACGTGCGGCCTTTTTGCTAACTGTGGTTAGCAAAAAGGCCCTTGTAATTAGAAATATCCCCGTCTTAAGTTACAAGGAGGCACGTTTATGATAGATAGAATCGCAGTTATCAAGCAGAAATTAGATGAAGCAATTACCCAGATTTGTGAGTCTTCTTGGTTGTTTTCTGCGCGTCCAGAACAAGATTTTACAAGAAAGCGGAAGCTACCATTTCGCAAGGTCATTTCATTCATGCTAGCTATGGGAGGAGGTTCCTTAACAAACGAAATGTTGAATCATTTTGGATGTTCTGCAGATGTTGCTTCTGCTTCGGCTTTCATTCAACAGAGGGCAAAAATCGATGCCAATGCATTCGTCTCATTATTTGACCTATTCGTAAGCAAAACTGATTCCCAAAAGAGATATAAGGGCCTTCGTTTAATTGCTGCTGATGGGTCTGATATTCAAATCCCGACAAATCCAGGCCATTCAGATTCCTATTTTCCTGGAGCGAATGGGCAAGCCCCATATAATTTGCTTCATTTGGATGTGATGTATGACCTGATCCAGCATACCTATCTGGATGCAAATTTGTGCGGCAAAAGAGCAGAAAACGAAAGAGACACTCTATGCGCAATGCTTAATCGTTCTTCTATGGAAAATGTCCTGTTGATTGCTGACCGAGGATATGAAAATTATAACCTCATGGCTCATATCCAAGAAAAAGGATGGTTTTTTCTGATTCGTGTCAGAGATTCCAGTATTCGCACAAGCATTGCCGGGGGCTTAGATTTGCCGGCCACTGCAGAATTTGATCTATTTGTTGACCTGTCTCTTACAACAAGACAAACAAAGGAAATAAAGCTGCTTTGCCAAGACAGAAATCATTACCGTTGTCTCTCGTGTACCTCTGCATTTGATTTTCTACCGAAGAGCAGCCGCAAACACGATCCCCTTGTCTTTTATAAACTCCCCTTCCGTATTGTCCGTTTTCAAATTACAGAGGATACATACGAAACAGTTGTGACCAATCTGGATGCAACGTCTTTTCCTCCCTTTGAGTTAAAGCAACTTTATAATATGCGTTGGGGCATTGAAACTTCTTTCAGGGAGCTAAAATATACTGTTGGGTTACTCCATTTTCATGCAAAAAAAGTGGAGTACATTTACCAGGAAATCTTCGCTCGTCTCATTATGTACAACTTTACCGAACTGATTACCTCGCCCGTAGTCATTTCGAAAGCCGACTTAAAGTACACTTACAAAGTAAACTTTTCTGTCGCCGTACATATTTGCAGACAATTCTTTCTTGGCAATGTATCTCCACCTGATGTTGAAGCTCTCATTCGAAGGTATGTTTCTCCCTTTCGGCCCGGCAGATCCAGACCTCGTAATATGACTACTAAATACGCAGTGAGCTTCATGTACAGAGTAGCATGATTGTTGCCTTTTGGATACCTTTTTCTCAGCGGATTTTTTGATCCGCTTACTTATCATGCCCAGATATGAATTAACGGTTCAAGCAAAGTACGAAAGTGCTTTGCTTGAACCGTTTTGTAGTAACTTCTTTTAGGATAATGTCATTATCTTAATGCCATTGCCCCTATGGGAGATACTGTTATCTTTTTGAGTGCATATCGAACAACAACATTTACAAAATCAAAAAATCCGTTTACTCGCAAAGAAGATTTACTTGAACTGCTCAAAAAGCACCATATTACATATACGCTGTATAAAAGTAAAATCATATCTCCCGAGGGTGTTTTGTCATTGGATACGGAGTACGATGATGTATCACAAATTAGTTCATTTACCTTTAACCCTGTTAATGAAAAGAAATCCGTCGATGATTTTGACGAATTGATCAACAGTACCGGTGCATGTATAAAACTATTGCATGCGCATTCTTTATTAGCGGATCCCCGTTATTTTCAGATTGAGCAGATCTGGGGACTTCAATCTTTTGTTGTATACATTGATGACGATGTGTTTCAGATTGATCCTATTGCCTTTGCGCTCAATGGGTCAATTATCATTGCTTATGAAATAATCAATCTGAAAACAGGAAAGCCCCTTGATAAAGATGATACATCATTAAAAATGCGCAATTGGAATCTTAGGAAAATAAAGGGATATAAATATTTTGAAGACGAGTCTATTAGCGAGTCAGCATACACAATTCCAGAACTAATATATAGAAATCTAAGTGACTTCTTTTCGGAATTAGTCGGAAAGAGATTTGTCCCAGACGATTACTGGTATGTCCACGACACTTTGGTTCTTTCAAATAGGATAAAAAATGTCGAGAAATATTTTTGTGGATTATTAGGGCTAAACAAACTTCCAACCGTTCTCGAAAATATTAGTACAACGGCCAATTATGAATTTTATTTACAAGATGGAGCCAGTGTAGTTGTTAGGTATAGGCGTGACGATGTTGATACCGCGCTCTATAATGCAATTGTTTTTGAATCAATAAAGCTGTACATTTATTTGTTTCAAATCATAAATGCAGAAGAGACCAAAGACCTCAACAAGGTTATGAGGAACGATTTGTATCTGGAAAATCTTTTCTTTGCGCCCAAAGTCCCAGTGGAAACCAGCAATCTACTTCACTGTATTTACCAGAGTCAATCATATCAACATCGCAAAGAAGCCACCAAACTGAAGATCGCCTACATGACTACGGAAAATGAAATAAGAAAGAATCGGAACACTATTCTTCTTAATGTTCTTCTGTACATTGCCTCACTTCTTGGCGCAATTAGTACACTCGACGCATTAGATACAAGATTAAATATTCCATTTGAAATCAGTATAATTGCTGTAGTTCTATTTTTTGGCTTGTTCGGGGTTATGTGGGGGATTATCGAGTATCGTCACAATAAAAGTTTTTAAAGGCAATTAACTTTTCCATCACAATCTCATCTATCTCCTGCTCCAACTTCTGCACTTTTTCCTGTAACAACAAAATATGAGCGTCGAGGATTGGTTTCCTCAACGCCCATATTTTTTGCATCTGCGCCAGTTTCTTTAGCTCCTCCGCACGGCTTTCATGAGTTGCGGAGACAAGTTCCCACACCATCACATCCAGTTTTTCTTCACGAATACGGTGAGAGGTACAGGTATCCTTCCCGTGGCGCATATAGGTTTTGCAGATGTACTCCACTCGGCAGCTCCCATTCCAATACCGGTTGATGGCAACGAACGGCGCCCCGCAATCCCCACAGGCCAGAAGCCCTGCATACCGATGGCAGGGCGTATTGCTTTTTACCCGTTTGCGGATCTGTTTCTGGAGCAGCGCCTGTGCCTGCTCCCAATCTTCTCTGGAAATAATGGGCGGGTATACATCCTCGTGACGGAGCCACTCTTTTTTGGGCACCTTCCGAACCCGTTTCCCATTGTTAGCGTCCGCCAGGAAAACCACTGGGGGCTCAACTGAAATCGCCAATTAAGGCTCAGATAGAAAAACCAAACAACCCAGATTGGCAAAAGTTATTCTTGCTGGCCAGCCATCGGCTCAACGGCCTTTACTTTGCCAGTCTGTACAGAAACTGTATCCATTTTCTTTCCGCGGAAGCTCTCACCACGCAGCTTAAATACCGTAGCCTCATCAAAGATGCGGTCTAAAGCGCATAGGAGCGTAGAGTCTTCATTAAAGTCCTCGCGCCAGAGAGCCGGATTCTTGTTGCTGGTAAAGACCATGTTGAAATTGCCTTCTTTGTTGTAGCGTCGGTCAATCAGATCAAAGAACAGCCGCGTATTCTCCTTGTCGAATTCGCAATGGCCAATCTCATCAATAATCAAGCAGGACGGGCGGACTAAGCTCTTGAGGCAGGAATCCGTTTTTCCCGCGCGTCTGGCGGCTGTAAAGCGATCACGCAGTTCGGAAGCCTTAATGAAATAAGCCCTCATCCCATGCTGGCAGCAGGCATAGCCAAATGCCTGCGCCAAGTGCGTTTTTCCTGTTCCGGGCGGTCCAATAAAGGCCAGGTTACGGTGCGAATAAACCGCGCCCAAGGAGGGCAGCGCCCGTATCCGGTCCAAGTCCCTGCTTTTCAGCAGAGAAAAATCAAAGTTCTCAAATGTTTTCGGCTCCTTTTTCGGCAGCCGGCTCAGTTTGAGCAGTGTCTGGACGGTCGTCTGCTGTTTCTTTTCACTGATGTAAGAAAAGACAGCCTGTACCGCCTCAATGGATTCTTCTGAGAGTTCCTGGTCATCAGCAAAAGTGGCAAATTCCTCGGTGGTGAAGTCCAACTTCAGCACAGAGATTGCGGTCTTCATCTTCTCGAAAACGGTCTGTGTCATACTGGCTCCTCCTCGTCAAAATCAAATTTGGCAAAGGATAGTTCGCCAGATGGCTTTGGAAGTTGGCGGATCTGCGTTGTTACAGAAGCAGTCGGCAGTTCCTCGGGCTGCTGAAGTGCCTCATACTGCCCTTCACAGAAGCTGTCCCTGCGGCTCCAGGTCACATCGTGGGTCGTCAAAAGAGAGCTCAGATCTGCGGAGTAAATGTAGAGCGTATCTCCGCTGCGCATAATCCGAGCTGTTGCGCCAGGATAGCTATAGGGCACGCCAAACCGTCTGCCTTCGTAGTTTACGAATCCATCAAAAGAGATTTTTCGCTCCGGGCAGAGATAAAAGCGCACAGCATCTAACTCCGGAAGCGGCCGAAGAGTTTCGCTGCAGGCATCCATGTGAAGTTGCTGAGGTACACCGTCCAAGGCACGGTGGTAAGTACCGTTCTGTGAATTGCACCATTCCAATGCGTGCCAGTTCAAATCGGTAATGTTATAAAAAACTCTGTCGGCGAGGAAGTTCTCCTTCACGAACCGCACGAGCCGTTCCACTTTCCCCTTGGTAAACGGATGCCGCGGTTTGCAGAGCTTTGTTTCAAAGCCAATGGTTTTCATGAAGGTTTCGTAATCCTTCTGCCACACAGGGCGTCCTTCCAAGTCGCGATGGAGAACGACGCTTTTCATGTTGTCGGTAAGAATGAACCTGGGGATCCCCATGTATTGGAAGGCATGGACCATACCGATGAATAGATTTTCCTGCTTGGCATTGGGGAAAAACTCAATGTAGCATTCACCGCAGTGATGGCAGATCATAGCGAAGCAAGCCACTCGGTAAACCCGTTCATTGTAATCCAGAACATCCGTGAAACCCCAGTCCATCTGGTAGGCCTCGCCGGGGACAGTTGTATAGCGGCGCCCGCGGTTGCCCTGCGGCGCGATCTGCTGACGCTTGGCGGGGATGAGATGTTTGTGAGAGGCAATGTACCGTTTCACTGTGCTGCGGCTTCCAGAAAAGCCAATTGCTTGCAGACGTGCCAGACAAACAGTAGAATTACTGACTCCGCTTCGCAGCAAGTTGTCCAAAACCGAACTGTATCCGTCCAGCAAATGCTCCTTTGACTGTCCTGTGAGGCCATGCGGGGTTTCGCAAAATCCGTTTGCTTTTAGTCGGCGCAGCTTTGCCCGAGAGATTCCGGTCCTGCGCCCCAGCTCTGCCAGATTGATTTTGTCTATACTTGCAAACTCACCGTGGAGTTCTTCCATTTCTGCAATGGCCTGTGCTATAATTGGCAGGAAGCCATTGCTTTGAATTCCTTTCATATCATTCCTTTCTACTGGGTTGTTTGGTCACTATTCAGTATAAAGGATTTGAAAGGGTTCGGTAATGGCTTTTTCTCTTGATCTGCAATTAGCTTTTTCTGCCGGGCCACTGAGGGCTATTTCTTCCGGACGCTAATACCATCCCGAACTTCGTCCTGATGGTTATAGAGAACACCAACATAACTTTCGTCCTGAAGGACGTTCTTGACGCTGGTGTACGACCAGAGAAACTGACGGATATCCGGTTTCTTCTTGCCGTAGAGTTCCATCTGGAGCTGCGCCGGTGTTTTGCGCTTCTCTTGATTCAGGATCCGGGAGATGGGCATGAGAGTCATTCCGTCAAGGAATAGTTGGAAGATCCGCCGCACCGTATCAGCCGCTTCGGGGATTATCAGGATCTCGTCGGTGTTCTTATCTTTCCAGTAGCCAAAAGGAGGGATGACAACCAATCCCTCCTTTTGCTTCTGTCGATATCCAGCCCGGATCTTCTTGCCAATATCCTTGGCATAGTAATCATTCATCAAACCCCGGACGCCAATCATCAAGTCATCGGACTCCCGGAATGTATCAAGGCCCTCCGTAACGGACAGGACGCGGATGTTGTGTTCCCGCAGAAAGTCTATAAACAGGGAGGTCTGCGTTTTGTGACGCCCCAAACGGGACATATCCTTGACGATTACAGCATCAAACCCACCGCTCTCCGCCGCTTCCGACAGATGCCTGAGCCCGGGCCTCTGGAATGTCATGCCGCTGATGTTGTCATCGGAGGCCTCTCCGACGATGGAATATCCTTGTGCGGCCGCGAAGCCCCGGCAGATATTACGCTGGTTTACCAGAGCGTTTTGTTCAGGGTCATCGTCATTGGAAAGCCGATAGTATAACCATGCTCTCATATGGTTGCCTCCTGTTCATCGTCCTTCCAAGAGTCTCCTTCAAAGAAGGCACCCAGCCGATCAAAGTCGTACAGCAAGGATGCGCCGGACTCCACAACTTCGCCCTTTTCATAAAAATCAACATGGGTCCGGAAGGGAGCCTTCAGGTGAATGTCTACGTCCAGTTTTCCATCGTGCTCCGAGATGTAGATTTTCTCCACCAGGAGCCGAAGGTTGGACTCAGAGATATTACCCTCCGCCAGAATATCGTCCATCATGCGGATGTCCCGCCTCAACTCTGCCTGTCTGGTTTTCAGCGTATCTTCCAGACTCTCCAGCTCCGCGAGCTGCTTTTTGATGGATGCGATCTCCGCTTCCCGCTTTTGGATCATGCGGTCATAGCGTTCTGCGTTTGCTTTATCCCGAATGCGTTCCATCAGGATGACCTCCATTTCTTCTTCCAGAGTATCAATCTGCGAAAGCAGGCTTTTGCGCTTTTTTTCAACGGAAGGCTGCTGCGGTATCCAGCGGTCGATGACTGTTTGCAGGCGGTCCCAGTTCTGCTGATACAATCGCTTGGCGGAGCGCAGTTCCTCCGTGATGAGCTGGTCCAGAAGTTCTTCCCGGATGACATGGGAGGAGCAATGCTCCTTTCCGTAGCGGAGGTATGTGTCGCAGATGTACTCCACTCGTTCCCCGCTTTTCAGCTTGACGCGCTTTCCGACAAAGGTTCTTCCGCAGTCACTGCAGCGGAGCAGGCCGCTGTAACGCAGGACAGGGTGCCCAGTCCCGGCACGGACACGGACGGCTTTGCGCTGGGCAATCAGGTTTTGTACCTCCTGCCACATTTCTTTCGTGACGATGGCGGGGAGGAAGTCCTCATGACGGAACTGCTCTTCCGGCTCTGTGAATCGAAAGGTCTTGTTGATCTTATTTCGCTCACTCTTATGGCAGATCAGTGTGCCGGTGTAGATCTCATCCTGTAAAATGCGAGAGACCATCGTGGAATCCCAGATATTCTTCTTGCGGATGTGGTCGCGGGTATGGGGCTGACGCTTTCGCAGTAGCTCTAACTGTATCTGGGCTGGTGTCTTGCGCTTTTCATCGTTTAATTGCCGTGCGATGGCTTTCATGCCATGGCCGGATAAATACAGAGAGAAGATGTACCGGACAGTCTCAGCGGCCTCTTTCACAACAACGACCTGCTTCGTATTCTTGTCCTTGAAGTACCCGAAGGGCGGCGTGATGACGATGCCCTCTTTCTGCTTTTGACGGTAGCCAGTCCGGACACGACGGCTGCCGTCGCGGGCATAGAAGTCGTTGACCAGTCCTTTGAAGCCGATGATGAGGTCATCGTTTTCGTTGAAGGTGTCGATGTTCTCTGTGGCGGACAGGACCCGGACGTCGTGTTCCCGCAGGTAGTCGATGAACAGAGCTGTCTGGGTGCGGTGGCGGCCTAACCGGGAGAGGTCCTTCACGATGATGGCGTCGATGCGGCCCTGTTCCACAACGTCATAAATTTTGTCGATGCCTTCCCGGTTGAAGTGCATGCCGCTGACATTGTCATCGAAGGATTCCCCCACGATCTCATGCCCCTGGGAGACCGCATAGTCGTATATGATCTTCCGCTGGTTGGTCAGAGAATTCAGTTCGTCATCCTCGTCACGAGACAGACGGTAGTAAAGCCAGACTCTCATGGGGCCTCCTTTCCGCTATGGTGCGCCGTTTGGTACGACACACCATAGCACATGAGATTTGAAATAGCCACGAAAAGAAATTGAGAAAAGCAGATTCTGCGAAATCAACAATCATGGGGCTGTTCACTGTATGGATGATCCACAGCAAGGTAGTCGTGGATCATCATTTTCAGAAACTCATCAAATTCCTGGTCGGTGCCTGAGTACGTATATATAACGCTGCCGAGACGTTCTTTTGAATCTTTCATCGTTCTCCTCACATTTTCTGCTGCCAGACAGGCTCGTCCACATGGTCATCGGGGTTGTGTCCCGCGGCGAGGCGTTTCCGTTGCAGCTCTTTCCACCGTTTTTTATCAATGTGTCCACTGGGGATGCTGACAGGTTCCGGCTGCTGCATATCCTCTATCCTCTTAGCAAGAACCACCAGGTCATGAGCAACCCGCCCAGCATCATGGCCGTCACAGCCACCAGCCGCCATTCGATCTCCGGCAGATAGAACCTGGGAAGCGAGAAGCGCCGCTCTTTCTTCCTCCCAGCCTGTTCCTGCCTCCGGTTCATCGCCCATAGAATATCCAACATCTCTTTGCTCTGCTTCTCTATTTGGCTCAGATAGAACCTGTTGTTCAACTGCTCCGTCTTCCGGGAAATTTCCGACAATCTCTCCATCAACTCGTCCCAGTCCTCCCGCGTCGGATGCGCTTCCTGGGCTGGCTGTTCCTGCTTCATGTTCAGTTGCTTCAATTCCGCCAAGGATAATTTCCGTTCGGATTCTGAATTCACGTTCCATGACCTCCTTCAAATATTTTTCGTCGTGCAGACGGTCATCCCGGCATTTCAGACCGTCCGGCGTGGTGTAGGTGATGGCTTTTCTACTGTCCGTCCATCGAACTTGGTAGCCCTCGCTCTCCATCAGGGAGATGAAATCTTCCTTCGTCCAGGCGTAGCGCATACACTCGTCGATGGTATTCATCAGCCGGAACTTCCAGCTCTGACCACGAGCTGCCGCACGATACTCGCCGGGGGACATTCTCTTTTGCCTGACCTGCTTCGGTGCTGGAGGTAAAATGTTCAGCCCGTGGGCCTGACAGATCATATCATTGACCTGGCGGTGTCGCTGCAAGTCGGCTGCATTTTGATGAAGTTTCATCCCGGTCTTGTAGCTGACGCTGTTCACCACCAGATGATTGTGCAGGTTATCCGTGTCCACATGAGTGGCCACTACCACCTCAAAGTCCGGGAACTGCTTTCTGGCAAACTCCAATCCGATGGCGTGAGCCTCTTGTGGAGTCAGGTGGTCTTGCTCCGGGAAGGACTGGACAAAGTGGTAATACTGCCGCCCCTCCGTTTTGTGAAACTGTTGCTTTGTCATCTGCATCTCCAAGTAAGCGGTTCTGGAGGTGCAGTTATATCCTGTCACCAACTGCTGACCCTCCCACAGCGTTTTCTTTTTTTGCTGAACATACTGCATCACACCACCCATAGCACCGCTGCCTTTTCCCCGGCCCTTGATTGCGGTAAAGGTCGCCATCAGGTCACCTCACGCAGAATGCGCCGGAGTTGTTCACAGATGGCGGCGTATCCGTCCGCCAGATCATCGCCTCGCAGGACCGTCAGCTTTCCCATATTTCCCAGGGTGGTGAGCTGATTCAGGTTCCGCCCTTGGGCTTTCAGTTCCATCAGTATTTCATCCATTCCTTCCACCCGGATGATGTCCTTGCCCAGGGCACAGGTGGTCAGGTAATCGGTGACGGTCATCCCAGCCTGTTCCGCTTTCTTTTGGATTCGCTCTTTGTCCGCCAAGGTCATCCGTGCGGTGATAATGGCTTCTTTTTTCTTCTTCATAAAACCTCCGTTTCTACACCCCTTTAGGGGTTGGGGATGCGGGGGCATCGCCCCGGCGAGTGCGGGCGGCGTATAGCCGGACGCGATGCTTGCCTCTCCTAAAGGAGAGTGTTTTCCCGCAACGCACCCCCGTCGTATCTCCTGTAACCACTTAGCTCCGAATACTCCTCCAATTCTGGGCCAACGTGAGCGGTTTGCCCCTTGGGAGCGCACACGCCCGTCCGCCCCGCAAACTCCCTGCATACGGCCTTACAGCGCCGAACACGGCCCCTGTGACAGCTGTGACGGCTGTGACAGGAAATTTGCCACTGACGCTGTCTCGTTTTTGCCGTCATTCCCGTCACTGCCGTCACTGTCAAAGTAGAGGATGCTCAGTGTGCGGGAATCCCTGGTGCGGTGCGCAGCAACGTGGATTCCATTTTGCTCCAGCTCTCCCGCGTACTTCACCAGCTTCTTGGAGAGGACGCTAGGCAGAATGCTCTCTCCCGTCCGTGCTTCCAGCAGTTCGCTCAGCTCCGTGGCGGTTCCTTCAAAGCTGTGCAGCCCTTTCAGGAAATCAGAGAGGAAAGTTACCTCCGGGTCAACACCTGGAGCGTCCTCCTCCACTGGTTCTGTCAGCACCCAGGTGTGGGTGTCTTTTTGAAAGCGGAGCGGCAGCTCCCGGTACTCAATGTCCCGGCCCGTGCAGTACAGTGTGGCCTCGCCGCTGCCCCGCTTGCGCTCCTTCAGCACGAAGCTGGAGTCCGTCGCGCCGCTGATGCCTGTGGTCCCGGAGATCATGTTCAGCGGGTCCTCGTCGTTCATCTTCCGCAGGTGGTGGATGAGCAGGATGGCGATGCCGTACTCATCCGCCAACCGTTTCAGTGCCGTGATGTCCCGGTAGTCGCTGGCGTAGGGGTTGGCGTTCTCACCGGGCTGCCGTACCTTTTGCAGTGTGTCGATGACTACCAGCGCTGTCCCCGGATGCTCCGTCAGAAAGCCCTTGAGCTGTTCCTCCAGTCCGCCGCCGATGCTCCCCGCAAGTGTAGCAAAGTGCAGCGTGTCCGGTGCGTCCTCTGTGATCTGGAACAGCCGATTCTGGATACGGGTGAGGCTGTCCTCCAGGCAGAGATAGAGTACCGTCCCCTTGGTCACTGCGAAGTCCCACACGGATTCTCCCTTCGCAACGCAGAGACAAAGCCACAGCGCCAGCCAGGATTTGCCGACCTTCGGTGCGCCCGCCAGAATGTGCAGCCCCTCCGGCAGCAAACGGTCCACCACAAACCGGGTGGCCGGCAGCGGTGTGGACAGCAAGGTGTCCGCGTCGATGGTTTCAAGATTCTTCATACGCCGTTCTCCTTTCGATATTGTTTTTGGAATTTTTATTTTCTATATCAAATACCATAGCACGCTTGTTGACTTTTGAAAATAGGTAATGTATCATTTCAGTACATACACTATATTGGAGCAAATACATTATCTAATTTGAGAGGGTAAGCATATGGGCGTCTTGGGAAAAGACCTGTTCGATATGGGGCGATCTCGCACGCATACAAAAGTAGAATTCGGAGCGGACTGCTACTGGGTGGAATCCAACCCGGAGCCGCAGCCGTATGGTGCGGTCCTGACCGAAATTCTCAACCTTGATGTCACTCCGTTTCAGGAAATGCTCGACAATACGGACCAGGTCATTGAAACCAGAAACTACGATCTTGCGCCGCGGACCTATATGGATTTGGCGGCAAGTTTTGCTTCCCTGCCGCTGTACCGCCTTTATATGGATGACTTCAAGTTCCTTGCGGAACTGAAGGTGGAAGATATCGTGGCGGGAGAAGCGCGGGACGCATTTGCGGAGTTCGTCATCGACCAAAGAAGCAAAACGCCGGACCTTTTGCGGCGAAGCCTTGATGATATTCGCTTTATCCAGCGACGGTACGCATGGTTCCTGGACTCAATGTTTGAGGGCAAGGTGTTTGAAAAGAAAAAAGGCCAGAGGAAAGAACCTCTGGCCGAGCAGATCACAGCACATTGTTTGGACGCCTTTGTGAGCGGAGTCAGTTTGGGTGAGGACAGAAATGTGGACGCACCCCAGGTGAACACGCAGTACGCGGTTCGGGAGGTTGGCAGACATGGTGCAGAGCTGGTGGAGAAGATGTACTTTGACCGGCTGCTCGATTTTGTTTATGTAGAGTTCATGAAGGGCTTGCAGAAGGGTTTTGTCCCCAAGCGCTGTGCTAATTGCGGACGCTGGTTTTTGCAGATGCCTGGAGCAACGTACTCCTACTGCAGCAATCCGGCACCGGGGATGGACGATAAGACCTGTCGGGAAATTGGAGCAACGACCAACTTCCAGGATAAGGTGCGCAACAATGACGTCTGGAAGCTGCATCAGAGGGCATATAAAAAATACTTTGCCCGTATAAATGCCGGCACCATGACCAAGCTGGAATTTGAAAAATGGTCCCGCGAGGCGGAACGCCTGCGGGACAAAGCTCTGATACAGTATAACAAGGCTAAAACTGATGAGGAGAAAAAAGACATAGCGGAGAAGCTGAAACGCAAGCTGAATAGCCGTTGAAGCCGAATCTACTCAATCTTGAATAAAAATATTACGACGGACATCCTCTTCGGCTTCATCGCCGAGAAGATGTCCGTCGTAGTGTTTCACTCCGTACGCAATAACCAGGCCCAGCTTCGGCCCACAGAGAAAGCTGTCCATGGACTGCACGTCCACAAGATGGTCGAAGTCATCCACCATTTTCAGCAGCAGTTTGTGTCCCGGCTTGCCCAGCCGCTCCGTCAGCTGATGGTGGCAGGAGCTGATCTCCTTCTAAAGCTCTGCCTGTTCCAGCAGGGTGCATAGGCGGCATTCGGATGTTACCTAACAGGATACACGATATCAGAACTGACAGTGGCTTCTCCCACTTTTATCAAACCTAATATACGTGATTGGACGGTTTCTCGATAAGCTCTGTCTGAAAAGATATT
>Ga0129307_1002441_pt1 | contig 14581 bp, 15 predicted proteins | sample P1105metagenome_FD_94437 | JGI IMG/M metagenome (GOLD analysis project Ga0129307, IMG submission 94437) | Capybara group fecal microbial communities from Wisconsin, USA - P1105 metagenome | ecosystem: Host-associated > Mammals > Digestive system > Large intestine > Fecal | place: USA: Wisconsin... | reverse complement strand
TTACTACAACAACGAAAGACCCCACGACTCCTTAAACAACCTCGCTCCAATGGAGTATCGGTTGATGAGAACAGGGTGATTTTGTATACTTTAAACCAGTCCTAAAAATGGGTAGCTGACATTTTTACTTGAGGACAATCTAATAGCAGTCGCTTTCCTTTTATCATCAAGTGATTCAACGCTGCTCCAAAAGGTTGCAGTATATCCTACATCTCCAAACATGCCTTGATTATAATATCCCGCAGGATATACATTAAAGCCATATGTGTTATAGCCATTTCCACTTTCTTTCCATAATTCATTAGATTTTAAAAACAAACCTTGAAAAATATTTAAGGAATCAATACTATTTAATAACATCGACCAATCGTTCAAATTAGGTAAATGCCAACCTATAGGACATAGTCCCCTATCTTTTCTTTCCCGATCTACAGAACTGTTATAATAAGATTCATTATATTCTTTCGGCACATCCATCACAGAATGCCATTGATACAAACGTCCATATTTTTCACAGCTATCCAAGCTATTATTATAGCACCAGCTTGAATCTGACAAATATTTAAGATTTTCAGCAAACCAAGTTTGTTCATCTATTGTAATTAGTTTATATGCATTTTCATCACGATTATCAATCAAGTACCCTCCTGAAATTTCAGGAGAATTTCTTTTACTAGAGGAAGATCTTGCACTAGAAGACGACTCGTACGAAAGAGAACCTTCTTCTAAACCAGACGAAAAACTTTCCAAAGAAGAAGATGAAGCATTCGCCGTCTGTGACGACGAAATATCAAAGGAAACTGAAGAATAATTTGACGATAGATATACATCTGATGAAGACGGTATTCCTTGGTGAGTTTGTTCTTCAACGGTTTCATTAGCTAACGTGTCTAACATGTTATTTGAAGACACATTGGTTGCCGATATGTCAGATGAACAACCCGATAGGACCAAAGCATTTAGCATTATTATCGAAATTAATGTCAAACCCGCCAAGCATCTCAATTTCGGAATGCTATTTTTCTTTACAGTTGAAAGCATCTTGCATAAATCCAGCAAAGTGTTCAATTTTTTCATTCCTACTCCTTGGATAAAGCCACTACACTTCAAGCTATACTCCAAGAAAAAAGACGTGGGTCTTGTCTATGTTTACCCAAATCGAGGTTCAGCATACCTATACCCGGTAAACACAAACAACCCACGCCCATTGCTGGACGTGAGCGTTCGCATCCTTTTCTCGGGTTTTGTGAAATTTGCTGATTTCGATTTGGAGAACAAGGAGCAAAGCTCAAGAAATGTCTAAAATTCCGTTATCTTATAAAAGCCTCTTTTTTACTAAACTTACCAGTCTGCACATACAGACCGTTACTCCTAAAAATAACTTAATTTACAGCTTACAGCATAAAAAATTTACAGCCCAATTCTTTTTTTTTGCTAAAAACAAGCAATTGCACGAAAAAACGGGTTATTCCAAGTTAGAAATAGGGTGATCGGGGTAAGCAGGGCGTTGTGGGGCGGCGTTTGAGCCCCGCAGAGGGGGTGTGCGGGAGACACGGTACGAGGCTCCCGCCAGGGGGAGCCTTCCCCCTCTCTTTGTAAAAAACGTAGGTAAACAAAATTTTTCGGCACATTTTGGGGTGTATCTCCGTCTATATAGGTAGGAGGTTTTATAGCCATGAAGAAGAAAAGTGATATCGTCGCCAACGTACCCGAATTCCCGCTAATTGACGAAAAACTGTTAAAAACGCGGATTTACACGATCCGCGGGGTCAAAGTGATGCTCGACTCCGACTTGGCGGAGATTTACGGGTATTCGACCAAGGCTTTCAATCAGCAGGTCAAAAACAACATCGAGAAATTCGCCGAGGATTTCCGGTTCCAGCTGAATAAAGATGAATTGGCTGAAGTATCAAGGTCAAAAAATTTGACCTTGGAGCAGGCGAAAAGCCCCAAAATGAGCGAATTTGGGCAAATTGATGTTTTGCGGTCAAAAAATTTGACCGCAAACTTGAGTTCGAAAAGCAGAAGTTTTCCTTACGCATTTACCGAACAGGGCATTTATATGCTTATGACCGTGCTTAAAGGTGAACAGGCTACAGCACAAAGCATTGCCCTTATCCGTCTTTTCAAGCAGATGAAGGACTATCTCGTCATCGAGAACCAACAGTTGCTCGGCAATTCGGGCATTGCGGAATTTGCTGTGCAGACGGTTCAAAACACTCGCGACATCGCAACGATTTCTGCCGGTGTACGCGAACTCTCCGGAGAAGTCCACAATATAGATGAACGCCTTGGAAAAGTCGGTTTGGACATTCAGAAGGTCATGGAGAACTTCATCGACCCAACAACTTACAAACACTTTCTAATTCTTGATGGACAAAAATTGGAATCTGATGTCGCATTCACCAAAATATACGGGATGGCGAAAAATTCCATCATAATCATAGACAACTACGTGGGCGTAAAGACGCTGGACTTACTAAGGGGTGTCGCCCAAAATGTCCAGGTGGCAATTTACAGCGAGCCTTGGGGCGATGAGGGAATAACGCCTGCGATAAAGGCAGACTTCGAAAAAGCTAGACCCGATGTATCCTTGAAAATCGACCGCCCGAACCGCAAATTCCACGACCGCTATGTATTCTTGGATTACGGCACCCGCAGCGAGAAACTATTCCATTGCGGAGCATCTTCAAAAGACGGAGGCAAGAAGATTACAACCATCATGCAAATCGAATGCCCAGAGATGTACCACCCGATAGTAGATAAACTGAAGAAACCGTCAGCGACGGGGTTTTAGGGGCGGCCTAGCAGCTTACCGACAGAGACTGTACGGCCAGCGCAGGGACCTTGGTGCTGGAAAAGTCGTCGTAGTAGGCGTTTCCGCAGGCCACCACTTCTTGGATGATGTCGAAATAGTTCCCGCTCAGGGTCACGCTATCTACGGGGTGGACAATCTGGCCGTTTTCGCACCAGAAACCGTGGGCACCAATGCTCAGTTCCCCGCTCACCGAATTGCAGCCGGAGTTGCCCTCCAGCCGGGCCACTAGCAGGCACCTGGGGAACAGTTTCAGCAGTTCTTCCGTAGATTTTTCGCCACAGGGAACGTACATGTTGTAGAAGGACGTGGACATCTTGGTGCCCAGATCGCGGACGCCGTTTCCGGTGGACTTGCAGCCCGCCTTGGCGGCGGTTTCCAGGTTGTAGAGGCCCTGGCCAAAGACGCCCCCGTCGATAACCTTCACCAGCTGGGTGGGCACGCCTTCAGAATCGTAGGGGAAATGATGGCTAAACAGGTCTCCGGAACCCACGCTCCACAAGGAAAGGCAATCCGACGCGATCTTCGAGCCTTCCTTGCCCGAAAGCCTGGAAAGGCCTTTCTGCATGGAATCCGCCAGGTAGGGCTGACTGTACATCCGCATGAACCGGCCCGAAATCCGCTCCGACAGGACCACGGGAATCTTGCCGCCCTCGATCTTCTTTGCGCCGAACAGTTCCGTAGAGTATCCCGCCGCACGGGTGGCGATTTCATCTATGTCGATTTCGTTCCAGTTGCGGGTGGACTTGGTAAAACTGCCCAACTTCTTGACGCCGTCGCGACATGCAACCGCCCCTACCCCGACTGAAACGGAATTGGAGCGGGTCCTGTAAAAAACGCCCTTGCTGTTTGCCACGTAGTCTTCGCTGTTGGAAAGGTCCGCCCCTAAGTAAGGGATGTTCTCGATTTCCTTGGACCTGGCGAAGGTCGCCTTTTCCAAGTCGATGCAGACATCCTTCATTTCGGACAGGCCGATTTTTTCCAGGGCCGGATTGTAGTCCTCGTCTGATTGCGGCAAGGCACCCGGTCCAGGCAAGTCCACGTTGATTTCATCGGTCCATTGGGTATGGCAAAGGGCATCTTTCAAGGTCTGCTCCAGGGCGTCTGCCGTAAGGCGCTCCGTATGGGCGTAACCCGGACGGCCATTCTTGATGACGCGGATTCCCACACCTACGGAGTCGGAAATTTCCGTATTCTGGACCTGCCCCTGAAAAAGGGAAAGGCCTTCGGAATGGGACCTGGAGGCAAGCACGTCGAACTGTTCCGCCTGTCCCTTGGCCTTGTCGTTGATGTAAGAAATGGCATCTTCGAGAGTCATAGTTTTGGAAGTTACTAGTTACTAGTTAATAGTTATTAGATGATAGTTCGCCCTACGGATTAGAAGCTTTCCTTGCCAGCATTTTCCAGTAGGCGGCAGGGCTCCCGGTCACCGACTCCAGAGAAGAAGCCAGTTCAGCCGTAATGGGTGCCTCCCCCGCAATCAATTTTTCCAGCAGGTCTTCCGAAATGCCAAGCCGGCGGGCAAATTCCGCCTTGTCCATCTTGAGCCATTCCATGCCCTCGATAATCGCCTGACCCGGAGTGGGAACGCCATGTCTTGCCATAACTACCCCATCACCTTATCTAGAACGTTACGCATTTTCTCTGCCATGGCGTCCCAGCTCATGGAAAGGGCCCGCTCCTTGGCGTTCTTTTCCAGCGTGGCAAGCCGGTCCTTGTCCCGGATGACCGACGCCACCTTCTGGCAGAACCCTTCCGGGTCGTCGTTTTCGTACAAAATTCCAGTCACGCCGTCAATCACGGAGTCCTTGAGACCCGCCACGTTGTTGGACACCGAAATGGTGCCGCACAGGTTGGCCTCGATGTTGTTGATTCCCCAGCCTTCCTTGAAAGAGGGATTGATGAACAGGCTGGAACGGCTAAGCAAATCACGCTTTTCGTCTTCGGAGACCCGGCCAAGGAATTTTACAGCGTCGGCAACACCCAAGTTTTTCACCAACTTTTCCAGCTCCCCGCGATAATCTCCGCCGCCGGCCACTTCCAGCACAATGCCCGGAACCAACTGCTTCAGGCGGGGCATGGCGTTGATGATAAACTGGGCGTTCTTGTACTTCATGAGACGCCCCACGTAAGAAATCACGGGCGGTTCGGCCTTGGGTTGCGTGGGCTTGAAATATTCCGTGTCTATACCCGGTTCCACTACGGCAATGTCCCTGGCCTTGATTCCCATGTCGCGAATTTCGTCGGCAGTGCTATCCGAAATGGCAAGAAAAGGTTCGTTCTTGTAGAAAAGGGCCACGGAACGTTCCATCAGGTAAACGTAAAGGGCTACGGGAAAAAAGGCCTCGCGGAAAATGGACTTGCGGAAAAAGTGCATGACCATGTGGAGGCGTTTTGTCTTGGTGCAGAGCGGCGTGAAAAAGGGAATCTTGTTCAGGTCCTCTACAATCAGGTCGTATTCCTTCTGGTGCTTGCGGGCGTAAAAGAATGCGGAATAGTTGAAAAGGAACTTGCTGCCGATTCGAACGGTACGCATGCCGTCAACCACCTCTTCATCGGGGAGCCCCGGCACCTTGTGGGCCAGCACCGTTATGTCGTAGCCGTTGCCGTTAATGCGCTTGAAAAGTTCGTGGAAGTAAAGTTCCGCACCGCCCGCTTCCGGGTTCTTGATGTCGCGCCAGTTGATCAGTAAAACTTTCTTGTTCGCCACGATATACCTAAATCTCTCTTTCGGGACAATATAAAAAATCGGCCTATTCTAGGAACAAATCCGCTGTAGTCCTTCCGCAAAAACGGACGGTTCCTGCAGCAGGCTAATCACAATCCAGCCGTCTTCGTCAAAATCGAAGAAGAATCCCGGCTGCACCAGCACGTGCTTTTCCTTGAGCAGGCGGAGCGTCTGTTCCTCGTCGTCACCACCCAGGCGGATAACCGCATACCAGCCGCCAAGGATTTCAGGGCAGTATTTGGAGGGGAACTTTTCCCGCAAGGCCACAAGATTTTGCCGCAGGCGTTCGCTGATTCGAGTCCCGTAGGCGGCAGACTGTTTCAGCATGGGGGCCGCCAATGCCTGTGCCGGTGCAGAAACGCTCAGGTAGGCATCCGCCACGTATTCCAGAGTCTCGTGGATGGATTCCCGCATCTCTTCGGGAGCGTAGACCGCCATCCAGCCCAGCTTCACCTGGGGGCTTCCGCAAATCTTGCTGAGGCCGTTCAGCCAGACGATGGGGCATTTAGGCGGAACTGGATCCTTCGACTTCGCTACGCTCCGCTCAGGATGACGAAGGACAGAAACATACTCCCATGACCGTCGCACATTTTCAGAAAAACGATAGTCCCCGAAAACTTCGTCCACCACCAGGACCAGGTTCCGCTCTTCGCAAAAGCGGACCACCTCCTTCCATTCTGGCAAACTGACGGAATGCCCCGTGGGGTTGTGGGGGCAGACCAGCAGCAAGATTTTCGCATTGGCCGGAGCGCTCAAAAGGCTGTCGGTATCCAGCACAAAACGGAAATCGCCGCACCGTTCCTTTCCCGCTTTTTCCCGTCTCAACTTCAAGAAATACGGATAGCACTCCAGGTTTTCCAGCTCCGCCAAGGTATCCAGCAGGGGGTAGCCCGGGATCGGCGTCAGTATGGCGTCGCCGGGATTACAGAAGGCCTTGAACAGTATGGAGTAGGCTTCGCTGGTGCTTGCCGTCAAAAGGATCTGCTCGGGCGTGAAATTCCCGCCACGGCTGCGGTAATACTCCGCCACCGCCTCTCGGGCCTTGAGCGTTCCCGCCGGATTCACGTCCCACAGGTTGAACTCCTGCTTCACGGCATCTACCGCAGGCGTCACGTCAAAAGGCAGTCCCACACGCAAGGGGCTACTCACCGTCATGTCGATAAAGGCTAGGCCACCTGCGGCGGCATCCTTCTGAACTTCGGACTTCGCACGCTCCAGTTCCGCAAAGAAGGGCGTGGGGGTCAGGTCCTTCTGCTTCATTTTTGACGGCTCTTGATAAGGCCCGCCACAAAGACGGCGATGATGATGCCGGCAGGCAGGCACACGGCGATGGTCAAGAGCATCAGCTTCTGGAAAGGCGACAGGCCCTTGATCTTTTTGCGAAAGCCGTTCAACCTGGCACGGACGCCTTCGCTGCGGACACCCTTTTCGGAGAGCTTTTTCATGCCCTCGTCCTTGAGCTTTTCGGTGGAACGGACCACGGACTGGACACGCTCCGATTTCCAGAGCTTGTTCACCGATTCCTTGGAATCGTCCACGAACTTTTCAAGGCGTTCCCGCTTGATCTTGAAGGGTCGAGCCACGTCGGACAGAGCTTTCCACATAACAGCCTACTTGTACAAAAGGTTCACGCCGCTGAACAGGGCCCGCATGTTGGCCTTCAGGGTATCGCTGGAGACGCCACGGCCCTCTTCTTCCTTGCCGTTAGCACGCAAGAGAATCCGGCTCAGGCCGCGACCCGCCCACAGCTTGTCCTTTTCGGGAACCACCACCTGGCGGTACTTCACCAGTTCCACCGGCATGTTGATTTCACGCATCAAGATAAGCCCGGCCTCGATGGGGCCTTCGGCGGTCACGGACCGGCGAATGGCCTCGCCGTCCTTCTTGAAATGGAATATAAAGCGGTTCTCGTCGGGAATCACTTCCACGTTGTTGAACACCAGGCGGGCGTTCACGTTCACGCGCTCTTCGCGGAACACGTCCAGCACCCGCTCGGCGCTGAGTTCCCCTTCCTTTTCGCTCAGTTCCTTGAGCACAGGCTGCAGTTCTGCCGCCTCTGCCAAGGAGAGCCTGTAGCCGAACTTGGTGATAATCTCGTAAACCGCGGTGCGGCCGCTCTGGCTGGTGAAGGAGATGGAATCGTTCTGGTGGCGACCGATGATGGAGTAGTCGATGGGGCGGTAGGCGCCCTTCTTCATGTCCTTGGTCTTGGAGGCACCATCCTGGTGGATACCGCTACGGTGCACAATGGCCTCGGCACCGATCAGCGGGGCACGGCTGTAGATGCTCACGCCGGACCACTGGGAAATCAGGATAGCCGTCTCGTAGATGCGTTCCAGGTGCAGGCCCGTATTCACACCGGAATTGTGGAGCGCCACGGCCACCTCGTAAAAATTGGTGTTGCCGCAGCGTTCGCCCAGGCCGTTCAGGGCCACTTCCAGCTGGGTGGCGCCCACAAAGAAGCTCTCCACCGTAGCGGCCGTAGCCATGCCCAAGTCGTTGTGGCAATGGACCGAGATGGCAATGTCCTTGGGCAAGGCTTCATAAACCTGCTTAATCTGGTTCACATACAAGAAGGGCCTATACCGCTCCACCGTATTGGGCAGGTTTATGGTGGTGGCTCCCGCCTCCACCACGGCCTTCAGCACGTCAATCACAAAATCCATGTTGTCCAGGCAGTCCCCGAAGTGTTCGGCGCTGAACTCCACGTCGCCCTTGTCCCCTACAAGGGACTTGGCCAGCTTCACGCACTTGACGGCCTTTTCCTTCACCTGTTCCGGAGTCAGGTGCAGCACATGCTCCATGGAGAGCTTGCTGGTGGCGAGGAAGGTGTGGATACGAGGGTGGGGGGCGTACTGCACCGCCTCCCAGCAGCGCTGGATATCGCTTTCCACGCAGCGGGCAAGGCCAGAGACCACCACCTTCTGGGCAACTTCGTCCCCTTCTTCCGCCATCTTGGCGGTGAGCTGGGCAAGTTCCTTGCAAGACTCAAAATCCATCTCACTAGAGGCGGGGAACCCCACCTCGGCGCCGTGCACGCCCAGTTTCAAAAGTTGCAGGTACACGTCCTTTTTCTGGGCGTTGTTCCAGGGCTTGGGCAGCGCCTGGTTGCCGTCACGCAGCGTGACATCATAAAAGAACGGTTGTCTCTTCGCCATTTCGGCAGCATTCATTTCACTCATCTTATCTCCTCGCCCACGCAACATGGCCGCAAGATTCATTTTTCGGTTTCAAAGATAGAAATTGACCCAAAAAAGAGAAACCCGCTGCCATATTGGAGCGGGCTCATTTAGGTTAATTCTGTTCAAAATCCTTGAAAACGGCCTAAAACCTCGCTCCACAAGCAAGTCGCAATAGAAGTAGCAGGTTCAAGGTCTTTTTCATGGCTAAGAATATACAAAACGCCACAATTCTTGTCAAGAGCTATTTCACGCAACGCACAGACACGGCGTCATTTTTCATATAGCTGCCGCCACCCGAAAAATGGAACCTGGCATCCAGGGAATACAGCATGGCATTTCCCCCGTCGCCACTGAACTCCGTATGGTCCTCGTCCGCCGTCCAGAAGATGGTTTTTTCGCCCAAGTCATCAAATTTCGACAACCAGCGTTTCCCAGCGGGCAGCGCCCCGAACCCAGTGGTATCGGTGGCAGGGTAATCCCGTTCCGTCCAACCGGTCTTGCTCCTAAGCGACGGCGACACATAACCATATTCGGCCTCCACCAGGGAATCCAGTAAATTCCATTCATCGTAGTTGGGAATATGGAATCCTTCCGGGCAAGCTCCCTGAGTAGGACCCTTCAAATCAGCAAACTTTTTCTGGAAAGACTTGTCCAGCCCCATGGCGGCCGTCCAACTATAGAGGCGACCGTACTTCTCACAGTTTTCCTGTTTGTTGTCGTAACACCAGGTCTTGTCCATATTGCAGTCGTAATACCTCAGGTTTTCGGCAAGCCAGGTCATATCGCCCACCTTTGCAACCTTGTAAACGGAGCCATCGCGGGAATCGCAAATGGTCCCTTCCACAAGGCTTTCAGGGCAAGCCTTTGGCTCTACGGTGCAGGAACCACTTCCCGAGTCATTTCCGTTCTCGTTTCCTTCCGAAGCAGAAGTCCCCGAGTCGCTATCGCAGGCCACCAGAATACAACTGATTGCCGTCACCAACAAATACATCAACTTTTTCATAGTACTCCTTTTACACTCCAATCCACGCTAAATATAAATTAAAACCGCACCCTGTAAATCCAGGGCCAGTTCTTGCCCGTAATCCAGAAATCTCGACCGTCAAAGGCGATTCCGTTCAGCACGTCCGCCTTGGGGTAGCGGCGGTTGATTTCCATCGCCTTTTCGGTAAAATCCAGGTATTTCAGCACGCGACCGCTGGGCAGTTCGACTACGGCAATCAGGCCCGTGGTCCAGATGTTGGCGTAAAGGGTGTCCCGGACCACTTCCAGTTCGTTCAGTTGCGGCACTTCGCGCCCGTTATCGCGCACGGCTATCGCCCCCACCACGCTAAAGCCGCCCAGCCCTATCTGCAAGAGTTCGCTGGAACCGTTGCTCATCAGGAGGGCGTCGCGCCAGTAGGTAAGCCCCCAGCCTTCCGTAGGTATGCGGAACTCGCCCTTCATGGCGAAGGGCTTCCTGTTCACGATAAACGCCTTCCTGGATTTCCAGGTCAGGTAAAAGATGTCGTCGCCAACGGCCACAGAACCTTCGCCGAAATAACGTTCCGCAAGCCGCAGGGAATCCAGGATCTTGCCGTCCAGGGTACGGCGGTAAATGCCCGACTCGCCGTAATGCCCGGTGGATTCTATCAGGTCCTTGCCGTCAAAAAACAGCCCCTGGGTAAAGTGGTTCTGCTCGTGAGGAATGGAATCCACGATGGTCGGCACAATGCGGGGGGTATCGGCGAAGACAAGCTCCAAACTAGCCAAAACGCAGAACAAAAATATAGGCGCGCGGGAAAACAGGGTCATAGGACTATATGTAGAAAAATTATATTTGGGTCACCATGGGCGCTGTAAAAGAACCGGCCAAAGTCAAAATTATCGTTGGAATCCTGGCAAAGGACGCCGCCTCGGTAGAGTCCGTCCGCAGCACCCTCCGCGAGCGTTTTGGCGAAGAGGACCTGAACCTGGAACCCTTCCCCTTTACCTTTACCAACTACTACAAAGAAGAAATCGGCGACGCCCCCGTGCGGGCCTTCTTCAGCTACGAGCCCCTGGTGGACCGCACCGAAATCGTAGATATCAAGCTCTGGACCAACGACCTGGAACTTTCCATCGCAGAAAGCGCCGGAACGCCGGGACTCCGCCCCGTGAACCTGGACCCGGGCTACATGACTCTCGGGCAGTTCTTCTTGGCCACCACCAAGGACCAGCGGCAGCGGGTTTATATCAGTCGCGGAATTTTCGTGGAGCCCACCCTTTACTTTCAGGACGGGCACTTCCACCATTTCGACTGGACCTACCGTGACTACCAGAGTGAAAAATATATCACCTACCTGGAGCAAGTCCGCGCCCGTCTCGCCTACCAGATGAGCACCGGAAAACCATACCGCCTACGCACCAACCCCTAGCCTCTAAATCCTAACCCCAACCCCCTAAAAATGAAAGCCGGAATCATCACCATCGTCCTCCTCATCATCAGCAACTTCTTCATGACCCTTGCCTGGTACGGCAACCTCAAGCTAAAGGAGATGCATATCAGCACCGACTGGCCGCTGATCCTCGTGATTCTTGCCAGCTGGGGTATCGCCCTCATCGAATACTTCTTCATGATTCCCGCCAACAACATCGGGAGCCGCATCAATGGCGGGCCCTTCAGCCTCATGCAACTGAAAATCATCCAAGAGGCCATTTCCATCACGGTGTTCACCACCCTGGCTGTCACCCTGTTCCGCACCGAAACCCTCCAGTGGAACCACATCGTGGCCTTCGTGCTGGTCATCGGCGCCGTGTTCTTCGCGTTCTTGAAATAACTTTTATTTTGAAAGGGGGAAGCCTCCCGCACCACCTAAAGGTGGCCATGTACACTAAGCGCTAAAGCGCTAAGTGTCCAAAGGTCGCTGCAGCCTTGCCCTGCTGTCACCCTGGAGGAGCGTAGCGATAGGGCGATAGAATCACGGGGATCTCCTTGCCGTTTCCGCTACCCCCTCTCCTAGGGGCTTAGCCCCTAATACCCCCCTAAATAATCCGAGTCTCAAGGGCACAGTCGCCTGCAAAAAAGACCGTCGGTCGCAACTTCACTTTGTTCGTCGCTACCCTCCGGATTTTTTGCTTAGCAACTATGCCCTCTCGCCTCGAAAATGAGTTTCGCGACGCAGGAGGTTGCTCGGTCACGGTGTTCCCTCGCAACCACAGCCGGTCATACTCTACCCCTCTTGTCATGCCCGCTTCGCATCAAACGCAGGATATATTCAGACGGGCATTTCTTTTTAATAAACAATATTTTTCCCTATATAGGCTACAATTTTTCTGAGGACGTCTTTTTCTGCGCTTGAAAACTTGCCGATAGACAGGACTCTTGTTTTCCAATGCTCAAAATATTGTTGAGGAAGTTCCTTTTTATTGAATACTTTGGCAATATCAGCCTTCCATTCGTTGATCTTTCCTATTACTTGCGGAACGTTCACTCCATTTACGACCGTGCGTCCGCCGGCTGAAAAATTATCACGAAATGATGGACAAACAACGCCTTTTCTCTGCAACAACCATTGACAGGCGTATTCATAATCGCCCTCCAAAACGCTCGGAGAGGCGATAAGCATTTCAATTTTTATCTCCTGTTTTTCATCTGCAGAAAGCTTATTCCAAAATTTCACCTTATTGTTGACAAGTGAACTTGCGAATTTTTCTTCCGCTAAATCAAGTTTTGAAAATTCATCTATACTTGGGCTAAACCACCATAAGTCTTCACCATCACTTATTGCGTTACGCTTCATTTTAGAATCGACCATATAGGTTCTGAACGCATCAAAAGGATTTTTCATATGACGAATTTCATCATATGACTTCCCCAATCTCTTAAAAAGAGATTTTTCTCTTGAAACATTCATATCCAACATATAGCGAGGACTATGCGTAACGGCAACGTCCTCCACGCAATCTTCAAACGAACGATATTTAATTTCAAAAGGTTTTTGCTTGCCGCAAAATACATGGATTCTGCTGACATCGGGGATCCTTGTAGATTCCATGATGCTTCCTCCCATTACCTTCCATGAATCATTTCGAGTACTGAGTGTTTTGACTTCTATACCCAAAGCTTGATTCTTGTTGATTCTTGCGACAATATCAGGAAATTTATGGCCACCAATATATTCGATATTCCAATCGGGCACCCCTACAAATTCTTTTGACTTGTCTAGAGCTTTGCAAACTTCGCCTTCAAAGATTTTCCAAAAATCGCCGCTAGCAAATCGAGATGAATCCCTCTGCAGCCGTTCTTTCGCACACGAGAGCAGATTATTGAAGTTCTCCAACGTCCTTGGATCGCAGACCAGTTTTTCTCCAACGGAAATAGACATGTTTATTCCCCGAATAAATCATTCCAAAGAGATTCAAGTCTTTTCCCAATAGCGTATCCCAGCAGAGGCGGGACCGCATTCCCGATAACTTTATAGGCATCAGATGAATTGACTTTATTGGTTCCGTCGTTAAAGATGAATTCATAATCATCGGGGAACGTCTGAATTCTTGCGCATTCACGAACACTTAAGCGACGCTCCTGCAATCCTTTGTTCAATTCAGACAAAATCTTTCCGCCATGTTCTTCGCTCAACCTGCGATATTCAATATTGCCATGATGTTCGCTTCGAATTGTCGGGCCAACACCGTCCATATCTATTTCAGAACTTCCCTGCATTTTACCATAGTATTTCGCTTTTGAATAAGCTTGTTGTGCAGCGTCGGTGCTTTCGTCGGGCTCCTTCAATCCAACGAAGGCATCCTTGCAGGTAACGATTTTTTGAAGACCTTCTCCATGCGTCTTTATCGGGTACGGATAATACGGCGATTTTTCGGAATTCTTTTCTATGTCGGCAAGAATTTTGGGATTAGCGTATTTTCTAGAAATGCCAATAAAAACAACACGCTCGCGACTTTGTGGAACGCCATATTCCCATGCCATCAAGACCTGAGCATCAACAACGCAATACCCTTTGTCGATGTTGCGGAAGTCAGTTTCAATAATTTTCTTGGCGTCGCCTAATGAAACGAGACCTTTTACGTTTTCAGCGATAAAAACTTTTGGCTTGACGATTTCGATGACCTGTTTCATCCAAAGATACAGGGTTCCTCTAGATTCATTTTCAGCGTGCTCTTCGTTTACGCCATTGTGACTTTTGGCTGAACCAAACCCAAGCCGCTTTCCTGCAACTGAGAAATCCTGACAAGGGAAACCGCCTGTGACAACGTCAATATTTTTAGGGAATTGGAATTCGCCCGACTTACACTTCTTGACAAGATCTACAATAGATTCTACTCTGTATATCCCTTCGATTTTCTTTCTGTTGCTAAAGAAATGGTTCCATGCCTTTTGCGCACAGGGCAGGATGTCATTTGCGAAAACAGTCTGAAAACGATTCTTATTCAGGCGAACGAAATTACGGTTGATATTGTCTTCAATCCAATCCGGATGGATTTTTTCGTTAACGGATTTCTTGAGCGTGATAAAACCACCCTCAAGCCCAAGATCAAGTCCTCCACAACCGGAGAACAGAGAAAGTACACGAAGTACATTCTTGCCAGAAGCCATAACGCCCCGATGTTCCTACGGAACAGGTGAAATGTTCTGTTTTCACTTCTGTTCACGAAACATCGATATGCTTCGACAAGAGAAAGCCCAAATAGAACTCACCCCAAAGAGGTGAGTCCCATTTGTCCAATTCCTGCTGCGTTAAAAATTTGGTCGTTTTTTAAGGACGCAAGAACGGGAGCAAAAACGTTTGTCTTTGTTCCTACCCTCAATATTCAATAAAACAAAAAAGCGTGGTATCGAATACCTGTTCGTCCTTAGGCAACGACCAAGAAGCCCTA
>Ga0129307_1002440_pt1 | contig 14582 bp, 13 predicted proteins | sample P1105metagenome_FD_94437 | JGI IMG/M metagenome (GOLD analysis project Ga0129307, IMG submission 94437) | Capybara group fecal microbial communities from Wisconsin, USA - P1105 metagenome | ecosystem: Host-associated > Mammals > Digestive system > Large intestine > Fecal | place: USA: Wisconsin... | reverse complement strand
CTTCTTGCACGCTGCTCTTCTGTTTCATTTCTTCGTCTTCTGCTCATAATTAAAACCTCCGAAGTAGTGTCTCTTCTATTATACACTACTTCAGAGGTTTACACAAATTTTAGGATAGACTCACCCTGTTTCTCAAATAATACGTTCTATGCAAAAAATATTACTAAAGGATGATTTTTATCTTTCAGTCATAATAGTATTCTTTATCACCATCTGTTGATTATACGTTTCAGTATACAGAAAGGCGTATGCATTAATTTGCATACGCCTTTGTTCATATAAAAAGTAAAGTTGATTTTGGTTTATCCGAGCAAACGCCCTTCCTTATACGAGCACTCTATATAGCTCGGATTCTGATAGTACAGATCAGAAGAGAAATCGGATATCTCATCGCTAATAAATGAAGAAAAAATCTTAATAATTTCTTCAACAATTTTTCCTTGTTCTGCACAATCAATGATAATAAGACTGTAAAGCTTGCCTATATCAAGATATCCCGGTACATCATATTTACAACCTGTTACTGTATCAAAATCTCCACAGGGTATTCCATAAAACTCGATCAATTCATCGCTTACCTGTTCAAATGAAAGGCAGTGATTTACTTCAGCATCTTCAAGCTGCTTCTCGATTCCTTTTTCGCCCAGAGCTTTTACAATGACTGCTCTCTTGTTTTTAGTCTTTCGAGCGATAAACTCTATAAGGGAACACACATAGAATAAATCGTTTTTTAATCTCTCATCCATAGACTACCTCACCCTTTATAAATGAAATACAGTTCAACGCCGAAAGCGAATGGAAGCTGATTTGATGTGTCGGATGTTTGAACTCAGCTAATGCCCAAAACTGTTTTCTGCTTAGATTCCCTGCTATATAATCATTGACAAAATTCCAAATTGTGTCATCAGCCATTGGGCCTTCAACGATATCATACCCATGAGTATTTCCACTTCTGCAAGAAGCAATGAAATCAAGCCACTCATCGCTCATATCATCAAATTTCATAATTGACAGACTATCATCAGGGATATACTGGTAATAGTTTATTATTGGATCTCCTGCACCACGGTTTGCCCACCTTACAGCCTGCTCGTAGTTTTTAGTGCAATAGAAGCCCCATGAAAAGTCTTTGGTATACTTTGATTTCCGTATCTCAGGATATTCAACGATTTCTTTGCTTGCATGATATATTTCCATACTAACCTCCATGATTGAATTGTTATTGCTAAACAATGCCTTTTTTCAACTATAAGGAGCAACTTATTAATTAGTTGATTGATTGCTTCTTGACTTAACGAAATGCAATTCATATCGGAACGCCTTTCACTATTTCTTGGCTACATTATACCACATCCAAAAGAAATAATCAAGTATTATTAAAACTTCTTTCTAAATCCATAGACCAAATGGTAATAATGATGTATTGTTATGATTCAAGCCTATAATTTAGACTTTATCTCATACCCACCCTTAAAAGTGACAGCTATCTCCTCTATATTAAGCACTTTTACGCATTCAATGACCTTTCTCACAAGGATATCATCATATTCTTCAAGCTCAAAGGAACTGTTATCAATTTCAGCTTTTATCTCATCGGCGAGCTCATTTTGCTCTGAATCTGCCTGTGATTTAAGCGAAAGGAGTGCCTGACTGAGCTGTTCTTCCTCCTCAAACAGCTTTGCGAACTCGTTATCGAGTGAATCCGCAGTACAAGTTCCTGTGGCTATTAGGTTTATGAAGTCATTTCGAGCATTGTCAATGTCCTTGAGCCGCTGTTCTATCTGCTGAATCTCGCTCCCATTTGTTGCCGAAAGAACTGAATCTGTAACTGTTTTCAGTATGTTGGCGACATCATCGCCGCAGTTATAGAACTCGTTTATAGCCCTCACAATGGCGTTATGAAGCGGTTGCTCGTCAATTGCAGGAGATTTACAATACTTCGGACCATGCTCAAGGCGGTTAATACACCGCCATACCGTCCTGTCCCTGTTATGGGAAGTCCAGCGGCACCTGCGGCACGCTGTACCGCATTCTCCGCATATCAGGAGCTCTGTCAGCGCGTATTTACTGCTGTATTTGCTCTGCTCTGTAGGATTCTTTGTACTTGCCGAACGCTTTGAGTTTCGCCGAGCAATCTCCTGCTGAACGCGGTGGAATGTATCTTTATCAATAATTGCAGGGTGACAGTCACTGACATAATACATGGGACGTTCGCCTTTGTTCCTAACGGTTTTATGTGTAATACAGTCAACGGTAAATGTCTTTTGAAGTATACTGTCTCCGATATACTTCTCGTTTTCAAGTATTCGCTTCACCATTGAACTGACCCACTGTCCCGTGGAGCTTCTGTTAACGTAATTATTGTCGTTCATGTACTTTACAATGCCATTATAGGATTTACCCTCAAGGAACAGCCTGAAAACCGTTTTGACAGCCTCTGCTTCTTCGGGTATTATCTGAGGCTTACCGTCTTCACCCTTTTTATATCCGAGCCAGTGTTTGTACTGATACCGCACCTTTCCCTCTTTGAAAGCCATCTGATTTCCGAGCGTTATGTTTTTGCTTATTGACTCGCTTTCGGCTTGAGCGAAGCTGCTGTATAGCGCAAGAATGAACTCGCTTTGAGCAGTAAGAGTGTTGATGTTCTCTTTCTCGAATATCACGCCTATCCCAAGGCTTTTCAGCAATCTGATGTATTCAAGGCAGTCAACAGTGTTTCGGGCAAAACGGCTTGTTGATTTACAGAGGACGAGGTCTATCTTCTTCTTTTTGCACATTCTTATCATGCGGTTGAATTCCGTCCTGTTCTTGGTCTGAGTGCCGCTTATGCCCTCGTCAGCGAATATGCCTGCAAACGACCATTCAGGATTGGAGCTGATGTAGCTTGTGTAATACTCGATTTGGACCTGATAGCTGTTCTGCTGTTCCTCTTGCTCGGTACTGACGCGGCAGTACGCAGCAACATTCAGCCGCTTACACTGATTATTACTGTCAACAGCCTGCGGCTTCGCAGGGATTATCCTTACATTAGCTGCTACGCTCACACTCATCGCTCCTCTCCGTTTCATTTTTGATAATAACAGCATTTATGAATTCCGCCTCAATAATACAAGAATGGCTCACTGTTATCCGCTTTACGCAGGATCTCAGTAAGCCAATATCAAGTGTATTAAGTTGAGTTCTGTCAATAAGCAGTGATTTTAAAAGCTCAGTTTTCTGAGGAACATCGCTGTATGTGCAGTGCTTGTATTTAAGCTCTGCAAGCCTGAGAATGTCGTTCCTTATTTTTTCAGCAGATTTAATGCCATTATCTATGGCTCGGTCAATTTCAACTTGTTTGCAGAGGATCTCCGACGTCGGTATATACTTGCTCGCAACAACGGTTGTTTCTATCAATGTCGGATTGACAATTACTGTATTCAGAATGTTGAGAACGTCACCTGTCAGCATTTCATCCGTCAGCTTGAACAGATACGGGTGGCAGTCTTTATTTCTGCAATCCCACAGCTCTGCTTTTGTCCTGAACAGCCTTTTTCCACATTCCTTGCAAACAGTCAGTCTGCGGACTTCCTGCAGCTCATCGGGAACAATACAGAGCGAGGTAGCCTTTGCGCTCTTACGTTCGTTCACGGCTCTGAAAACATCCTCACTTATAAGCTGCGGATATGTGTCGTTGCCGAGATACTTTTCGTTCTCAAGCACTCGCTTGATCATGTTCTTGTTCCAGCCGACTTTGTCGCTGTATGGGACTCCCATACTCTTGGCAATGGCGTTAAGGCTCTTGCCAGCCATATACTCGCTGAAAATCGTGAGTACAGCAAGTACCTCCGCAGGGTTAGTAGTGATGACACCGTTCTGCATCATATATCCGAATGGTATCGTTCTGTTTTTGCCCATTTATCGCACCTCCTTTACGACACCACTATACCACAAAGGAGGCGTTTTTTCTATTCACCACAACCGACAAAAAAGCTCCCTGCATTTTGGACAGGGAGCATAAATGCTGTGGCTAAATTTCTTCGGTAAATATCAGACCTCCCTTTATGTGAAATTCAAGAATATTGTCTTTGACAACGATCTTATCTATTAAAAATTCACAAGCCTGCGGCTCGAATTCAATCATTATATGTTCGCGCTTCTCAAAATAGTCTATAAGCGTTTCTATTTCTTTCAGCTTAGTATCATCTGACTGCGCTAAAAGTCGAATATCTTTGTTCAGCTTATCTATTTTGTTGTTTATCTCAAGGCTTTGCTCTTTGAATTTGGCTTCATTAAGGAAGCCTTTCGTATGGAGCGTTGCAACTACTTTTAGTTGTTCTTTTAATTTTAGAATACTGCGGCGGAGATCCAGTATGTTCTTATCTCCCATTGACTGTTTAGTTTCAAGCTCTTGCAATGAATCCTTTATCGGAATCAACAGCTGAGAATAATCATAATAAAGCTTATTGAACAGGTTTATAAATGCGTTCTTTATCGTATTTTCTTCTATTGCATTACTGCCACATAAAGAAGTATTAAGATGATGCTGCCTACAAATCCAGTATGCCTTATTGTTCTTCCTTACCCGTTTATACGTTGAATTACACAATCCACATTTTATTATTCCTCTAAAGCAATCCAGGCCATGCTTCTGCAACTTCTTTTTTCGCTGTATCATCATTTCCTGCACCGTATAAAACTCTTCTCTCGAAACAATGGAATCGTGTGTACATGACAGGTAGTATTGCTCTTTCTCACCATTGTTCCTCACTTTTTTGAACGGGATACCTGTATTATAGCTTTTCTGCCAGAGTGAATCACCGATATACCTTTCATTACTCAGGATATACTCAATATATGAAGCTGTCCACGATGTGTCCGATTCTTTACAAAAGCTTTGATTCAACTCGTTTGCAATACTCTGATACCCATTTCCGTTAAGATACATACGAAAAATCTTCCTGACTATTTCAGCTTTTTCATTGTCAATGATCAGCTGTCCGGAGATGAGACGGTATCCGAGCGGTGCAGAATGTTGCTTAACCGTTCCTTTTTGACACCTTCTGCGGAAACTCCACCTAAGATTCTGCGAAATTGAATTAGACTCCTCCTGCGCTAATCCGCCCATAATCGTGAGCATAAGCTCATCGTTTATATTGGCGGTATCAATGTTCTCTTTTTCAAACATTACCGTAATGCCAAGAGATTTCAGCTCGCGGATATTCTTGAGGCAATCCCTTGTATTCCTTGCAAATCGGCTGATAGACTTTGTATAGATGCGGTCTATCTTTCCTTTTCTGCAATCATTTATAAGGCGAAGAAATTCAGTCCTCCTTTTCTCACAAGTACCTGTGATACCCTCATCAGCATAAATATCAATGAGAGTTTCAGTATCTGAATCCTCAAACTTGTGGCTGTAATATGTTAGCTGAGAGTTATATGAATTGAGCTGATCGTCGCTGCTGGATGATACTCTGCAATATGCGGCTACGCGCAGTAAGCGATTTGTATCATCTGCAACTCTCGGCTGTATAACTGTTACTGTCGGCATCGCTGCCACCTCCGTTCTCAGCCATATTATACCGTTTTTCGCTTCCGAAAGTAATCACCACAACCACCTGTTTTTCGGAGTTGAAATTGGGCAGAACCGACTAATATCCGTTTTTATCAGCCTGCGCAGCAACGTTGCAGAAGCACATTGAGAATACTCCAATGAAGCCGCCCAAAATCATTCCGATAATAATTCGTATCATTGTATCATCTCCAATCATAAAGAAAAAAGTGCGCCAGTATGACGCACTCAATACCAATCTTCAATTTTCAGGTCAGCGACTCTCTCAAATTCCCGTACATTATGGGTCACAATCGTCAAGCCCTCTGATTTTGCGTGTGCAGCAATCAAAGTGTCCATCGGACCGATCGGTGTCCCATTTCGTTTCAGAGTTGCGCATATATCTCCATATTCCGCAGCAGCTTCGCCGTCGAACGGAAGCACCTCAACTACAGTAAGGAATTTTAATAGCGCAACCGTATTTTTCTCGGGATTACTGCTATTCTTCACCCCATACTCAAGCTCGGCAAGAGTTATTGCTGAAATAGCAAGACCTTCCTCGAAATTCTCCTTTATTTTCGCAATAATATTCTCATTTTTCTTCTGTGCATAAATACACACATTCGTATCAAGCATATATTTCATAGTTTTTCACGTTCCTCGGGTGATTGCATATTCGCAGGACGCTCCTCAGCTTTTTCGAGGTAATCGTCAGAAAACTCGTTGATTCCCTCCATAAATGTTTCCCATGCCTTGTCCTTGGGAACGAGCATTACGGAAGAACCGACTTTCTGAACATACACCTCTGTTCCGTTGAAACGAAATTCCTTTGGCAAACGTACTGCTTGACTGCTCCCATTTGTAAATAATTTAGCTGTTAACATAATCATCAGCTCCTCTCTTCTTATAGTATATACTACAGTATATACTTTTGTCAAGAGGAATATTCGATTTTTCATCCTATACACACAATTCCCAATCTGCAGAAGAAGGATAGTTCGCAGTAATTTCCGCAAAGCTCCTGCTTTCGATTCCCTTTTTCTGATCTTCTGTAAGATTCTCCTGACGTTCAAGAAAAATATGTACCAATACGCACATAACGTCAGCCTGACCGTATTTCTTCATCACGTTGCTCCTTTACACATTGATACCGAGTGCAGAAAACGTATCCCGACCGTGTATCAGCCCATATACACTTTCTGCACTTATGCTCTGATTTCAGTTTAGCTGTTTTAAGCCGTTTTCTCAGCTTGTCCCAACTAAGTTCTTTCTGCAATCTATCACGCTCCATCCTGAAACTAATAATATAACGTAAGTGCATAATTGTACTTATGCATTTACGTTATATCTGCGCCCGGCATTTCCGCCGGGCGCAGTTTATATAACTCTTAAGCCTTCGTCTGATTCTAATTTCAGACGTCTTGCGTGATATTTGACCTCGTCCCCGTCACGCACGGAACAACAAGAACGATCAACAGCTTATTGATCTTCATGGAAATCTCATCCCACTATGGTTCGCATAGAGCCGCCCTCATTGCTTGTGTCTGTGACTGGACGGAAGTATCATTATATTCCTGCTTTCATCGCCTTGCAGAGAGCTGCTCCGCATTTTGAAACGTCATATTTATCGCAAGCGTATGGTTTCTTTGGCTGCCGAATTTTAGTCCGACGCAGGATCAACGTATCCTTGTTGCTGCTATTCTGTTTTCAAGCTACAGTGTAAGAGCTTAGAGTCCCCTACATAAACATAGCCCACGAAAACAGGTGAATTAGGCAACTCATCTAAGAATTTCAGCGATTTTTCTAAACCACCATCGTAAAGTCCTTGCTGGAATCAGTAACTTTGACGAAATTCGACTCTGTGATATTCCTTCAACAGCATACATATAAAATGCTTTCCTCATAATAGAAGGAACTTCCGTCAGTCTTCGGTATTTCTCCGCGCTGTCAATGAGTTCAATCCAATAATCCTCTAAATATGTATCAGAATGAGTATCAGATGTACCACTCGATATTTCTTCAGGTTCGGGAAGCAGTATTGTTCTCCTGTAAAAGGCGCGATCCAGTTTGAAGGCGTTCTCATCGAATTCTCTTATAGCAGAGATCTGCTCATCAGTCATTCCGATTTCTCGGTAAAGTCGTTCATTCTTCTCCCACTTCTCCTTAAATATAATTTCTTCTTTTGCGTGATTATATGCCATTGTTTTTCCTCCGTTTTGATTTCTTGTACTCGAATCAAAACGAAGGACTAAGGATACTTAGCTGTATAACAAAGCCATTTAAAGTGATATTTCATTTTCGTGCCTTTTCAATGGACACAAAAACGGAGTCTGCATACATAGTACACAGACCCTGGGGCTGCCTGATAAATGGGCGCAAGAAAGGTTACTAAATATGCTTAAAAAGCCTATATTTGTATCCGTAATCCTTAATGCATATCAGGCGCTGAATATTAGATTACATAAAAAAGAGGCATCGAAGGAATGCCTCCTACCATTGCGGTAAAGATCATTCCTGACGATGCCATTCATGCAAGTTCCGTTATCCCGTCAAGAGCATATCAGCCCATAACAGGTCCATTATTATTCTTAACGTTTTGGTTAACGTTCTGAGCGGCATTTCTCTGTTGTTCGTTCACCGCTTTGCCTGCTTCGGAAAGCTGCTGCAGAAGCCTGTTGCCGTTTCCTACCGTAGCAAACTGCGTAAGTACCGCAGGAGTATTGTGCTCGACCAGATAATTGAAGTCTTCTCTTGCCATTATACCTGCGGTAGCCTGTGCAACACGCTTGTCGAAGTCTTCTATCAGAGCGTTGCCCTTCGGGATCTCTATGCCGGATTCCTCACATTCCTTATAGAAATGTCCGACAGTCTTTATGGCGATTGATTCGGCTAAGCTCGCTCTGAAATCCTCCTCTGCGTCCTTTGGAGCTTCCTTTCCATAGAAAGATATCAGCACGCCGCACTGCTTGCCTCTTTCTTTTATGGTGTTCATACACTGCTTCAAGCGCTCTTCTTCATAGCCGCCTGCCTTGATATCGAGATTCTTCTCTGGCTCTTCGAGTGCTGCTTTTCTTTCGTCGAGCTCGCGCTGCTTGTCCGCTGCTATCACATCGGGGATAAGCTGCTCTGCCATTTTGATGAAGTTCTTTGCAGCGTTGTAGCGCCTTTGACCGAGATTGGACTTCGGCTGCCAGTCGAGATTATCATCAGCGACATTTGCGTCCTTGCGCTTTTGGTTGACGTAAGCGAGATTTGCCTTGTATGCCTTGAGGAACGCCTCTTTGAAGTTTTTGTCCTCCAGCATAGGGTCTTTAGTGGCATTTGCTACCTTGTTCATTTCCATGAGCGAATTGTTCATCTCAAGGAACTCCTTTGAGTTTGAATGACCTATTTTGTACTTATGATTGAACAAATACAAATAAGTCGCTCTCATATCCTTTAGCTGAGTCTGAATATGTTGCATTACCTCAGCCCGCTTGAAGGTGTCAACAGGTTCTGCACCGTGCTGACGTCTCATAAGAGGATTATTGGCATCGATGACTTGAGGCTCTCCGTCCTTGCTCTTGGCTGTGAGTTGTCCCTGATTATTGAGGGAGATCACATAGCCCGATTTGGGCATACGAGTTTTTGGGTCATAGAGCCCTGATGTAAAGAGGTGCTCGGTTAGTTTATTGCACTTGTTCACATCTGAACCCGATTCTTTGAAGGCTACCTTCATACCCGTATTCATAGCATTCGGAATGTCGTTAACTATTTGCGAGCGAACATGGGTCGTTGCATCATCGATGATATTTTCCATATAGCTGGCAGCAGTCTGATCATCGGAAGAAACACTTGCGATCTGATAGGAGAGGTCGGGAATTTTTTTCTCATCTAATCCTGCAAATTTGGGTATTCTTTTTTCCCTGAGTTGTTTCTCAATCTCTGAGTGGTTATTTGCTGCTGACAAAACGGACTCTGCTTTTTTTCTTCCAATTTCCTTGAATACATCTAGGATGATATCATCAGATTCAGTGATGTTATGATTGCAAAGATCCTTTATAAAGGTTTCTACGCCCTTCATTTTAGGAGAGGGATCTATATCATTACGATATCCGTCAACGTCCTCCTTAGCGGCTGCGTACATATAATCAGCAGCAGCTTTGGTGTGACCTGCCTTTACAAGAGCCTTCAGGGTATCATAGGTTTCCTGTGCCTCTTCAAGCTCTTCGGGAGAAAGCTCACGCTCCTGAGCCTCCTGTTGTGGTGCTGCTTCTGCCTGCTTGGGAGCGGGTGCTATGCCCTGAAGCTCATTCTGGAGTGCAACGGTATCGCCGCCAAGCTGGTAATTAAAGCCCTCTGTATAGTGACCCTTAAGCTCCTTGTAGATATTGCCCTCAGCCATTTTTTCAAGAACGCCCGAAAGCAGCTCAGGCTTTTTATCAAGGAATTTGAACTGTGCCATATAAGCAATCTGCGCCATACCGGACATAGCCTTAAGACCGAGAGCTGTTTCGGGATCAAGCATTTGCGTATAGTGGGCGTCTTTGTTTATCTTTTGACTTTCTGACAAAGCTGAGATAGTATTGTTGATAAAATCATGATTAGCGAAAACCTCTGAAATATCTGACGATAGATTTTTGGGCTTTTTTTCTGTCAGATGCCCGGAACGATTTTTTATTATACCAAGAGCTTGTTCAAATCCGGCAACGGGGTGTACATTATCTGTTACGATCTGATGATAATCGGAAAAATTCTTTATAGCAGGGTTTTCCTTCATTGCCAGCTCAGCGATCTCTTTTTCACAGTTCTCCATTTCCTGAGTGTTGTCAAACTGGACGGCTGCAAGCTGTGCAAGGTGACAAAAGTCTTTGTTTTTTAAAAGATCGGGCTGAGAATAATCTATCTTCTTGTTTTCTTCATTGATAATGCTTTTGACAACTTTTTCGCCCTCATACATCTGCTTTGCGAGCCACTGCTGGCTTTCGGGCAGGTTGCTGGTTTTCATTTTCTGGGCAACCTCGTCGAACATTGCAGCTTTTTCCGCCTGTAACTGATTCGGGTCCATAAGCTGATCCATAGTATATTTTCCCGTTGCTGCAAGTGCATAGATAGTTACGGATATTCCGCCGTTTCGTCCTAAGGTGTATGCGTGACCGTTGCTTATTTTGAGTTCTTTTGAATCCTTGTACTTTTCGCCGTAGAATACATCTCTGTTGCTGTACACATTCACCTTATCATAAACCGAATGCGTGTTCTCAATAAGGCGGTCATAGAGCTTTTCGCCTGCGTCGGGTTCCTTTGTCACAGGCTCCTTATCAAGGGAAGGACGGCTGCTTAGGTCGTAGTCCTTATTATTCTTCTTCGGTTCGTCGACACCGAGGTCAAATTCGTTCTTTACGTCATTGAAAATCTCCTTTTCAGCTCTCGGAGGCTCATACTTCCTGATCGTGTCTGTAAGCTCGTCAAGAGCCTCGCGCTGTTCGTAGTCGTCAAGGTCTTCCTTCAGGTCAGAGGTCTGCGCAAGGAATTCATCAATGACCTCTCGCTTTGTCTTTCCGCCTCCGTCGAGAAATGCGCCGAAGGACTGGAAGAACATCATATCCACTTCTTCCATCTGCATAGCGCCTGTGTAAACATCGTAGACTGCATCCAGAACCTCTGCTTCACCTGCAAGATTCCAGCCGTTCTTGGCGGCTTCCTTCATGAAGATCTCGCGGGTCATTTCATCGCTGTTATCGTCCATAACTTCGTTTATCTCATCATAATCCGGCATATTATTATCCTCCTTATCTCAGCTTACTGATGGATCATATTCTTTGCTTTGTTGTTATTGAGCTCGTTCTGCGCGGCAACAGCCTTTTGCTCCTGAGCAATCCTGTTTTCCTCGTTGACCTGCTTTGTATACTTTGAAAGGTGCATCAGTGCCTTGCCGTTATCGTTTACGCTTATCATATCAGCGAGCTCCTTCACCTTATCCATATCGGTGCAGTCGTCAATCATTTTCTGGAAATCCTTTCGGCTTCGTATGTCCTGAGCCATTTCCTCAATGGATTCATAGCTGAAAATGTCCTTGATATCAGTTTTGTAGCTCTTCTGGTCGTAATCATTTAGCTGAACTGACGGGTCATTGGGATGAGCGTTTGCTTCTTCTTTTCTCTTGTCAAACCACTGCTGTTCGGCTTCGTTCATTTTCGCAGCGGTGCGGTTGATGAATGAGAGGGCGAGGTACTCGGACATTGCTTTTTTCAGCACCTCTCTTCCGAGCTCAGGGGTATCTGCATTTTTTGCATCATACGCGAACTTAGCAGCGCGGCTAAACTTCTGTGCCATTGTGGGGTGCAGCCCGCCATTCAGACCTCCGCCCGTATTTACATCCTGAATACGTGTTGGGTCGAGCTGCTGATTCTCTTCGTTTACCTCAATTCCCGAGTAAAGAGTGTCTGAGAGGTGCTTGGCAGTTAAGCTGATGATCTTATCGGAAAGCGGATCGTTGGGCGCTTTTTTTGCGGCATTTCTCAGTTCAAACAGCTTGTTGGTATATTGCTCATCGGTAAGAACTGCGGCATTGTCATCATTGAGTGTGGTTATCAGGCTGTCGGTGAGCTTTCTCAGTGATGAGTCGGCATATGCCTGATAACGCTTTGCCTCAAGAAGCTCATCCACCAATTCATTCCGTTCAGCAGTGATCTTCATCTCACGCTGGGTTTTGTCCGCAGCCTCAGGTGAAGCAGCCCATAGCTTTGCGTTGTACTTCGCACCGACAGTTCCGAACATTTCCTTCATCATTGAATCGGTATAGTCTGCCGCGTCTTCGAGCTTGCTCACCGCGTCAAGGCGTTTTTTGTCATTGCCTGTAGAGTTGTCCAGCCACTTGCCGTGCTTTCTCTTGTGATCGAAATACTTGCTGTTGCTTTCCTTGAGTCGGCGGATATCCTTCTGCACCTTGAGTGCTGCGTCTAAATATTCCTTGTCCTGCTCAGCGGTAGTTTCTTTGCCGTCTTTCTGGAGGTCATAATATTTCTGGGCGATCTCCGCGAAATGATTGTAGCTTTCGGAGAACTTCTGAGCTGATTCGGCGATCTTATCGTACTGCTTGCTGCCGCTTAGATTAAGCTGAGCCTCACGATAGGACTTTGAAGCGTCAGCGAACATATCGTGCTGAGCACGCGACTTCATATTTAAAGCAGCTGAGAAGCCCATACTGTCTTCTCTCTGTTTGAGAGTGTCGTTTAATACAGCTGCCTTCTGCTCCATTATATCGCTGATGTATTCGGCAGCGGCTACAGCGCCCTGTACGGCTTCTATCCTGCTGCGGTCGTTGCCTGTGGCGTTTTCGGAAGTTATGCCTTTGGAATTTTTGTGAGCAAAGTATTTCTTTCCGTTATTGCTCACCAGCTCAAGATTCTTCCGAACCTCTTTCATTGCCTTTTGGTATTCTAAGTTGCTTTTCTCTGAAAATCCGCCTGTTCTCTCACGCTCGATCTCCATTTCCAGCAGCTTTTTATAGCTTTTGGAGAGGTCATTCAGAGCTTCGCCGACCTTATCGTATTCACTGCTTCCGCGCAATGTGAGAATGGAGCCTGCGTACTTGGCATTTGCTTCACTCAGCATATCGAGGCTCTTATTTCCTGCGGCAGCAAAATACTGCTTGGCAGTCAGAGACTGCTCGATACCGCGGCTTTTTTTTGTTTCGCGGACCTCCTTCAGCTCGTCTTTATCCTTGCGGTCGACGACGCGACGTTCCTTTTCAGCTCTTTTTATTTTGCTTTCAAGCTCTGCTTCGCGTATGATGAGTTCCTTATCGGACATGATAGCGATTTCCTGTTTTTTCCTCTCCTCGTCCGTGAGCTCCTTATCAAGAAAGGTATCTTCCGGATTTGCAAGTTTCTGATTATTTCTCGGCATATCAGTTTCCTCCAAAAGATAGTTTTACCGTTTGCACTATGGATGTGCATCTACAAGTAATACCTCTGTGTATTGGGAAAGGTTACATCTGAATTATAACTTCGCGAAGCTGAGAGAAGACGTGTAACCTTTGAAGTACGGCAGGGGTATTACTTTCAGAACGCCAAAACAGGATGGCAAAACCGCAAAAAATAGTATGAATTGAAAAAAGATGTCATTTTTGAAAAAAACATTTCAACCGTCGCGACGATTCTGACAAATTTCAACACTTTATAAATGAAATTATCTCAAAATTATACAAAAGTTCATTATTCACCAAAGTGGTGAATGAAATACGCCTATATATATTTTAATATAGTATATAGGGGGCATATTTTTCATTCGCCTGTAACCTAATCTAACGAATCAGGGTATTACTTATGAACGATGAAATGATTGTGAGAGAATACAGTGACATGATCTACGGAGTAGCAATGCGGTATGTCAGGAACAGAAATGAGGCGGAGGAGGTCTATTCCGATGTCTTTTACCGATATTTCCGAAGAGTGCGGACGTTCCAGTGTGAGGAGCACCGCAAGGCTTGGCTGCTGCGCGTGACTATCAACTGCTCGAAGGATTATCTCATGAAGCGTCAGTACAATGTGAGTATCGACGACGATATGTTTGAAACTGTGGACTTTTCAGATGTGCCGCATAAGGCTCTTGAGGACATTCTTGATGTCAGAGCGGCGCTCAAAAAGCTAAGCGACGAGTATCGTGAGGTCATCGAGTTATACTATTTCAACGATCTGAAGGTCAGCGAGATAGCTCAGATGCTTCAGAGGAAAGAATCGACAGTAAAGGTTCAGCTCATGCGCGGACGTGAAAAGCTGAAGGAACTCTTGTTGTGACGTTAGAACCAAGGAGGGGGACGGGTATGGATGACCCAAGACTTGATGCTGCACTCAGCGGCTTATCAAATCATATGCCACGGGCTCCGGCTGAGCTTGTTAATGATATGGCAAAAACTGTAGGTGTTGTGGAGACGGAAAGAAACCGCCGCCTTGGGGTACAGCCGCAGGCTGCTCCTGAACGCACACAGGATGTCATACAGAAGAAGCAGGTAAAGGGCTTAGGCAAGTAATATAAAAAACATAACGGAGGTTATCAAAATGAAAAACACACT
>Ga0129307_1002439_pt1 | contig 14583 bp, 19 predicted proteins | sample P1105metagenome_FD_94437 | JGI IMG/M metagenome (GOLD analysis project Ga0129307, IMG submission 94437) | Capybara group fecal microbial communities from Wisconsin, USA - P1105 metagenome | ecosystem: Host-associated > Mammals > Digestive system > Large intestine > Fecal | place: USA: Wisconsin... | reverse complement strand
TCCTATTCTTCTTGTTATTAAATATAACGAGACAGGTTTAATAATGTCTTCAAAAAAATAAAAAAAGAGTCATTGTGCCATGACTCTTTTTTGAATATCTGCAAAACTCATTCTTTCTTCTCATTTTTTATTCCCAGAACACACCACCTTATGAAAGGTATACGTCTCATGATTTCATACAAAAGGTAGGAACCTGCGAATGCTGTTATTGCAACCAACAGGTATACGATGATTGGTGCAAGGGACGGACATAATGTATGCAGATACCATCCGCTGACCGCTATCATCAGATAATGGAATACGTAGAGGCCCCATGATTTTTGGCACATCCACTTTGAAAAAACATTCTCAAAATTGCCCCATTTTTTCATGAAGGCAAGTATACCGAGAGTTCCAAACCATGCATATACATTGCATATGATTGTATCCAGAACCACGTGATCTGGATAAGGCTGACCTTGATATAAAATCACAAAAGCTATGCTGGATGCGAGGGCAAGGATGCTTAATAACAGCCAGTTTTTACCAAGTCTATCCATCACGACCTCATGTGATAATACAAAATAGCCGATCAAAAAGCCCAGTCCGTAGATACCGAATCTGTATACCACTATTATCGGTGTGTTAAGTATCTGCGCCGCTCCATATACGGGTATGACAAGAAGTATAAGTATCAAAAGATTGGCTTTGCCGCAGATATTATAGAATCTGTCTTTTTCAATCTTTCTGATAAGTACCAGTATCAGGCTAAAGAGCCAAAGCATCTGGATGTACCACAGAGGGCCTGAGCCGCTGACTGCCATTATCAGAAAAAGGATTGGCCCCGGTACGTTGTTCATGGAATTAAATGCACCTGACATCAGCATGTTGTAGTAGCCAAGAACCCAGCCGAAAATCAGAAGGCCGATTGTTGATGGCACAAGATATTTTCTCGTCCTTACTTTGATGAATTCCTTTTCTGCTCGTTTAACTAGTTCATAGCGGGCTGACATGCCCGATACCACAAACAGAAGTAACATGAACCAAGGATATACAATGTACTGATATGTATCCTGAGGCTGATGTTCACTGAAAGGTCCGATAATTCCATGCTGTACTACACCGTTGAATATGTAAATTACATGATAGATGACAACCAGCACTACTGTTATCCAACGAATATTATCCAAATATGCCTTTCTCATATTTCTCCCCCCCTTGCTAAATATTTAAACATTTTCTATTTTACAATGTCGGTAACAAACTTGTCTTAATTACGGTCTCCTCAATTTTGTAGCAAGGTACCTTTTAATGCATTTATACATGATACAAAACGTCAACGTTATTGGAACCACAAGAAGAATTGTCACAAAGAAATTTCCTATGTGGTTCATTCCGATTTGGTCCAAAGTGTACTGGCAAAACACAAGTATCGGGAAATGGATTATGTAATATAAATATGATATTTCCGAGAAGAATCCCGTAACATCATTTCTAAAGTCAAGCCATAGGGAACCTAAGCAGAATAGAGCCGGAACTCCTAAAATAAATGCTAAATAATTACATACTGTAGTAAGTCGGTAGAAGCCCTCTGTATATTCAACCAGATAGACATATAAAGTCACTGATATTAGAAATATCGGTACTATAAACCACTTCAATTCCTTTAACTTCTCGATATAATTCTTGTCACTGTAGAAGTAATATCCCAGCAGGAACAGTAAAAAATACGTATGGACCGGTTCGTCAAATAGTCTTATTTTATATATGGCTATTGCCGCCAATGTCAATACAATAAAACAAATCCGGCCAAGGCCCTCTCTCTTCTTGACAGGTATAATTTCCACTATTTTGATTATCACACAAGCCTGAATAGAAATAATTATAAGGAGCAGAATGAACCACAGGTGAGCCACTGCGAAGCCCCCATCATTACCTGATAAATCAGTTATCCTCGTAAAAAAGACTTTGTAATGCTCGAAATAATTGCCGATATACCCATTATGTGTAACATCAGCAAAGTAACTAAGCACAGGAGTTATCAACAAAACTCCAAGAATAAATGCTCCTCCCAATTTTATAAATCGCTCTTTTATAAAGCCAAGGTATCCCCTCTTTTTCAGAGAAAAGCTAGCGGATACTCCTGCCAGCAGGAACATCAAGGGCATAAGCCAGGGTGAGCAGAACAAAACAAGCGCTGCAATGGGTTTACTTGGTTCAAAAAATATATAAAAATCTTCTCCCCAGATGTTATACGACATTGCCGCATGATAAGGAATCAGCAGAAATACGCATATCCACCTGAGATTATCTATGTAGTTAATTCTATTCCCACGTGAGGTTGATTTAATCATCATAATTTCCCCCTTCAATTATGTCCTTATAACCACCTTTTCTTATTCTATCCAACATGCAGGCGTAAAACAAGGATTGTTGCTGTTTACCTGCTGCGTAGGGTAGAAAGCTCAGGGCTACTGTATGCGGCTGGTGGCAAGCTTATATTTCCTCACCATTTGTCTCTATAACATTTTTATACCAATCAAATGACTTTTTCTTATATCTTTCTCCACTTCCGCTTCCATCATCATTGATATCAACATAAATGAATCCATATCGCTTGCGATACTCTCCGGTTGTAAAGGACACTACATCGATGCATCCCCACGGTGTATATCCCATCAAATCCACACCATCCTCCTCAACAGCTTTCTTCATTTCTTTAATGTGCTCTGCCAGATAGGTGATACGATAGCTGTCGTCACAGGTCTTATCTTCATTTAATTCATCAAAAGCACCCAGACCATTTTCCACAATAAACATCGGAAGCTCATATCTTTCATAAAGTACATTTAAGGCATAGCGTAATCCCACAGGATCAATGCCCCATCCCCAATCTGAGACCTTAATATGCGGATTATTTACAACGCCTGCACCAACGGCAACATTTGCAGCATCTATCTCATTCTCTGCAGATTTCTTAACTGTCTGTGACATGTAATATGAGAATCCAATGAAATCTACCTTACCGTTTGCAAGAATCTCAGCATCACCGGGTTCCATAACCGGACCATTTCCTGTCCGTTCCCAATCTTTCAAAACATACTTAGGATAATGCCCTCTGGCATGAACATCTGCAAAGAAGAATTTCTCATGATTTTTTTTATTTGCAAAGAGAATATCCTCAGGTGCACATGAATACGGATAATACGGCACCATAGCGATCATACAGCCTATTTGAAAATCAGGGTTGATTTCGTGCCCTTTCTTGACTGTAAGTGCTGATGCCAAAAATTCATGGTGAGCAGCCTGATACATTGCATGTTTAGGATTATCAAGCTGCGAATAGCGTATACCAGAATTTGTCCAACCAAAAATGTCGTTTGCCATCATAGCCTGATTGTTAATCTCGTTGAAGGTCATCCAGTATTTAACCTTATCCTTATAGCGCAGCATTACAGTCGTAGCATAGCGAACAAAGAAATCAACGAGTTTTCTGTTTGTCCATCCACCATATTCTTTCACCAAATGATAGGGCATTTCAAAATGTGAAAGTGTAATAACCGGTTCTATGTTATGCTTCAACATTTCATCAAATAAATCATCATAAAACTGCAAGCCTTTTTCATTAGGCCCCGTTTCATCACCTTTTGGAAAGATTCGACTCCATGAAATAGATGTCCGAAAACACTTGAATCCAAGCTCGGCAAATAAAGCAATATCATCCTTGTAAGTATGGTAAAAATCAATTCCTTTGTGATTTGGATAATATTCTCCTTCCACCACTCCATCAGTAATGCGACGTTTAATCGTATTAGATCCACCAGTCATCACATCCGATACTGATGGGCCTCTTCCATCTTCATTCCATCCACCTTCTAACTGATGAGCTGCAACTGCACCTCCCCATAAAAAATCCTTTGGCAATGACATTATTTTTCCCTCCTATCTTAAAAATCCACCTTATCCGGATCAAGTCCCGATCCACCGAAATTATCCAGTAAATCATATTCAAGTCCTGCTTCAATCTTTTCTATCTCAGTCATGCAAAACCTCCAATCTTTCTGCTTTACTAAGCTCTTTATATACACTGCAAAAACCAATCGCTCTTTTCATCTCCCTCATAGAACACTCACAATAATCTTAGCATCCAACAGGATTTCCAATCGTTTATGACAAGAGAATAATATATGTACGGATAAAGATATATAAATATACAACTATTTATGTTAGAATCCAACTATGGATAACAGAGAAATTTTAGATGAACAAAATAAGAGACTGGTAATAGCAACTTTTCTTCAGAGGGAAACGGATAGATACCACTATTCCTATGATGAAGAGCTCCTGCAATACGAATATCTGCGCGATGGTGACCCCAGGGCAATCCCTGAGAGCATCCGTCTTTTCAGAACAGGCATCTCAGGAAAACTTTCCGAGGATCCAGTAAGAGATAAGAAATATCTTTTTGTTGCTTCCACTACCCTTGCTACGCGCTTTGCCATTGAGGGAGGAATGGAAGCACAGTCTGCTTATAATCTCAGTGATTTGTATATTCAGAAAATGGATATGTTGAAAACCGTCGATGAAATTTATGAGCTTCATACAGCCATGATCACTGACTTTACTGAAAAGCTTTCGAATATACGCAAAAATAACTCAAATCCTGTGGTCAATTCAGATAATGAGGATTCTTCGCCCGTTAGCAAGTCGGTCTATATGGCTCTGGATTATATTTACTATCATCTTCAAGAAAAGATAACGCTTGAAGATATCGGCCGCCATGTTCATATGTCCCCCAATTATCTGAACAGTCTTTTTAAAAAAGAAAAAGGCTGCACAATCCAGACCTACATCAAGTATAAAAGGATTGAGGCAGCCAAAAACATGCTCTTATATTCAGATTATTCCGAGAGTGCCATAAGTGAATTCCTTGCATTCTCTTCAACCAGCTATTTTATCAAGACTTTCCGTGAAGTGACAAGGCTTACCCCACGGGAATATCAGAAAAAGAACTATCGAAAACATAGCAGGTGGAAAAAGTAAATTGCAGAAGTGATTCACTTTCGGCATACAAAAAGACCCGGTACATTGTACCGAGTCTTTGAAATATTGTCTATGCACACTTCATCAAATCGAGCCTCAACATCGATGCCATTTATATTTACAAAATATTCCATCACCATTTTTCCCACTGATATTTTTTCAAGTCCACTTTTCCATCAGATACTTCCACCCCTTCGGATTCAAGTATTTCCCCTTGCTTCCAGGCGCCTCCGAAGGCGTATTGTCCTGCCAGCTCTTCCAGACTGACTCCTATAAAATGACCCACTGACTCCGTCCCCTAGGGCCATTATTGACCAAATAATACTAAACGTGCAATCCTTAAAATCCATATATGTACAGGATAAAAAACATAGAAGAAGTATTTAGCACCTGCTGTGTTTTTGCCTCTTTCTCCGTTGTACAAATAAATAAAAGGAATAACCAAAAATTTTCCCCAGTCGTTGTCAAAGCACAAATATCCATAGAGGGTATCAACACTATTGGATATGTTTGCATAATATGAGTAGAGTGCAAGTAATAATAATATAACACACCATACGAATATGCCGATGCACATTAAATCCTTTTTTTCTCGGAACACCCACATAAGAAAGGCTATCGGCAACAACGGTACCCCACCTTCAAGGAATCCACATAAACATATACATACAATTGCACCTAAAACACTTATAGTCATATATTTTCGTTGCTTCATATTTTCCAAACACCAAACAAAGACAAACAGACATGCTAATGTAAGTAAAATATTTGGTCCATTTATTAAAGATCCAAAAGTATATTTTCCTGTGTTAGTATCAACCCTATGGAAAAGATAATTTATAGCCACATTTCCAACTAACATTATTAATCCCGCTGTGATAAGTCTAACCAGATATTTTTTTCGACTTCTTGTATGATAAAAGCCTTCTATCATAAGAAATAAAAACACCGGCGATACAAGCCTTGTAATTACAGGAATCCACTGTGGCCAAGCTTGTTCTGGCTGAAAGTTATGAATCGGTGCATTAAAAGTTGAATACACATGGTCTAATATCATAAATAGCAACGCTATTATCTTTATTTTATATGCATCAAGTCCTTTTTCCATTTAATCCTCCTAACTAGTTTAGCTAAAATATTTATTTATAATCAAAAAAGCTTATTAATTTTCTTCACTCCCAAATATTAAGTACGTAACAGGCCAGACTGCCAATATAATCCCCAAAGTAATTTCATAATTCCATATACCATTGCCAAGCATCATTATTAATTCTGACATTGCTGACACTCCTCTAATAATCAAGGTAAACCGTAAATCAAGGATCCAAGTTTTTATTTGCTCATGTCAGAATCTTTTTCCAGCTTATTATTCTTGATAAGCGCAATTCCTTCAACTATAAAAATAATTGAAATTACAATTGTTGGCATACTATTTTGGATTTCAAATATTAATCCATTATGAATATCGTTTGTACAATAAATCCAGCTAAGTAAAAACTCCCAAACCAAAATCGCTCCTATTAATATCATAATTTTTACGCAAACGTCGAATTGCTTATCTTCGTTATTATTATATTTCATTTTTAACCTCCTATTTTACTTCTTGTTATTAAATATAACGAGATAGAATTAATAATGTCTTCAAAAATAAAAAAAAGAAGCCAGTCCTCACAGACTGACCCCTAAAAATGAACCACTGACTCCGTCCCCTAGGCTCATTATACTTTAAGCATTCTATAACCGATTCCAACATGAGTTTGCATGTAAAGGTCTGAATCATTTCCTAGTTTTTTTCTCAATGTGGCCATGAAAACTCTAAGAGATGCCACGTTATTGTCCCATGCACTTCCCCAAATTTTTTGAGTAATATATTTGTGCGTCAGAACTTTTCCCGTGTTTTGGGCAAGTAGGCACAAAAGTTTATACTCTATAGGTGTAAGTTTTAACTCATTTCCATCTTTATATGCACATCCCGCCGCATAGTCAATTCTGAGTTTTCCATTTGTATATACCGCATTTTCAATCATTCCATTCTCAGAATTTAAAAGAGCGATTCTTCGCTGCATAACTCGAAGTCGTGCCAGTAATTCTTCAACAGAAAATGGCTTTGTAAGATAATCGTCGGCGCCTGCGTCAAGTGCCTCTATCTTGTCTTCATCCTCACTTCTTGCACTTATTACTATAATTGGCATGTTAGACCATTCTCTTATCTTTTTAATAATTTCTATACCATCTATATCCGGAAGGCCTAAGTCAAGAAATATCACGTCCGGACTGTAGCTAGATGCTTGCAAAATCGCCTCTTCGCCATTTTGCGCAAGTAGATATTTATAATCATGCGTCTTCAAAGTTGTCGCAATTAAATTTCTAATTGGTGGATCGTCTTCTACAATTAAAATCTGAAATTTATTCATTAATTACAATATCTCCTTTTTCTAGGTAAAACGTAAATACGCACCCCGATGGCACATTGTCCTTGACTTCAATATGTCCACCATGAGCTTCTATAACAGATTTGCACAAGGCAAGGCCAAGCCCCATACCTCTTTTTCCATCAACAATGTTATCCTGGCCTGTATAAAACATATCAAATGCATGCTTTTTGGATTTTTCATCCATTCCTGGACCATTATCTTCGACTCTTACATAACTCCAATTACCATCATTTCCATAAGATACTTGTATAACTGAACCTTTTTGTGTGTATTTGATTGCATTATTTACAAGATTTATTATAACCTGTTCTATCAACTTTGCATCCATATTGGCTATTGATATTTCATCTGATGTACAAACCTTAATCTCATGCTTTGACCTATTTCTGTCTATATGGCTTAATGCTTCATCCACTACATCCCCCACCACTTCTATTGATTTATTTAAGTGCATTTCACCATTTTCGATTCGTGTAACAGATAAAAGGTTTTCTACAAGTTGAATCAGCCACTCTGAATCATCATAAATATCTGAAAACATTCTTTCTTTTGTCTCATCATCCAACATTTTGTAATGACTGCACAAATTGCTTGCATTTCCTGATATCGATGTCAGCGGTGTCCTAAGATCGTGTGATATAGTACGAAGCAAATTAGCTCGCAATTTCTCGTTTTGAGCAATAACCGCTGCAGCTTCTTTAGCTTTTTCATTGTCAAGATTTTCCAACGCCAATGCGCATTCGCCCAAGATAGACAACAGGATACTATTTTCAAACGAGCTTAGTGATTTCTTTTCTACATTGATTCCTATAATTCCATAAACAGTACCGTTTATACGAATTGCAAGATACAAGTACTTTGCCTCTGGGAAAACTTTGGTGGTTGCTCCTGCTCTCTTTTTGTTTACCAGCACCCATTGCACTACTTCCGATTCAGTCTGATTCACATTTGGAATGTTAACCCCTTCAGTATCCTTTTTATAGATATATCCATTCCCAACCTTGTTGTCTTCTACCGGATATACGATAATATCCTTGTCCAAAAGCAAAATAACCTGATTTGCTAATACCTGTAAAACAGAATCATATGATCTGCTCTTTTGAAGCAACTGATTGGTATCAAATAATATTTTAGTACGATAAGCGGACCTTGCTGATTCTCTTGCATTATCTTTTAATCTATATGCCAGAGAGCCTGTGAGAAGTGCCGCTATCAACATAATGACAAATGTTGCTGAATATCCTGGCTCATATGCGTGAAAGGTAAATCGTGGTTCTGTAAAAAAATAATTAAATAACAAAACGCTGCATAGAGAGCTAATCAAGCTATAGAAATGGCTCCTTGTGAGTATCGCGCATAACAGTACTCCTAGGATATAAACTGTAATTATATTAGACTCGGTAAATCCAAGCTTGCTAAATCCCAGACCAAGCCCTGTCATTAATACCAATAGTCCAAGAGTAATCCAAAGTTCCTTCCAGGTTGGGATAATCTGCTCCGTAAATCTATTTCTTCCATCCTTTTTCGAATTAGTTTTTAAATCAGGAATAATGTATATATCAATATCCGGAGCAATTGATATAAGATGGTCAGTCAGTGTCTGCCTTTCCCAAATACGATATCTGCTGATATTACTTCTTCCTAATACAATCTTGGTAACACCAGATATTCTTGCATATTCGGCAATTTGAAAGGATACGTCATCGCCAATCAAAGTAGTAATTGCAGCTCCAAGATCTTCTGCATGATGTATATTTTGCTGTAATCTTTTTTGATCCTCGTCTTTCAACAAATTCTCATGGGATTTAGAAACATAAAGCGCAGTAAAATGGGCATGAAATGCATCCGCAAGCTTTGCAGCTTCATCAATTATTTTTCTATTTGTAGGCGATGGAGATAGACAAACCAATACATGCTCCGATTTTTCCCCATCCAAAATATTTTTCCTGATCATTTTGTACCACCTTATTAATTAGGTTTACTATACCACAACAAAATTAATGTCACATTAATAAATATTATTCCTCATCCTCACTATCTTCTCTTCTATATAAATGCTTTTCATTTTCATATAAGAAATTGTCTAGACGTTTCATAACATGAAATCCAAAAAGGATTATTAAAATTCCTACTATAACTACTAAAATAACCACACCAATCGCCTCTTTCAACTATTAGATATGAAAGCACTTCCGAACCGCCTGATATTCTCCAAGCACCAGAAGTGACTGCTTTTCATTAAAAACAAATTCCGGAGTAAGGGATAAGTTCATCTTTCCGTCCTCCTTAACCGCCATAATATTTATGCCATACTTCTGTCTGATATTTATTTTTTCTATGGTTTTTCCAATCCAATCTTCTGGTAAATCAACCTCGAAAATGGCATGATTATCATCTAGCTTGATATAGTCCATTATATGATTGCAGGTATATCGTATTGCAGTCCATTTAGCTATCTGCATCTCAGGATTCACAACCTCGTCTGCACCATTTCTCAATAAAAATTTTGCCTGAACCTCTCGATTTGCTCTGGATATTACTAACTTTCCACCAAGTTCCTTTAAAAGGTAAGTGGTTTCAAGAGAACTCTGAAAATCATTTCCTATTGTTTCTATACATACATCAAAGTTATTTATTCCAAGAGATGAAAGAAAGCTTTCGCTTGTACTATCTCCAATTAAGGCATTTGTTACGTATGGAAGTGCCTCATTTACCCTATTTTCATCTTTATCAATAGCCATAACCTGGTGTCCCAATTCATGAATATGCTTTGCGATTAGAACTCCAAAATTTCCTAATCCAATTAGCAATACTGATTTCATATATCAAATTCTCCTTATCCTACAATTATATTTTCCATTGGATACTTGGAAGTACTTGTATCCCTGCTTGAGAATGCAGCATATATAATAGTTAGTCCGCCCACTCTACCAAAAAACATGAGTAACATTAAAATTATTTGTGACACATTTGATAGACTAGGTGTTATTCCAAGGGTGAGTCCTACCGTTCCAATTGCTGAAAAGCTTTCAAACATACAGGTGTGAATAGGTAACTTGTCCGTGATGCTTATTATAAATGCCGCAATCAGTCCAAAGAAAACGTACAAAAAGAAAATTGTAGATGCATTTTTTACAACTGAATCATCTATTCTCCTGCCATAATAATTTGCACTTTCTCTTTTTTTGAACACTGAAATTGCATTAGCCAATAATACTGCCAATGTAGTGGTCTTAATTCCACCAGCCGTAGAACCTGGAGAACCACCTATCAACATTAAAATCATCATAATGCTTCTACCTGCGCCCGATAGCTGATTTAAATCAGCTGTATTAAATCCAGCAGTTCTAGGGGTAATTGCCTGGAAAAAAGACATGCAGATTCTCTCGCCAATAGGTTTCCCTGCAAAATCCACTAGAAAGAAAAATAACGTAGGAACAATTATAAGAATCGCTGTAGTTACCAATATTACTTTAGTCTGCATACGGTATTCCTTGATATGAGTTTTCTTTGTTCTAATGTCGTTCCATGTCGAAAATCCCATACCACCTACCACAATCAACAGACAAATAACAACGGAAACATATTCATTGTTCGCGTAGGCTGTCAGCGAACTATACTTGCCAAACTCACTTCCCATCAAATCGAATCCTGCATTGCAAAATGCGGAGATGGAATGGAAAAACGCCATCCATATTCCCCTTTTCCCAAATTGAGATATAAAAGTAGGCATTAACATTATTGCCCCCATAATCTCAGTAGAAAAAGTCACCACTAAAATAAAGCGGGTAAGTTTAACCATTCCGCCTAGCTGGGGTGCTGATAATGCATTCTGCATAGTCTGCCTTTGCATAAGACTAATTTTTCTACCTGCCAGCATTAATAAAAGTGACGCTACAGTTATTACTCCAAGTCCGCCTATTTGAATTAAAATCAAAATTACAGCCTGACCAAAATATGACCAATATGAAGCTGTATCAACCACCACTAGCCCTGTCACGCAAACAGCTGATGTTGATGTGAATAATGTCTTGTCTAAAGGGGTAACCGCTCCATTTTGGGAAGAAATTGGAAGCATAAGTATAAGTGCTCCCAGTAATATAACTCCTGCAAAACCTAAAATAATAATTTGAAACGATGATAATCTATCCCTTAACCTTATCTTTGTATTCAACTCTTTTTAGCTCCTACTTATTTTGATGCTGACATTTTAAAACGAATAATTTTAAGATAGGATTAAACATCCTGTCACGATATAAAGATTGTATAAAGAAATGTTAAAAATGGACCACTAACTCCGTCCCCTATGGTCATCTGCAGAATGCAAGAAATCATTCGCTTTTCACGCTCATCATTTCTTGCATTCCAATAGAATTTTACAGATATTAAAAAAGAGCCAGAGGCAAATAAATTTGCCCTGACTCTCTTTTGAATATCTGTAATCCTGCAGATAATCCTTATCTCTTTGAAAACTGTGGTGCACGTCTAGCAGCTTTGAGACCATATTTCTTACGCTCTTTCATACGTGGATCTCTTGTAAGGAATCCAGCTGCCTTAAGTGTAGGTCTGTACTCAGCGTCTACCTCAAGAAGTGCACGTGAGATACCGTGTCTGATAGCACCAGCCTGGCCAGTGTATCCGCCACCCTTTACGTTAACGATAACGTCAAACTTCTCTAATGTGCCTGTAGCAACAAGTGGCTGACGAACAACTACCTTTAATGTCTCAAGACCAAGGTACTCGTCAATATCTCTCTTATTTATTGTGATCTTGCCTGTGCCAGGTACAAGATATACTCTAGCAACTGAAGACTTTCTTCTACCAGTTCCGTAATACTTTGTTGTATTCTTAGCCATGATCTACCTCCTATTAAAATGTAAGCACTTCTGGCTTCTGTGCCTGCTGCTTATGATCTGGTCCAGCGTAAACGAAAAGCTTTGTGTACATCTGTCTACCAAGTGGTCCCTTTGGAAGCATGCCCTTTACAGCGTGCTCGATAACTCTGTCAGGGTGTGTGTTGAGCATCTCACGAAGAGTTGTCTCTTTCATACCACCAACATAGTCTGAGTGATGATAGTAAATCTTCTGATCAAGCTTCTTACCTGTAACCTTAATCTTCTCTGCATTAACTACGATAACATAGTCACCACAATCAGCGTGTGGAGTGAAGACTGGCTTATTCTTACCTCTTAAAACCTTTGCTACTTCAGCTGAAAGACGACCAAGTGTCTGGCCCTCAGCATCAACTACATACCACTTTCTCTCAATCTGAGATGGGTTTGGCATATAAGTATTCATTGAGAATTCCTCCTTAAATAAATCTAAAAGCTCCAAGCCGGTGATGTCCGGGCACCTGCTAGGAATATTATAGTAAAACTCGCCTCCGGGCTAATGGACGCAAGCCAACTCACTACATCAACTGCTACATTCTACTATAGAATATCAGCCACGTCAATATCAAAATACAATCCGTCAGCTACACTCTCAAGACTGAAACGGTCCCTCCTTATTGCTCTTCATATTCTATCCCAATCATTGTAAGACCATGGGCTGGTGCAGTTGGGCCAGCCAACTCGCGATTGCGACCACGGAAAATCTCAAGCATATACATTGGTTCCATTTCCCCTGCGCCTACCTTAATAAGGGTGCCGGCAATTATTCGAACCATGTTATACAAAAAACCATCGCCAGTGATTCTTATATGGATGACGTCATCTTCCTTGTACACTCTTGCTGTGTAGATAGTGCGGACCCTTGATTTAACCTGGGCCTTTACGGAAGAAAAGGAAGTGAAATCGTGCTGTCCAATCAAATAGGCAGCCGCTTCATTCATCTTTTCTACATTTAAATCATAGTAATAATGGAAAGTATCCTTCCTCTTGGTTGGGTCAGGCATCTTACGGTTTAATATCTTGTATTCGTATGTCTTGCGGCAAGGTGCATACCTTGGATGAAAATCATCATCAACCTGACATGAATACTGTACCACAATGTCGTCTGGCAGCCTCTGATTCAAAGCGAAGCTGATTTTGTCAGCCGGCATTCTTGAATTAGTATCAAATACTGCCACATTTCCAAGGGAATGCACTCCCGCATCAGTGCGGCTGGCTCCCATTATAGAAATAGGCTCTTGCAATAAATCTGTAAGAGCCTCATTTAGCTTCTGTTCTATTGTTACGCCATTAGGCTGGACTTGCCACCCGCAATATCCACTGCCATCATAGGCTACTACTATCATTACTCTCATCTTATAACAATCCTTTTGCTACATAAAAAACAATTATATAAGCCACTATGCAAATATACGCCCTCTGGTCTAAAGAGCTGTACTTCAGTGGCCGCATCTTGGTACGTCCATCACCGCCGTTATAACATCTTGCCTCCATTGCAAATGAAAGATCATTGGCACGGCGAAATGCAGAAACAAAAAGTGGCACCAACAAAGGAACCATATTTTTAGCCTTTTTAATTAGACCGCCCGTTTCAAAATCAGCACCTCTAGCCATCTGTGCTTTCATGATTTTGTCGGTCTCTTCAATCAAGATTGGGATAAATCGCAACGCAATTGACATCATCATTGAAATCTCATGTACTGGCACCTTAAATCTCTTCATAAACCCCAAAGATTTTTCCAAACCATCTGTGAGCTGATTAGGTGTTGTTGTAAGTGTCATTATGGATGTGCCAATAATCAACAATACCATTCTCGATGTCATAAGTGCTGCATTTTTCAAACCTACATCAGATATGGAAAGGGCTCCTATTGAAAACAAAGTCCTACCTGGTGTTAAAAACAAATTAAAAATACTAGCAATCAATAGCAAAACAATAATTGAGCGCAAGCCTTTTACCATAAATGAAAATGGTACATGACTAAGCTTAATAATGCCAAACAATGTGATTACTACAAATGCAAATAAAATTATGTTGTTAGCCGAAAACAATGTAATTATGAAAACAAGCGTAGAAAACAGCTTCACTCGTGGATCTAGTGAGTGAAGAACTGATTCCGCTGGATAATATTGTCCTAAAGTTATTTCACGAAGCATAATTTAGTATTCCCTTATCTAGCCCTCCGCCGCTTATAGCTGGTGTTAGGCTTTCAAATATATTAGCAAAGAGCTTT
>Ga0129307_1002438_pt1 | contig 14585 bp, 13 predicted proteins | sample P1105metagenome_FD_94437 | JGI IMG/M metagenome (GOLD analysis project Ga0129307, IMG submission 94437) | Capybara group fecal microbial communities from Wisconsin, USA - P1105 metagenome | ecosystem: Host-associated > Mammals > Digestive system > Large intestine > Fecal | place: USA: Wisconsin... | reverse complement strand
CGCAGATTAGGTGATATGTCCATGGGTGTTATGACTCTCTCAACGTAGATCCCGCAGATCTTTGGCTAGTCAACTCCGGACTCGTTTTCACAAGCCCGCGACTTCAGTCGTGGGTAATTGACGATGTCCTCCTTATGGAGATGATGACAATAGTATATCATGAAAGAGGGGATTCCAAAAGAATTATTCGGGGTGCAGAGAGAGAGAAAACTTGAAAGTGGCAACAGAAAAAGGACTTCCGGAGATGCGGAAGTCCCTTGGTGATCTGGAAAAATTACTGGGCAGCAGCCACGCTGATGATGTGGGGATTGGCGCCTTCATACCAGTAGAGGAAACCGGTCATGTCGATCACGTCGCCGACCTTGAGGTTTTCCACTGCGGCATAGACATCGGTGGTGTTGTCGCACAGGTAGCTCTCCACGGTGAAGGAGTAGGTCTGGCCGTCCTTGGACACCTTGAAGTACAGGTCGCTGTTGCTGTCGTGTGCACCGGAGCCGTCCCAGCTGTAAAGGAAGGCAGCGCCTTCGTCGTTGGAGGCTTCCACGGTCATGCCCTTGAAGGACACGAGCAGGTTCTGATAGTTGATCAGATCTTCGGAAGCGAGCTTGTCGGTGATATCGAGGGGTTCAGCGATGAAGCTGCCCTCTTCGATTTCGAAGGTGGCATCGGTGATTTCCACTTCGCCGGACCAGGCAGACTTATAACCGGTGACCTTGATCTTGGTGCCGGGAACAAGCTTGGCATAGTCTTCTTCAGAGCAGGCCATGTTGTAGAGGAAATAGGCGCCGTCCTGATCCTGGGTGTACACGGTGGCCTTGTTGTCCCACCAGGACTGCTTGGCCTGGACATAGGTTTCCACAACGACCTCAGTGTCAAGATCTGCAGCTGCATATTCAGCGTAGGTCATGACGCCCTCGCCCTTGGTTTCTTCAGCACTTGCAAAGGCGCTCAGACCAAGGAGCACACAAAGAGTCAGCATCAGAGCAAGAATCTTTTTCATAATCGGTTCCCCTTTCAGTCATTCGGCTTGCCTTCCGGCAGCCAGCGAAACATATTATACGGTCTTGTTATCTCTTTGAAAAGTCTTTTCTGTGCTTTTGGAGAAAATCCCGCAGTGCATACAGGCCGATCCCGACCCAGATGACCACCAGCCCGATGAGCAGGCCTCTGGACATGCCGGGCAGGGGACCCAGATCCTGTTTTCCGCCCATGCCCTGCGCGCTGTCCCCCTGATTGAGGTGATAAAGCGAAGTGATGTCGCTGTAGAGCTTTTCAAAATAGGCGTCATCGACGGTCTGCTTGCGGCGGACGGATTTGACGGTGTTCTCAATGAGCTGCCCTGCGGCATCACGAAGGGAGGCGGAGCCGTTGAAGGCGGGCGTGACAAAGGTGGAGGCCACGTTGTCGGTGAGCAGGCGGGAGGCTTCAATCTTGACAGCATAATGCTCGTTGTTGTCTTCCCCGATGCGGGCGAGATAATCCACATACTCGGGGGCCTGCTGTGCACAGGTGGTGACGGGCACATAGCCTTCGGTCGAAGCATAGGCGATCTGCACATCATTGGAGAGCAGATACTGCGTGAAGAGCCAGGAGGCGAGGACTTCCTGCGGGTCGCCGTGATTGAACACGCATACGGAAGGGCCCTGGGAGATCATCTTCGGGTTTGCGGGATCGAACTGGGGCACCATGCGCACTGCGGTTTCAAAGGCGACAAACTTGTCGCGGCTGATGTCGGTCAGCGGTGCATTCGACCCCATCCAGGTGGCGCCGGCGGTGGAGTCCACGGCAAAGACGCACTGGCCGGCATTGAGGAAGTTGGCCGGATAACTGGAAATCTTGAAGGTGGAGAAGGCACCGTTGGACACATGCTTTGAAATGGTCTCAAGGAGCGATTTCGTGGTGTCATTAAACAGCAGGATGCCGCCGTTTTCCGTGGAATAGTCCGCGCCGAGCTGGCGGAGCATCTGGATCATCATATTGTCCGTGGACTTGTAGATGAAAGGAATCATGACCTTCTGGCCGTTGAGGAGGTAGACGCCGCCTGCATCCTTCTGGGCGGCCTTGTCGGAGACTTCCCAGATGAAATCCCACGTCAGGATATCCGGGACTTCATAGCCGAGCTTTTCGACAAAGGTTTTGTTGATATAGACTGCTTCCGTTGAGCGCATGTAGGGGAGCGCATAGTGGGTTCCTGAGATGACGCATTCGGAGAGAAACTGCGGAATGATCTCCTCCTGCGCAGGCCCGTCAAAGCGCAGTTCTGTCCCGCCCAGGCCGTAGCGCGGATCGGCGAAGAGCGGATCGAGCGGCACCACCACATTGTTTCCGGTCATGTAGGTGGCAATGTGATCGGGATAGGTGATGCAGACATTCGGGGTGGTGTTGGTGGAAATGTTGGTGATGACATCATTGTAGATTTTGCCGTAGTCAGTATACAGGCGCATGTTGACGTGAATATTGGGATAGAGCGCCTGGAAATCGTCAATGGCCTTCTGGTAGATCTCCGTCTGTCTCTTGTTGGTGTCATTCTTGGCCCAGAAGACAATCTCGTAGTCTCTGGACGTATCCAGTGCCTGCGGGACTTCAAAGGAACCCACCTTGCGCGAGCCATGGCAGGCGCTGAGGAGAAGCAGGGCAAACAGCAGGAGAACCGTGAGGAAAAGACGCTTGCTCATCCTTTGGTCCCTCCTCTCGAGACGCCTTCCATGATCTTTTTGTGGAAGACCAGGAAGAGGACAATGAGGGGCACGGAGATGACCACGACGGCGGCCATCATGGCGGGGATGTTCTCCCGGCCGAAGCCGTTCTCACGGATTTCCTGAATGCCGTTGGAGACCAGGAAATAGGCCTGGTTGTCTGTGATCAGGCGCGGCCAGACATATGCATTCCAGCATTCGATGATCTTGAGGATCGCAATGGTGACGATGGTGGGCTGACAGATGGGCATCATGACCTTGAAGAGATACTTGAGGTCGGTTGTGCCGTCCACCTTGGCCGCCTTGTAGAGCTCTTCCGGCACCTGTTCAAAATTCTCCTTGAGCAGATAAATATAGAAGACACTGGCCACACTCGGAAGAATCAGGCCGGAAAAGGTATTGCGCAGTCCGAGATTGGTGATGGTGACAAAGTTGGTGATGACGACCAGCTCATTGGGGATCATCATCAGGGAGAGGAAGAGGGTAAAGGTGATCTTCCGTCCCGCAAAGTCCAGACGCGCGAACGCATACGCAGAGAGCACCACGACCACGATCATGATCACGGTGGTCACGCCGGTATAAATGAGCGTGTTGAGGAAATACCGGCCGAGCGGGACCGCGGAGAACGCGTCGATGTAGTTCTGGATCGTCGGCTGCAGCGTGAAGAAGGCGGGCACATACTCGCTGTTGTAGGCGCTGTAGCTTTTGACGGAAGTCAGGATCATCCAGTAGAACGGGAACAGAACAATGAAGGCCCAGAGCGTCAGAAAGAGGTAACTGAGGATGCGGCCGGCCATGCTCCGGGTCTGGCGGGACCGGCGTTCCTGGGAAACAGCCTGTTTTTCCATACCGCTCACCTCACGCATAATGGACATGCCGGCGGCTGACCAGAAGGTTGATGACGGTAATGGTCAGGACGATGGCAAAGAGGATCAGAGCCGCGGCGCTGGCGTAGGACGGATATCCGCCGCTGTCGCCGTAGAGCATGTCATAGACATAGCCCACAATGGTATTCATTCCGGCAGCGTTGAGATTGGTGCCGAAGAGGGCGACCTCATCGCTGTAGGCCTTGAAGGCGCCGATGAAACCGGTGATGACCAGATAGAAGATCATGGGAGAGATCATCGGGAGCGTGATTTTGGTAAAGATGCGCCACTTCGGGGTTGCGTCGACCCGGGCCACTTTATAGTAGTCGGGATTGACGGAGGCCAGGGCACTGGTGAGGATGAGAATCTTGAAGGGCATGACGACCCAGACCGTATACAGACACATGACCAGCATCTTGGCCCAGTAGGGGCCGTCGATAAAGTCGACGGACTCCCCGCCGAAGAGGGCGATGAGCGCATTGATCATGCCGTCGGAATAGGGTGTCTTCTTAAAGAGGATCATGAAGACCAGGCCGACGGCCAGGGTGTTGGTCACATAGGGCAGGAAGAAGACCGTCTGAAACAGATCCCGAAGCTTCGGGATGGAGGCGAGCAGCATGGAGATCAGAAGGGCCAGCCCCGTGGAGACAGGCACCGTAATGACAACCAGCAGCAGGGTGTTCTTGACCGCCTGCAGGAAGTAGGGATCATGCAGCACATACGAGAAGTTGTACAGGCCGACGCCAAAATAGGTCTGGGAAGCGGAATTGTAGCCTTCCTCGAGGGAGTAGATGACCACGTCCACCAGAGGATAGAGCATAAAAACGCCCAGAAAGAGGAGAGCAGGCAGAAGATACAGCCAGCCCTTGAAACGGTTCATTTTCATGGCATTCCCCTCCGTCAGCTGAGTGCAATGCGCTCTTCAGTCTCAATGTGGAAGGCATCGACCTTGGCAGGACGCAGGCGGAAGCGCACGGTTTCACCGGTAATCTTGTTTTCAGCGTCGATGATCGCCCGGATCTGGGCGGATGCGGCATCATGACTGCACACGACGCTGGTGTCGCGGCCCATGACCTCCACAGCGTGCACGCGGCACTCCAGAGGACCTGCGGGATCCGGAATGAAGCCTTCCGGACGGATGCCGACATAGACTTTCTGAGGCTTTGCAGCCGGTGCGGGCAGGACAGCCGCCTGCCCGATCCAGAGCTGCCCGTTCTCAATGCGGCCTTCAAAGACATTGACAGGCGGCGTGCCAAGGAACTTGGCGACAAAGAGGTTGACCGGGTCGTCATAGACCTCCTGAGGCTTGCCGATCTGCTGCACCAGACCGCTCTTCATGACCACGATCTGGTCGGAAATCGACATGGCTTCTTCCTGATCATGGGTGACAAAGACGGTGGTAATGCCGGTTTCCCTCTGGATGCGGCGGATTTCCTCGCGCGTCTGCAGGCGCAGGCGGGCATCGAGGTTGGAGAGCGGTTCATCCAAGAGCAGGATGCGGGGCCGCTTGACGAGCGCGCGGGCAATGGCGACGCGCTGCTGCTGGCCGCCGGACATCTCCTTGGGCCTGCGCTCAAGGTAGTCGGAAATCTGTACGAGGGCAGCTGCTTCTTTGGCCTTTTCAAGCATGACCTGTTTGGAGAGCTTCTGGGCCCCGCGCAGGTTCTGAAGCGGGAAGAGGATGTTTTCCAGCACCGTCAGATGCGGGTAGAGCGCATAGTTCTGAAAGACGATGCCCACGCCGCGCATTTCAGGCGGAAGATCGGTGACGTCCTCACCCCCGAAGTATATACGTCCGCTGGTGGGCGTTTCCAGACCGCAGATGAGATTGAGCGTTGTGCTCTTTCCGCAGCCGGACGGACCGAGCAGGCCGGTGAGTGTTCCATCGGGTATCTCATAGGTGAAATCGTTGACAGCCGTCACCACAGATTTGTCTTTCCGGTTGCGGTTCGGAAACTGTTTGGTGACATGCTCCAGGGAAATCTTCATGGTCCCCACTTCCTTTTCCAAAGGTGTCGCCTGAAATAGCGAACAAACCACCTTGAATTGTACTTGATTGCGCGGCGCAAAGTCAAGCAATACCGAAGATTCAGAAAGGTTTCGGGAAAAAAGTCCGCCTTTGCATCCGTGCACAGGAAACTGCTGTTCATCCCGACATGCAGTGGTTCAGCCTGCACAATGGATGCCCGGCTGGGCTGTCTGCTTTACCATGGGCAGCTTTTGTGCTATATTGGCCGGGACAGGAAAAACGGGGAGGTCGATTCTGTGAAGGAACCATTCCTGATTGTGGATGGAAACAGTCTTCTGCACCGTGCGTTTCATGCGCTGCCGCTGATGGACGCAAACGGTGTCTATACCAATGCTGTCCACGGCTTTCTTTCCATGGTGCTCAAAGTGGTGCAGGACGAACATGTACAGTATCTGGCTGTCTGTTTTGACGTCCACGGCCCGACATTCCGGCATCTGGCGTATCCGGAATACAAGGCAGGCAGGGCGCCGACTGCGCCGGAACTGATCCAGCAGTTTGACACGCTCAAGCAGCTTCTGACGGATATGGGCATCCGGTATTACGGGGTGCAGGGCTGGGAGGCGGACGACCTTCTGGGCACGCTTTCACGCCTGGGCGTGGAAGCCGGCGTTGCGCCGCTGCTGCTCACGGGGGACCGGGATGCGCTGCAGCTGGTGGGTGGAGGCACGGAACTCCTGTTTACCAGAAAGGGCATTTCCGAGGCCATCCGGTTCACACCGGGGATGGTCTATGAACAGTACGGCTTCCGGCCTGACCAGGTGACGGACTGGAAGGGACTGGCAGGCGACAGCTCGGACAACATTCCGGGCGTTCCGGGCGTGGGCGACAAGACCGCCGTGAAACTGCTCCAGCAGTACGGGACCCTTGAGGATGTGCTGAATCATGCCGGTGAAATCAAGGGCAAGCTCGGAGAAAAAATCCGGGACAATGCCGACCTTGCCAGAAAGTGCAAGGAGCTGGCCACGATCCACAGGGATGCGCCGGTGGATTTCCGGCTCTCGGACTGCGCCATGCCGGACCTGATGCAGGGCATTCCTGCACTGAAAAAACTGCAGCTCAATCAGCTGATCCGCCGGATTACAGGGCAGGGGGCGCCAAACCCTGTGCAGAATATGATGCAGTCCTCAGCTGCCGAGGAAAAGGCGGCAGAGGAGGCTGCACCGGAGCTGAAAGTGCTGGACTTCGCGTCTGCACAGGAAATCGAAAGCATCGATGCGCTCCGGGCATTCCTGAGCGTTCCGGCCGAAGGCAGCCGTCCGCTGGCGGTTTATCTGACGGATACGGAGGTCACACTGGCCACCGGGGATCTGAGAGCGGCCAGCGTGAAGCTGGTGGGTGATCTGCTGCATCCCGGGCTGGATGCGGACGAGGTGCTCGGCGTTCTCTCCGAAGAACTCTGCGCACACCCCGCCGTGGTGCATGACGGCAAGCGCCTGCTGCATCTTCTGCGCAAGTGGAAAAAACCGATCCCGGCATCCTTTGACTGGGACGTCATGCTGGGCGCCTACCTGCTCAATCCCCAGGAAAAGAGCTATGCTTTCGGGGATATCCGCGGGGAAATGCCCGGTGATGCCGCCGGCCTTCTCTCCCTGGCTGTATGGCAGAAAAAGATGGTGGAGCAGGAGGGCATGATGCGGCTCATGCAGGAAGTCGAGCTTCCCTTGTCCTTTGTGCTCTTCCGGATGGAGGATGTCGGTTTCCGCGTGGACCGGGATTTCCTCAGACAGCTCGGCGTGCGCTACACCGAGGAGATTGAGCGGCTGAAGCAGGCCATCTATGACGCCTGCGGTGTGGGCGTTTTCAACATCAACAGCCCCAAGCAGCTGGGTGATGTCCTGTTTGAACACCTGAAGCTGCCGCACGGGAAAAAGACCAGCCGCGGGTACTCCACGGCGGTGGAGGTGCTTGAGGACCTCAGACCGGCTGCTCCGCAGGTGATTGAGCCGCTGCTGCGCTACCGTCAGCTGACCAAGCTGAACGGGACGTATATTGAAGGCCTGCTGCCGCTGATGGATGCGGAGGGGCGCGTGCACAGCTATTTTGATCAGACGGGCACGGCGACCGGCAGAATTTCTTCTTCGGAACCCAACCTGCAGAATATCCCTGTTCGCACTGAGGAAGGCAGGGAGATCCGCGAGGCCTTCCTGCCCAGGGAAGGCTGGCGCATCGTGGATGCGGACTACAGCCAGATCGAGCTTAGGCTGATGGCACATTTCTCCGGGGATGACGCGATGGTCGATGCCTTCCGCTCCGGACAGGACGTCCATGCCAGAACCGCCAGTGAAATCTTTGAAGTGCCGCTCCAGGACGTGACAGGCACCCTGAGATCCCGCGCGAAAGCCGTGAACTTCGGCCTGATCTACGGGATTTCCGCCTTCGGCCTGGCCAGGAACACCGGGGTGTCCCGCACCGAAGCCCAGGAATTCATCTCCCGCTACTTCCGCCGCTATCCCGGCGTCAAGCGGTTCATGGATGAGACGGCCGAGAGCGGGAAGGAAAAGGGATACGCCGTGACGCTCATGGGCAGGCGGCGCTATCTTCCGGAACTGAAGAGCGCGAACGTGAACATCCGCGAGTTCGGCAAGCGCGCTGCCATGAACACGCCCGTACAGGGCACGGCAGCGGATATCATCAAGCTGGCCATGGTCCGGGTGGACCAGAAACTGCGCGAGGAGGGTATGCAGAGCCGCCTGATCCTTCAGGTGCACGACGAACTGCTGCTGGAATGCCCGCCGGAGGAAGTGGAACAGGCCAGCCGTCTTCTGCGCGAATGCATGGAGAGCGTCATTGAGCTGCATGTGCCGCTGGTGGCGGACGTCCACGAAGGCGCGAACTGGTCGGAGGCAAAATAATCCGGGAAGGCAGGAAAAAACAGGCCTTCGGCGAATAGACCTAAACGTTATGGACGCAGCCGGCTTCCGGCAGGATTCCATGGCGTGCAGGACACACGCTCAACGATGAAGGAACAGAGAGGAGATACCCCCATGCTCGAATTCAAGTTTGATACCCAGCTCCTGATTGACGGACACAATCTCGATGAGGACGCCATCTTTGATTACATCACCACCCACCTCAAGGGCGACAGCCTGCTGGCCGTCGGCGACGAGGATCTGATCAAGATTCACTTCCATACCAATGAGCCCTGGCAGCTGCTGGAATATGCCGCTTCCCTCGGCGAGATCTACGACGTGGTTGTGGAAAACATGGAACGTCAGGAACAGGGCCTGAAAGGCTGAGAAAAACAGAAACGCTGCTGTGATGGCAGCGTTTTTGCTTGGAAAGACGGCATTTTTGTGTATGGGCACAGAGGACTGAATAGTGTACAATAGGACCAGTTCTGCGCAGGGGAGCAGACGCATCCGAAGACAGAAAAACGGGTGTGCTTCGAGGCGGCGTGGAAAGAGGACAGAAACCGCGCCATGGAATGCACAGGGCTGAAGGAGGAAATCCAAATGATGGATCCGGGCAAATACCATGTGGGTTATTACCCTGTGGGTCAGCAATACAGAAAATGGGTGGAAAAGGATCACATTGAGAAGGCGCCGGTCTGGTGCAGTGTGGATATGCGCGACGGCAATCAGAGCCTGGTGATCCCCATGAGCCTGGAGGAAAAACTGGAATATTACAGGGTGCTCCTGGATGTGGGGTTCAAGGAGATTGAGGTCGGGTTCCCGGCGGCGAGCCGGACAGAATACGATTTTCTGCGTATGCTCATCGACCGGAACATGATTCCGGGGGATGTGACCATTCAGGTGCTTACTCAGTGCCGGGAGCACATTATCCGCAAGACCTTCGATGCCTGCAAGGGCGCACCGTGCGCGATCATCCATTTTTACAATTCGGTGAGCGTCGCCCAGCGCGAGCAGGTCTTCCAGAAGTCGAAGGAAGAGATCAAGCAGATTGCGGTGGACGGGGCCCGGATGGTCAAGCGACTGGCTGCAGAGTATGAAGGGAACTTCCGCTTTGAATATTCGCCGGAATCCTTTACCGGAACCGAGCCTGACTATGCGCTGGAAGTGTGCAATGCGGTGCTCGATGTGCTCGAGCCCAGTGAACACAATAATGTCATCATCAATCTTCCCGTGACGGTGGAAATGAGCATGCCTCATGTGTATGCGTCCCAGGTGGAATACATCAGCGAAAACATCAAATACCGCGAGCATGTGACGCTCTCCGTGCATCCGCACAATGACCGGGGAACCGCGGTGGCGGACACTGAGCTGGCTCTGCTGGCCGGCGCAGACCGCGTGGAGGGGACACTGTTCGGGAACGGCGAGCGGACGGGCAATGTGGATATCATTACCCTTGCTCTGAACATGTATTCTCACGGCGTGGATCCGAAACTGAATTTCTCCGACATGAACCATCTGGTGGAGAAGTATGAACAGTGCACGCGCATGCATGTCTATGAGCGTGCGCCGTATGCGGGATCCCTCGTGTTTGCGGCCTTCTCCGGGTCACATCAGGATGCCATTGCCAAGGGCATGCGCTATCGGGCGGCCCATCAGCTGCATGAATGGACCGTTCCGTATATCCCCATCGATCCGGAAGACATTGGGAGAACCTATGATGCAGATGTCATCCGCGTCAATTCGCAGTCGGGCAAGGGCGGCATCGGCTATATGCTCGAACAGAACTTCGGGTACAATCCGCCTTCCAGGATGAAAGAAGCGTTCAGCTATCTGTGCAAGAGCATTTCGGACAGGGAGCACAAGGAACTCAAGCCGGATGAAGTGCTTGCGATTTTTGAGGAGAATTACCTGAACCTGAAAGGCGATATTGAAATCACGGCCATGGATTTCATACGCGGAGAGCATGACGTCCGCATCCGCCTGACTTTCCTTCGGGATGGAAAGGAAAGCGAGATGGAAGCTGAGGGCAACGGAACGCTCAATGCGGTCAACAATGCGCTCCGGGAGTTTACCGGTGAAAAGTACACCCTGCAGGTGTTTACGCAGCACAGCATGCAGGGACAGGGTTCCCGCAGCGTTGCGGCATCATACATCGGTCTGGAGCGGGAAGACGGACGGACGTTCTGGGGCGCGGGAACGGACACAGATGTCATTGCGGCCAATACCAGGGCCCTTTTGAGTGCGTTCACCAATATGAAGAAAGAAGGTGCTGAGTGATGGGCATGACCATGACACAGAAAATCCTCGCTGCCCATGCAGGGCTTGACCGGGTGGAACCCGGCCAGCTGATCAGCGCCGGGGTGGATATTGTGCTGGGCAATGATATCACCACGCCCGTTGCGGTGAATGCATTCCACGGAGCGGGAATCAAGAAGGTCTTTGACCCGGACCGGATCGTCATTGTGCTGGACCACTTTGTCCCCAACAAGGATATCAAGGCGGCGGAACAGTCCAAAACATGCCGGGAGTTTGCCCGCGAGCAGGGAATCCGCCACTTCTATGATGTCGGGAAGATGGGGATTGAGCATGCGCTGCTTCCGGAGCAGGGCATTGTCACGGCCGGGGACTGCGTGATCGGCGCAGACAGCCATACCTGCACATACGGTGCGCTGGGGGCTTTTTCCACGGGCATTGGATCGACCGACATGGCAGCAGGCATGGCCTCCGGGAAGGCCTGGTTTAAGGTTCCCGCGGCCATGCAGGTCCGTCTGAGCGGCCGTCTGCCGGCCAACTGCAGCGGCAAGGATGTCATATTGCACCTCATCGGACGGATCGGGGTGGATGGTGCGCTCTACAAAAGCCTGGAATTCTGCGGGGAGGGTGTCCAGTCCCTTTCCATGGATGATCGCCTTTCGATCTGCAATATGGCGGTGGAAGCCGGGGCCAAGAACGGCATCTTCCCGGTGGATGACGTGACCCGCGCCTACCTGGAGGGCAGGAGTGAGCGGAAGTCGGTCTTTTATGAAGCGGATGCGGACGCAGTGTATGAGGAGACGGTGGACATTGATCTTTCGGAGATTGTGCCGACCGTGGCCTGTCCGCACCTTCCCGGAAACACGCGTCCGGCCTCTGAACTGCATGACGTGCGGATCGATCAGGTCGTGATCGGGTCCTGCACGAACGGGCGCTTGGAAGATATGGAAGCTGCATGGAAGATCCTCCGCGGGAAAACCATTGCCCCCGGTGTCCGCTGCATCATCATTCCGGGCACCATGCAGATTCTTCGCGAGTGCGTGGAGCGCGGGTGGTATACCGACTTTATCGACGCCGGTGCGGTGGTTTCCACACCGACCTGCGGTCCGTGCCTGGGTGGATATATGGGTGTTCTTGCCAGGGGCGAAAAATGCATTGCGACCACCAACCGGAACTTTGTCGGGCGCATGGGCCATGCGCAGAGTGAAGTCTATCTGGCCTCGCCCCAGACCGCGGCAGCCAGTGCACTGGCCGGCTGCATCACCGAATACAGGGAGGCGTAAGGTATGCATACACAGGGAAAAGTGTTCAAGTATGCCGATCATGTGGATACGGATGTCATTATTCCGGCCCGGTACCTGAACACACCGGATGCGAAAGAACTGAGTCTCCACTGCATGGAAGACCTGGATGCGGATTTTGTTCATGCGGTCAGACCGGGGGATGTTGTCGTGGCCGGATGGAATTTCGGCTGCGGATCCTCGAGAGAACATGCCCCGCTGGCACTGAGAACCTGCGGCGTCGGCTGTGTGATTGCAAGAAGCTTTGCGAGAATTTTTTACCGCAATGCGATCAATATCGGCCTGCCTATTCTTGAATGCGACCAGGCGGCTGTGGAGATCCGGGCCGGGGATCAGGTCAGGGTGGATTTCGATACCGGCGTGATTACGGATATAACCACCGGAAAAACGTATGCCGCCCAGCCGTTTCCTCCGTTCATCCAGCAGATGATTGCATGCGGCGGTCTGATGAACTCGCTGGCAAAGGAGCAGGCGCATGAATAAGGAGATTGCAGTGATCCGCGGAGACGGGGTCGGTTCTGAGATTGTATCCGAGGCCCTGAAAGTGCTTGACCGGGTGGCGGAAGTGTTCGGGCATTCCTTTCATTATGTGGAAGTCGAAATGGGCGGATGCGCGCTGGACCGGTGGGGTGATCCGCTTCCGGAAGCGGAAATGGAGAAGTGCCTTGCGGCAGACAGTGTGCTGCTCGGTGCGGTGGGCGGCCCGAAGTGGAACGGGGTACCCGGCCCTCTGCGTCCCGAAAAGGGACTGCTCCGTCTGCGCTCGGGGCTGGGTGTCTACTCCAATAACCGCCCGGCGAGGATCTGGCCGCAGCTTGCGGATGCTTCACCGCTCAAGCCGTCCATTGTGGAAAAGGGCATTGATTTCATCATTGTCCGTGAACTGACGGGCGGGATTTATTTTGGCGAGCACAGAACCGAAGGCGATACCGCCGTCGACGTGCTGAAGTATTCAGAGCGGGAGATTGAACGCATCGGGCGCATCGGGTTTGAGACGGCAGCCAGACGCAGGAGAAAGCTCTGCTCGGTGGAAAAGAGCAATGTGCTGGATTCCAGCCGGCTCTGGAAGAAAGTCATGCACCGGCTCTCGGCGGAGTATCCGGATGTGGAACTCTCCGATATGCTGGTGGACAACTGCGCCATGCAGATCGTCAGGGATCCGTCCCAGTTCGACGTCATTGTGACAGAAAACATGTTTGGAGATATCCTGTCCGATGAGGCATCCATGATCACGGGGTCCATCGGCATGATCCCCTCATCCAGCCTCGGGGACGGGAGCCGCGGACTGTATGAACCGATCCATGGGTCAGCACCGGATCTTGCCGGAAAGGACACAGCCAACCCGATCGGGACTGTGCTTTCAGCGGCCATGATGCTGCGCTACAGTTTTGATCTTCCGGAAGAGGCAGATGCTGTGGAGCGTGCGGTTGCGGCCCTGCTCGATGCCGGGTACCGGACAGCGGATATCATGAGCCCGGGCATGCAGCAGATCGGATGCCGCGCATGCGGGGATCTGCTGGCCGGATGGATTCAGAAAAACTGAGAAGAAAACATGGGAAAAGGCCCTGCCTGGTGCAGGGCCTTTCGCGTGTCCGGATGAATCTCTTCAGCCTGTATAGGCGTCTGCGGCGGTATGCGTAAAGTTCTGTCTGGAAAGCCATTCCCGCTCTTCTTCATTTTCCGGGAGATCGATGCGCTCAATCTTGAAGATCACCGGGCGTGTGCCGTCATTGCAGCAGGCGATCATGACCCGGTCATCATTGGTCCATCCATGCATGATGGAGCCGCCCTGAAGTGCCGTATAGACATAGCGGCTGACGGCATCCCATGCTTCCCCGCAGAATTTCCCGTTCATGAGATGATAGAAGTCATCCTGCTCGGGCGTACGCCGGAGGACAAAGGTATCGCCCGTTTTGAAGAAAGGGCAGGGACCGGAGACCGGATTGGCCAGGTATTTCTCCTGGAGGTCCGGAAAACATTTGGTTTCAAGGACTGTGATTCTGCATTCGTGCTGCATGCTGTGCCTCCTGTGCGCTCTGTTTTTTCGGAGCGCGCATTTTTGTTATTTGGAATATTGTTTTTCGCACCACAGGGCAATCCGTGCGATCAGATCGGCAGGCAGTGCCTGTTCGTAAGGAAGCCGAATGGTTCCCTTGCTCACATCAAAGTCTTTCAGTTCATCGGCAAACGCTGCCACGGCCTCATCCCCGGGGTACAGGCCGATATGCTTTTTGGATGCGGCAAAATGGATCAGGTTCCTGCCTTTCCGATAGGTCGGCATCGACCAGGAGATGCATTCCTGCGCATCGGGAAGCGCAGAAGTGAGGATGGCGCGGATCTCACGCAGTTTTGGCTGGATGCGCTCATCCTGAAAGACTATATATTCATCCACCGTTTTCGGCTTTTCGCAGTAGTGCTGCTGATCCTGCCTTGCAAATGTGCGGCCGCATTTCGGGCATGTCCAGTTCATGTTATTTAGGCTCGGACACCCGTGACTTCAGTCGTGGGAGGAGAGCCATCTCTCCTTTCTGATACGTAATGTTTTGCAGTTTCCAGAAATTTGAGCTTCTTGTAGGAGGCCGAATCTG
>Ga0129307_1002437_pt1 | contig 14594 bp, 4 predicted proteins | sample P1105metagenome_FD_94437 | JGI IMG/M metagenome (GOLD analysis project Ga0129307, IMG submission 94437) | Capybara group fecal microbial communities from Wisconsin, USA - P1105 metagenome | ecosystem: Host-associated > Mammals > Digestive system > Large intestine > Fecal | place: USA: Wisconsin... | reverse complement strand
CCATCACGATGGAGGGACATCACCCGCATCTCGCGGCGGAAGCGCTGACGGGATGGGCAGGGGACCCGCTGTCCGTGAGTGTGAGCGCGGAGTCTCCCGCGGGAAGCGGGGAAAAGGTCGTAGTCCTGACGGCAGAATCCGTCAGCGCAGGCCTCTCCGGACAATATGAGTTTGACGAGAACGGCATCACGTCGATCACGGACGCTGCGGGCCAGGAGATCCGCCTGCACCGCACGGTCCGCGAGGGCGCGAAGGACACCGTCGACTACTGGTTCGTGCTTGCGGCAGGCCAGAAGACGGAGTTCACGCTGGAGCTGGAGGACGAGATCGTCGTGGACGACATCATCGCGGCCTCCGGCATCATCGAGAACGTGAGGACCGCGAAGGCAGCGGAAAAGGAAGAGGATGCGGAGGCAGCCGCGGCTGCTTCTCCTTCGAATGCCATTGCGGTCGAAAAGGAAGACTTTGAGCAGGCGACAGCGAGCAACGCTGCGAAGGCTTCCGTCAGCAACGCGCTGAAGGCTTCCGCGAGCGACGCGGACCTTGTTGTGGCTGTTGAGAACGACGAGGTCGACGTGGACGAGGACTCCGGCGAGATCCTTGACGGCGCGGTCATCGACGACATCGGCGCGGCAGACATGTTCGAGGACGAGGAGACCGAGGTCACCGCGGCACTGAAGGTCGCGGCGGGCAGCGGCGACGACCTTGAAGAGGCGATCCGCGACGCTGAGAAGAACGCGGAGAAGCGCGGCGACGCGAGCCTTGCCTTCACCTGGAGGGCGGTCGTCAACACGGATGCTGAGCTCACCTGGGCCGACGGCGGCGTGAACGTCACGATGTTCTACAACGCGTCCGCTGAAATCCCGGACGGCGCTTGGCTCTCCGTCGTCGAGATCGAGAAGGGAAGCGAAGCGTATAAGAGCTACTATGCCGGCGCGGCAGCGGCGGTGAACGACGGGTCCGGCGAGAGGGTCGGGCTTGCGAGCGCGCGCTTCTTCGACATCACCCTCTATGACGCGGACGGGAACGAGATCCAGCCGGCGAGCCAGGTCGTCGTGAAGATCAACTATGACGACGCGGTCGAGCTTTCCGAGAACGCGGACGTCAAGGCGGTCCACTTCGCTGAGGACGGCGCGCAGGTCATCGACGCGGTGGCAGGCGGCAGCGCAACAGCGCTTGACGAGGTGGCGTTCAACGCAGACGGCTTCTCCGTCTACGGTATCTTCGGGACGGAAGTGATCACGTTCGAGCACATCAGCCACAGCGGAAAGAAGTACGAAGTGAAGGTCACCTTCGGATCTGACGCGAATATCCCTGAGGGCTCCACGCTGAGAGTCACGGATATCGAGGAAGGTACGAAGGAGTACGAGGACGCGAAGAACGCGGTCCTTGCGGACAAGAAGGCGAAGGAAGAAGCTGTAGACCTTTCCACCTTCAGCCTTGCCGCTCTCGACATCTCCATCATCGACCCGTCCGGGCAGGAGATCGAGCCGGAGGCCGCGGTCACGGTCGATATCCGGATCAAGGACCTTCCCGGCGAGGACATCCTTGAGGAGATCAAGGATACGCTTGAGATCCAGCACCATGTCGAAACAGGGAACGGCGTCGTCGTGGAAAAGGTCTTCGACGGCAGCGTCGAAGGCTCTTACGAGATGGACACGGATGAGAACATCGCGAAGTCCGGGACTGTTGTCGATCCGGGCTCGGTGAGCGAGGAGGACTTCAGGAAGCCGGAGCCGGAGAAGGAACCGGAGCCGGAGGAGGCGTTCGACCTGTCCTTTGAGACGGAGGTGTTCTCGACCTTTACGATCACGTGGAGAGGCGGTTATCTCAATCCCACACGCACAATAACTGTCCATTATGTGGATGGAAGCGGAAACGAGCTGGATATCTCCAATCCTGCCAGTACGTATCAGAACATGACCGCGAGCTCCTCATCCCCGGCGTTCCTGATCTACGATATCGACGGGTACGAGTATGACTATACCTACAGGAACACGAACGCCAACAGGATCGCACCGCTGCTGGCCAAAAATAATAATAACTACTGGAGATATACAACTAACTTAACCGGAAACAGTGTAAACTGGACCGAAATGACCAACGGCGACAATATTTATGTCGTCTATAAAAAGAAGGCGGATCCCACGACTGGCGGAACGCCTGTGATCGAAGAACTGGATCCGGAGGACTGGCCGCAGGATCCCGCGACTCCGCAGTTCTATAAGTCTTCTACGAATAACGGCAATGGTTCCAATACTGTCTCGCTGAGCATCAGCGGTGGGGAAAAGGAATATACGCAGTCCACCAAAGCCAATGTGATCGTTGTGTTTGACCGCTCAGGCTCCATGGGCGGGGACAATATCTGGCGCCTGAATACTGCGAAATCAGCTGTCAATGACATGGCCAATACGCTTCTGAACGGTGATATAACCGGTGTGAAGATGGCCCTGGTTTCGTTCTCGACGGCAGCGTCTACAGTACAGGAATTTACAGACAGCTACAATGCATATACACGTGCAGTTAATAATCTGACTGCAGACGGCGGTACGAACTGGGAACAGGCGCTTTCTGTCGCCAACAGGATGGCGGTAGACAGCGATGCGGCGACCTTTATCGTATTCGTCACGGATGGTGACCCCACCTTCCGCATGAGCCGCGGCGATGTTGCGAACAATAACCTGGATATGTTTAACGGTAATACTACATATCAGTATTACAGAAGTGACAATGTTTTTGGACAAGGTAATGCGGACGGTCAGGGTCGAAATTTCGACTTTGCAGCGGAGGAGGTCAAGTCAATCCTTGCAAACAATAAGACCTTCTACGCGATCGGTGTATCCTCTGACGTTACGAAGGTTCAGAATCTTTTAAATGAAGCAGGAGGCGGAACCGCTTACCTTGCGACAGACGCGGAAGCCCTGGAAGAAGCATTTAAGAACATCACCCAGTCCATCAGGACGGATCTTGGCTTCGGCGATATCGCGATCACTGACGGCATCACAGAGCTTACCAATGTAGAAATGAAGGTCATGCAGGAGGTCGATCCCAAGAGCTTCAAGTATTACAAGGTCACCTCCTCCGGACAGGCTGAGTGGGATCCGGCTTCTGAAGGCGCCGGGCTTGCAAGCTATGATAAGACGACCGGCGCAGTCAAGTGGGACATGGGAGAGGGCTTCCAGCTTGAGGACGGCGTCACCTATACGGTGACCTTCAACGCATGGCCGAGCCAGGACGCTTACGACCTTGTCGCGCAGCTGAACAACGGTGAAAAGGTTTATGCCCCAGGGCAGACGAACAGCATCACGGATGAGGAAAGATCCCAGATCGTTGAATTAAGAGCTCCGACGGCGACCACCCAGGGCAGCTATACGCTTAAGACAAACACGGACTCTGTCCATGCTACCTACAGCCAGACATCTTCGACAGGAACCACGGTTACAGTTTCCGGCGAGACTGATCTTGAAGCGACGTATCATGAAGGGACCATGGAGAACATGGGACTGACCTCCCAGCTCCTTACGATCAAAAAGATCTTTGAGCAGAGTCTGGATCCCAGACAGGTCGAATCCGTTACACTGAAGCTTCAGCGCATGGTAAATGACGGCGAACACACCATGGCCGACTTCAACGTGCCCGGGACCAGCAGCCCCGAAATAGAGCTGGGCAATCATAATGACTGGGAGTACAGCTTCTATGTTGCCCCCGGCTTTATCCTTGACGGAGAGACACTTGAACCGGGATACAAGTTCACGGTCACCGAGCCTGATCTGGGCGAGCATACGGTGCGTTATGACCTGATCCCGGAGATCGTGAACCCGATGGTCATCGACGGTACGCTGCAGCTGGTCGGCGACGGGGACGGGAACCAGGCACTGACGGCGATCAACCGGACCAGGTCGGCAGTTGAGATCCACAAGACTCTCTACGATGTGGATGGTACCGAGATCTATCCGGAAACGGAATTCACGGTCACCGGCAGACTGCTCGGGCCGGACGGCGAGCCCTTTACCTCGCAGGAGACTGCAGCTCCCGTTGCGTACTATCTGTATGACAGAGACGGGAACCCCACGACCGGGAGAATGCATTTCCCGACTACGGCCGACATCTCCTTCACCCTGAAGCCCGGTGAATTCATCCGTTTCGTCAACGTGCTTGAGGGATGCACCTTCGAATTCCAGGAAGCTTCGATGCCTGATAACTACGAGCTCGACAGCCTGGCGGCCGTAGGAAGACAGAGAGCCGAGGATGACCCTGAATATACCTACAGCATTGAACTGGATGACGAAGAAGCGCATCTCGTCGAAGGCGACACGACGATCGCAACGACTGACGAAGGCATCATCGGCAACACCAACTATAAGCTTGATTTCTACAACAAGCGCGTGATCCCCCTTCCGGATATTGACCTTGTAAAGGTCGACCAGGATGACGATACGAAGAAGCTGAATGAAGCGGCCTTCATTCTCCATAAAGATTCTCCCACGGGAGAAATGGTCACTGTTGACGGGAACGGTAAAGAGATCCACATCGTGACCGGCAACAAAGAGGGCTCTTCCGGTCCGGATGGTTGGTATCACATTGGTGTACTGCCGGCGGGCACCTATTACATGGTCGAGACCACAGAGCCGGCAGGATATGTCCATGATGAGACGCCGGTCATCATCACAGTCACGCAGAACGGCACCAGCTACGATGTTGCCGCCACCAGGAATGGTGAGAACGTCCTTTCCGGCCCGACGGATGATCTTTATACCATCACGGTAGAAAATGAGATCAATATCACCGAGGCAGAGGCGTACAAAGCCTGGAAGAACGCAGACGGGACCACGACGGCCCCGGCAGACGCAAGTGTCGTCTTTACCCTCTTTGCGGACGGCGAAGCGACCGAATATACGGTGACGCTTGACGGCGCGGCAGATGAAACAGTTCCCGAGACAGCCGGCGGCTACGAGAGCGAAGGCTGGACAGCGAAGTTCATCAATCTGACAAAGTACAAAGTGGTGGACGGCGAACTCACCGAGATCGTATACACGATCGCGGAGACCACGACGTATCCGGGCTACACGGCATCGACCGCCGATCCGGTAGAAAGCGGGGAGACCATCACCAACACGCAGGAATCCACGGAAGCGGACGCGCTGAAGGTCTGGGAGAATGCGGACGGGACCACGACGGCTCCGGATGGCGCTTCGGTAGTCTTCACGCTGTACGCGGACGGTACGGCAACAGATTATACGGTCGAGCTTGACGGAACTGCGGAGACGGCTCCGACCGGAACAGCCGGCTATGAGAGCGAAGCCTGGAAGGCATCGTTCGTGAACCTGCCGAAGTACAAGGTCGTTGACGGTGAAGCGGTCGAGATCGAATACACGATCGCAGAGACCACGACGTACCCGGGCTACACGCCGTCGACCACCGAGCCGGTGGCGAGCGGTGAGACCATCACCAACTCACAGGGCGTGACAGAGAACTATGCGCTGAAGGCATGGAAGAACGCGGACGGAAGCGATACGGCTCCGGAAGGCGCTTCGGTAGTCTTCACGCTGTATTCGGACGGCGAGGAAACAGATTATACGGTCACGCTTGACGGGACCGCGGATGCGGAGCCGGCAGGAACAGCCGGATATGAGAGCGAAGCATGGACGGCGACGTTCGTGAACCTGCCAGAGTCCAAGATCGTTGACGGTAAAGCAGAAGCAATCGTCTACACGATCGCGGAGACCACGACGTATCCGGGCTACACGGCATCGACCACTGATCCGGTCGCTTCCGGAAGTACCATCACCAACAGCCAGGATCCCACGGAAGCAAATGCTCTTAAGGCGTGGGTGAACGCAGACGGTACGACTGAGGCACCGCAGGGCGGACAGGTGACATACACGCTGTACGCGGACGGAAACGCAACAGATTATACGGTCACGCTTGACGGGACAGAGGATTCTGCTCCTGAAGTTACCGGCGGATATGAGGAAGAAGCCTGGAAAGCATCGTTCGTGAACCTTCCGAAGTTCAAGGTCGTCGACGGAGAAGCGGTCGAGATCGAGTATACGATCGCAGAGTCTGAGACTTACCCGGGCTACACGGCATCGACCACTGATCCGGTGGAGAGCGGTAAGACCATCACGAACACGCAGGAACCGACAGACGCGAACGCGCTCAAGGCATGGAAGAACGCGGACGGAAGCACGACGCCCCCGGAAGGCGCGACAGTAGAATTCAAACTGTATGCGGATGGAGAGATGACGGATCATGCGGTGACCCTGGATGGGACAGCGGATGAAGAGGTCCCGACAGGAACAGCCGGATATGAGAGTGAAGCCTGGAAGGCTCTGTTTGTAAATCTGCCGAAGTACAAGGTGGTCAACGGTGAGGCGGTAGAGATCGTTTACACGATCGGCGAGAGCCAGCAGTATGCAGGGTATACCGCATCGCCGGAAGCACCCGTGGCAAGCGGTGAGATCATCACGAACAGCCAGGATGAGACGTCTGCGGACGCCACCAAGAAATGGGAGAACGCGGACGGAAGCAATGATGCTCCGGAAGGCGCGAAAGTAGTCTTCACGCTGTACGCGGACGGTGAGGCAACAGATCATACGGTGGAGCTTGACGGAACAGTGGATACGGCGCCGACAGTTACCGGCGGTCATGAGAGCGAATCCTGGAAGGCATCCTTCGTACATCTGCCGATGTACCAGGCAGACGGAACGACTGAGATCGTGTATACGATCGCTGAGACGACCGGATATGAAGGCTATAAGGCATCGACCACCGAGCCCGTGGCAAGCGGAGGATCGATCACCAACAGCCAGCTCAGCGCGGAGATCAAGATGCTTAAGATCGGCGACGGAGATCCGGATAATGCGCTGGATGGTGCGGAATTCGAGCTCTACTCCGTCTGGAACGGGCGTGACGCGGCGGACAATGTCAAGGCAAAGGATGCCAGCGGCACAGAGATAGGAACCATTACTACCGCAGGCGACGGCAAGGCGACGATCGGACAGCTGCTGCCTGGCACTTACTATCTGGTGGAGACTAAGGCGCCGGATGGCTACGATATCATCTCCGACGCGGTTGAGATCAGGATCGAGCTTGCAGAGGGTGATCCGGGATACACGGTATATTACAACCAGCCGGGTTATAACGATTCCGCTGCAAACGGCAATGTGGAACCTGATGAAGACGGAATCTACGAGATCACGGTGAGCGACCCGTCCGGCAAGGTGCTTCCGCACACCGGCGGCCGCGGCACACTTCCGTTCCGCATCGCAGGACTTGTCCTGATGCTTATGGGCGCAGCATATGTATCTTATGACTTCGAAACGAGGCGCAGACGGGAAAGGAGGTTAAAAAAGTAAAGCCTCTGAATCTCGACCGGGCCCGGAAGGCCAGATCACGAATGCGCCGGGTTATTTGAAGTCCTGAAGATAAAAGAAATTGGCAGTAAAGGTTTAAAAAAGCTAAGGAAGGGGACAGGAAACCATGAAGATTAAGAAGTTATTAGCAGGAATTCTTGCCGCAGCTATGACACTTGCTCTTATGACAGTGCCTGCATTCGCAGCAGAGGGCACGGGCTCTATCAAGGTCAGGAACGCGACCAAGGGCTATGAGTACAATGCTTACAAGGTATTCGACGCTTCGATCGCCGGCGAAGGGGAAGATCTGAAAGTAAGCTATAAGACTGCTGCCGAAAATGCTGTTCTCCTTGATGCAGGCCTGTTCGGATGGAGCACAGCAGATTCCGAAGGAAACGTCAGCGTATGGGCGCTTGAGAATGCGTCAGAAGCCACTATCCTTGAATGGGTGGAAGCGAATTATGTAAGCTTTGGCGGAGAAGCCATTCCCGGCGCTTTTGATGCAACAAACAGCACGGTGACCTTCAGTGATCTTGACTATGGTTACTACTTCATCACCTCCGGTCTTGGCACTGCGGTGACGATCGATTCCGCGATCCCGGATGTGGAAGTGTATGACAAGAACGAGACCGAACCGGTTTCCCCGGAAAAGAATATCGTAGCCGTTGACGGGTTAGAGGTCGACGATCCCAAGGAAGCGGATGCCCACGTCGGCAGCGTGGTAAGCTTCCTGGTTTCCGCCAGCACCACCAACTGGATCGATCAGGACACCATCCGTACGGATTGGGGGCTCGAAGATACTGCTACCAACATGTTCATCGACCCGGAGAGCATGGTTGTTAAGGTAAATGGCGAGGAGATCTCGAATTATACGGCTGCAGGTGATGGCAAAGGCGGTTTTATCCTCAACATCCCGATGGTCGATGAGAATGGAAACAGCATTTACGAAGCGAACCATGGCGGCGAGGCAGGCCAGATCCCGATCGAGATCACCTATGACGCGTTCATCCTTGATACTGCTGCCGGCGAGCCCGCAAAGAACGAGATCCCCGATGATGAGGTCGTGGTCTACACCTATGCGTTCCAGGTCGAGAAGGTCGACGGACAGAAAGAGCCGCTTCCCGGCGCACAGTTCGAGCTGTGGGCAGATGGATCAGCCCTTACCTTCATTGACAACAGAGACGGCACCTACACCTATTACGCAAGTGGCGACGTTACTACGCTTGATATGACGGAGAACACCACGATCGTTGTCAAAGGTCTTGACAATGCCTGGGCTTACACCCTGAAGGAGATCACGGTCCCGTCCGGCTACAATAAGGCGGCGGATATTGAGATCGCAGGCGAAGACCTGACCAAGGTCACAGAGGATGTTGATACCTCCATTAATTCTACGGCTCTTTACAAGGAAACTGTTATCAATAACCAGGGCACCGAGCTTCCGGTCACAGGCGGCATGGGCACCACACTGTTCTACGTGATCGGCGCGATCCTTATGGCCGGCGCCGGCATCGTCCTCGTTTCAAAGAGAAGGATGGACCGCTGACCGATTGCTGAAAAGCTCTGACGGATCTTAAGCTTTAACGACTTTCCCGGGAAGGGTGTTATGCCTTTCCCGGGATTTTCCATGTCCTGAACCATGTCCTGATCTGATGGTCCGGCACGGAAAGAAGAGCCCTCTGCGGTGACGCAGCCAAAACAGATAACATAAAATAGATTTCCTGCCCTTCTGGGGACTATGAAAAATCGACGGAAAGATTTATAATAACTCTAATTATGGGCAAATTTGCCATGGGAAGAATGGCATTCGGAGATAATACATGAAGTGGATCAAACGTCATCTTTCAACGATCATATTGTTCCTGGTTTTTATCGCGGGGCTTGCGCTTGTGGCGTACCCGTCGTTCAGTGACTGGTGGAACTCCTTCCATCAGTCGAGAGCCATCATGAGCTACGCGGCTGAGGTCGCCCGCATGGACACCTCGGAGTACGACAGGCTGATCGCTGAAGCGAGAGAGTACAACGAGAAGATCGCCCGCGACGGCATCAACTGGCAGATGACCGACGAGGACCGGGAGATCTACAACAATACGCTTGATTTCAACGACACCGGCAACATGGGCTACATCAATATCCCGAAGATCGATGTGTTCCTGCCGCTGTATCACGGCACAAGCGAGAGCGTGCTCCAGACGTCCATCGGCCACATCGAGGGGACCAGCCTTCCGGTCGGCGGCGAGGGGAGCCACTGCGTGCTTTCAGGACACCGAGGACTTCCGAGTGCGCGTCTGTTCACGGACCTGGACAAGCTGGTTGAGGGTGACACCTGGACCATGACCATCCTGAACGAGACGCTGACCTATGAGTGTGATCAGATCCGCGTGGTCGAGCCGACGGACCTTTCCGATCTTCAGATCCGTCCGGGCAGGGATTACTGCACGCTGGTGACCTGTACGCCTTACGGCATCAACACGCACAGGCTGCTGGTGCGGGGACACAGGATCGAGAACGCGCAGGGCGAAGCGAAGGTCGTTGCTGACGCGATCCAGATCGAGTCCGCGTACGTCGCGCCGTTCCTTGCGATCCCGGTGCTGATCCTGCTGCTGCTCCTGCTTCTGATCAGCCCGAGAAAAAAACGTGAAGATTAAAGAGGTTTCATTTTATGACAGATAAAGAACTGAAAAAACTGACCCGTGCACAGCTTCTTGAGATCATGCTCGAGCAGAGCAAGGAGATCGACCGCCTTACGGAGGAGCTTGACTCCGTCCGGAAGAAGCTTGAGGGCAGGGAGCTTAAGATATCAAAGACAGGCAGCCTTGCGGAGGCAAGCGCAGCGGTCAATTCCTTCATGGAGACCGCGCAGGCGACAGCCGACCAGTACCTTGAGAACATCCGCCGCATCTGCGGGGAGAAGGCCGCCGCCGCCGGAAAGACGGAGGAATGGAACAGGGTCCTCAGGGAGATCGAAGGGCAGGCTGAGGACGCTGCCGGGGTCGAAAGTGCAGCGGAAGCGGGTGAAGAGACTGAGGAAGCTGAGCCGCTGACAGTTGATGAGGTCGATATAGAGGAAGCATCGGAAGCAGACGCATCCGGGGCAGCGGAGAAGGCTCCGGAAGCCTCTGAGAGCGCTGGAAACGGTGCAGAGTAATTCTTGTCCGGGATATAAGGCCGGAGCTTCAGAGAAGGCGCCAGAGGCCTCTGGGCGCATCAAAACAGAGTTCAGGGGAAAAGTAAGGGGTTTCGGAAAATGACTGAAAAAGAGTTAAAAAAACTGGGCCGCGCGCAGCTTCTTGAACTGATGCTCGCGCAGAGTAAAGAAATCGACCGCCTTTCAGAGGTTCTGGAGGAATCAAAAAAAGATCTTGAGAGCCGCGCGATCGACAGGCCGGTTTCCGGTTCCCTTGCCGAAGCGCATGCAGCTGCGGCAGACTGCTTCAGAGAGGCGCAGGCGAAGGCTGACAGGTACGTGGAAGCCATGAAGGCGGTCTGCGGCAGTGAGCCGGATGAAAGCCTTGAAACAGAGGTCCCGGAAGCAGACTGGGACGTGATCTCTTCAGGTGCCGCGTCGGAGCTGAAGCCGGTCCCGGTATCGCGCCTGGCCGGAGCAGCTGCGGTTACTGCCGCTGCGGTCCGGGGACTGCAGGATAATGACACGGAGGCAGCGGCTGAGAGCCTCAGGGCAGCGGAAGCCGAGGCAGCAGAGAAGCTGAGTCAGGCAGAGACTGAAGCCGCGGAAAAGCTTCAGACTGCGGAAGCTGAGGCTGCAGAGAGACTCAGCAAAGCAGATACTGAAGCTGCGGAAAAAGTAAGCCGGGCAGAAGCCGATGCTGCGGAGAAGCTGAGTCAGGCGGAAGCCGAAGCGTCGGAAAAAGTGAGCCAGGCGGAAGCCGGGGCAGCGGAAAAGCTTGCGGCGGCAGAGGCCGAAGCAGCTGAGAAGCTCAGCAAAGCAGATACTGAAGTCGCGGAAAAAGTAAGCCGGGCAGAAGCCGAGGCTGCGGAGAAACTGAGTCAGGCGGAAGCCGAAGCGTCGGAAAAAGTGACCCGGGCAGAAGCCGAGGCTGCAGAGAAGCTCAGCAAAGCAGATACGGAAGCTGCGGAGAAAGTGAGCCAGGCAGAAGCCGAGGCTGCAGAGAAGCTCAGCCAGGCATCGGCAGATGCCGACGAGAAGCTTCGAACTGCGGAGGCAGAAGCAGAGGAAAAAGCTGCCGCGGCAGAAAAGAAGCTGGCAGATGCGGAAGCCGAAGCCGCAGAAAAAGTAAGCAAGGCAGAAGCCGAGGCTGCGGAGAAAGTAAGCCAGGCGGAAGCCGAGGCTGCAGAGAAGCTCAGCCAGGCAGAAGAAGAAGCAGGGAAAAAGCTTGCGGAGGCAGACGAAAAGCTTGCCTTTGCGGAAACAGAAGCGGAAGAAAAAGCTGCCGCGGCAGAAAAAAAGCTGGCAGATGCGGAAGCCGAAGCTGCGGAGAAAGTAAGCCAGGCGGAAGCCGAGGCTGCGGAAAAGCTCAGCAAAGCAGAAGCCGAGGCTGCGGAAAAGCTCAGCAAAGCAGAAGCCGAGGCTGCTGAAAAGCTCAGAAAAGCGGAAGCTGAGGCGGCTGAAAAGCTCAGCCGGGCAGCGGCGGAAGCCGAGGAAAAGCTCCGCGCAGCGGACACGGAAGCCGGCAGAAAGGCTGCCGAGGCAGACGAAAAGCTTGCGGCGGCAAATGAGAGGCAGACATCAATTCTTGCGGTTGCTGAAAAGCGGATGGAGGATATCCTTGCTTCGGCAGACGGAATGGCTTCAGAGAAGCTGAAGACGGCTGACACTACGGTTTCCGACAGGCTGAGGGCTGCGGATACAGAGGCGGAAGGGAAGCTGAGATCTGCGGATGACCGCGCGCTGGAGATCATCAGCGAGGCAGAGAAAAAGGCTGCTGCGATCGTCGCCGAAGCTGAGAAAAAGGCTGCCGGGCTGGTGGATACGGCTGAAGAAAAACTGAATGCCGCTGAAAAGCAGATCGAAGAGGTCGAGCGCCAGGTGGATACTGCAGAGCAGCAGATCATGAAGGCGAAAGAGGCTTCAGAGCAGCGCCTGAAAGAAGCGGAAGACCGTCTGAAAGAGGCGGAAGACCGTCTGAGAGAAGCAAAGGAAACCGCGGACAGGCAGCTGAAGGAAGCCAAGGAGACATCCGAAAAGCAGCTGAAGGAAGCGGACGAGGCTGCCGCAAGGAAGCTGAGCGAAGCGGAGAAAGCCGCAGACAGGCAGCTGAAGGAAGCGAAAGAAACGTCCGAAAAGCAGCTGAAGGAAGCGGACGAGGCTGCTGCAAGGAAGCTGAGCGAAGCGGAGAAAGCCGCGGACAGGCAGCTGAAGGAAGCGAAGGAGGCATCCGAAAAAGAGCTGAAGGAGGCCAGGGAGCAGAAAGAAACTGCAGACAGGCTTATGGAAGAGGCCCAGGCAAAGCAGAAGGCCGCGTCAAAGTCCTCTGTAACGATCACGGAGGAGCCGGAAGCTCAGGATGTTGAGTGGGATACGATGCTTTTTGATGCCCAGATGGTAAAGCGTGAGGCCGGAAAGCTCAGGAAGGAACAGGAGCGCGAAGGCATCGCCATGTCTGAGAAGGAAGCCGAGGCTCAGGTAAAGACCCGCTACAAGAGCAGAAAGAAGAGGCAGGGCTTCTTCGGAATGTTCGGAGACAAATAAACAGGACAGGACGAAGTCCCCGGGAGCAGTGTCTGCTTCCGGGGACTTTTGCGTGATAAGGCCGGAGAGCGGCCGCTGAAAAGAAAAGAAACTTCATGAAGGAATTTAAAAAGTTTGCTGGAAATGAATGCCAAAGCTGAAAATGGACTTGAAATTCGGGTCCGATATGGAATAAATGACGTTGCAATATACAATAAGACTATATATTGAAGCGTGTTTTGTTGTGCTTTTTTCACGAAACGGGTGATATAATACATATACCTCCGGAAGGTGATCTGCAGCTTAAGCACAGGTTCTAAAGCTTCAGATTAAAGCATCTGCAGATTCATACAGGATTCATATAGGATTCATATAGGCCCCATATTCAGTTCCATTTTGTTTCACTTCTGTTTTTTACACTTTTTTAAAGCGTGGTCTCGCATGAGGCCTTGTTTTGGTGCACCTGAAAAACGACCCGCTCACTGCCGGCGGCGGTGACGGAGAAGGAGATCTTAGATGGAGATTAGTTCTGACCCTGATAATCTGTCAGCACAGGAACGTCCTGATACCAGAAGAAAGAGAGGGAAAAGAGAAATGCCTGAATTCAGTGTCATTCTTGACAACTGGATCAGCTATATCAGGCCGAATGTAAAGGAATCAACTTATTCAAGATATGTTTTTATGTGCGAAAGGCATCTGCGCCCGGACCTCGGCGCGGTCCGGATCAATGAGATGGACAGGCTGTTTATCGATACTTACATGAGGGGAAAGCTTGAGCACGGCGAACTGAAGCACGGCGGGCCGCTCTCCCCGAAGACCGTAACGTGCATCATGTCAGTCCTGAAGGAGGTCCTTGCCTACGGAAGGGATACAGGATACAAATGCGCCGAGGGGAGCATCGTCCGCGGTCCCAAAAAGCAGCTTCCGGAGATCCGGGTCCTGAGCGCGCCGGATCGCGCAAGGCTGGAGACGTATCTCTCGCTTTGCTATGATCCCGCGTGCACAGGTGTGTTTTTAAGTCTTTACGCGGGACTTCGCATCGGGGAGGTATGCGGCTTGAAGTGGGAGGATGTAGATTTTGAAGCCGGGGTGCTTCATGTGCGCCGTACGCTTTCGAGGATCCAGAACGTGACGCATGAGGAGACGGAACGAAAGCACAGGAGCAGGCTGGGGGACGATGTTCCAAGGACGCGGGTCATCATCGCAGATCCGAAAAGCGTCTCCTCAAAGAGGGACATCCCGCTACCGGCGGGGCTTGTGGCGATCCTCGCGAAGTACCGTGCAGCCCCGGAGGATTATGTCCTGACCGGTACGCGGCTCTACAGGGAGCCGAGGAACTACTATTACTGGTACAGCCAGGTGCTTATGAGGCTCGGGCTTCCGGCGTACAACTACCACGCGTTAAGGCATACCTTCGCTACGTACTGCGTGGAGCACGGGATGGACGCGAAGTCGCTTTCCGAGATCCTGGGCCATTCCGACATCACCATGACGCTGCGGCGGTATGTGCATCCTTCCATGGAAGCAAAACGCCGTCAGATGGAAATGATCGGACAGGGCATGGATCAGTTCCGATTAAGTAATGAACT
>Ga0129307_1002434_pt1 | contig 14616 bp, 9 predicted proteins | sample P1105metagenome_FD_94437 | JGI IMG/M metagenome (GOLD analysis project Ga0129307, IMG submission 94437) | Capybara group fecal microbial communities from Wisconsin, USA - P1105 metagenome | ecosystem: Host-associated > Mammals > Digestive system > Large intestine > Fecal | place: USA: Wisconsin... | reverse complement strand
CTGTCAAACCGCTACGCATGAAGGCGTTATCACCGATGGTTGTGATGCTGTTGGGAATGACAACGGTGGCCAGTTTGCTGCAATCAACAAAAGCATTTTTCCCAATGCTCGTTACACCGTTGGGAATGCTTATAGACGTAAGATTGATGCAGCTATGGAAGGCTCTGTCATTAATGCTTGTCACGCTGTTGGGAATGGTGATGGAGGTCAGACCTGTGCAAGAGAAGAACGTACCCTCATCAATGGTTGTCACACTGTTGGGGATGGTTATTCCAGTGAGTTGTTCGCAATGAGAGAACGCGTATTTGCCGATGGTTGTCACACTGTTGGGGATACTGACAACTGTCAGACCATTGCAACCAGCGAAAGCATTCTCTCCTATTGCCGTCACGCTGTTGGGGATGTCGAGGGAGGTCAGACCAGAACACATGTAGAACGCATTGTCTCCGATGGTTGACACCGTGTTGGGAATGAATGTATTCTGGCAACCCCAGAGAATAGTATTTGTGGCTGTTTCAATAAGCGCATTGCAGTTTTCACGAGAATCGTAGGCTGTATTCCCATTTTCCACTTGGATGGAAGTTAAATTTGGACAATTATTGAAAGCATTTGCTCCAATGCTCGTCACATTGGCCGGTATGTGAATGGAAGGCAGTCCGCAACATCCCGCAAAAGCCGCTTCCCCAATGCTTGTCACATTTTGGGGGATGTTGATGGAAATGGCGTAACTGCCTTTAAACGCATTCTTTCCTATGCTTGTGATTTCTTCTCCCAATACAAACTCTTCAACGGCAGACCAAAATAAACTCTCCAAGGAGTTCCATTCATAATCTTTCGATACAATTGCATTGCTGTTGATTTCAACTTTTTTAAAAGCGCATCCATCAAATGTCCAATGTTCGATTTCTGTCATACCACTGGGTATGGTGATGGAAGTCAGACCATAACACATCTTGAAAGCAAAATCTCCAATGCTCGTCACATTAGCCGATATTCTGAAAGAGGAGAGCCTCCAGCATTCACGGAATGCATTTTCTCCGATGCTTGTTACATTGTCGGACATATAAAAAGAGGTGAGATAAGGGCAGTCATAGAAAGCAGAGTTTCCTATGCTCGTCACATCTTCTCCTAAAACATACTCCTCAACTTGAATGCCAAAAATGTCCTTAATTGAAGAATTTCTCTCCCAATCATATTTTTTTGAGACAATGGCATTGTTGTTGATTTCTACCCTCTTCAGATTGCTGCAATTTTCAAACGCTTGTTTCCCTATTGTCGTCACACCGCTACCGATAGTTACAGAGGCAAGGCCTAAGCATTCATAAAATGCTTTTTCACCGATGCTTGTCACGCTGTTGGGAATGATGATGGAGGTCAGTTCTACGCCGGAGAACGACATGCTTCCTATGGTAGTCACACTATTGGGAATCGTTGTGCCCTTGCACCCTAAAAGCAACGTGTTGTCGGCTGTTTCTATAATGGCATTGCTGTTTTCACGAGAGTCATACACAGTGTTTCCCTCCTCTATCACGATAGTTGTCAGACCTGTACATTTAAAGAAAATTTGGTCACCGATGGTTGTCACACTGACAGGAATACTGATAGATGTCAAATCCGTGCTTAAAGCGAACGCTTCATTTCCGATGCTTGTCACACCATAATCTACGCCTTCGTAAGTCACTGATGACGGAATGACGACATCGCCACTGTATTTATAACGTGCCCGACGAGTTACTTCTGCTGTTTTGTCAACGGAATTTAACGTGTAGTATATTCCGTCTATATTCACGCTACTCTGTGCGCTTGCCGTCATCGACAAGAGTGCCATCACAAGAAATAGAAATTGTCTTTTCATATTATTCTAACATATTAATTGTTAACTAAATACTTTCTCATTTTCCAAGGTGTCACTTTACATATACCTTTTGTCCATTGACAATATTCAACCCTTTCTGCAAGGAACGGATTCGCTGACCTTGGAGATTGTAGATATAAGTTCTTGCATCTTGCTTCTTGTTCCTTATGGTTTCAATACCAGTTGTTTGCACTTCGAATTCTCCAACGAAAGATTCATTGCAATTCTCCACAGTTGCCGTATAACGACCTTTTGCATAGGAAGAGATGTCGATGCTGAGGCCAACAATATTGACTGTATTGATAGTTTTCTCATAGACGACCTCGTTTGATTCGTTTGTAATACATACCACGTAGGTTTCAATGAGTGGGTCGAGGTGAATGCTCAACTGTTGTTGGTTGTATTCACCATTTAGCGACTGCGTATCCGCTGACTCGACTCCCTTTGGCCTTTCTTTCCCTCCCATACTCGGTGCTTTGGGCCTTGTCTTGGTGGTATGGGTGAAGTCGAAACGGTGTTTGTTGGCATTCGTCCCCTCTGGGGTGGCTCCATCCTCATATTCGTCGTTAAAATAGATGACTTCGTCATCAACGGTACATGACATGAGGAATCTCAAAGGGTCCACGTACCCGGAATAGACGTTTGTTGTCGGGCCATCGGTACTCCCGACACCTTCCAACCATGATGGACTGTAGTTCGGACCTTCTTCTGCCAACCACCAAACATCTCTATAAACACCCTTAAAGCCTCTTAATCCTCCAGTCTGCCTTGGCCCTATCACATAAAAATCATCCTGATTTATCTGCAGGGTGTCATTGGCATCAACGGAGAAGTCGTACATCAGCACAAATTGCTTGTTTGTCGTGTCGTAAGTGTACACTTTCTTGTCCTCTTCATACCATGCTCCAACGTAACTCAAGGGGGAAAGTTGTGAAATAGATGTGTCTTCTGAAGCATCCGGACCATAATAGTGCTGGCTCATCATCTGCTTGCAGGCTTTCCCGTCGATGATGGTGTCACCATCGAAGTAGAAGCTTTCTATATGCTGCACAGGATTGCCAGAGCCGTAGAATCCAACTTTCCACACCTTGCCTTCTTCAACCATCGGACGGTAATCATCTTGAGCCGGCAGTGCTACTATCTCCTTGAAGTCTTTCCATTGCTCAGCGGCTTGGTATGCGCCGACAGAGGATGCAGGCACATGGAGGGTGGCATTTTTGTAATTTGAATAAGAAAAAATATCATTGCCGATTTCCGGCACCTGCTCAGCGTAGCAATACATGTCTTTTAGGTCTCTACAGTTTGCAAAGGCAAAACTGCCAATTCTCTTCACACTATTTCCTATAGTGACAGAGGTTAGATAATAGCATATTCCGAATGCAGATTCACCGATGGCTTTAGTACTGTTTGGAATAATGATAGAATGAATGTCATGGCAACCATGGAAAGCTATGTTGCCTATACTCTCCACACTATTACCGATAACAACAGATTCCATGTTGAAACTTTTGTAAAACGCATCATGTCCAATCCTTGTCACACTATTAGGAATAACAACAGAGTTAAGCGTATAACAATGACTGAACGCTCCATCTTCGATAACTGTTGTTTTTAGAGTCTGGCCATTGAGGGTCACTTCCTCCGGAATGACTACTCTATCATTATATTCATTGTCATAGTCGTGTGGTTCGGCTCCGCGACAAGTGACAGCCAGTTCAGTACCATTTTTGATGTATTTGTAATATATCGTAATACCATCAGCATTGGGAACTTCAATGTCATGGGCTGACACCATTAATCCTATCATGGAAAATGACATGATTAAAAGCAAGAGTAAATTGTTCTTTTTCATATTGGTATTGCATTTGGTTGTCATTTGCTGTTAAGCACCTGCTCCAGCGTGATGTCTGGATTGGTTTCTCCGAACACGTCCTTCTTCAACTTGAGTTTACGATGCTGGACGGCTGAGATGGTGATGCAGTAGATGTTGCCGATGGTGCGGTTGCTGATACCGAGTCGAGTAAGGATGCACAGGCGTATGTCATCTTCCTGCATGTCAGGGTGTCGCTCACGGATGTGGGCAAAACGGTCATTGTCGATGGCGTTGAGCGTACGTTCTATCTCGCTCCATTCTTGTGTTTGCAGGGTGATGAGCGAATCGCCTCTTTGGTTCAGTTTCTTTATCACCTCCGTACGTTCGAGGATGAAATTCTTCAGGAATGACACCACTTCGTTCGCTTGGTGCAGTTGGGTCTTCTGATGTTCTGCCTCCTGCAGGAGTCGATGCTTCTCCTGCTCCTGTATGAACAGTTCGTTTTCCATTTTCGATTGCTCGTATTCTCGCTGATGATGAAGCATGCGGATGCGGTATCGGAGAGCCAGTACGATTGCGAGGAAGATGATTACTGCTGCAACGATGACAATCAGAAGGGTGCGGGCATATAATCGGTTGCGATATTCAAGTTGCTGATTCTCCTTTTCCTTTCTCAATGTCTCTTGATAGTACAGGTCTTTCTGTTCAAGTGCCTTGTAATAGAAGTCTTCTATTTGTTCGAAGGCTTCCTCTATGTCGTCTTCCACCTGTTTGGCATTCATCCGTTGAAGCACAATCTTGGCAAGGTTGCTCTGGACAATGTATGCCAAATGGACATCGTCTCCTGGCTCAATCTGCCGATAGACCGTTTCTGCTGAATCGAGCATGTTGAGGCTGAGATAACTGCGAGCGAGTACCTGTAGCGTACCCGGTCGCAGGTGGTCTGTTGCCAAGGTTTCTGCATGGCGGGCATGGTTGACAGCCAGACGATAGTCTTCCTTTGCCCATGCGACGTTTGCAAGACTGGTGAGCGTCTGGCACATCAGGTCGGTCATCTGGTTCTTCTCGGCGATGGCGTATGCTTTGTTGATGATCTCGAGTGCTTCATCGAACGATTCCTCTTTAGTGAATGCCACTTGTGCTGCGTATGTACCAGCATAGTCCATCAAGATGACGTGGTTTCGCTCATCGTCAGGATGCTGCTCGTAGATGATCAGGGCTTTCTTCATCAGTCGCAATGCCTCCTCTGGATTGCTCTGCGACAATGCTTCGGCCAACCGCTGGTATGCGATATAACAAGTGTGCCAATCCGCAGACGTTTCTGCCAAATGGATGGTGTTCCGTAGCAAGGTCTCACCCAAGTGGATGCTGTCGTTGGCAAAAGCTGTCTCTGCCTCCTCCAGACAATTTTTTGCTGTCTGCGTATCGGCCCCCTTCTGTGACTGACTGCAAGCAATCATCAGAATGCATATAATGAATATGTATAAAGACTTCGAGTGCATAGTCGTTGATTCTCGGTTGCAAAGTTACGTCGTTTTTTCGAAAGTTGTATCAGTTGCCTATGGAAAATAAGCAAATAAGGACAATCCTAAAACTTCTAAAAGCCAAAGTTTTATAAAAAGTAGAGCATGATAGCCTATGGAAAACAACCTTATTGTCGAGCCGTCTGTTTCGGACATACAAAAAAAGATGGTCTGGGGAGCACCCAGACCATCTTGAGAATTTCTTTTTGGTTAGAAGAAGATGGAAGATAGCAAGTAGCACACCACCGTGCTCACAACGACACAAATCATTCCTGGTACCATGAAAGAGTGGTTGAGCACATACTTTCCTATCTTTGTCGTCCCCGAACGGTCCAAGTTGACCGTTGCGATATCTGTAGGATAGTTGGGGATGAAGAAATAGCCGTATGCACAAGGCAGCACGCCCAAGAGCACCCATCCTGGGATGCCCAAGTTGTATGCAACGGGCAGCAGCGAGACAACGACCGCTCCCTGAGAGTTGATGAGAACGGAGAAGATGAAGAACATCAGGGCTATGGTCCAATGATACTCTCTCACCATTGTTCCCAGCAAATCCTTGATGCTGTCCATGTGAGCACCGAAGAATGTATTAGCCAGCCATGCGATGCCATAGATAGCCACCACTGCAACCATGCCCGACTGCCACACTTTGCCAGCCACGGCTGATTTGGGTTTTGTGTCGCAGAAAATAATCATTAGCGCAGCTGCAGTAATCAATATGATTTGAATGACGAGATACATCTTGATGGTCACGGCTGTCTTGATGGTGACACCCGACATCACAATGCCTGCTTTCGCCAACTGCTGAGCACTTACCGTCTTCCCAGTGGGCAACAAGACATCCTTGGCACCATCCACCGCCTTCACTGTATCAAAGGCGGGAAGGATATTCTGTGCAAGAGCCAGGATGATGATTAACACAATGGCAGCCAAGAAGATATATACAGCGCGTTTGGCCTTGGGAGTTATCTCCTTGGTGAGCATAGTTTCCGTATTACCAAACACATAGTCGCGTCCTTCCTTTGTGGCGATGCGAGCTTGGAACTCCGGGTCTTTGTCCAAATCAAGTCCCCGACGAGAACTCCAGGCTGCTGCCACAATCACGCCGGCGAGACATGAGGGGATGGTTACCATCACGATTTGCGGGATGCTGATTTGGAAGCCATTGGCGGCCGAGATGGCCGAGAAGGCTATGACTGCCGCAGAGATGGGGGAACAGATGATGGCAATCATCGAAGCAACACTTGCAATGGCACACGGCCTTTCAGGACGGATGCCTTTCTTGATGGACACATCGGTGATGATGGGCATGATGGTGTACATCACATGGCCCGTTCCCACCAATATGGTCAGGAAGAACGTGGTGAGTGGGGCAAGGAAGGTGATTTGCTGTGGATGACGACGGAGAAGTTTCTCTGCCAATTGGACGAGCCAGTCCATGCCACCAGAAGCTTGAAGGATACCGGCACATGTGACGGCAGCCACGATGATATAGATGACATCGGTAGGAGGAGTGCCTGGCTCCAAACCATGGTCAAAAACGAGAAATGCCAGTCCAAAACCAGCGATGGCACCAAGCGCCAAGCTGCCGTAACGCGAACCCAAATAGAGGGCGAGCAGTACAACGAGTAATTCTATGATGGTGATTAACATGATCTTGAATTTTTAGGTGTTATACTACATTATTAAAATATCAGCATGCTTAGGCCGTAAGCAACCAAAGTGGCGACAAAGATATGGATGAGACCCGGCATCATAAACGAGTGGTTGAGCAGGTATTTTCCAATAACTGTCGTTCCCGAGCGGTCGAAATTCACCGTGGCAATGTCCGAAGGATAGTTGGGAATGAAGAAGTAGCCATACACGCTTGGGAGCACGCCAAGAAGCACCGGGCCAGGGATGCCCAATGAGTAGGCCAGCGGAAGCATGGAAACCACCACTGCTCCCTGTGAATTGATAAGAACGGAAACAAGGAAGAAAACGAAGGCGATGGACCAGTTGTATTTCGCCACGATATCTCCCAACATTGCCTGCATCTCCTCCGTGTAATTGGAGAAATAAGTGTCTGCAAGCCAAGCGATACCGAAGATGGCAACCACGGCAACCATACCCGACTGCCATACCGGACCCAACACAGCTTTCTTGGGCGATGCCTTGCAGAACATGATCATGATGGCTGCTGCTGTCACCATCACAATCTGGATGACAACATTCATCTTCAGTTGCACCGTGGAGGTCTCTGTGTATCCTGGCATCAGGATTTTGGCCTTAGCAAGGGCGTCCGCAGAAGCCACCGTGCCGTCGCTGAACGTAAAATCAGGAGCATCCTTGATGGCCTTGATGGTTTCGTATGAAGGAAGGATGTCTTGGAAGATGGCAAACAGCACAATGATGAGGAGGGCGCCAAGGAACACGAACACGGCATTTTTTGCAGATTGCGGGATTTCCTTGTCAAGTGTCGTGGCACCTCCACCGTAAATATAAGCACGCATCTCGGGGTCCTGCAGCTTCTTTTGGAACTCAGGATCCTTGTCCAGGTCAAGCCCGCGGTGATAAGATGCTGCAGCTGCTGCCATCAGACCCATGATGCATGCGGGGAAACTGATCATCAGCACCTGTGGGATGGTCACATCGAAACCGTTGGCATTGGAGATGGTGACGAAAGCCACAACAGCTGCCGCAATCGGTGAACATGTGATACCTACCTGTGATGCGATGGATGCCACGCCGCAAGGGCGTTCGGGGCGTATGCCCTTTTTCAGGGCAATGTCGCAGATGATGGGCATCAATGTGTACACCACATGGCCTGTGCCCACAAGGACAGTAAGCAAGAATGTGCTGAGCGGGGCGAGGAAGGTGATGCGGTCGGGATGCTTTCTGAGCATCTTTTCAGCAATCTGTATCAGCCAATCCATGCCACCGGATGCCTGCATGATGCCAGCGCAGGTGACAGCCGCGATGATGATGTAGATGACATCAGTAGGTGGAGTTCCAGGCTTCATTCCGAAGCAAAACACAAGCAATGCCAGACCGATACCAGATATGGCTCCCAATGCCAGTGAACCATACCTCGATCCGACCCAAAGTGCTCCTAATACAATAAGGAGTTGAAGAATCATTAACATAAGCAATTTAAGGTTTTGTGGTTACTATCTTTTTGCAAAAGTAATAAAAAAAAGCGTATGTTTCAAATTTTTGCCTTACTTTTTTTTCTTCTCTTCAAAAAAAAATGGGCATCTTTGGCTTGGATTGTCTGTATGCTTCTGATTAACAAATAGTTGCTTGAATTTATCTGTGCCAGAGTAGCCGTCTGCAATATGAAATCTTGTTTGAGGTTGGATAAAATCTTGACAAATGCGATAAAAGTAGTGATGAAAAACATCAGACTTTTTAAATTGTCTTGTATGAGAATAGTTTCCCTGTATTTTTTAATATGTATGATTAATCATAAAAAATTGAGGAAATTCTATTTAAATTTAATGGAAAAGGCAACATTTTGCTAATAAATTAATAATTAGTTGGCAAAAAATTTGTTGATTAATTCAAAATTCTATACTTTTGCCCATAAATTTCTAATATCATAATTATTTTTATTCAATTAATTATTTACATTTTTAGTATGAAAAGATTTACTCTTCTAACCATGCTGATAGCACTGCTAAGTGTCTCGGCATTCGCTCAAAAGGAGAAGAATCAGCACGCTTTGCAAGGGCGGATTCTACATCCAAGTACAATGATGAAGGGTGATGCTCGCCTTTCACAGAATGCTACCAAGCCCACTGCCAAGGTGGCTACTTCTCTGTCAAAGATGAATGTGAAGCCTAAAGCTAAACGTTCATTGTCTGCAACCCAATCGGCGACTCTTGCCGCTAAGTTGGCTACTCCTCAACCTAAGTTTAGTTTGAATGCGAAAGTACGCAATTCTAAGCCTGCTGCCAAACCGGCCAGAATTAATGCTGCCAAGACGCTATCGCTTCCTGCAACTGTTAATGTTGAAAAACTGAAGCAAAGCTCGTTCTTAAAATCTGTTTCAAGGGGGAATGCCCACAATTCACAGCAAACCGCTAAGGCACCAAAGCGAATTGCAGCGGATGACGTATTGGTGGCACCTCCAGCTGATGCTGAAGTGGAGACTTGGTACACTACTGGTGGCAATTTCTATTATAAGACTCAAAGTGGCCTTATGGATTTCACATCCTCTAAGAAAACTGTTAATGTGGTCATCGATGGAAGTGATATTTACATCCAGGGATTGTCCTACTTTTTTAGCGATGCTTGGATTAAAGGCACGATTGAAGGCGACGAGGCCATCTTTGAGAATGGCCAGTTTATAGGCTCTGACCAATATGGTTCTGAATATCTCGTTGGTAGCGAAGATGACGAGACTGTTGCCGAATCCATCATCTTCGAATACGATGCAGAACAAGGCATTTTGGAAACTGTCACACAATTCATATATGAGAGTGAAGCACCTGATGATTTTAATAGTATTTATTCCTTGTGGGTGCTGCCAGTTTTTTCCATTGAGGCTCCTGAACAACCTGATTTGGTAACTCCTCCTGAAACCGCAACCGTGGAGACTTGGTACACCATAGATGGTCAATTCCTTGTAAATACCTCAGAAGGATTTGAGGATTACACTTCGGCTATAGGTACCGTCAATGTTGCTATAGATGGTGATGACTTGTACATTCAAGGACTGGCCTACTATTTTGATGAGGCATGGATTAAAGGTACGATTGTTGGCGATGAAGTGATTTTTGATAACAGCCAGTATGTTGGAGAGGACGATTATGGACCTGAGTATCTCGTAGGTACCGATGATGGCGAGACGCTGTCTGATTTCATCGTCTTCAGCTACGATGCAGAACAGGGCATTTTGTCAGCTGTCACTCCTATAATTGTAGAGAGCGGAGAGGCTGAAGAATTATATCCCTATGCCTTCTGGGCGCAACCCACGTTCACCAATGTAATACCTGATTTGGTAACTCCTCCTGCAGACGCAACCGTTGAGACTTGGTACACCGCAGATGGGAAATTCTATCTTGGAACCTCAGATGGCTTTGCAGATTACACTTCAAACATGGAAACTGTCAATGTTGCCTTTGGTAATAACAATGACATTTACATCCAAGGATTGGCATACTGGTTTGATGATGCTTGGATTAAAGGAACGATTGAAGGCGAACAGGCCATCTTTGAAAACGGCCAGTTTGTTGGTGCGGACAACACAGGATTAGAGTATCTCGTCGCTAGCGATGATGGGCAGTCTGTAACCGATTTCATCGTCTTCAACTACAATTCAGATGAGGGCATTCTGGAAGCTACCAATTCTTATATTATTGAAAGCGGTGCTGATGATGCTATTTATGCTTTTACTTACTGGTCACAACCCACGTTCACCAGAGATGCTCCTGAAAAGCCTGATCTGGTAACTCCTCCTGAAACCGCAACCATAGAGACTTGGTACACCGCAGATGGCTACTATTATGTGAGTTTTATGGGTGATTTTTATAATGTCACAGACGAGATACCTACTGTCAATGTGGCTATCGACGGCGATGACATTTACGTCCAGGGCCTGGCATACTATTTCCCAGAGGCTTGGATCAAGGGTACAATTGTGGATGACATGGCTGTCTTTGACAACAGCCAGTTTGTAGGCGAGGACGAGTATGGACCAGAATATCTCGTCGGTAGCGATGATTACGAGACGGTGGCTGATTTCATCGTCTTCAGCTACGATGCAGAACAGGGTGTCCTTGCTGCTGTCACTCCTTTAATTGCAGAGTGTTCTGAGCCGGATGAATTGTCTCTTTATGGTTACTGGGACCAACCAACCTTCACAAGAGAGGCTCCTATAGAGCCAGAGCTGGTGGAAGTGCCCGAGGATTTGGTAACCGAGCAATATGTCTTCACTTATATTGATTATAAAGGGGAAACTGTTACCAGTTATGTAAATGTTGGCTTCGATGGTAATGATGTTTATATTCAAGGTATCAGCGACTATCTGCCTGAAGCATGGGTGAAGGGTACGTTGGAAGGAACGACCATCACCTTCCCTGGCTATCAGTATTTAGGTAAGTACTCAAGCTATCAGTTGTTCTTGCAGGAGGATGATATTGTCTTCAACTATGATGCAGAGGCTGATAAGATGACTGCTACCGATGTGTTCCATGTATATACAAAAGATGGTATTGATGCCGACAGCTATGAGGAGGCTATCATTTTCAAGGTGATGGAAATTGCTGCCACTCCCGCCACACCTGAAATCACACAGATAAAAGAATCGAGTTTTGGCCCCATCGTGTATTTCGACATTCCTCTTGTCGATGTCGATGGCAACCTCATGGTGACTTCTAAAGTGAGCTTCCAATTCTTCTCTGAAGTGGATCATGCAGCCAGCCCGGTGGTTTTCGACCCCGAAGAATATGACGAGCTTACTGAAGCTATGAGCGTAATCCCCTATGGCTTTACCGATAGTTGGGATTTCTATTCAGATCATATTTACTTTAATATGGCTGATTTCGAGAATTGGAACAGGATTGGTATCCAAACCACCTATACTGGCCAAGGAGAGGAGAATAAGTCTGAAATCTTCTGGTTTACTCTTAAGGAATATGAATATGTTTTGGGCGATGTCAACCACGACGGTGTCGTGAGTGTCACCGATGTTATGCTGGTGGTGGACTATGTGATGGGCAACAACCCAACCAACTTCTTCATCGAGCAGGCTGATGTGACGGGCGATGGCGATATCACAGTCCAAGATGTGACGAACATCGTGGATGTCGCACTCAACGGCTCCGGAAATTAATAGATTTAACTCCTACATCAGAAATCATTATTTCGGGCGGACGGCACATGGCTGTCCGCCCGAATTGTGTTCACTAATACTTATGCTTTCTTCCATAGCTTTCTGCCTTCAAAAATGAAGAAAAACAATTTATTCTTATGTTTGCGTATCTTTATAGGTTGGGGGAAATCATTTTCGCAAAAAGACATTTTATTTTTCATAATGAGATAAAAATGGTGCATTTTTAAGTTGAATATATGCATAATCTGCGAAATTGGTATTTTTTTAGCCTTTTTGTGTAATGCTTTTTGCGAGGATTGTACGTATATTTGCAAACGGAAAGTGAATAACTGTATAATTTGGTACAAGTATTTAGGATAGTTTTTAAGATATGAAACAGTTTCTTTTGTTTTTTGCAGCGATGCTGCTTAGCTGCAGTTCAGATAATGAAGTGAAAGCAGAGTTGCCCGCCAATGCTGGAAAGACGTTGGTGGTGTACTACAGCTATACAGGCAACTGCCGTGATTTGGTGAATGAACTCACTACTAAGATTCGGGCTGATGTGTTGGAGATACAGCCTGCTGAGAAGGGATTGAAGTATGAAGCCAACAATTACGCTCTTGGTACCCAATTGCTGAATGCCATCAAGGCCAATCCGGACGATGCCAGCAGTTATCCTGCCATCGACCCTGTGACAACTTCGCTCAGCGACTACTCGAACGTCATCATTGTCACGCCGCTGTGGTGGAGCCAAATGGCGGCCATCATGCAGGCTTTTTTGTTCAACTACAGCTCTCAGATGTCAGGAAAGCATGTGGCTATGATTGTGTCAAGTGCCAGTAGCGGCATCAGTGGTGTGGTGTCCGATGCTCGGCGACTGCTGCCCAGTGTCAGTTGGATGGGGGATGCACTTTGGATAAACAATTCAAACCGCAAAAATGCCAGCTCGCTGATTGAGAACTGGTGCAAAACATTGAATTTTGCAGAAAAGCAAACAACTATGGATAAGATGTATATTACCATCGATGGTGTGACACAGAGTGTGACCCTCGTTGACAATGCCGCAACAAAAAGTTTGGTCGAGAGATTGCAGCAAGGACCTGTCACCGTGACGCTTAGCAGCAGTGGCGGCTTTGAAATCTGGGGGTCGTTGGGCTTCTCCTTGCCTACGAGCAACCAACAGATTACGGCGCAGCCTGGGGATGTCATCCTCTACAACGGAAGCAACATTTGTCTTTTCTATGGAACAAACTCATGGAACTACACGATGTTGGGACACATCGATGGCCTTTCAGAGAGTGAGTTGCGCAAATTTCTGAAAGCCGACGAAAGTAGCGTAAGCATCACGATGTCACTTTCATCGGGTACGACAGCCATCCGTCAGACGCAATGCACAGATGAAAAGGAGGCGTATTTCATGCTGAATGGACAGCGAGTTGATAATCCAACGAAAGGAATATATATCAAGAATGGTAAAAAAGTGATAATCTAATGTGGATATGAAGAAAATATTAATTATCTTAGCGGCGTTTATCATGATGGTGCTGAAAATGAATGGACAAAATATGGTATTGACAACGAAACAACAGGCACTTGTGGCAATAGCTGCCAATGAGGCCAAAGGAAACATTGTAGAACTGAAAACTGCCCTGAACGAAGGATTTGAATTGGGGCTGACCGTGAGCGAGGCAAAGGAGGCTCTTTCACATCTCTATGCCTACACGGGTTTCCCACGCTCGCTGAACGCACTCGGAGCACTCCAGCAAGTCATCAAGGAGCGCAATGACGCTGGCAAGTTGACGAAGGAAGGGCGCGAGGCTGACCCACTGCCAAAGGACTACGATGCGTTGAAACAAGGAACTAAGGTGCAGACACAACTTGTGGGAGGCAAGCCGTTCAACTACACTTTCGCTCCTCAGACTGACTACTATCTGAAGGCGCATCTCTTTGGAGATATCTTTGCAAGAAATAACTTGACATTCGCAGACCGTGAGATTGTCACCGTTTCTGCCATTTCAGCATTGCCTGGCTGCGAACCACAATTGCAAGCCCATGTGTCAGGAGCAAGGAACATGGGGGTTTCTGATGAAGCTCTCAAGGAAATGCCTGCTTTGTTGGAAACAAAGATTGGGGCCGTTGAAGCAGAGCGACTTCGCGGTGCTTTGGCTGTAGTCTTTGGCGAAAGCCATCATGCCGTGCAGATGGTGGATTTCAACATTTGGCCAAAGGGTGAGCCCAATGCCGCCTATGCTCAATATTTCGTTGGAAACAGCTATCTGGCCCAAAAGGAGGGCGGCATGGCTAACGTCACCTTTGAGCCTCGATGCCGCAACAACTGGCACATTCACCATAAGCAGATGCAAGTCTTGATTTGTGTTGCCGGACGGGGCTGGTATCAGGAATGGGGCAAGGAGGCTGTGGAGATGACACCTGGGACCATTATCGCCATTCCCGCTGAAGCCAAGCACTGGCACGGGGCTGCCAAGGATAGTTGGTTCCAACATTTGACATATCACAAGGATGTCAAGGAAGGGGCCTCAAATGAATGGCTGGAGCCGGTGACGGATGAAATTTACAACAAACTGAAATAAGTACCACAACATACCTAACTCAAAGATTTTGAGTCATG
>Ga0129307_1002433_pt1 | contig 14621 bp, 18 predicted proteins | sample P1105metagenome_FD_94437 | JGI IMG/M metagenome (GOLD analysis project Ga0129307, IMG submission 94437) | Capybara group fecal microbial communities from Wisconsin, USA - P1105 metagenome | ecosystem: Host-associated > Mammals > Digestive system > Large intestine > Fecal | place: USA: Wisconsin... | reverse complement strand
GTCCAATGCAGTATATACATCGTGGAAACGGTGCAGGCAGGATGCCCGGTCCAGCTCCAGATTGACATAGAGCACTTTCCCCTTTGAACAATCGAACCCCAGCCATTTACGGCCTTCTGCAATAGCGACGGCAAGCTCTATCAAAGCGAATGATTTTCCAGCCTTGCTGGGTCCTGCCAGAAGCATCTTATGGCCTTTACGGAGAACATCTTTAATCAGGCAGTCAGCCAGAGGAGGAAGATCATTCCATACCTCTTCCAGACCTTCCGGATCCGGCAGGTCATCATTGACGCCTTCGATCCATTCATACCATTCATTCCAGGATGTCTTCCCAAGGTTAGTGCCGATCAGGAACTGCTTATGGCCGTTCCGGAGGACACCTGGCATGCGTGACAGCCTGGAGGGGTTCTTGTTTTGGGTGTCCACCTTCAGCCCGTTCTTATCGCACACTTTATAAAGATATTCGACACGCCTCTTGTACTCCGGATAATCCGGTGCCTCGATTTTTACGATACCGTGTACGGATTTCCCTCCGGAGTAGACCATGCATGCGATGGGGAGTTCCAGCTCACACATGATGGCGTACTGTTTCCCAAGGGAGACTGCATCCGATTCCACCAGGGCATAGCGGAAGTCCGTTACATTGCTGTTCTTCACGTCGACGCCATCCAGCGGATTGAACCGGATCCAGGCACCGGCCTTGGGATTACAGTCTCCGAATACAGCGCCCACGTCGTTGTATTTCTGGAGTTCTTCCACCAACTGACCGGCAGTACGGTCCCAATGCCCTTTCTTCGGACTCAGGCGATCCTCATTCTCATATACCTCCGTCACATAGCCGACATTCTCCGTACTCTGAAACAGGGTGTTGAGATAAGTGATCAGCTCCTGTACAGGGTTCCATTCCGCATCTGAAGGCTCCACTACCTCACGTTCTTCCAGCCATGCGCTGTCGATGATCTTCACATCGTCCATCTGGATCTTGTCGCCCCAGTCTAGTGCATGACCAGGATCGTCGCTGTCAAAGGATCCTATCGGAAGGCCGCCGCGTTTTGCATATTCAAAAATAGTGCCTCCGGTAACCGGGGCGCCAAGGTTCTCATTATTGAAGGTGCCCCACTTTTTAAAACACTCGCCCCGTTTATAGCGGCTGTCTGCCCGGCTCCACTGATCCCAGTCCGCAGCGGTATAGCCCTCCTGCTTGAGGGCCATACCTACGTTGATCCATTCCTGGTATTCCAGAACTGCCGGATCGATATATTTCAGCAATTCTTTCAGATCATACTGCTGCATTCATATCCTCCTCGAAGGAAAATGTCTTCGGCATATCGTCGGGCTGATAACTGCCGGGATCAAGACCGTAAGGTGTTATCCATCCATTTCCGGCAATACGGTCGATCAGCTTTCTCGCGGATTCAAATGTCCAGGTCCCTACATGCTGGAATCCCCTGTTTTCCAGAAATCGTATCTGCTTCGGGGTCGTCAGTCCTGCTGTCCTGCGCATATCAAGACGGTCCAGCAGCTTTGCTGCCTTTCCTGCATTCCCGATATCGTCCGGACAGATCCCCAGCTTCTCAAGGGTCTGCAGCTGCTTGTCTGAAGGCGGAGCCATCTCCCAGCCGAAGGAAGGAACGTATCCTGCCAGATCTTCCGCCTGGATACTCATTTCAAATTGCAGCGGATCCACCAGTTTCTTTTTTCTGCGTTTCATTTCCGCAAGCTGTTTGGCAAGAGCTTCTTCGCGCTGCCGTACCACGTCCGTCTCTGCTGACTTCTCGGCTTCTTCCAGACCCATTGCCTTACCGGCGGCGTCTTCCAGATTCTTCGTCATCTGCTGTGCGACAGCCGGATCTGAACATATCAGGTGCGCCGGATGGCACAGCTCGTGTTTTTCCGTCATCCAAAGGAAGTCCAGGAGCAGCAGTTCCGTTTTTCCGGGATGCAGCCTTGTGCCTCTTCCTACCATCTGGCTGTACAGGCTTCTCACTTTGGTCGGCCTTAAGACGATGATGCAGTCTACCGACGGACAATCCCATCCTTCCGTCAACAGCATGGAATTACAGATGACATTGTAGCGGCCTTCATCAAAATCCTTCAGGATCTGGGCTCTGTCCTCAGAATTACCATTTACCTCTGCCGCGGCAAACCCGTGATCGCGCAGGATCTGCGTGAATTTCTGGCTCGTTTTAATGAGCGGGAGGAATACAACGGTCTTCCGATCCCTGCAATACTGTTCCATCTCCGTGGCGATCTGTTCCAGATACGGATCCAGGGCCGAATCTATCTCTCCCACTTTGAAGTCCCCTGCCTGTACGCCCACCTGTGACATATCGATCTTCAGCGGCACCGTCAGTGCCTTGATCGGGCAGAGATACCCTTCCTTGATAGCCCTCGGGAGCGTGTACTCATACGCCAGGGATTCAAAATATTCTCCCAGATTCCTCATATCGCCTCGGTCCGGTGTCGCGGTGACGCCGAGTACGTTGGCTTCATCAAAGTACTGCAGTACCTTCTGATACCCAACCGAGACAGCGTGATGCGCCTCGTCAATAATGATCGTATCAAAGTGATCCGGCCTGAACTGTTCCAGGCGTTTCTCTCTCTGCATGGACTGGACAGAACCGACAGTGACATTGAACCAGGACTGCAGGCTGCTCTGCTCCGCTTTTTCCACAGAGCATCCGAGCCCGGTAGTCCTCTTGATCTTGTCCGCGGCCTGTTCCAGCAGTTCCCCGCGGTGGGCCAGGATCAGTACATGCTTTCCTTTGCGGACCATATCTTCCGTGATCTTGGCAAACACGATCGTCTTACCGGTCCCGGTAGGAAGCACCAGCAAGGTCTTTTTCGTCCCGGCAAGCCAGGCATCTTCCACCTTCCTGCGTGCCTCCTCCTGATATGGCCGCAGCTCCATCCCAGCCATCAGAACTGTCCTGGCGTGAAGACCTTCTGCTCTTTGGGCAGATACTTCTTCACACGGTTGTTTTCCGCCTTATTGCCGTTCCTGTCGGTATACTGATTGATGGACAGTTCGAGACGGCCGGTAGATCCTGGTACTGCATTCCAGTTCATTGCAAGCGGCTCGCCTTTCTTCTTCTGGCCAATGGCGGTGAAGAACTGTGACAGCTTCCATTCCGCCTTGCTGTGAAGGAACAGGGAGTCTCTGATCTGCCCGTGCTTGCCGGATACGGGATCCGTAATTGCCAGCGTCAGATTCGCCTGCGGGCAGGCGGACATCTTCTCGCTTCCGTCGAACCGGCCGCGCTCCAGCATCTCTACGCGGAAATCATAGACTCCCTCCGGGAGAAGCTCATATTCATCATCCTTTACGATGGTATCATTCCAGTCAAAAGCTCTGTCCTGTGCATAATTGTCAGCCATTTTCATTCTCCTTTTCTTAGTTAAACATGACGCCGTTTTCTTTCTGGATCTGCCTGATCAGTTCCATGATCTGCGGCCAGAATGCCACGATCCACCCCTGAACGAATTCCGGATCCATATCCTGGATCAGCGTGTTCTGCGGATAATATCCCCTCGCATAGGCCGCATCCTGGATGTTCCACTCGCAAATATTGTTCGCCTCCATCAGATCGCGCAGGTTCTTAGGGATCTTTTCCGGGTCTGAACTGTAGATGGAAACCGGCGTGGATTTTTCTACCTGCTCAGGCAAGTTTTCCTGCATGGGTGCCGGCTTGGATTCTGCCGCCGGGTTGCTCTCAGCAGCGGGCTGATCCATCAGATTCAGCTGCTCGTTTTCCGCATACGCCCGTTCCTCTGTCGGCGGCTTCACGGCAGGTGTTGCCACATCCTCCATCACATGGGCGATATGGCTGTAGTCCATGTCAAGCTCTTCCGGAAGATCATACCGGTTCTTTGCGTCCCAGCACGGATGATGGCTCGTATACATCACTCTGCGGCCACCCTGGGCCTTGTTTTTGCCTTTCTGTGCGCCTTTATTGTCAACATTGACCACCATGGTCTTATAGTTGCAGAACAGCACTATGTCCGCCCATTCCTTTACGAGCGGCGATACCTGCTTCGAAAGCTTCAGTTCCCACCGGTCATAAGCCCCCAGCTCATCCGGCTGTTCGAATTTGCGCATCTGAGCATGGGCCGTGATCACGACATTGATCCCTTTTTCGATCAGGTCATTGAGGGAATTGAGCAGCTTGCCAAAAGATTCCTTGATATAGGTATATCCTTTACCGTAACCGGCATCCTCGATGCTCTGCATCTTTCTGGAGGATAGTACGTCCTCTATACACAGCTTCTCTGCCCAGTCCGCTGTATCTATGACCAGCGTCTTGCAGCAATCCGAATGCTGTTTCACATAGTCCACTTCCTGGTTCAGCATTGCCCAGCTGGTCGGAGCGTCGAACCGAGCAACATCCATATGTTTTGTAGAGCCCTCCGTATCGATGAACACAGGGTCCGGGAACTTAGATGCAAGTGTGGACTTTCCGATGCCTTCAGGCCCGTAAAGGACTACCTTCTTAGCGCTGGGGATTTTTCCTCTCTTTATCTCCATCAGAATTCTCCTTTCTTCCATGATGCGGGCGCGGTGAGCGCAGCTTCTGCCTCCGGCTGCAGGGCATATCCGTCAGATATGATGATGCTGCATTCTTCCCCGCTGGATACCCGGGTGGCGATGACCTGCAGATCTTCCTGTTCCAGCCACTTCCCAAATGTCTTAAGCGTTTCCAGGTCCATCTGTTCCAACTTATCAATCAGGACAAACCCGCAGTTCGGATTGAGCTTGCGAACGATGGCGGTAGCCACCTTCAGCTGATCTGAACCGGACATGTTGTCCCACTGCTGGCCCTTATACAGAAGCTTTCCGTCTTCTACAGTCAGCTCCGGAAGCGGCAGATCGGCGTGATTCAGAAGCTCCTTCTTCTGGTGACGGATGCTTTCCAGTTCTGCTGTAAGTTTTTCATACTGTGCGGCGAATGTCCTGGCATCCTCCTCTGCCTTTTCTTTGTCAAGGTTCGCCCTGACCTTGCGGTTGATGTCGTCGATCTGGGAAATGGACCGCTCTAGTTCCTCCGTGGTCTCCATCTCCAGTTCCCGCGGCGTCTTTTCGGCTTCCTTTGTCCGTTTCGCGAGATCTTCCCTCTGTCCCTTAAGCTGGCGGAGCTTTTCCTCCAGTCCTTCAATCTGTCCGTCAACCATATCGAGAGCTCTGACCATGTCATCGTGCTGTCTGATCCACTGCTGTCTCTGACCGTTGCGGGCAAGGATCTCCTGCTGTTCCCTAATCAAATCTGCAGCTGATACCGGCTCCGCAGGAGCGTCCGGATAATATACCTGCTCATCCGCGAACTTCTTCTTTTGGTCTGCTGTACGGCCGATATACAAGCGCTCCTGGTAGATCTCCTTTTCCTTGCGTTCCAGTTCCTGCAGCTGAGGGCCTACCCCGATGATGTTGAGCAGGGTCCTCGCCTTATCTGCATCATTGGCCTCCATGAATTTCGGAAGATCCAGCGCCAGCTTTTCCACGAAGGAGTTAAGCAATGCCTGTCCGGCTTTTTCTCCGGAAGGATCCGTGACCTTCAGATCACTGTTCTTCCCTTTACGCTCTACGACCAGCCCGTTGCTCATAACCACATGGAGATATGGAGGAATCGCAGACCCCTGTCTAGCAGGATCCGAAGGCCGGTAGTTATCTCCACCCAGGGCCCAGGCGATGGCATCCAGCACGGACGTTTTACCCTGGTTATTGTTCCCGCCGATGATGGTCAGGCCTGAAGCCGAAGGCTCCAATTTAACCGCCTTGACGCGCTTCACGTTCTCTATCTCAAGCTTATTTATCTTTATGCTCATGCTTCCTCTCCTTCCACTACGACGCGCTCCAGGGCAAACGTGATAAGTTTTGTGGCAATTTCCGTAAGCGACATATTTGTCCGTTCCGCTAGAGATTCGATCTCCTCATAAGCTTCTCCGGAGATTCGAATGCGGTACAGGTTATCATTAGCCCGTTTCCGCTGCTTTTTAAGAATGATTTTAGATTCCATTTGTCTTAGGTTCCCCCTTCCATACGACCTTGTAAGGGTCGATCATCTTTCTCCACTCATTCATCTCCACCGGGCAGTCGGTGAACTCACCAGCATCGACACCGCAGACCACGATCGTACCTACAACCGTATCTCCATTGACGATCAGGTTCGGCATCAGGCTCCGAAGCTTTCCTTCCTCATTGCAGACGATCACGAGGTCATCCACGCTGATGGTCTCGATGTATCCGCCTACGAGATGCTGAAAGGCTTTCAGCTTGTTGTCGATATAGGCGATGTGCCCGTATTTCTCTCCCGGCCGTTTTACGATGACCTTAATCTGTTCCTTCATGCTTTGCCTCCTCGAGCCTTGCAGCCCACTTTGCTTCTTTTGCCAGCACATCCCTGGAGTACTTCGTACTGCTATAGTCAGCGAAACCTCTGTTGTAGGCTACCAGCGCTTTTTCCGTCTCGCCGTAGCGGTCCACGCAGTCGCCGTACACATACAGAGCACCTTTGATATTGAGTTCCAGGTCCAGCATCTCGTCCATGGAGCTGACACCGAACATCCGCTTGAAGGATCCAAGCCAGGACTTCCTGTTCAGCTGGAAGAGGCCATAGTCATGAGTGTTATGGTTGATAGCATCGGCGTTGAACCGGCCTCCGGTCTCACGGTCGATAAGTGCCAGCGCCCTTGCATAGCTGTGGCCTGCCTCCGTCCAGAGCGTGTAGAGTAAATGCTGCTGGCCCTCGGATAACGGCAGCTCCTCCAGGAAGACAAAACCATCGTCATTTTTGGTTGAATTTTCTACCGTTTTCACTACCGTGATGGTGAACTGCTGCGGCTCCGTTTCCTGCTTCAGCGGAGGAGCTTCCACGATGGTGATAGCGTTTTCCTGCGGGAGCGTTTCCGCGCGTGTTCTTATCACATGGATCCCGGCAAGCAGCATAATCTCTGCAAAGATCACTGCGATGCCGATGTAGATAAATGCTTCTGTTCGTTTCATGTCTTAGGTCCCTTCCTCTTCATCTGTTGCCTCAAACTTTACGCCGGTGATCTCCCATGCCTCAGCGGCATACTTACGTATATCCAGGAGCTCGTCGTTTACCAGGCGCTCCGCTTCTTCCTGGACTGCGTTGACAAAGCGAACCAGGCGGCTGCGGCCGTTTGTGTACTTCCATACCGGCTTCCAGCCGAATCGCTCTACGAGGACCCTGCAGCTGATGGAGATCAGCATGGAGAAGACAGTCACCGTGACGTCCTCGGCGGATCCTTCAAGGAGTTTCTGGCGCTCCGCGAAGTCGTGGTCGAGATAGCTTCGGGCGTAATTCCTCAGCTCTTCCTTTTTACGGTCCAGCGTTGCCATCCGGACCTGCCGGTCATGCTCTTCCAGCTGGGCCGCGGTAAAGGTATAGGTCGTGCGCTGCGCTTTCTGCGCCCGCAGCAGGTCACCCTTCTTTCCCATCACAGCCCTCCCACGGATCCCGGAAGCCGTAGTTCTTACCAATGGCCACGATCTCCCGCAGCAGCTTCTCTGGCTCTCCTGGCTGATGGAGAAGTATCGATGCCTTTGAGCAGATCACACCGAGCTCCGCCTTGATTGCTGCCAGGGCCGTGTGATCGTCCGCCGCACTTAGTGCTTGGCTTGCGATCTGGATCAGGTCCTCCGCGCGCTCATGTTCCCGCAGGTAGCGCGAATTCCCGGTTTCCTGGTACGCCATATACTTCCGGTCGCTGATCACCTGCTGCTTCTGGATGAATTCCTTTATCTGTTCTTTTCTCATCAGATCCCTCCCGGTGCCTGTGGCAGCCATGTCCATCGGATGACGTTACTGTTCATCCCGCTGACCCAGCGTTCGCCGTCCCAGTAACCGATCACATGGTTGAAAAAGCCCTTTTTGGTCTGCGTAAGACAGATGACTCTCTCGCCCTTTGGCGGCAGCTGTTCTTCCGGCATAAACCATACCGGCACGCCGATGATCTCCCTGACGTCATCCGGCTCCATGCCGGTGTCCTCATACTCGCCCAGACGTTGGACGAGGTCTTCCTTTTTCGCTGGTGACCAGTAGCCAGTCTTGATTCCGTTTACTCTTCTGGATGTCAGTCTGTTCATTCTTCTTCCTCCTGCAGGATTTCCTCCGCGCCGGGCCTTGCCGGCTTCATCCGGATGCACTCGTTGATATCGGCCATGCATTCTTCGCAGAGATCCCAGAACTCGTAAGGATTGGCGGATACAGCTTCGTAGTTGTATATGCTCCGCCAGATCAGGGAAACCTGTCCGGTATTCTCGTAGTGCTCCGGAGGCAGCTCAGCCCCGCAACGGTCACATTTGATGATCCTCATCCTGCCCTCCTCACAAACTCGATATCATATCCCGCGAGATCTGCCAGGACACATATCTTGTCGAGTGTCAGGGTGTACATCTGCCGACTACTGGACTTGTCCGTCAGTGTCTGATGGCGTGTGATGCCGATCGCCCTGGCAAGCTCTTCTGTGGTCCAGCCTTTTGTAAGCTTGGCCTCTTCTATCAGCCCGCTGCATCGGATGGATAATTGTCTTAGATTCTTCATAAGAACTTTCGCCCCCTAATTCTTTTCCGGCAGCACTGCTGCAACAGTGTGCCGCATTTACTTCATATTGTGTTGTTATAAACTTTAAGTTGATTTCTCGGGCAAAAAAATATACTCTATTGAAATCTTGTAAATTCCCAATAGCTTATTAAGCAGTAATGAGTTCGGCGATGTCCGTCCTTTTTCCCAGCTCACAATAGTTGCTTTATCTACGCCGATCGCTTCAGCTGCCTGCTGTTGAGTCATATTGGCATTCACCCTTGCAGCGGCAAGACTGATTTGTATATCCGCCATTCGTTTCTCACCTCCTTTTCCGAATGTCGCCATCATTGTATATCAACTTAAAGTTTAAGTCAACCAAAAGTTTGTTTAATTTTTGTTTTATGTTGAATTTTGACAACTTTTAGTATATTATTGATTTCACAGGAGGTGACTTTAGATGTCTGAACAGGAATTCTTAAAAGTGTTTGCTAAGAATTTAAAATACTATTTACAAAAGAATGATTTGACTCAAGCAGATCTTGCGAAGCGACTCGGAGTCTCTGCTACTTCGGTCTCTAATTGGACAGGAGCCACAAAAGCGCCTCGAATGGATAAGATCGATGCCATGTGTACTATATTTAAGTGTAAGCGTTCCGACCTTATGGAAGAGCATTCTTCTGAAGAAGGTTATTACGTAGACCCGGAAACAGCCAGGATCGCCCAAGAGGTCTTTGATGATCCGGAACTCCATGTCCTGTTCGACGCTGCCAAAGATGCTTCTCCGGAAGACATCCGGAAAGCTGCTGATTACCTCCGGCTTGCAAAACAGATGACCATTAACCAGAATGACGAAGGATGCTGATGAATAAATGATGCAAAGACCTTATCCCGTGCACTATGATGTAAAGCATGACGCCTGGGTCTACAGAGCTCCCGGCCTTGATGTCGATGAAGCTGTTATGCCGAATACTGACGATGCCGGCTTTACGATATACATAAGGGAAGACCTCGATCCAAAAGCTGCACTGAAAAGCTATTACCATGCGATCGGACATATCGAGCGCTGCGATCACCAGAAAAACGATGTGCAACAGATCGAGGCAGAAAACCATGCTGCACCGGTACTGCAGAAAAGTCCTGTTAAGCCTCCCGAAAAGAAAAAGATCAAATGGCCATTCACCAGCTACGATTTGTTTATGCTGAGAAAGTACCCCTTCCTGAGACAGTTCTTCGGCCTGGAGCTCGGTGACCTCCCCAGGGAGCCGCTGATGCCGCCGAAAGAACTTATCCCGGGCAAAACCTACTTCTCCCCGGAATGTAAGGAAGAAATCATGACCGATGAACAGAAACGGCTGTTTTACAGGATGGCAGAATGTCGGATCGGCGAAACAATGTCAGAATGCTATCAGTTGATCTACGAAGATTATCTTCGTAAGCAGAATATAGCAAGCTGATGGTTCATAAAAACTTAATTTGACTTTTCCGTGATCTCAATGTACTATATGTGTACAGGAGATGTCCTGAAACAATGTTAAACGAGTCTCGGAAAGTATGTCCCCACTATAAGGGAGCGGCAGAAATCCGAGATATTTTTTTTGGAGGTTTTAATGCGCACTGCAATTTTAGTTGACGGAGCTCTACGCAGAGATCCATTTCAGAGCCTCCGGAGGATGCTTTCCGATATAGACGCACTGGGGCGACAAAACAATAATTGACAACATTGGGGATACTAAGTAGATTTATAAGTGAATGTACCGTAGTGTCCTTTGAGCTTGGGGCTTTTCATAAAAACTATTTGGGAGGCAATATCTCTTGAAATCAAAACTTACTATTAATGAGCAGATTCAACATATGAAGGAAAAAGGTATAACCTTCAAAGAGGTTTCTGAAGATGACGCAAAGGCTTTTCTTTCTGAAAATAACTACTATTTGAAACTTTCCGCGTATAGAACAAATTATTCTAAGTGTTCTTCCGGCCCACGCGCTGGACAGTATCAGAGGCTTGATTTTGGATATCTCAAAGAGCTTTCTACATTAGACGCATATTTGAGATATGAAATAATTAAAATGTGCCTTGATATTGAGCATTACCTCAAAGTAAGATTGTTAAAAGAGATTGCAGCAAAACCTGATGAGGATGGGTACGAAATAGTTAAGCGTTTTCTAACTGAAACCAAGCTTTCTCCTCTTAATGATATTCAAAAACATAAAGGAGGCGACTACTGTAGCGATCTTATTGCAAAATATTATCCGTATTTTCCAGCCTGGGTGTTTGTTGAAGTAATATCATTCGGCCAACTTCTTCATTTGATTTCTTTTTATGAAAATGAAAACGGCCTGACTATCGTTAGTTCAAGATTAATGAACACAGTTCGAGATCTTCGCAACGCAGCAGCCCATAGCAATTGCATTATGAATACAATTACAAAGAAGATCGATGCCACAAAACAGCCGGACGCAGAAATAACCAACTTTGTGAAAGGCATGCCAAATATTTCTTCAAATTCAAGAAGAAACAATTTAAACTATGTTTTTGCGTATAATTTAACTACACTGATCTACATATATAATTCAACAGTTCCAGAAATCGCTCGTAATAATCGATACAACGAACTCAAAGAACTTATGAATGGTCGCATGCTAAAACATAAAGACTATTTTACATCGAATATGAAACTATCCAGCACTTATCAATTCTTTACAAAACTGCTTGACAACTTGAACAAATAATTGTAGACTATATGCACAATTGAAAAGGTTAAAACCTTTTGCAAGGAGCGGCATGTCTACAAAACATTCCACTCCTTATTTTTTTTCTGAATAAAAAAAATGCCCCAGCTGTTGCAGCAGCCAGGGCGTCAGTTCTTCAAACCAAACCTCGGAAAGGAAGGGTATAATCAAAGAACCTAAGACCTTTAGATTATACCATTCCTGGCCGGGTTTGACAATCAACCTTGGAAAGGAAGGTATATTTTTTATGGGGAAAAAGAAGAATCCTCCGAACACGAAATCCGGAAAGTACCGGCTCCAGGTTACCTATATCGGCGATGACGGCAAGAGGCACCTCAAATCCATCACCAGGGATACTGCCATAGAGGCAGCGGCAGCTGCTGAACTCTGGAAGAAAGAACACAACAACCCGGAGAAAAAGCCCAGGATCACGGTGGCCGGCGCTGTGGACAGCTACATCAATATGAAACGTGCTGTCCTGTCTCCCGCTACCATCCGGAGCTACTGCTTTATGTTTAAGGCACACATCGAAGAGGAGGCGATCGGCAGGATCTACGTCAACGAGCTGACGAATACAGATCTGCAGATCTGGATCAGCTCCCTGTCCACGACAAAGTCTGCAAAGACAGTCAAAAACATCTACACTCTGCTCTTATCATCCGTGCAGATGTTCGATCCCTGCCGCCAGTTCAATGTAACACTTCCGTCAAGGGTCAAGAAGGAACGCCATTGCCCCAATGACGCAGACGTAAAGGCCGTTCTGGACGCAATCCGGGAGAAGTATGGACCGGAGTCCGATCTGGAGCTTGCGGTCCTCCTGGCGGCCTTCGGGACGCTCAGGCGCGGGGAGATCTGCGCCCTGGAGAAAAAGGATCTCATCGGAAGCACGATCCATATCTCTAAAGCCATGGTGGAGAACGAGGACGACCACTGGGACGTCAAAGCTCCGAAGACCTATGAAAGTGACCGCATTGTAGAGCTGCCGGACTTTGTTATCGACATGCTGCAGCGCAGAGGCGAGGGCCGCGTAGTCTCCTGCTCCCCGGATGCCATCAGCAGACGCTTCGCTGCCATCGTCAAAAAGGTAGACGTACAGTATTTCCGCTTCCATGACCTCAGACACTATTCCGCCTCGATCATGCATGCCCTGGGCGTTCCTGATCAGTACATCATGGCCCGCGGCGGCTGGGCCTCTGACAACGTCATGAAAACCGTTTACCGCAATGTTATCGACATCGAGCAGGTAAAGCAGACCAGGAAGCTGAATTCCTATTTCTCGGTGAATTTCGGCTGAAATTGATGCAAAAGTGGGGCTGTCGCACTATAGTTTAGGAAACTGTAGGGCACAGCCCTTTTACTATACCTGTTTTTGTTGATATCGGAGAAAAATCGGGACCGAAATGGTGATAAGATGGAAAAATGGAGACCCCAACCATATCCGGCCACAGTCGGATCGATGGCTTAAAGATCTGTTTAAAAACTTCAAAATTTCAGGCGCTTTTCAGCTCATAAAGATGTGTCCCGGTCCTGCCGGTCTGGATCTTTGTATGGAGCTTGTTGATGTTCCTTGCCATGGCAACGATGATGCTTTCGGCAAGGACATTTTTCTTTCCGCGGCTTAAATACCTTCGGTACCCCATACCATCCTTTGTCTCGCTGAAAGAGCCTTCCGCCTGTATGCTTCGGTTCATCCTGAACCTGCATCCTTCCTCGCTCATGATGCGCTCAAGGCTCTGTTCCCGTTTTTCCATGAAGGTCTTTGACACATCCAGCCGTTTATTCCGCTTCTCCATCGGTGTATAGCAGTTATTGCCCCTGATACAGTCTTTTTTACGGGGACATCCGCTGCAATCCGCACAGGTGTAGCTTGTGATCTCCCTTACATAGCCACTAGCGGTGCAGCGCCTCTGTACATGTGTGGCTGTAAGCTGACGGCCATCTTCACATGTATAACTGTCCGCCTCCCTGTCATACTTCATGTTTTCCACCCGGCCGATATCTTTCTTATATCGCCTAGTCTTCGAGATCTCATAACTGGATGGCTTGATGAAGGCGATCTGACCATTCTCTTCTATGAAGACATAGTTTTCCTCGCTCTCATACCCGGCATCCGCAACGATGTTCGCATATTTGAATCCCAGATGGCTCTCCATGCTTTTGATGAACGGGATCAGGGTGTTCGTATCTGTTGTTTTCTGGCTGATGGTGAGCCATACGATGTACTCCGAATCCACCCCGTGCTGAAGGTTATAAGCGGGTTTCAGCTGGCCGTTGAGCATGTGGTCTTCCTTCATCCTCATAAAGGTGGCGTCCGGGTCTGTCTTGGAATAGCTGTTGCGGTCCCCGCATACGTGGATATGTTTTGTGTACTCCTTCAGCTTTCCGATATACGACTCCAGCAGCTCGATGTCTTTCTGCAGCTGGCTTTTCCGTTTCCCGATGCCGTGAACGAAGGTGATGCCTTCCTCTTCCTTAAGCTTATACAGCTTCTTCCGAAGCTTTTTTAGCTTATGGAGTGTGACGGTGCCGTTATGTACGACCTTTACGGCATGGACCTCCTCACACTGCTCGACCAGCGAGACCGCCTTTTCCATCAGCTTCGCCTGGTTTTTTGTCACTGCCTTTTTCCATACAAAGGTGTACCTGTTGGCTCTCGATTCGATCTTGGTCCCGTCTATGAAGATGTCCTTCCCGGATATCTCCCCGCCAAGATAAAGCCACTGAGACATGGCTGCGAGGTATTTTTCTGAAACTTCGGAAAAATGGAGATATTTGAAACGCGCGATGGTGGCATGGTCGGGCGCAGGAGAACCTTCCAGAAGGAACATGAAGTTGATATCCCGCCTGCATGCGGTCTCGATGTCCCTGGAAGAATAAAGACGGTTCATGGCTGCGTAAAGAACTATCTTCAGCATCTGCCGGGGCGTTGCTGTATTTTTCCTGATCCGGTCATAGGTCCGGACAAGGTCGGTCAGATCCAATTCCTCCACGAACTGACTCAGCAGACGCACCTTGTCATCAGATGGGATGACAGTTTCCAGATTCAGCGGAAGTACCAATTGATATCCGCTCTGGGAAAGGGTATAATCCTTACTGTATTTTTGTTTTCTCACAATTACGATTATACCATGAGAGCCAGGTCCTTCGGAACCTGGTTTTTGTGTTTTAAGGGCATCAGCCGGGCCTTTTATAAAGCCCGCCACAAAAAGAACCCGCCCCAAAAGCGGTGGCCCGGCTTCTGCCGGGAGGCAGAAGCACCACTTTAGGGTGGGCTGGGTAATGATCGAGGGCAGTGCCCGAAGATCAGGGTAATTGAAAAGGGCCGCCGCTTAGTGCGACAGCCCCCTT
>Ga0129307_1002430_pt1 | contig 14631 bp, 15 predicted proteins | sample P1105metagenome_FD_94437 | JGI IMG/M metagenome (GOLD analysis project Ga0129307, IMG submission 94437) | Capybara group fecal microbial communities from Wisconsin, USA - P1105 metagenome | ecosystem: Host-associated > Mammals > Digestive system > Large intestine > Fecal | place: USA: Wisconsin... | reverse complement strand
CGTTGGCTTCATTTTAAACATTTTACAATTTTCCTCAAAATAGGACATTAAAACTAGCCCCTCAAAGCAAACCCTCAAGTTAGCCCCTCAAAAAGGCAGCCCCTCAACAAGTTTGATTACCCCCTTTTTCATGCCATAAGTTATTGTTATGGGACATACTTTTTAGAGTTTTGGAAAAATGGTAAGAGAACAAAAGAGAAATATGATTGAGATTCTACGAGCCTTGGATGATAGACTTGATGAGATTTGTCAACATGTAGTTTTGAACATCAAAACTACAGCGGAATTTTTGGATGATATGTTCGAACCCCCATTTATATTCACTAATATTGAGGATAGACCAAGGAAACTGCGAGGGAAAAAGGGAATATATGTTTTTGAAATCACACAGGATGTACCGTTGACGAAAGAACAGGTAAGAGCGTGGAGCGAAAGATGTAAAGGTGCAGGCTTTAATGATTGGTTTCAGGGGGATTTGAAGACAGGAGATATCCTTTATGTTGGAAGTTGTATTAGCGAATCGCTATTTGTAAGAATACGACAGCATTTTTTGGATGAAACGACCGCAACATCCCTTCAACTAGGACATACGGCTAGAAAGATGGCGTATAATTCTGTTGAGGTGTATGCGTATCCTATAAAGAAGGGATATGAATCATATTACAGATATATTATTCCGCAAGTTGAGAAGAAGTTACATGAAGCATTAAAGCCTAAAGCTGGAAGTAGCAGGGTTTAGACTGCAAATATTTTTTATAAGAAAATCAATAAAAAATGGAAAAATTCTAAAACCGATACTTGGACCTTCAGAAAGAGAAAATTTCTGGGGGCTTTTGTTATGGGCATGAGTCTTAAAAATTAAAATATCGATTCCCAGACGGTAGATTCTTTTCGGGAGCGTAATTTTTGCATGCAAGAATATTCAAGAAAAATATAAAAAGTGCTAAAGATTTTAGAAAGTCATCCGATATATTTAACATAAGCGGGAGATAATAGTAAGAAAATCTCGAAAAAACAATAAAGGAATATTAAAAAGAAGAACTCAAAGAGGACAAAAAATGGGAATGGTAATTCAGCACAATTTATCAGCAATGAATACAAATAGACAGTTGGGAATCACAACAGGTGATCTTGCTAAGTCAACAGAAAAGTTATCTAGTGGTTATAAGATTAACCGTGCAGCAGACGATGCAGCAGGATTAAAGATTTCTGAAAAGATGAGAAGCCAGATTCGTGGAATTGATAAGGCAAGTAGCAATGCCGAGACTGGAATTTCCTTAATCCAGACAGCAGAGGGTGCTCTTAATGAGACTCACTCCATCTTACAGCGTATGAATGAGCTGGCAGTACAGGGTGCAAACGATACCAATGAAGATATCGACCGTGATGCAATTAATGAAGAGTTAAGGGCATTGACTGAGGAAATCGATAGAATTTCTTCTACCACTCAGTTCAACAAGAAGAATTTATTAGATGGAACCTTGCAGGATAACAAACTTCAGGTTGGCGCAAATGTAGGACAGAATATCCGTATTAACATTGGAAACATGGAGGCTGCTTGTATCGGTTTAGGTATTAAGAGTAATGTGGTATATGCTTATACTGTAGATGGACAGAGTGTAAAAGGATATGACAGCAGTGAGAGATGTAGAGAGGCTGCTATTAATGTTGCATTTAATCAGCATACCGTTTCGATAACAGCAAGCGAGGGAAAATATCACTTTAATAATGAGTCATTCGTTGAATTGAATTCTGTTAAAGAAGAGGTTCGCTCCGTTGCCGGAATTCCATCAAATAATGGTATGGACAGTATTGATGTTGAAGATAGAGCAGCAGTTCACAACTTCAAGATTGCGAACGAGACATTATCCAAAGTTCAGGTTGCAATTAACAACGTATCTAGCCAGAGATCTGCGCTTGGAGCATTACAGAACAGACTCGAGCATACGATTGCTAACTTGAATACTACGTCTGAGAATACTAGCGCATCTGAGAGCAAACTTCGTGATGTGGATATGGCATCTGAAATGGTTAACTACAGCAAGAATAATATTCTTGCACAGGCAGGTCAGTCAATGCTTGCACAGGCTAACCAGTCAACACAGGGTGTGCTTTCTCTGATTCAGTAGTTGAAAATAAGAAATGATGATAATAAAGGGATTCTAGAGATAGAACCCCTTTTTGAGGATAATAAAATGAATGATGAAGTTTTATACGAGAAAAATATGGAGACAATAAGAGAAAAATATCCGAGGGTTTATGAGAAAATTGGAAAAAGTGAATCGGAAATTACAGTAAAGGATGTACAATTACGCTCAGGTAGAAATGTACTCCAGGTTATTTTAGCAGATGGAACAAAGTTGGTTATGCACAGCATTTATGGCGAAAGTGACCGGATAAGTGAAGTGGTGAAGTCATGGGGAAGATTGACTCCAAACATGCCCTTTTTCTTTTATGGAATGACCAATTATGAATTGATGAGGCGGGTATATGATGAGTTGGGAGAAGACTGTATAATTTTCGTTTATGAACCCAGCATTGAAATTCTAAAATATTATATGCACCGAATTGATTTTAACGAAATATTTGAAGCTTGGCCGATTCATATTGAGGTTGGAGAATATGAAGAATATGAGTTTGAAGTTCATCTTTCGAGAATTTTACAAATTGATACACTATCTCAGCTGAAAATAGTTGTGGCTCCAAATTATGAAAGATTATTCGGTGTAAATTTAAAAGATACAATTGCTTCCATAAAAAAGAAGTATACAGATCTTATGGTAAATTGGAGAACCGCAGAATTATATACCGGCGTTGTAGGCGATAATATGCTTCGAAATATTTATCATATGTTTCATGGCTATAATGTTTTACAATTAAAAGGCATGTTGAAAAATGAAATACCGGCAATTGTGGTGTCTGCAGGGCCTTCTCTTAATAAGAATATAACAGAATTAAAAGCTGCTGAGGGGAAGGCTTGCATTATTGCAGTAGACACAGCGATAAAGCCGCTACTTAATCATGGGATTATTCCGAATTTTTTTGTGATAGTAGATGGCAGAAAACCGACTGACTTAATGAGTCATCCAGAGGTGTCTAAAGTGCCAATGGTGACTTGTACAGTTGTTGCACACGGTATAATGGATTTGCATAAAGGGAAGAAGTTCTTTTATGTGTCAACTGAGGAGTTGGAGGATACATTATGGGCAAATTGTGAGAAGGAAGCGATTCATCGTGAAACTGCGTTTAGAACAGCGCTTGCAACCGGTGGATCTGTTGCAAATACAGCATTTTCATTGGCAAAATTTATGGATGCCAGCAAAATTATCTTGGTTGGTCAGGATCTAGCATTGGTAAATGATAGAACGCATGCAGATGGGACGTTTCAGGAAAAAATGGATAAGGCATCGGATGAGATTATCGAAAATACGATTTGGGTTGAGGGAGTACGTGGAAATAAGGTTCGGACTCCATTGGATTTTGCTCGATACTTACGCTGGTTCGAAGAAATCATAAAAAATAACGAAATGAAAAATGTAATCGATGCAACACAAGGCGGAGCAAAGATTCATGGTACAAAGATGATGACATTGCATAAGGCAATTGAAAAATTCTGTACAAAATCGTTTGATGTGAACGGAGAGATTGGAAAATTACCGGAGATGCTGGATTATGCTGCTAAATGTGAGTTTGCAAAAGAATATATGAGTTTGGAAGCAGATTTAGAGCAAGTTGCTCTTAATGCGGAGAAAGCAGAAAAACTTTATAGAAAAATGCTTAAATTGGCAGAGGGCAAAGAGGATATTGATGTTCAGAAATTAGGTAAAATATATCAGAAAGTAACAAAATTAAATGATTTTATGAATAAGGATAAATGTGCCTTATTTGTACAGGCTACCATGATGGAACTTAATTTTACAATGCGAATGGGAATCTACCAAGGCGAGGAAGATGAAAAAGAAGATTTAAAGGTTATGGCGCAACATGGTATTACCATGAACTATTATATTAAGCTGAGTGCCCGATATTGGAAAGAACAGGCAAAAGAGCTTACTTCCGAGAGAAAGATTGATATGGGCAAGGTGGATTTATATTATCCAGTTGATAAACTAATCAAACAGCTACAAGAACGAGAGGTATAGGCGATGGAGCTTAAAGAGTTTTTAGATACAATTCGAGGAACTATAGAATCGATTATTCAACTAGTTGAACAACAAAGAATAAAAGAGGCATTTCATTTATATGGTCAGCAGGTAGGAATAATCAACGGATTTATCATGTTCCTAGATGAAAATACAGTAGTGGATAAAGAAGATCTTCAGGAAATGATAGGTTTTTTAGTGCAGTCGCTTGAAAATGAAGATGCCTTTTTATTGAAAGATGTGTTACAGTATGCTTTGCTAGACGTAATTAATCAGCTGGAAGGAGTGAGTGAATAATGAGAAAATGGATGGTTGTGTGTGCAGCCAAACAGGCTTCGTTGGAGAAACTTCGATTTGCATCAGTAGACGGCGTTGAGATTATACCGTTTCGTCAAAGCAAGGAAAAAATAATAGAAATGCATCTTAGAGATAATAATCCGGTTCTTTGTATGGGAATTTTGCCGGCAGCAGTCGTGAAAGAGGAATATGCAGAGAATGTATACTGGTATATGGAGTACTCTCCGTTTCGGTATAAAGATTTGCTTGAGAGATTAGATTCAAAGGTGCATTTGTTGGTTAGTGATATGGGTTATCGAAATGACCTGAATAAGTTGTTTGGTAGAGATGCAGAATATATTACACCCGACGCAAATTGTTACATAAAGTCTTTTTCCAAAAGAAAGATACCACTTCTTTTTGTGGGCAATTATTTGGCGCCGAAGGATGGGGAAGATTTGCTGGATAAAAGCGTGTCGAAGTGGATTCGACCACTTTTGGAAAAAGCGATTTTAAAGAGTAAGCATAACTACAGAATGTCAATGGAACAAATCTGGAAAGAAGTCTTAATGGAGGAAGATTTAGCTTATGACCAGAAGTTAATAGATGAGCTGTTGATGCTTTATCAAGATGAAATAATCGGTTTTATTGAACGGATTAGTACAGAAAAGGCTATTAAAACATTAATAGATAAGGGACATACGATAACCGTAATTGGAGAAAACTGGGAGGTGTTGCGAGGAAAACTTTCGACTGAATTGCAGGATAAAATAGTAGTTGAATTTCCTTGGATAGAGAATCAACATATCATGGAGGCGCTAAAGAGAACACAGGTTATGCTGGGGGTGGACAGATCGACCTGTGAAGGCTTGAGCGTGCTAAATCAGTTGGCACTCAATCAAGGCTGTGCAATCGTAGTAGAGAGGAATTCGGTGACGGAACATTTGGAGAACGAAGGCTATCGAATTGTAACTTATTCTGCAGAAAAAGTGGGAGAATGTGGAAAAAAAATAAACAAAGCCATCAAAATGATGGAAGAATTTAGGAAGGAAGAGCAGAAAAAGAATAGCCCGTTGGTAGAGTGGTTGATACGGAATTAATAGTGTGAGTTTTGTGTGATTTTTGCCAATACAATGATTTTCATGCTATAATTGTTTTGATAGGTGAATTTTATGGGAGAAAAATATATGGACAATAGAGATGTGGCAGAAAAATATTGTCAAATGGGTGAAGCGCATTTCGAGCAGGGCGAATATGAATCTGCATTGCAGTGCTTTATTCTAGCTTACGAATTCGGGGAAAATCGAGAACAACTTCTCAAGGTTATCTATGATTGTTACGTTACACCGAATGAAGAAGAATTTCGCTACTCCTATGAGAAAAATAAGGCATTTTTTTGTGATTTAGAGTATGAAGAACTACGGCTCGATTTTGTTCCTGCAACAGATGAAAAGTTTTTTGTTTTTGACAAGCAAGCGAAAGCTTTTTTGGGAGTGTTTGAAATGCCGGACGTATCAGAACACAGAGAAGTTGTTCTACAATCATTACTTTTGTCAGAAGTGTGGGATTTTAGAGAGTATCAAGGTGTTTTCTTTAAGGAAGATTGGAGCGCTGTATATTTTGTTGTGGGCGACAACGCACCGCTGTTTTATTCATTTTTCAAGATACCAAATTTTGTGGAACGCTATTTTGACAAGGTTATTTGTTTTAAAAATAGGGAAGAGCTAGAAGATTTTTTTCTAATCTATCCGCAATTTTATTTGCCGTGCGTTGTTTTTGGAAAAAATTACGAGCTTTATACAGGAATCTTGAAGGAGATACATGAAAAGAGACTGCAGCAGGAAATCAGAGAGAGAGAAAATGTTTTTTTGTCAATTTGTATACCTAGTTATAATAGAGGTAAGTTGGCATACAACTTAATTGACGAGTTACTGCAGATGCCGTGGGATGCGGAAATTGAGATAATTCTTTCCGACAATGGATCAGATAAAGAGACCGAGTATTATGAAAAAATCGCTTCTATGAAGGATGTGCGGTTACGATATCATAGGTTTCAAGAAAACCAAGGATTTACAGAAAATTTCCACAAACTGCTCCATATGGCAAATGGAAAGTTCAGTGTGTTTATAAGTGATGAGGACCATTTTATGGATGGGGTCATTTATAAATTAATGAACACATTGGCCCAAAATGCTGAAGTGGGTATGGTATACTTGCCTACAGAAAAACTATTTAGGGTAAATAGATGGTGGTATCAGGAAGCAGGTATAATGGCGGTACTTATGGGGAAGGAATCCCGTTACTTATCAGGGTTAGTTTTTAATAATATTGGATTAAAGTTAACCGAGGCTGAGGAGTGGGTGAAAAAACACACGGACAACCAAGCGTATAAGTGGTATCCGCACACGGTTTATGCCATGTATATAGGAGCACACATGGATGCAATGCGAACAGAATATCCAGGAATAGTGGAGGGAACTATTGGCGCGACTCCAGATGAGGTGAAGTCGGAAGGGGTTGAAATGGAAAACGAAGAAAAGCATATTTTGCGTTATATGTGGCCTGAAGAGCGTATAGGTCAAATGAAGGCCTTTTTGGAGCTGATGACGGATATTTTAAATAATTATTTGGGATATACGGACCAATCAAGACAAGGGATGGCATTGGGAAATGTTATCGACGATGCGTACTGGTTATCTGCACTTGCATATAAAAAAAATCCAGCTGAATTTTGTGAGAAGCATTCTTGGAAAGAAACGTGTAAAATGATACGAGATGCAGCTGCAGTTTTATTTGTAAATACCCGACTTCAAGCAGTAATGGAGTTAGTGGGGCGTGAGTTGTATGAGAAGTGGGAGGTTGAGTTTGACGACAATGGGTTTAAAGTACAGAAAGGAGAAAGTCAATGAAGTACTGTAAAAAATGTGTAATGCCGAGTACAAGGCCGGGGATTAGTTTCAATGAGGAGGGAATTTGTTCAGCGTGCCAAGCATATGAAAGACGTAAAAGTATTGATTGGGATAAGCGATGGAAAGAATTGGAGGCAATTTGCGATAAATATCGTGGAATGAATGGTGATGGACCTGACTGCGCAATCGCTGTGTCAGGAGGTAAAGATTCGCATTTTCAAGTGCATTTGATGAAGAATGTGATGCATATGAATCCAATTTTGTTTTCGGTTGAGGATAACTTCCCAATGACGGATGCAGGTATTCATAATCTGAAAAATATATCAGAGGAGTTTGGGTGTAGTATTGTTAGTATGAAGCCGGATATTCGTACACAAAAGAAACTGATGCGATATATGTTTGAAAAGTATGGCAAACCAACGTGGTATATTGACAGACTTATTTATACATATCCACTAATTATGGCAAGTAAGTTTAATACTCCACTTTTAGTATATGGAGAGAACGTGAGTTATGAATATGGTGGAGCGGATGCAAAAGAGTCATACTCTGCGAAAGCTCAACTTAACAATGGCGTGGCATCAGGAATTGATGAGCAAGAATTAATTAAGAATGCCGGAGTGACAAAGGAGAGCTTGTATTTGACAAGGGCTCCAAAGCAAGAGGAATTAGATAAGTTAGATCCGATTTATGTGTCTTACTTCTTGCAGTGGAATAGTTTCAAAAACTATGAGTTTTCAAAAAAACATGGATTTCATGATTTGACGCATGAATGGAATCGTACACATCATGTGGAAAACTTTGATCAGGTAGACAGTCGGGCATATTTGGTTCATCCATGGCTGAAATATCCAAAGTTTGGACATGCATCTGCAACGGATTATTCGGCACGTATGATTCGCTATGGCTATCTTACAAGAGAAGAGGCTATTAAGTTGGTGAAAGAGCATGATGCCAATCTGGATCCACTATGTGTAAAGGATTTTTGTGAGTTTTGCGGATATACAGAAACAGAGTTTTGGAATGTCATTGATTCTTTATATAATGAGGAACTGTTTGAGAAAAATGATATGGGGGCATGGGTGCTGAAACACCCAATCTGGGAAGAGTAAAAATGAAGAAAGAAATTGTAATTATAGGGTATGGTGGACACGCGAAAAGTGTAGCTGACTGTATTTTGCGCGATGGTGCCTATCACATAGCGGGATATACCGATGTTGAAGATAGGAATGTAGAGTATACTTACTTAGGAACAGATGATATGCTGAAGCAGGTTTATGAATCTGGTGTGCATGAGGCTGTGCTTGGTTTGGGTTATATTGGGAACTCAACGTTGCGAGAAGGACTTGCGAAAAGAGCGAAGGAATTAGGATTTCATTTCCCTACAATTATCGATCCATCTGCGATTATTGCAAAAAATGCAAAAATCGGGGAGGGAAGCTTTCTCGGAAAAAGAGTAGTAGTTAATGCAGAAGCTCGTATTGGGAGCTTCTGCATTATCAATAACGGGGGAATTGTGGAGCATGAGGATATAATTGGCGATTTTTCGCATATTGCAGTTGGAACTACACTATGTGGGAATGTAAAAGTTGGACGAGGCACTTTCATAGGAGCAGGGAGCACAGTAATCCAAGGGGTGACTGTGGGAGGTAATTGCGTAATAGGCGCAGGAAGTCTTGTTTTGGGGAATGTTACTGCAAATAAAAAAGCATTTGGGATTGTAAAAGGATGTTAACTACGATTAGAGAATTAGAAAAGGCAGCTTTAGAAATACGTATAAATCTTTTGCGTTTGTGTAATAAAGAGGCAATTCATATAGGTGGAGATTTGTCGGTTGCAGATGTGATGACAGTTTTATGGAAATATCAGATGCATTATAACCCGCGGAATCCGAAAGATGAAAGCAGAGATCGGTTTGTACTGTCAAAGGGGCATGCATCTGCAGTGACTAGTTTTTGCCAGGCGTCGGTTGGTTGCTTTTCATCAGAGGAAGTAATAATGGAATATGCAACAGACCAGGGACGTTTTTCGATGCATTCCTGCAATCTGGTGAACCCCTATGTAGAGGTGTCTACCGGCAGTCTAGGGCATGGGATGCCAATCGCATGTGGAATAGCAGCTGGGTTAAGATTGAAAGGAAACTGTTCCAGTCGGGTTTATACTGTGATGGGGGATGGAGAACAGGCAGAGGGGTCCATCTGGGAGGCGGCTATGAACGCAGTGCATTATCAGTTGGGGAACTTGATTGCAGTCGTGGATAATAATGGACTAGAGGCAGATGGTACAATTGATGAAATTACTGGATTAAATAGTATAGCAGAGAAATATCGAACATTTGGATGGAATGTTATAGAAGTAAATGGAAATGATATTAGCGCTGTGAAGGAAGCATTTGATAGGTTACCGGAGGCGGATTCAATTGTGCCCACGTGTATAATAGCGCATACGGTTAAGGGGTATGGTGTATCTTTCATGGAAAATCAGACACGTTGGCATGCTGGGAAAATTACGGATGAACAGCTGAAAGAGGCTGTTCAAGAACTCCGAAGTACGTATGAGAGGAAGTGGAAGCATGAGTAAGAGTTTCCTTCGAAATGTTATCGGAGAGTATATGGCAACATTAGGTGAAAGACATAAACAGATAGTAATGGTTAATGCAGATCTGTCTGGTACATGTAGAAATAAGTCGTTCGTTGAGAAGTTTCCAAAACGCTCATTCAATATGGGAATTGCAGAGCAGAATATGGTGTCTTTTGCCGCGGGGCTTGAATGCGAAGGATTTATTCCCTATGTGTTTAGTATGGCACCGTTTTTGACAATGCGAGCGTGTGAGCAGGTGAGGACGGATGTTGCATATGGAAATCGAAATGTCCGGATGATTGGCGTATATGCAGGAGTTTCTGGAGGAATATCAGGGGCCACGCATTGGGCAATTGAAGATGTTGCAATCATGGCAGCAATACCAAACCTTGCGGTAATGGAAGTATGTGATGCGAGTCAGGCAAGGCAGATTTTAGAGTATTCGACTAGATATGAAGGTCCATTATATATTCGATGTGGCGTAGAACCGGTTGAAGATATTTATGAAAACGATGTAGAGGTTGAGGTTGGTAAATCCGTTACAATAAAGGATGGACAGGATGGAGTATTTCTAGCCGCGGGCACCATTGTCCAATATGCCCTCGAGGCAGCGAAAATAGTTGAGCGAGAGATAGGAAAGAAAATTCGCGTGGTGGATATGTATTCTTTGAAACCGATTGACAGACAGGCGGTTATCAAGGCTGCACAGACAGAATGCATAGTGGTTGCTCAAGATCATAATATTAATGGCGGATTGGGAAGTATAGTATCACAGGTGATCGCAGAAGAAGGGATTTTCGCAAAAATGAAGATTGTGGGTATACCGGATGCGTTTGTTCCAATGGCACATGCACCGTATCTTTACAAGAAGTTTGGATTAGATGAGGCAGGTTTGGCAGCAACTATGAAAGGACTGATAAATCGGTGAGGAAAATTGTGATTACCGGCGCAACCAGTATGATTGGAACGGCACTAATTGATGTGGCAATTCGTGAGGGTGTGGAAGTGTATGCGATTGTTAGACCAGATAGTAATCGTCTTCATAGGATTGCAAAATCTACTCTTGTGCATGTAATAAAAGCGGAGTTAGAAGCGTTAGAGGAAATTAATGAAATTTCAAAAGATGTGGATACATTTTATCATTTCGCGTGGAAAGGAACAAACAAAACGTTACGGAATAATCCGGTTTTACAAGAGGAGAACATCGGAATAACGCTGAAAGCGGTAAAGCTTGCGGAGAAGATAGGCTGTACACGTTTTGTTGGCGTTGGTTCACAGGCAGAGTATGGCCCCTCATATGAAATAATCGATGGAGATACTGCATGTAAGCCGACTACTGCTTATGGGGCAGCAAAGCTTGCTGCTGGAATTTTAAGTGGAAGACTTTGTTTAGAAAAAGGTATGGAGCATATTTGGGGAAGAGTGTTTAGCGTGTATGGCCCCCATGATAATGCAGGAACAATGCTTCGATATGCGATTGAAGCATGGGAAAGACAGGAAGTTGCAAAATTCACCGCGGCAACGCAGATGTGGAATTACCTATATGAGAGTGATGCGGGAGAGTTGTTTTATCAACTGGGAAAGGCGGAGACTGAACCAGGGATGTATTTGGTTGCTAATCCGGAGTCGAAGCGGTTACGCGACTATATTGAATTAATGATGCGAATTTACGGAAGTGAAGCAAAAAGCGAATTTGCAAAAGTTGAAGAGGAGCGGGTGCCTGGGTTGCAAGCAGACATGTCGCAAATTACAAAGAAATTAAATTGGAAACCACAGGTTTCTTTTGAGACAGGAATTGCGAAGATGATAAATTATATTCGGGAGGAAGGAAATGAATAAGACACTGATTATCGCAGAAGCTGGGGCGAATTATAATGGCACTTTAGATCGAATTAGATATTAAGATAGCAGAGATGATAATGGAAGAGTGTTTATGAGGTGGCATAAATGAAAAATGTAATAATCTTTGGTGCGGGGAGTTTGGGAAGAACACTTGCCAAAGAACTAGAAAGTAAAATGAATATTGTAGGGTTTATTGACAATAATAAAGAGTTATGGGGAAATGAGGTAGCTGGATATAAGGTTTTGGGAGGAACGAAAGTAATTCACAGCGTGAAATATGATGAGATTGTTGTTGCTTCAACCATGCGTTATGATGATATATGTGATGACCTGAAACAGGAGGGCATAACCCAGGAGAAATTCAATCGCGAAATTCAAAACAGATTACTTGTAGAGGTGCAGGCTAGAGTGAATTTTTTGCGGGATTTTTCAAAAGAGTATGGGGATGAAGAAAAAGAAGCTGCAGTGGCTGAAGGCGGTGTTTTTCAGGGAATGTTTGCAAGTGAAATAAATCGCTTTTTTCCAGCACGCAAACTATACTTGTTTGATACGTTTGAAGGATTTCATAGAAAAGACGTAGAATATGAAGTGAAGAAATGTTTGTCGGAATCGGAAGCGGGACGCTATCAAGAGACTTCTGTGGAAGCAGTGTTAAATAGGATGCCTTATAAAGAGCAGATAGTTATAAAAAAAGGTTATTTTCCAGATACATTGGTAGGTATAGAGGATAAGTTTTTATTTGTGAATTTGGACTTTGACTTGTATTCACCAACCATAGAAGGGCTACGCTATTTTTATCCTAGGATGGTTAAACACGGGGCGATTCTTATTCATGATTACTTTACGGAGATTTATCACGGAATAAGGGAAGCTGTTAATGATTTTGAGTATGAGACAGGTGCGGAATTAAGAAGGGTACCAATAGGAGATGGAATTAGTATTGCTATTATCGTATAGAAGGTAATTCAGGAGGTTAGCAGAAATGAAGGTAGTAATTTTAGCCGGTGGCTTTGGAACAAGAATTAGCGAGGAAAGTGTATATAAACCAAAACCAATGGTGGAAATCGGTGACAAACCGATTTTATGGCATATTATGAAGCATTACTCACATTATGGATTTAATGATTTCATTATTTGTTGTGGTTATAAACAGCAAGTAATAAAAGAGTGGTTTGCAAACTACTATTTGTATAATAGTGATGTCACGTTTGATTTTGCCAAAGGTGGTGATATGCAGGTGCATAATAGTGAGTCGGAGCCATGGAAGGTGACTTTGGTTGATACCGGATTAAATACCATGACTGGTGGCCGTATTGGGCGTGTTCTGAAATACATAGGCGAGGAACCTTTTATGATGACCTATGGAGATGGTGTTAGCGATGTGGATGTGCGGAAACTGTTTGAGTATCATAAAAGTCATAATGGAATTGCGACGTTGACCGGCGTTATGGTTGAGCAGCGTTTTGGTATTCTTGAACCGGAAGAGGACGGGCGTATTATGGAGTTTCGTGAGAAGAGCGAAAACGATGGCAGCTTGGTGAATAGTGGATTTATGGTACTGGAGCCAAGTGTGTTCAATTATATTAAGGGTGATGAGACGGTGTTTGAAAAAGATGTGCTGGAGAAGCTTGCCAAGCAGGGGCAGTTGTATACATACCGACATGACGGCTTCTGGAAATGCATGGATACACAGCGTGATAAGATGGTGCTGGATGAGATGTGGGCGAAAGGCGAGGCGCCGTGGAAGGTGTGGGGGTGAGTAGGGATGATTTCCACTGGGTGGGAAGGTATTTATGTGGGAGTTAGAAATGTTAAAAGGCGAAGAGGAGCGTAAGTGAAAAGAACGGAGGAAGATAGTTTGTGTGGAGTATGTCGATTGTAAAGTGGAAGAAAGGAAACAGTAAGAAAAAATGTAAAGGACAGTTCTTGAGGGGATATAAAGAATTTGCTTTATTTGCGATTTTATTGCTGGCACTTATTTATGTGGGTATATATTGGGATTTTAGTCGCCAAGGTGGTTGGCAATTACCTTCAGGTGAAAAATTGGAAAAAAGTGATTGGCTGGGTTTTCTAGGGGAATACTTGTCTTTTGCAGGAGCATTAGTTGTCAGCTTGGTTGCGATTATGCAGGTGGAATATAACAATAAGAAGATTGAGCTCAGAGAAGAGAGAAAACGTGAACAAAAAATTCAGCCTATTTTTTCGATTACGATTGATGGAATTAATCAGCAAGTGAATGGGACGGTAGATCCTATATCAATTAGAGAAGGAAGAAGAATTGTTGAACATCGTAATTTTACATTGTCGATAAAAAATGTGGGAAAATATCCAATATTACATGGTACCGTGTTTGATGAATATATTAAACAACTATTTGAAAGTGGTCAGACAATGATTGCTCAATTTGCATATACGGATTCACCTGATTATAACAAATGGAAACAGCATTTAATTGCAATTTCGACTGGAGAATACGAACGTTGCGAGGAAGGTTTGCCAACGTGGTTTAATATTACATATGAGGATATTGATGGAAATTGTAAAATACAAACCTTTGAGCTAAATGAATTTAACAGTACAAAGTACTACTCTTTGAGTAATATTGAGGATGCGTGAAAACCTTGCAAAAGCGGTATTTTTCGGTGGTGCTCGTTTGGCGGTACAGATGAGAGTCGTGCGAGTGCTTGGGGGAATTTGTTTTGGCATAGTGAAATTGGTCTTAAGTCAATAAGGCGGACATGCTCGGCTGCCTGACGAAATGAGTCTATGAAACTTTTTCTGTAAATAAGGAATAGCGAATGAGGTCTTCTATGATAAAATAAATTCATAGGAGGCCTTTTATTATGGCAAAAAGAGAAAAGAAACCGGTACATAAAGTTGTT
>Ga0129307_1002429_pt1 | contig 14638 bp, 12 predicted proteins | sample P1105metagenome_FD_94437 | JGI IMG/M metagenome (GOLD analysis project Ga0129307, IMG submission 94437) | Capybara group fecal microbial communities from Wisconsin, USA - P1105 metagenome | ecosystem: Host-associated > Mammals > Digestive system > Large intestine > Fecal | place: USA: Wisconsin... | reverse complement strand
TAAAGCAGCGGAAACGGCTCAACCAAGCCATTTCCGCTGACAATAAAATAAGCGCGAGACGGGGATCGAACCCGCGACCTTCGCCTTGGCAAGGCGACGCTCCACCACTGAGCCACTCGCGCAAATACAAGTATGAACTTGTGAACTGCCTCAGGCCAGAATCGAACTGGCGACACACGGATTTTCAGTCCGTTGCTCTACCAACTGAGCTACCGAGGCTCACGTCTGTTGGAACAACAGTTTCCGTCGGACAGCATGAATATATTACTACCTGCCGACGGATTTGTCAACTGTTATTTTTGAAAAATTGCCAAATTTATTCAATCGCGCCGCCAACCTTCTGGAGGTGCTTTCTGAGGTCATAAGTCGGGTCCTGCGCTCTCTGCTGCAGATAGTCCTTGAAGTAGAACTGCTCGCGCAGGCTGGTGCCGTTGCGCATGATCGCAGACTGTCTGCGCTCGGTCTCATGGATCGCTTCCGCCACGGGAACGATGGATGTCAGCTTGTTGAACGGCAGGAAGATCACGCCGTCAGCATCGCCGACCACAACGTCATCCGCTGTCACGACCCATTCGCCGACACGCGCCCACTTGAGATCGTCCGGAGTTCTGCGGTCCAGGGCGACCGGGCTGTTCGGGATCCGGCCGATCGAGAAGAACGGAAGGTTGAGATCCAGGATCTCCCTGGTGTCGCGATGGCATCCCCAGAGCACGATGCCGGAAAGGCCGGCATGGATCACCTCGCGCGAGATCATATCGCCGATCGCGGAACGGTCCTTGCGTCCGCCGTCATCCACGACCAGGACCTCTCCCGGTTCCGCATACTCCAGCGCCTCCAGGAAGATGTCAACACTGCCCGAATGCCGCGCAGGTCTTACCCGTCCGGAACAATGCATGGTATCCTGCACCGCCTGCATCTCACTCGGCGCGCAGCGGATCGGAACTCCGAGACGAAGGCAGGCATCTGCCAGCTCTGCCGTACTTAACTTGTTGAGTCTCTCTATCATTACATCTGCCATGATCTTACTCCCGTTGTTCAATGATACGGCAGCCGAGGGGCACCGTCTCTATAAGGTGTTAATGCTGTTCCATTACCGATAATTCTAACACAAGGCACCTGCGGGATGCCACAAAAACTTCGGATTGTTTATCAATAAAATACGGAACTGTCCCGTCCTACAGTGCAAGCTCACTGTCGAGCACCTCTACGATCCGGTCTGTCCCGGCAACCGTATGCCTGTTCTTATATTCCAGCAGCATCGCTTCCGCCTCAAGCTTCTTTTCCGCGATCGCGGCTTCGACCAGCCTGTCGGCACAGGCATCCACAAGGCCCTCCGCAAGTGCCTTCTGAAGGAGCTTTACATCGTTTTGACTTACAAGCCAGAGCCCCGCCTCCAAAGCGTGTTCCTTCAGCCAGTCCCTGTAAATACCGCTGCACTCCAGACATGCCGCCGCGGCAGGGACCGTGTACGCGGTCTCTGTCATACGAAGGAAATGCTCTTCTGAAGGCGTACTGAACCAGGATGCCAGGGCACGTTCCTGCTCCCCGTCTCTCCAAGGCCGCTGCAGCGTCACATGTATACTGACCGGTCCAGTTTTCGTATCACAGGAGCCGTCACCGCCGGTGCCTTCCGGCAGGACCTGCCGTATGATCATGTCGCCCGAGGAAAACGCCCCGGGACCGATATTATTGAGCCGCTCCGGAAGGAAATATCTGCGAAGGCTTAAGCATCCCCGGAAAGCCAGTGCTCCGAGGCTCACAAGACCTTTCGGGATGATGCATTCCCTCAGTCTCCGGCAGCCGGCGAAAGCATTGTCCCCGATATGCAGGAGCGTGTCCGGAAGCTCCGCCGCGCCGAGCCCGGTGCAGTTTTCAAACACATGATTTCCGAGAAACATCACTCCTTCGGGAAGACGGATCTCCCGCAGCGACGTGCAGCCCGCAAAGCTCCAGTCCGGGACCTCCTTCAGCCCTTCCGGAAGATACACTTTCTCAAGCGACGTGCAGCCTGAAAACGCATTCATGCCGATCCTTGCGACCGAGTCCGGAAGTCTGACCTCCCGAAGCGCGCCGCACCTTAAAAACGCGCTCATGCCGATCTTCTGAAGCGATCCCGCAAACTGTACTTTCTGAAGCTTTGAGCAGCCCGCGAAAGCCTCTTTTCCAAGCTCCCGGAGTCCTTCCGGAAGCAGTATCTCCTCCAGGCTTCCGCACCAGTGAAAGGCGCTTTCCCCGATCGTTTCCAGTGTTCCGGGCAATGCAGCCTGCCGAAGGCTCCTGCACCAGTGGAACGCATCGTTCCCGATCAGGCATATCCCCTCCGGGACCCGGATCTCAGAAAGCTCCCAGCAGCTGTAAAAGCAGCCTTCCGGGATCTCCGAAATGCCGGCCGGAATGCTGACCGACCGAAGCTTTCCGCAGCGGGAAAACGCCCTGCTGCCGATCTTTTTGAGGCGGGCAGGCAGCAGTATCTCCCGCAGCGAGGTACATCCTTCGAAGGCGCCTGCTCCTATCTCTTCCACGGTATCCGTCAGTATTACCGTTTCTGTCTCCGTGCACTCACTGAACGCACGGTCCGCGATCCGTTTCACTCCGTAAGGCACCGTCACATCGCCGTGACCGCCCTTCCAGGCAATGAGGACGGCATCCCCGATGATCACGGGTCCGTCCGGGAAAGACTTCAGCCATGCCGTCCCAGCAAACGCCCCGTCCCCGGAAAAGCGCACCGAGTCCGGGATATGGATCCTGGAAAGATCCGTGCAGCCCGCAAACGCGTTTTCCCCGATCGTTTCCGTACCTTCCGGAAGCCATACCTCCTGTAGCTCTTTGCAGCCTGCAAAGACTTTGGACCGGATCTGCCGCGTGCCTTCGGGAAGCCGTATCGCCCGCTCCGAACCGCAATACCTGATCAGGATGCCGTTTCCGGCAATGGTCAGCATTTCCGGACTTTGTTCCAGCCATGCCGTTCCTTCAAAAGCCCTGTCGCCGATGGAAGCCACGCTATCCGGCACCTTTATCCCCGAAAGCGAAACGCACCCCGCAAAGGCGGCATTGCCGATCTCCTCAAGACTTTCCGGAAGCAGGGCTTCGGTAAGTTCTCCGCAGTTTTCAAATGCCGCGCTGCCGATCCTGCGGACGCTTTCAGGAAGCACTGTCCTCTGAAGCCTGCCGCAGCCGTAAAAGCACTGCTCCGGTATTTCGTAAAGACAGCGTGCCCCGCCGAGATCCGCACGTATCAGTCCGGCGCATTCAAAGAAAGCCCTTCTGCCGAGCGCTTTCAGTGCCGGTCCCGCTGAAAGCGAACTGAGGGCACCGCATCCGGCAAATGCCTCTCTTCCGATACTTTCAAGCGCTTCCGGGAGCTTTGACTGCTGCAGCCTGTGACAATGATAAAACGCACTGTTCCCGATCTTCCTTACCGTATCCGGGAGCTCCGCCTTCTTAAGCGCGGTACAGCCGCAGAACGCGCTGTCTCCAATCTCCACAGGTCCCGGCCCTCCGGCAAAGACGACCTCCTCCAGGCGGTCACAGCCGTAGAAGGCGCAGTCGCCGATCGTTTCGATACCCGCCGGCAGGAAGACCTTCCGCACGCCGCTTTCCTGAAATGCGCAGGCTCCGATCTCCCGGACGCCTTCCGGTACCCGGACCGCAGGCTCCGTTCCGGTATATTCAATTAAAACATGATCCTTTACCATGGACATTCTCTGACACAGATCCTCTGTTTTAATAGTACATAAACAAAAACCGGCAGGATCTCTGTTCTTATCCTGCCGGCAGATTTAAATCGTATCTTCGTATGCTTAAGCAAACAGCTCCGCGAACTCTTCGCCGGTGAGCTTTTCTTTTTCAAGCAGCAGCTCGCAGCTTCGTTCAAGCACGTCCTTATGCTGAAGGATCAGTTCCTTCGCGGCCGCATAACACTCGTCCACCAGGTTCTGCACCTCGTTGTCGATCAGGCTCAGCATCTCGTTGGAATAGTTCTTGTTATGCGCGATATCGTATCCCAGGAAGACGTCGTCGCCGTTGTCGTCATAATTGATCATGCCGATCTTGTCGCTCATGCCGTACTGCATGACCATCGAACGGGCGATCTTGGTGACCTGTTTGATATCCTGCGACGCGCCGGTCGTGATGTCGTCGCAGACCAGTTCCTCCGCGATACGGCCGCCCATGGCCGCCATCATCATATGCTTCAGCTGGCCTTTCGTGATAAAGCTGTCATCCCTTTCCGGGAGCGGCATCGTATAGCCTGCGGCGCCCTCTCCGGTCGGAATGATGCTGATGATATGCACCGGACCGACGTCCTTGAGCAGATGGAACAGGATCGCATGGCCTGTTTCATGGTAAGCCGTGATCTTCTTGTCGCGCTCGCTGATGACCTTGGAACGCTTCTCCTTGCCGATGCCGGTCTTGATGAACGCCTCCTCGACATCTTTCGAGCTGATGCTCTGCCGGTCCTCCATCGCGGCTTCGATCGCCGCTTCATTGAGGAGATTCTCAAGATCCGCGCCGGTATAGCCTGCCGTCGTCTGCGCGACCCTGTGCAGGTCCACGTCGTCCGCAAGGCGTTTGTTCTGCGCATGGAGCTTCAGGATCGATTCACGCGCCGCCACGTCGGGTTTGCTCACCACGATCTTGCGGTCGAATCTTCCGGGACGCATGATCGCCGGATCCAGGATGTCCACACGGTTTGTAGCGGCCATGACGATGATGCCCTGGTTCTGTGAGAAACCGTCCATCTCCACGAGCATCTGGTTGAGCGTCTGCTCCCTCTCGTCGTGGGAACCGCCGAGGCCGGTGCCTCTGCGTCTTGCGACGGCATCGATCTCGTCGATGAAAATGATACAGGGGCTGTTCTTTTTCGCCTCTTCAAACATGTCACGGACACGCGCCGCACCTACGCCGACGTACATCTCGACGAAGTCCGATCCGGAAATGCTGTAGAAAGGCACCTTGGCTTCGCCGGCAACCGCTTTCGCAAGCAGGGTCTTGCCGGTGCCGGGCGGGCCCACCAGGATAATGCCCTTGGGGATCCGGGCGCCCATGTCACGGAACTTTTTCGGATTCTTGAGGAATTCGACGACCTCCTTAAGTTCGTTCTTTTCCTCTACCATGCCTGCGACATCGTCCATCGTCAGCTCGGTCTCGGTATTGAGCCGCGCGCGGCTCTTGCCGAAATTCATCATCCGGGCATTCTGTCCGCCTCCCGCTCCTCCTCCGAGGAACATCCGCATCAGCAGAACGAAGGCTGCCAGCATCAGGGCATAGGGAAGCAGCGAACCTATGGAAAGGTCGAAGCCCGACTCCGCCCTGACGGTATAGTCGACCCCTGCCTGATCCAGTTTGTCCGCGAGCCTGTCCGCGTCTGTCAGCGCTGCCTGGAACCTCTCGCCCTCTTTGTTGAGGATCGTGACGGTGCCGGTGTTGTTCTTGGTCGAAGTCGTCACGACAACGCTGTCGATGTCTCTGCTCTCGCTGATCATCGACTCCAGTTCCTGCGCAGTGATGCTGTTGGTATAGCCCCGCATCGTATATATGGCGGTCCCGTACATGACGAGGATAAAAACCAGGACCAGCCACGGAAATGAAAAAACTCTTCTGTTCATACGCAAATATTCCTTTGGAAGGATCCGGGCCGTTCCGGAAAGTCAGGCAGGATCCTTATTCTTCTTCTATCACGCCGATATACGGAAGATTGCGGTAATGCTGGTCATAGTCCAGTCCGTATCCGACGACAAACTTGTCGGGAATGTCGAATCCGCAGTAATCGATCTTTACTTCCCTTACCCTGCGGTCCGGTTTGTTCAGCATCGCACAGAGCTTCAGGGATGCCGGCTTGCGGTCCCTGAGGATCTCCATCAGATAGGAAAGCGTAAATCCGGTGTCCACGATATCCTCTACGACGAGGACGTCCCTGTTCTCGATCGGCTCGTCATGGTCCTTGATGATCTTGACGATACCGCTCGATACGGTCTTGGAGCCGTAACTCGATACGGCCATAAAGTCGATCGTCACCGGTACGGTGATATATTTGGACAGTTCTGTCATGAAGTAGGCGCCGCCCTTGAGGATGCAGATCAGGTGGAGATCCTTTCCCTCATAGTCTTCGCTGATCTTTGCAGCCATCTCACGGATCCTTGCAGTCAGATCTTCCTCCGATATCAAAGTACTGAGCTTGTGTGCCATTTTAGCCTCCCGCTGATATTTGATTTGCTGTGCGGCCCGTGCAGCCCGTAAAGCCGGGCGCCGTGATCATGATCTCCTGTACAGGATCGTCTCATGCCGTATGTTCTCCGCAAAGACACTGCCCGGCAGATCGACGTGATATCCCGCATACCCCTGAAGGGCGCGGTCGATATCCGCGAAATGCACTTCGCCCCAGTCTTTTAAGGGAACATCAAGCCGCCTCAACGCTTCGATTATAACATATCTGCGCAATATTTGCGGCTTTTCTTTGAGAATTGTCTGGCCCAGGCGGATCGAACGAAGCGGCCTGCTGTTCAGGCTGTCATGGACCTCTTCCCGCTCCCCGTGCTCGTCCAGAAACGCCCTTGCTTCTTCCTCGAGGTAGGCGTCCGCGTCTCCGATCATGCTGCCGGCGGAAACGACATGTTCCGCGGCGCGCAGGTTGATGCCCGCCCTGAGCGCCGGCAGGATCTCGTTCCTGAGATAGTTCCTCGTATAGTCATTCTTCAGGTTCGTGGAGTCCGTCTCGAAACGAAGGCCGTTTTCCCTGAGATAGTCAAGGATCTCCCCGCGTTCCTCTCCGAGAAGCGGGCGTATAATATGTCCGCGCACCGGCCGCATGCCGCCGAGCCCCTTCAGTCCGCTTCCGCGGAAGAGGTTTAAGAGGATCGTCTCCGCCTGGTCGTCCGCATGGTGTGCTACCGCGATATGCCCGCCGGGAGCTTTGCCGCCGGCATCTGCCGCCGCGTCCGCGAGGGCGTCTTCGAGCGCATTTTCGAGCGCCTCATACCGGAGGATCCGGGCTGCTTCTTCTTCCGTGAGCCCGCGGGACTGCACCAGTTCCCTGACGTCCACATGCGCCTCCCGGAACGGGACGCCGAGCCTGCGCGCGGTCTCCCGCGAAAACTCCAGATCCCGGTCTGCTTCCTCTCCCCGCAGTCCGTGATGGACGTGCATCGCCTCCACACGGATGCCGAGCAGCTTCCGGAGCTTTGCCAGGACGGCAAGCAGGCAGACGGAATCCGCGCCTCCGGAAAGCCCTGCAATGACGATATCCCCCGGATCCGTCATATGCAGGTCCCGCATATATTTGAGTATACGGTTTTCAAACCTGTTCAATGCCATGCCATAATAAGTGACCCGAAGCGTTTCATAACACTCCGGGTCTTCAGTCAGTCATCTTTAGCTTTCAGAAGTACTTCATCGGGATAGACAAGTCCCAGTTTATCTTTCGCAACTTCTTCCACATACTGCTTGGTCTGCGTATGCTTTTTCTGTTCCGTGAGCAGCAGCGTCCGCTGCTTCTCCTCTTCGATCTGCCGTTCCAGCGTCATCTCCCGCATGATGTAGGACTGCTGCTGGCTGCGCATATCCCTGGCGTCAACATAGACCACGGCCGCAATAAAACCGATCAGCAATGTCAGCCCGATCATAGCCGCCGTACTGCTGAGCCCGCCTTTTCTGCGCTTTGTCCTTGTTCCTGCCATGGTTTTCCTGTCATCTCCCGTAGGTTCGGATAATACTTCAGATTTTATTATAACCCGTTCTCGGAAAACCGCAAGTCCGTAAGTATTACGAAATTCTTTCAATCCCGTAACTAAATGTACTTATACAGTTCCTTCGCTTCTTCCTTCTTCTGCGTCTCTTCGATCGCAGTGACTTCGACCGCCACGGATCTTTCGCCGAATCCGATCTCGATCCGGTCCCCGACCTTTACGTCATATGATGCCTTCTGCGGCTTGCCGTTCACGATGACGCGCCCCGCATTGCAGGCGTCGCACGCCACGGTCCTGCGCTTGATAAGCCGCGATACTTTCAGGTATTTATCCAGTCTCATATCTTCCTGACGGGGCTGCCCCGTTCCCTCCTGTTTTCGCTCCGGTGCCTTCTTCGGAAAATGCTTCTGCAGATTGTTTTTCACGCCGCTTCCTGTTATAATCCAGAAAAGTCTTTGTCCGGCACACGGTACTATCGTAGCAGAAATCCCGAAATAGTCAACCGGATCGGCCGGCATTGCCGGAAAGGAACACCATGCAGACTGACAGAAACGTCCGCGGAGCGCTCGGCCCCGAAGATTACGCGGAGCCCCGCTGCCTCCTCTGTGACGAGCCCTACGGCGTCACGAAGGAGGTCAGGCCCATACCGCAGCAGCGGATCATAGAAAAAATGAACGATTACATGAGCCGCCGCGACTACGCAGGCGCGGAGCGGCACCTCCTTTACTGGCTGGAGGAAGCGAAGCTCGGGAACGACCTGCGCGGCCAGCTGATGCTGCGCGGCGAGCTTGTCGGGCACTACCGCAAGACCGGGGAAAAGGACAAGGCCTTCGAAAGCGCCGACGATGCGCTCCGTCTCATAAAGGAGCTGGACTTTGACGGCACCGTAAGCTCCGGGACTTCCTATGTGAACATCGCAACAGCCTGCAGCGCTTTCGGCGAGAACGAACGGGCGCTTTCCTTCTTTGAAAAGGCAAAAGACGTTTACGAGTCCGTGAAAAGGACCGCGCCGGAACTGCTCGGCGGGCTCTATAACAATATGGCCCTCTCCCTGAGCGCCCTGGGGCGCTACGGCGAGGCAAGGTCATATTTCGAAAAGGCGCTTGCAAAGATGTCGGAAGTCCCCGGCGGCCAGCTCGAACAGGCCATTACCTGCCTCAACATCGCCAATACGCTCGAAGACGAGCTCGGCATGGAAGAGGCGGAGCCGCAGATCTTCGATCTTCTGGACCGGGCTTATGAGCTGCTCGATTCCCCGGAACCGAAGCGTGACGGCTACTATGCCTTCGTCTGCGAAAAATGCGAGCCGGCCTTTGCCTATTACGGATATTTTGCGGCGTCGCAGGAGCTTAAAAAACGCGCGGAGGCGATCTATGAACGGGCTTGAGCTTTCAAAAGCATATTTCGATGCATACGGCATGCCGATGCTTGAAAAGGATTTTTCCGAAGTGCTTCCGTATCTTGCCGCGGGTCTCTGCGGCAGCGGATCCGAATGCTTCGGTTTTGATGACGACGTCTCCAGGGATCACGACTTCGAACCCGGCTTCTGCATCTTTCTTCCGGACGAATCCGTCGTGGACAGGCGGACTGCTTTTCAGTTGGAGCGTGCCTACGCAAAGCTTCCGAAGGAATTCATGGGATGCCGCAGACAGCTGCTGCAGCCTGCCGGGGGTTCGCGCCGCGGCGTCATCCGCACCGCGGACTTCTTTAAGGATAAGACCGGCTGTCCGGACGGCGGGCTCGGTATTTCCGACTGGATGAGCGTGCCCGAGTATTCGCTTGCGGAAGCGGTCAACGGCGAACTGTATTTCGACCGTCTCGGAGAGATGAGCGCCCTGAGGGAAAAGCTTTCATACTATCCGGAGGACGTCCGGCTGAAAAAGCTTGCGGGCCATCTCCTCCTGATGGCGCAGAGCGGGCAGTACAACTACACCCGCTGCATCAGCCACGGGGAGGCCGCGGCAGCGCAGCTCGCGGTGTTCGAGTTCGTAAAGAGCGCCGTCGCCGTCATTTTCCTCCTGAACAGGCGCTACCAGCCCTACTACAAGTGGAGCTTCCGTGCGCTTCGCTCCCTCCCGCTGCTTTCCATCGAAGCGGAACTGATGGAGTATCTCCTGACGACCGGAAACGAGCCGGAGATCTCGGAGGAAAAATACGACGTCATCGAAGGGATCGCCGCCGATATCATCGACGAACTGACTGAGCAGCAGCTCAGCAGCGCAAACTGCGGAGACCTCGAGAAACACGCATACTCGGTCAACGACCATATCAAAGACGCAACGCTCCGGAACCTGCATGTGCTTGCGGGCGTCTGAGAGACCCTGCCGGGGAACCGGCATTCGGAAAAGAGGATCAAATGCTGATACACGGATTACAGAAAATGACGCTCCTGGACTTCCCGGGCCATGTCGCCTGCACGGTCTTCCTCGGGGGCTGCGACCTCCGCTGCCCGTTCTGCCACAACTTTGAACTGGCGGACGGAAGCGCGCCCGCCGTCATGGACGACAAAGAACTCCTGAAGTTCCTCTCCAGACGGCAGGGGCTGCTGGACGGCGTCGCCATTACCGGCGGCGAGCCCTGCCTGCGCCCGGACCTCCCGGAACTTCTGAAAGCTGTCAGGGATCTCGGTTTCAGGACCAAGCTCGACACGAACGGTTTCCATCCGGAGCTGCTGAAGAAGCTCCTTTCCGAGGGGCTTGTCGATTACACAGCCGTCGATATCAAAAACAGCGCCGCCAAATACGCCGTCACATCCGGACTGCAGGAACTCGACCTGCGCCCGCTGCAGGAGACGGTCTCCCTGCTGATCGGGGGCGATGCCGACTACGAATTCCGCACGACTGTCGTGAAGGAATTCCATGAAGCGTCCGACTTTGAAGAGATCGGAAAGCTGATCCTGGGTGCGAAGCGCTACTTCCTGCAGTGCTTTACGGACAGGGATTCCGTGCCCTTCGAAGGCCTGCACGCGCCGTCGAGGGAGGAGCTCCAGAGCTACGCTGAGATCGCGCGCAGGTACGTTCCTGACACCTCCGTACGCGGCATCGACTGATTCCGGCACCGCCTTAAATGTATCCCGCGGCAAACAAAAGTTTCGTCCAGAATCGTAATCGCACTTGCGGTCAACCACAAGATATACACAAGATATTGTTTTTTATCCCGAATTTTACACCAGATATTGACACTGCATCCCTGCCGGTGATAATATAAAACCGATTTGGTGCCGCGCCCGTTTTTTCGGCTGCGCACCTGTGAGATTTTATTTTTATTACTACAGGGGTGTATTATTATGTATCAGGTTGTGAAAAGAGACGGCAAGATCGCGGACTTCAACATCAGCAAGATCTCTGCCGCCATCACCAAGGCATTCGAGGCGCTGAACAAGCAGTATCATCCGAGTGTGATCGAACTGATCTCACTCCATGTCACCGCGGACTTCGAGACGAAGGTCAAGGACGGCAAGATCACGGTCGAAGAGATCCAGGACAGCGTCGAGAAGGTCCTCTCCGAGTCCGGCTACGCGGATGTCGCGAAGGCCTATATCCTTTACCGCAGACAGCGCGAGAAGGTCCGCAACATCAACTCCACGCTGCTCAACTACAAGGATCTTGTGGACAACTACCTCAAGATCAACGACTGGCGCGTCAAGGAGAACTCCACCGTCACCTATTCCGTCGGCGGACTGATCCTCTCCAACTCCGGCGCCATCACCGCCAACTACTGGCTGAGCGAGGTATATGACGACGAGATCGCGGAAGCGCACCGCAACGCTTCCCTGCATCTGCATGACCTTTCCATGCTGACCGGCTACTGCGCAGGCTGGAGCCTGAAGCAGCTGATCCAGGAGGGTCTCGGCGGCGTACCCGGCAAGATCACCTCCAGCCCTGCAAACCACCTTTCCACGCTCTGCAACCAGATGGTCAACTTCCTCGGCATCATGCAGAACGAGTGGGCGGGCGCGCAGGCATTCTCTTCTTTTGATACCTACCTTGCACCCTTTGTCAAGATCGATAACCTTACTCAGAAAGAAGTCAAGCAGTGCGTACAGTCCTTCGTCTACGGCGTCAACACACCGAGCCGCTGGGGCACGCAGGCTCCCTTCTCCAACATTACCCTCGACTGGGTCGTCCCGAACGACATGAAGAACCTTCCCGCCATCATCGGCGGCAGGGAGATGGACTTCACCTACGGCGACTGCCAGAAGGAAATGGACATGGTCAACAAGGCGTTCATCGAGATCATGATCGAAGGCGACGCCAACGGACGCGGATTCCAGTATCCGATCCCGACCTACTCCATCACGAGGGACTTCGACTGGAGCGAGACCGAGAACAACAAGCTCCTGTTTGAGATGACCGCAAAGTACGGCACCCCGTATTTCTCCAACTATATCAACTCCGACATGGAGCCGAGCGACGTACGTTCCATGTGCTGCCGTCTGCGCCTTGACTTAAGGGAGCTCCGCAAGAAGTCCGGCGGTTTCTTCGGTTCCGGCGAGTCCACCGGTTCGATCGGCGTCGTTACCATCAACATGCCGAGGATCGCTTACCTTGCCAAGGATGAGGCGGATTTCTACGCGCGTCTCGACAACCTGATGGACATCGCGGCGAGATCCCTCAAGACCAAGCGTACCGTCATCACCACGCTGCTCGAGCAGGGCCTGTATCCGTACACCAAGAGATATCTCGGCACCTTCGAGAACCATTTCTCCACCATCGGCCTGATCGGCATGAACGAAGTCGGCCTCAACGCCAAGTGGCTGCGTGCTGACCTGACCAACGAGAAGGTCCAGCGCTTCACCCGTGACGTACTCAACCACATGCGCGAGCGTCTTTCCGACTACCAGGAGAAGTACGGCGACCTCTACAACCTCGAGGCTACGCCGGCGGAGTCCACGACCTACCGTTTCGCAAAGCATGACAAGGAGCTCTATCCGGACATCATCACCGCGAACATGAACGGCACGCCGTACTACACCAACTCCTCCCACCTTCCGGTCGGCTTCACCGAGGACGTCTTCTCCGCACTGGACATCCAGGACGACCTGCAGACCCTCTATACCTCCGGAACCGTCTTCCACGCGTTCCTGGGCGAGAAGCTTCCGGACTGGAAGGCTGCCGCTGCCCTGGTCCGCAAGATCGCGGAGAACTACAAGCTGCCCTACTACACCATGTCCCCGACCTATTCCGTCTGCCGCGACCACGGTTATCTGACCGGCGAGCAGACCGTCTGCCCGATCTGCGGACAGAAGACGGAGGTCTACAGCCGCATCACCGGTTACTACCGTCCGGTACAGAACTGGAACGACGGCAAGGCGCAGGAGTATAAGGACCGCCGCACCTACAACATCGGCCGCTCCGTACTGAGACATACCGGACCGAACCCGGCACCGGTCGACACCCCGGTCGCAAGACCCGCAGCCGAGTCCGGCGGACAGTATATCAACAAGATCCACGAAGCGATCGACACCATCGACCACGACATGCCCGCAGCGAAGGCAGCCGGCAGCAGCATTTTCCTGTTCAAGACCCCGACCTGCCCGAACTGCAAGGCCGCAGGCGCGATGCTTGACAAGGCCGGCGTGGACTATACCGTCCTCAACGCCAACGAGGAGCCCGAACTGGTCGAAAAGTACGGCGTCAAGCAGGCACCGACCCTGGTGCTCGTCAACGGGGATTCCTTCGAGAAGTTCCGCGGCGTTTCCGACATCAAGGGCTGGCTCAAAAACAGATAAGCGGGTCCGCTGAAACTGCATACAGGTTTTGATCAGATACCGGGATCTTCATCCATCCGTGCAGGAAGATGAAGGTCCCGGATCAGTTTAAGGAGATAAAATGTACGATATCATTGTAGTCGGCGGAGGGCCGGCAGGTATGACCGCAGCGCTTTACGCGCTCCGTTACGGCAAAAGCGTTCTGGTGATTGAGAAAGCCGGATTCGGCGGACAGATCACCCATTCCCCGAGGGTCGAGAACTACCCGGGCACGCTCAGCATGAGCGGAAACGAGTTTGCGGAAAAGATGCTGGACCAGATCCTGCATCAGGGCGCGGAGATCGAGTTTGAGAATGCCACGGAAGTGAAAAAGACGGAAGACGGCAGAAACGCGGACGCAGCCTGCGGGCACTTTGCCGTGCGGACGGAAGAAGGCTCCCTCTTCGAGGCGGGCGCCGTCATCCTCGCGACCGGCGTGCATCACCGCCTGCTCGGGATCCCGGGCGAGGAAGACTTCACCGGCGAGGGCATCTCCTACTGTGCCGTCTGTGACGGGGATTTCTACGCGGGAAGAAAAGTCTGCGTGGTCGGCGGCGGTGACGCCGCCCTGCAGGAAGCGATCCTCCTCTCGGAAAAGTGCAGCGAAGTGCACGTCCTGCACCGCCGTCCGTATTTTACGGCCGAGCAGAAGCTGCAGGATGCCCTCCTTTCCCGTCCCAATGTCCGTACGACGATGGAAGCGAAGGTCACCGGCTTTGTGACAGCGGATGACGGAAGCTTCGCCGGCGTCGAGATCGAAAGCACCTCCTCCGGGGCAGAGGGCGAAAGGCAGACTGTCGCATGCGACGGACTCTTCGTGTCCATCGGACAGATCCCGGAAAACGGCCCGTTTGCGGAGCTGGCAAAGCTCGACCCCAAAGGGTATTTCGATGCGGACGAGCGCTGCCTGACAGAGACTCCGGGCCTCTTTATCGCCGGCGACTGCCGCCGGAAGGAAGTCCGCCAGCTTTCGACTGCCGTTGCGGACGGCGCCGTGGCGGCGCTTGCCGCCTGCAGATACCTTTCACTGCAGTGATCATAAACAGGCAGGTTCAGGCAGGACCGGCCTCACAACGGATCTTATCAATCGAGGAGGGGGACTTGAAAAGTCCCCCGACCTCTCACACCACCGTGCGTACCGTTCGGTACACGGCGGTTCAATCAACTTAACAAGTGACACACCTTGCGGTGTAGTAGTCAAGCATGG
>Ga0129307_1002427_pt1 | contig 14652 bp, 9 predicted proteins | sample P1105metagenome_FD_94437 | JGI IMG/M metagenome (GOLD analysis project Ga0129307, IMG submission 94437) | Capybara group fecal microbial communities from Wisconsin, USA - P1105 metagenome | ecosystem: Host-associated > Mammals > Digestive system > Large intestine > Fecal | place: USA: Wisconsin... | reverse complement strand
TGTACCTATTATGAATGGAAACTTAAAAAAAGCCATTTGGAAGTCCGCTCTAGCGGCGATGCTTCTTGCTTCATCTTCTTTTGCTGGCTACGGCTTTAGCGATTACCGCGACCGCGACCAGTCTCACTTTGTCATGAAGGATCCTAAACCGTTCCGTCCAGACAAGGAAGTTGTCACCGTTGTCATGCGCGAGGCTATTCCTCGTGGTGGTGGATACACTTACCAGTACCCGCGTGAAAACCCCGAACCGATACTCACGGATAAGTATGCCATGGAAGGCGCTCTTTCCATGGAAATCGAACTTATCGCAAGCGATTACTCCGGTGTCGCCATTTGTATTGCGGGTTCTGTCGATTTGACTCCTTATTTGGAAGAAGGTGTGCTCGAATTCTGGATTAAGGGTGCCCAGGGTGGCGAAAACGCATTGTTCGTGCTCGTTGACGATGGTGTGAAGAGCAACGGCGAATCCCTCCAGGTGAAGCTCCGTTCCAAGAGCCTTGGCGAAATTACGACCGAATGGAAGCACTTCAGCATTCCTCTGAAGCTCTTCGGTAATACCGGTGTTTACTGGGATGCGAAGAACACGCGCGAAGTGATGCTCCCGTTCGCATGGTCCAACTTCAAGGGCTTCCGTCTCGAAGTCCGCAAGGATGAAAACGAATCCTTCAAGGTTTGGATTGACGATATTGTGATTAAGAAGCATGGCAAGCCGTACGAAGGCCCGGCTCATTATCCGTTCCGCAACGAGATTTAAGAGGATTTTATGCGCAAAACAGTTTCTTCCCTTTTATTAGCGTCTAGCCTCGGTGCTGCGTGGGCCCTCCCTCCGCAGTTGCAGCTTGATTCCCTTCACGCTTCGTTGGATACTCTTTCCGGCAACATGGAATCGACTCTCCTGGGTAAGGACGATCTGCCACTGGCAGTCTCCGGTTACATGGCTTTCCGTTTGAAGAATTTCCACTATTCCGAAGAAAGCCCCGCGTTCCAGAGCGATAGAGCTCGCACAGCAGTCGATGCCGTTCTTAACGTGAACGTCGTCGCTATGCCGAACTCCTATATTACGTTGTTTACGAACTTGTCTTTCCCGTTTGACTTGAGCGGTATCTATACGAATAGATTGGCAAAGAATCCGACGCAGGCTCCATCGTACGACGAACGTGTACTGTACGATCACTCTACGGATTACTACACTTCGACCATCAACGAAGAACTGAACGTCGGTGTCGATATCCGTGCCGGTGTGTTCGGAGCCTACGTTACCGCAGGTGGTGTCATTTGGGCAAATGCTTCCCCGCTTACCATGTGGGAACGTGAAACGAACCCGCGTTTCGTTTGGCAGTACGAACTTTTCGAAGACGAAAAGACAGTTTCTACTTACTATAAAGAAAAGGCTTTCAAGCCGGTCAAGGAAGGTGGCCGTGCATTCTGGACGAACCGCTCCTTCGGTGGCGTCTTTGTGAATGTCTATCAGCTCCCGTTCGATATGAAGGCTCAGTTCCTCGTATCCCAGCCGATGGATGCCGACATGGCGACCCGCGACGGTCTGCGTATGTACGGTGGCCAGCCGGGCGAACTTGAAATGATGGGCGGTTACGATCTTCGTGCTTCCGTTTATCATGGCCGTATCGCCAAGGAAAAGATTGCGGATAACCTTACCGTCGGTGTGAACTACTTGGGCGTGGTTTATGACGAAGGTACTATTTACGAAAATGAATTTCAAAGTCAGTGGCGTAACGAGGCTCATATGGATGAGATCCCTCTCCTCAATACCCATGTGGCATCCGTCGATGTCAAGGGTAACGTTACCCCGAAGCTCTTCTTGATGGCTGACTTGGGACTTAGCATTACGGATTCTACTTTATTCTACTTGCCGAAGGAAAAAAATCCGGAGACGGGTGAAGTTACTACTACGAGAGACTACTATACTAGCGACACTAAGAGATCTAGTATGGGAAGCCCGAAGGTTGGTCTCTACGTTAAGGCTCAGAGCAAGTATGTAGAAGGCTGGCCGATGACTGTTGAAGCGGTGTATTTCCAGCCAGGTTTCTACTCTCCGTATTCTCTTTCCAACCCGTCACGTTTCCCGGGTTGGCGTAAAGATGAAACTTACCTCAATGCAGGTGCCCTCCGCTACTCCCCGAACATGGCCGGTATCAACTTCAAGTTGGAACCGAGTTTCAACCGCGGTTACTTTGACTTCCAGTATGCTCAGCACCGTCAGATTGATCCGGGTCAGGACGTGATTGCTTTCAATTACCGCTTGAACGGCCGTAACATTTGGGAATCTTCCAACTCTTGGACCAAGCACAAGCCGCTTTTCATTGCCGACTCCGGTAATGGTTCCAATGATGCTCGTTACATCGCTCGTGCCGGCGTTCAGAGAGCCGCTAAGGAGGGCGTAAAGATGTATCGCCAGCGTGGCGGTCTTTATGGTGGTACTTGGGAATTGTGGGAATCCTTTGTTGCTTACGAAAACGGTTCTCAGGTCGAAAAACAGGAAGTTCCGTCGCATGCCAAGTGGTCTTCTTACATGTCCTTCATGGGTGGTTACGATATTGGTCACTGGTTCGGTACGGACCGCAACATCATGATGACGGCGTTCCTTGCCCTCTCTGGTGTTTCGACTTCGTTTGCTCCGCTTGCCGTTTCCGAGAAGTCTTTCAACATGCTCATGATGAGCTTCTACGGTCAGTTTGAACCTACGATTGCTGTGACCCCGACATTCCACATGGTGGGTATCCTCGGTCTCGAAACATTCAGGTCCGATAAGGCTTACAAGCTTTGTTTAGCTGCGAATACTCTCAAATACGATAAGAAAAACCCGAATTACGCGAACGAAGTGTCTCCTTACTATTACGAAAAGGCCGCTATCAATTACAAGGACTTTGCCATTGGTTTGGGCTTTGACTGGGACTTCTCTGACCGCGTGGGTCTTCACTTCCGTTACAAGTTCATGACGCACTCTGACGAAACCGTACCTGATAATAATTGGCATTCTCATTATATTGCTGCCGAAACTAAGGCATGGTTTTAAGGGAGGATGCTAAAGATGAATATGAAAATGAAAAGAACTTTAATCGCCCTTCTTACAGCTTCGGTTGCCGCATCGGCATCTGCTGTTGCTGATAACCAAAAGGCCTTGCAGGCTAAGGCGGATAGCGCAAATGCCAAGCGCGGTGTTGAAATTGGCGGTAGCATTCGTGCTGTTGCCCAGCGCTCCAGCTTCAAGACGGATCAGGATCCGTCGGGTCTCAATCAAATGCCGGATGTCGAACGCAACGAGTTCGTCAGCGCAGACTTGAGCTTTGGGTTCCGCCCCTTTGAAAACGTCCGTGCGAACATTATTATGCGTCTCGGTGGCGGTATGCAGGAATACTTCGCCTCTGCAGCCAAGACGCTCGAGGCTAAGTGGCTCAATGTTGAAGGCAATGTCGGCAAGAGCTTCTATTGGACTGTCGGTGACTTCCGTTCTGCGATTTCTCCGCTCTCGATTTACAATCCCGGTATCGACATCATCTACGAACCGACGATTTTCGCCCGCAAGCGCCACATGGCCCAAAAGGAACAACTCCTCGAAGGCAATAAGCGTAATCTTCAGGGCGTGAACCTCCAGTTCCGTCAGGAAATTGACCCGATGGTGGGCGAACTCCGTGTCGAAGCGATGCTTGCCCGTGTGAACCGCGTGTCGGTGCTTGATTTGAGCGGTGCCGAAGGTAACATTCTTCCAAATGATCCGATTCCTGGTGCTACTCTTGCCGCGAATACGGACAAGTGGCTTGCCGGTGGCAACATCGAACTTTTGCCGGTGAACAAAAATGTCTATGTCGGTTTGACTCCGATGTACATTTTTGACAACGAAAATTCGAAGTCCTACACCTACCGTCATGCTAAGGTGCGTGAAGAAGAAAACTCTCCGCTCGAACCTGATAGGACTCCTGATGCTCAAAATTATACTGCTGGAAATGAATATCTCCGAGATGCTATCAATCCATACGATACAACTTTGCAGAAGACTTTCGTGTTGAGTGCTCGTGCAGGTGCTGATATCGCTGGTATCATGCAGAACAAGAACCTTACCTTGGATCTCGTCCTCGAATACGCGATGTCCATGGACAAGGTCAAAATGCCTGGTATAGGTGCTGATCCTGCTACTGGTGCTCCGATTGAAGTTGAAAATGAAGAATCTATCAACGGTTCTGCCTTGCTTGCTACGTTGAACGCCGGTTACAAGGTCGATAACTCCTGGAGCGCAAGCCTTGCTCTCGATTTCATCCGTAACGATGAAAAGTGGTTCAACAACCTCGCTCAGTCCCCGAGCTTCTTCGCGCAGCGCATTCTTAACTCTGATAAGGATGCTGTTTGCTTGGAACATGATCCTAAAACGGGTAAATGCATTAAGTTCGATAGCCAGGTCAAGTATGGCGTGAACTCTCCGCTTTATTCGACGTTCGATGCTCTCTACAACTATTCTCCGAAGTTTGCTCCGGTGGCTCGCTCCCTGGGGACGAACGATGACGCTTTCAAGGATGGTCAAAGCAGTAGCTATAACATTGCTCTGTACAACAAGAACTCTTGGGGCTCCAACGTTTATTCCGCCGCTCAACTCAATCTTCTTAGTATGATGACGGACCCGGCAATCCAAATGGCCTTGCCGAACGGACTTGCCACGGCGAACCGCATGGGTGTCCGTGCCATTATCAAGGGCGATTGGCAAGAGAAGGTTGAAGGTCAAATCCTCGTGAGTACCTTCAATCAGGTGAATAGCGTAGTTCCGGGAATGGACAAGACTTCTTACATGGAAATCGGCGGTGGCGCCAAGATTGATATCGCAAAGATTGCGGGTCTTGGCAAGCCGATGGAATTCTCCGGTTCCTTCAAGCAGTCCAGCAGCAAGGCAGACATTCTTCCGAGTGAATTAAATCCGACTCCAGGATCTGCCGAAGTCAAGAGCAGTTTTGTCAACGTCGGATTCTCTGCCCAGTTCCTGCCGCGCGTAGGCTTTACGGCTGGCTTCCAGATGATCAATTCCGATTACGGCTTTGGTGTTGGGAATGCTATGGTGGGTGCTGATGTTCCTCTCATGAAGAGCAAGCAGACTCACTGGATGGTAGGCTTTGACTACACGGTTGCCGAAAACGCATGGCTCTCCATCAACTACGGCATGATCAACGTTTCTAATGACTACAACATTGCAAATCTTGCTGGCGCAGGCCGCAACATGCCGGACTACTACACAGCTCCTGAGGCTGATCCGAATGCTCTGCCTGCTACGACATACAAGCATGAATTTAGTCAGTCTATTTTTGAAGCTTCCATTAATGTGGAATTTTAATGGGAGGTAACTAGAATGAATTTCAATATGAACATGCGCAAATTTTTATTGACCTCCGCTGTGGCTTTCTCGGCTGCGACTGCATTTGCCGCTGATAATCAGGGCGAGGTTGTTACGCAACAGAAATCCCTCCTGGAAAAGCTGGATTCTCTCAATGCTGCTGTGTTGGGCTTGAAAATCAACGGTACGGCAAAGGCTGGTTTGCTCGCCTCCTTTAGCTCTTCTGACCAGTATGCAAAGGAATCTCCGACTCAGGAAAATCAGGCCTTCACGGATGTGAACCTCCGCGTGACCGCTCGTCCGAGTTCCGAAACCATGATTGACGTCCAGCTGCGTTTGCACAAGGATTGGCAGAGCGCTTATGACGAAAACAACAATCCGGTTATCGGTCACTGGTTCAGCTACGACGGTACGATTCTGAACAAGCATGTGGATTTCAACTTGGGTTACATGCGCGTCGGTTATACGCCGCTCACCGTTTTCACCCCGCAGACTGAAATCCTCCAGGAACCGGAAATCTTCTCGGAAAAGCGTCGTGAAGCTCTCGAAAAGCGTAATCTCGACACGACAAGCCGTCGCTTGTTGCAGGGCCTTAACGTCATGTATCACAGTGGAAGTCTTGGTGGCGGTGTAGTTGACAATATCACCGCTCAGCTTACGGGGGCCCGCCTCCGCAATACTGCGAAGAAGGTCGATCAGGTGTTCTTCGACTTCGACTTTGCTGACCGTTACATGCTCGGTGCTCGTGCCGGTGTCGATGCTTACGGCGCTCACCTTGGCTTGAACTTTGTCAACTTGTTTGACCGTAAGTATAGCACTCGTTCTAAGGCGATTGAAGCCGGAGATAAGGTTTTTTACGATCATAACAGAGTGCTTTCCTTGGATTTCGCTTTCGATTCCAAGAAGCTTCTCCCGGATCTTCCGGTTTCGTTCGGCTTGAATGGCGAAGTTGCATTCTCCAAATGGGATGTCAACTACGATACCTTGGGCACGGAACAAAAGTCATCTTACGCTCTTGTCGAAAAAACGGTCGATGGCAAAAAGGTTGTCTATATGAAGACTGTGACATCCTTCTCTCAAGCTGTTGTAAACAAAGACATAGTTGATGTAAGCGGCCAAAGTTTCTTTGCTAATTTGTTTGTCAAGGGCGATATCAGTGATGTCGATTTCAAGGTCGATGCCGGATACCTCAAGACCGATAAGGACTTCTGGTCTGAAATGGCGTCTTCCCCGGTTTATCAGGGACGTTCGATTATCCTCAATGCGAATGCCCTTTATGTGGACTCGAACAATGTGAATCAGGTTCTTGCAACATTCGGTGGATCTAGCCTCGAAAATCTCTACTTCAATGTCTATAATTCTACGACATTGCAAGCGGCAAACTTGATGACCGTAGGTTCTTCTAACGCTCTTAGCAATAATTCCGAAAGTGACAATCTCTATGCTCGTTTGAACAACAACTACAAAAATGGTCACTTCTATCGTAACGGTTATACAGGCTCAATCGCAAAGCGCATGGAACTTGACCCGTTGATGGTTCTCGACCCGTCCGTGGGGCTTGCCTTGCCGCTTGGCCTTGCGACTCCGAACCGTAAAGGTGTTATTGCCAAGGTCGATGTCAACTGGGCCGACAAGGTGTTCTTCAATGCCCGCGTGAACATGCTGACCGAAGCCGATGTGGTTGTTGACTACGCTTTGGATCCTACGGCTCAAGACACAGTTCCTGTACTGGGTGAAAACAAGTTTACCGAATTTGTGGTGGGGCTTGGTGCTGATATCGGTGCGATTGCTGCCCTTGACCGTCAGATTCTTGTGCAGGGTTCTTTCTCGCAGGGTAAGGAAACTGCTAACTATAAGCGTACCGCGACTCGCATTGTTGCCGGTGCTACAGTTGATGTCTGGGGACCGATTGCCTTCCTTGCTGGATTCCAACAGTACGAAAAGAAGTTTGGCCTAGCAGGTCATTGGAGATACACATCTCTTGATGGTTTCAAAATTCCTATATGGGTTGAATCAAGGTATGGTTATCCTATTGTAATGGGTGATCGAGTAGTCGCTTCTGTGACCAAGGCTACCGAACAGTTGCTTTTGGCGGGTGTTAGAGTCAAGATTGCTCCGCTCTCTTACTTGTCTGTTCAGTATGGCATGCTCAAGAACGAGCTTGAATACTACGATACCTTGGGGGCAGATGGAACGCCGGCTCTTGATGCTAATGGTAATCCTGTGCCTCCTAAAACAATCTCTATCAGCAAGAATGTCATAATGGCTGATGTAACGGTGAATTTCTAAGAGGTGCTGAAAATGAAAAAACTTTACCAGTACACAATGATTCTCTTGGCAGGTGTTGTGGGTGCATGCTCCTCGTTGGATGTAAACGACCCATATTCCGAAAACCTTCCAGCAGATTTTTCTGCACAAACGTACATGGAAATGTATCCATATTTGCGCAAGTTCCAGTACAAGGATTTTGCTGAATCGCGTAATTCGTATGTTCAGGATTCTTTGAAAACGTTGGATCCTAAGGGCTTTAGAGCTGCGTATAAAGCATTGAAAGACGCTGATGATGCCAGTTTTAAGGCGCTGGATCCTGCTATCCTTACTGAAATTTGCAAAGATCCGTTTATGGGTGGTTATCCAGAAGCTTCCTGCGTGAATGTCGCCGCAAATGCGGATATCATGAAGGATTTGATAGAATTCAATATGATCGGCGTTGATGATTACTCTGTTTTGCGCAATTTCCCGGTTGACGAAGTTGCCATTTCTCAGCAGTACGTTATGTTTGGCCGCTCTCATGGTTGGGCCTATCGTTGGTGCTCTGAGGCTGAAACTCTGGATCAGGAACATCATCCGGCTCGTGATTTGCTCCCTATATCTGCACAACAGAGCGAACGTGCCGCGACTCCTGAAGAATTTGTCGCAGATACTGGACTTTACTGCCGCGACGCAGCTGGCGTTGTCCGTCTGATTCAATAGGAAGAGGTATTCAAAATGAACTTTAAAGTTATTGCACTTACTCTTGCTTTGGGTGCTGCCATGTCTGCCCAGGCAGCTGCCGACAAGGTGATAGGCTTCTATCCGTATTGGAGTCAGTACTCCCAGTTCTATGCAAAGGATATTCGCTATAACCTCGTGACCGATATTCATTACATGTCTATCGCTCCGAGTGCTGACGGTTCCGTTGCATTTGCTGACGAATACGATGCCGACAACTTCAAGAATCTCGTGACCATGTCTAAGGACAACGGCGTGAAGCTCATCGTATCGGTGGGCGGTATGGAAGCCGAATCGAACCTCAAGGCTATCGCTTCTTCGGATGAAACGCTCTCCACGTTCGTTTCGAACGTCAAGAGCTGGCTTTCGACGAACGGCGGCGACGGCGTTGAACTCGACTGGCAGAACCTCACGACGGACGATTCCGAAGATTACGCCAAGATGCTGAACGCCTTGGTTGATGGTCTTTCGGGTTCCACGGTGACGGCTGTGATTTATCCGGCTGCCGGCATGGATGCCTACAAGGCCGAAGCTTTGAACCGCACCGCTTATGTGGACGTGTTCATGGCCGACCTCATGAACGAAAGCGAAAGCAGCCTTGTTCCGAACCAGAGCGCAAACTCTGTGCAGGAAACGCTTAACGCGGTTGTTTCTGCCGGCGTGAACAAGGATCTCCTCGCTCCGGTGGTGTTCATGTATGGTAAATCCTTTGCAGGTGCCAAGGGCCTCGGCTCGGGCCATAGCGGTGTCGGCAGTGGCAACGAAGGTTACCTGCCTTATGCTGAACTCATGAACCGCTTCGATACTCCGGATTACACGGTGACATTTGATGAAGCTACCAAGTCCGAAGTGGCTGTGAGCGAATCCGAATCCATCGTGTTCATGGGTATCCCGTCTGTGAAGGCTGTGGCTCAGAACGTCAAGAACGAAGGCATGGCCGGTGTCGCTGTCTATGACCTTTCTCAGGACCACTACGAACCGATCGTGTCGCTCCTTGTGACCGTTGGCCTCGAACTCCGTCCGGGCATCAACTACAAGGCTGCCAAGAAGTAATTCTTGCAAAGCACAAGCGTTTTAAAAACCTCGTGGGAAACCGCGAGGTTTTTTGTATGCGAAAGCCATTCCTTACTTTGTCATGCCCTCCTTCAATTTGTTATGTCTATCTTCAACTTGTCTCGCCCACCTTCAACTCGTCATTCCCGACCTGATCGGGAAGCTTAAACATTCTCCTTTCATCTTTGTTTTTAGTTATATCGTCGCCTTATTTTAATGTAATTATTGGCGCTTATATCACAGTAGTTTATATTAAGGCTATGAATTTGTTGAAGTTGGCCGTTTGTATTTTGCTGATGTTTTGCTTTGTAAGTTGCTCCGTGAGTAAAAAAACGAATCCCGTGATTCGTTACGGGGCGAATACAGGTACGACTTTAGCGATGCTCGCTTTAGAATTGGTTGGATATAGTGCTGCCGGGATTGGTTTTGCTACTGGCGCCGTGCTTGGCTGAACAGTTGGATTTTTCAAATGGATGATTAACGGATTTGAAAATGACAGGCTCTGTGGATTGCTTCCTGAGAATGTGTATCCTCCAGAAGCGGCTGATGGCGAAACGGACAAAAGATGACGAGGTTGAATTATGAGATACTTGAAGATCGTTATTTGCTTTTTGGTGTCTATATCTCTAGTCGGGTGTGCCGTGAGCCGTAACCCGAACCCCGTGATTCGTTACGGGGCGAATACAGGTGCGACTTTGGCGGGGCCTGGAATTGCAGTGATGTGCGTGGCGGCTTCGTTGGACGATGATGGCGCTTCTAAGGACGATGTGGGGCAACTTGCGTTATTGGGGATTGGTGCGGCGGGTATAGGGTTCGCTGCAGGTGCGGTGCTGGGCGGAACGGTGGGCTTTTTCAAGTGGATGTTCAACGGGTTCGAAAATGACGACATTCCGCAAATGGATGCGTTGCCGGAGGATGTCAAGCCGCCGATGAAGTCGAACGAGTACGGCTCGAAACTGTAAGTGCTATTTTTGTCACCCTGCCCACTGTGTGGCGTTCCAGAATGACCGTTCGGAATTTATAGTAAACGATATTGAATTTTTCCTTTTGTCACCCTGGAGGCTGTAAGCCGATAGGGTCCATAATTTTTTGGGGATTCTGTCAATTTACTGTGCGGGGGGCGGCTTTTTTATGAGAATTTACTTTTGTCGTTTATTATAGATTTTTGAAGCATGTTATCTTGCAAGGTGCAGTTTGCGGAGCACTTTCCCGAGAAGTTCGTTTAGGATGTCCTTCGCGTCTTTACTACCGAGGTAGCGCTGGACGATAAGCGTGAGCGTAAAGAGGGCAATGCCTGCGGCGCAAGCGTAAACGACAAGCGTTATAAATCCAGTATTGCGGACAAAATCACCCGAGAGGTGGTCGAGGCCAATGGCTGCTGCAATCATGATGCCGAAGGCGACGAGGGCGCGGAACATGTTGAGGAGTGCGTCTTTCATGCCGTCGGTGCCGTTCTTTTTAGCCCACATGAAAATCATCGAAATCACTTGCAGAATGGCGCCTGCCGCGCCGATAATCGGGACGCTTTTGATGCCCAAGCCCACTTCGGGTGCTCCCAGCAAAATGTAGGCGGGAATGGTGGCTGCAAAAATACCGGTGTTGAGGAGTGTCGGGACCCACATGCGTTCGCAGGCGTAAAAGCTGCGGACGAGCACGGCTTGCAAACAAAGTCCAAGGCTTACAGGCAAGTACCAGCGGAGAATCTCAGAAATCGCTTCGGTTGTTTCGCGGTGGAACGCACCACGTTCAAAGAGAATTCGCACAGCGGGGAAGCTGAGTGCCCAAACAGCGACGACTGCCGGAATCAGGATGCAGAACATGCGAGAAAGGCTCTTCCAGATTTTGCGGTTGAGCTGCGGAAAGTCGCCTTCCTTGACGAGACGTGCCATGTCGGGGTAGCTCGTGACGCTGACCGAGAATCCAAAGACCGCGACGAGCGTGTACATGACGCGGTAAGCGTAGTTGAGGCTCGAAATGCCGCTTGTGCCAAAGTTTGCGCCAAAGCTACGGATGATAAATTCAAGGCCGAACATGGAACCCACGCCAAGCGACATCGGGAGCATCATCTTGAAATAGCGGATAATGTCCGGGTGCTTTGGTTCAACGATAAGTTCATAGTGGACACCGCCGCGCTTAGCACCAAAAATCTGGAGGGCGAAAAATCCGATAAATGCACCGACTGGAACGCCCCAGGCAAATCCTGCAAGACCGTAATCATTGCCGGTGTAATTCGTGAGGGCAAGGCCTGCGGCACCGCCGCCCACAATGGCGATGTTGTAGATGAGGCCCGTGAGGGATGGAATCAAGAATTGCTTGCGGGTGTGCTGGACTGCTACGAGGATGCTCCCGACGAAGATGAAAATCTGTCCTGGCAAAATGATGCGGCCGTAGTAAGTCGCGCGTTCCAAGAGTTCGGGCGTCACGCCATCGACGGTCAAAAGCGAAATGAGTTCCTTCATCCAAATGAAGGCTGGCACTACGAGAATCAAGAGTGCTAGCCCGAACGTATTCAACACGTTGCTGAAAAATTTCCAGCCGCTCTTTTCGTCACCCGCGACTTTGTAGCCCGTGAAAATCGGGATGAAAATGATAGAGAGGAACCCGGTGCTGACCACGTGATTCAAGATATCCGGAATCATGAAGGCGAGGTCAAGAGCGTTTTTTTCGAGCGACACGCCGGCGGCGTGGGCGAGGAGCATTTCGCGGAAGATACCGAGCACGCGGCTAAGGAGCATGCTTACGGCGACAATAATAGCAGCTTTATTCATGGATGTGTAAAATATAGAATGCTATAAACTTAATTGTGCTTATACTAACGAATTTTTGTATATTTCAAATCATGAAAAAGATATTCGTACTCATTTCCTTCCTCGTCCTTGCGGCTTTTGCCCAGGAAAATACCTCAGCACCGGAAAGAACTCTCCAGCGCCCCGTCTATAGTTTCCAAACAGCCGCTTTTGGCCTTGGCTTCTGGAGCAACTGGGAAGATTCCGGAAAGAATCCCAAAAAAGATTATGTTACCGCGTTTCCGTTAATCCGTTATGGCCACATTTGGGAGATGTCTTCTCATGGTGCGATTACGGCGATAAGCACTTGGAATTTCAAGTTTGGCGATGATTGGGAAGTTCATGGTAACATGCTTTTGGGCGGTCGCTATTCGTTCCTTGAGGAAATGGTTTCTCCGTTCCTCGGTGCGGGCGTGGGTATCGGTATGCAGCTTGATTCTCACTTCGAAGATTGGGATTTTGGTGAAAAGTATGCCATCGGTATGAGCTTCGGCGGTGAAGTCGGTGCAAGCATTTTCCACAATTCCTCTGTTCAATTGGAAGTGGGCTTCGGCTTTGACATTGTCGCTGCCGGCGTTGACTTCAAGAAGAGCTTCAGCAGCTTCAACTTGTTCTTCGGCATCAACTATTAATTTGGATTGGCGGGCGGTCGCTCGCGAAATTCGAAAACGAAAAATCCGGCTAAGCCGGATTTTTTTTATGTCAAAACGTCATAAATGTACTGGATCCTTTGTCCTTACAGTCCTCAGAATGACGGTAAAAAGGCTGCATTTTTAAGACGTCATGTTGAGTGGCGAGTAGCCGCGAAACATCCAGTGATGTTTTTTATACTGCCACTTTGAAGTCGTTCAGCGGGGAGCGGCGGTTGATTTTGCCCTGTTGCTGCAAGCGTTCGACGAGGATTCCCGGACGCACATGGAAGAGTCCTGAAAAATGTTGTATGCACCGGCGTTCGTTGAAGTGTCCGCAGCAAATCAGTTCGCATTCTTCGGCTTCGGAAAGGAGCATGTCTTGTGCGAATGTCTCGGCTTCGATTTCGGGGATGCTTTGGACCGTTTGGGTATTGCCGCTCATCCCGAGTTGCAGACAAATTGTACGCTTGGGATGGAGTAACAAATGTGCAACGGCGTGGTATAACGCTTCAATGTATTTGGAATCATCCATCTTTATCGTCGGGAATTGGATGACGGGGCGGGAACCTCTCCAGTAAAAAGCGCAAATCGGTGCGGGTGCCGTGAGGAACGGTTCCACTTCGAGGTATTCGATGCCGCAACTGTTGAGCATTTCGCGGGCCATTTTACGAGTGTCCTGATAACGGAGGACAATGTTTTTCCGTAAGAATTTCAAGTTTGCAACGAGGGCTTCGTGGTCTGGCGAAAAATCGCCTGCCAAACGCTTGACTTGAAGTTCGCCTAGGCGGATCCATGCGGCATAAGTTTGCGGGTTTCTGGATTGCAATGTGGTGTCGTAGTATTTTTCAAAACCTGCGATGCTTCCAATGTTCATGAAACGGAATACGGCGCGCACGAGGTCTGCTTCCTTGATGTTTGCAGGGATATGGCCCATTTTTTGCAATGCGCGGATAGGGAACTTGCGCACCCACGGCAGGAGTTTTTCGAGTTCCTTGGAGCGTTTGGGTTTGTTGCTGGATTCACTCGAATTGTCATCATTGATGTTTCCGAAAGCGAGTTCAAAAGCGGTCTTTGCTTCGATGGTTTGCGATGCCAAGACGCTACTGCGAGGAAACCCAAGACGACGGAAAATTTCGTCTTGCGTCATGTATTCCCTTTTTTGAAGTTGCTTAACGGATTCTTTCAGGTTCATACTGAAAAAATAAATAATTAACGTCCTAAGTGTCAAATTTTATTTTAGTAATTCTTCGGGGACACTTTCGGCCATCGCTTCGTATGCTTTGGCGCTGGGGTGCAAATGGTCGCCCGAGTCAAAGTTGTTCGCGAATCGCTTGGGGTCGTCGTGGCCGCGGACGGCTTTGTCGAAATCGACGCAACCATCAAATTCGGGGGCGGTTCGTAGCCATTCGTTGAATGCCATGCGGATGATGTCGCGGTTTTCGTTGTAGGTGCGCCAGCCGTAAATCGGGAGGAGCGTGCCGCTGTAAATTTTGAGACTGAGTTTGCGGGCGTGCGTCACGTAAAGCGAACGTACTCCGTTGATGAGGTCGTCTGCCGTGGGCATGTCGCTCCAGGGGCGGAATTTGTTGACTTCGACGCCGACCGGATGGATGATGTCGTTGATGCCGTGCTGCACGATGACAGAGCGGGCGCCTGCAACGTTCATTTCGATGGGGAATCGCGTAGCGCCTTTGAGGCCGTAGGCGGCGTAGGTGATGCAGCTGTATTCGCGCAAAATGCGTGTGCCGCTAACGGCGCGCCGGATGATGGAAACGTTGTTGAATCCCTCGCGGGCACAACGGAGCGTGAGGTAATCAGGCCAGTCTTGCGCCGTGATGGAATCGCCGAAGCAGACAAG
>Ga0129307_1002425_pt1 | contig 14676 bp, 8 predicted proteins | sample P1105metagenome_FD_94437 | JGI IMG/M metagenome (GOLD analysis project Ga0129307, IMG submission 94437) | Capybara group fecal microbial communities from Wisconsin, USA - P1105 metagenome | ecosystem: Host-associated > Mammals > Digestive system > Large intestine > Fecal | place: USA: Wisconsin... | reverse complement strand
TAAGCTCAAAGAAATCGCCTGCATCGACCCGCAGCGCATCTACGCTACCGGCTTCTCGATGGGTGGCGGTATGAGTAACCACGTGGCTTGCATGATGTCCGATGTCTTCGCCGCAGTTGCTCCAGCAGCTATGGACTTGAACAAGACCAACAGCGCCGCTTGCAAGATGTCTCGTCCGATTTCTGTCATCAACTTCCGCGGCACGAATGACCCGGTCTGCCGTTACCAAGGTGGCGATAGCGGCTTCAACGACGGCTTGAACTTCCTCGGCGCCGAAGGCACCTTCAAGTTCTGGGCAGAGAAGAATGGCTGCACGGGCTCCCCGAGCAAGAACTCCAACGGCTGTGACGAATACTCCAACTGCAAGGACGGCACGAAGGTCGTGCTCTGCACCAAGCAGGGTGGCGGCCACGACTACGGTGACGCAAGCATCGGCTGGCCGTTCCTCAAGCAGTTCACGCTCCCGGCAAGTTTCGTGAAGTAATGAATCAAGTTTGATTTCATAATTCATCCTATACAGCAAAATCGCTCCGGTTTAACCAGGGCGATTTTTTTTGTTTTTTCCGTATTATTTCAGGCGTTTCGCATTTTTTACAATGATTATCGTCATCAAAAATATATCTTTATAGACTGAAATTGTTATTTTCTATTAGTTAGGTCTTCCTTGGAAACAAAAAAGGAGTCTTTATGACCATGTCTAAATTTATGGCTTTTGCAGGAACCATCGCTGCTCTTAGCTCCCTGTCGTTTGCTTGGAGCATCACCGGCGGTGTTTTCTCGAACATGGGTCAGCCGCTTCCTGGCGTAAAAATCACATCTTCCAATTATCCCGAAGTTAACGCCACCACGACCGACGGCGGTTCATTCAGCATTTCTAGCGAAACGGACGCTTTGCGCAAGACCTTCATCCCGAAGGAATCCATTCAGTTCAGCCACAATGTCATCAGCATTCAGAATGTCAAGGCGAACACGATTACCGTTTCCGTCATGGACGCTCTCGGCAAGGTCGCATTCTCCCAGACACAGCACAACGTCAACGGGACGCTGAACTTCGACTTGAACAGGACATCTGCCAAGGGAGCGAAGTTCATCCGCATCAACGCGGACGGACACCGCAACACCTACCAGCTCGGCAAGACGGTCACGCTGCTCAAGGAAGGCGACCCGCTGCCGATTTTCAAATTTGCGAAGGAAGGCTATCAAGATGTCACCTACACCATGAAAGCCGAAACTGAAACCGATGTCGCCATCCAGATGGAACCGGGAGCAAGCACTCCGACATCTTCCGCTGGCGTTACCGATTCGACCAGTTCAGCAGCTCCGACCAGTTCAGCCGCCGCACCGGCTTCCAGCGAAACCGTTTCTTCTAGCAGCGCCGCTCCGGCAATTGACTGCTCCGCAAAGACACTCAAGAGCGATACCGAAATCATGGTCGATGGACGCAAAGTCATTGTGAAGTTCCCGCCCAACTTCGCGAATGACAAGCCCGTTCCGATGCTCATCAACTACCACCAAATCTTCGGTAGCGCCGCTGACTGGGTGAACGACTCCAAGATTGGTAAAGTCGCTTTGGCCGATGGAGCAATCAGCATCTACCCAGACGGCAGAGAAACCCCGGGCGGCCAATTGGGACAGGCATGGAACGTAGGTCCGTGCTGCACCACCGCAGACGACGTGACCTTCACCCGCAACTTCATCAAGGCACTCACCGAACAGGCTTGCGTCGATCCGAAGCGCATCTACGCTGCAGGCTGGTCGATGGGCGGCGGCATGTCCAACTATGCCGGTTGCTTCCTCGCCGACGTGATTGCAGCGGCAGCACCTTCCGCATTTGACCTCGCAGAAGAAGTCGTCGCGGCCGGTAAATGCAAACCGGCACGCCCGTTCCCGGTCCTCAACTTCCGCAGTACGAACGACGGCGTTGTCAACTACAACCGCACAACGTCTCAAATCATCCAGAGCATGCCTATTACGTTCATGGGCGCAAAGGAAACCTTCGCAGAATGGGCCAAGATGGACGGTTGCACTGGCAGCCCCAAGAAAATGGACAACAGCGCAGGTTATGACTGCGAAATCTACGAAACCTGCCAAGGCGGCGCCAAAGTGGGTCTCTGCTCGATGAACATCGACCACAACGAAGGCAATGCAAATATGGCATGGGATTTCTTGAAGCAGTTCAGCCTCCCGTAATCACACGCACCTCCCTTTTTACTAGTCATGCCCGCCATAGTGCGGGCATTTCTTTTTACTTATGTCATGCCCGGCACTGACCACTTTGCTCACTTAGCTCTTTAGAGCTTACGTGAGCATGGTCCGCGTATGGGGAGGGCATCTCCTTTTAAGTTCTGCAAAAAAAGAGAGCCCCGGCTTTCGCCGAGGCTCTACAGGAGTCATACAAATTTCAGTTCCACCAATGAAGATTTGACTGGATCCTTCACCCTTGCAGGGTTCAGGATGACGATTCTACCCGTAAACTAGACCAAGCGCGACAGCGACTACAAAGAAGAACGCTATCTGCTTGACAATTACCATTTCCTTGTTATTCATAAACAACCACCTTCTTTGTATGGAGCGCCCCATCCTTGCGGATGAAGAACACACCCTGGGACTGTTTGCGGAGTTTCGCATCGGCCTTCACAAGGTCCATTGCATCAGCCATTCCCTTGGCCAAGAACGTCCCGAGCTTTTTGCCGTGCATGTCATAAACGCTATAGTTGCTTTCGGCTTCGGTCATGTCCAGGCGAACCTTCACAATTCCGTCAGCAACAGTGTCCTTTGCCGCCTTGAATTCGATGTAGTCGATATCAATCCAGTCGTTCGTGATTTCGAGTTTCAGTTCATGTTCGCCCTTCTTCAAAGTCGCCTTGCCGCCACTCACTTCGGAGAACGATTCAAAACCCTTTCCGTCATTAACAATTTCATCACCAATCTGCTTATCGTCCATATAGAGCTTAAAGCCACCAGTGCCGTTCTCGCCAGCCACAAGAGCAGAAATTTCGTAATCGCCGTCAGCTTCGACCTTCACCGTATATTTGAGCCATTCGCCCTTCTGGTTGTGACCCACAGTAATGCCCATGTTCGGCTGGTAGATATCCACGTCGTCCTTGCGGAGCTTGCCGCCTTCGTTGCCCTTGCTTTCGTCATGATAGGCCTTTTCAGCACCGCCCTTGTTGTAGTTTTCGGCCTGGACCTTGCCCGGAATCGCAATCGCTTCGGTATAAGGGCCATATTCCTCGGGCGGTTCGTCGGGAACCACAGACTTGCTCGGATCCACCAAATCCACCGGAGGAGCGTTCGGGTCAATCGTCTTGTCGATAAGCTTGAGCATTTCGGAGCAGTAGCGCTTGCCCAGTTCAATCACGCCCGCACGGCCAAAGTGGTACGGGTCCTTGCCGTTACCCTGCAAACCCTTGGAAGATGCCAAACCGAACTTCTTGAAGTTGTTCTTGAGTTCGCGAATGCCGCCGTTCTTGCTACCGCAGCAGTTGTTGCCTTCCTGGAGCAATTCACCCGCCACGAACGGGACTTCGTTCTCGTCCAGGCCAAGAGCGTCAATCACGTCCTTGTAAGTCTTATAGACCGTCTTGCGCCAGTTGGCATCCGTGCCGTCACTTTCGCCCTGATGGAAGATGAAACCCTTGATAACGCCCACTTCCTTCGCCTTCTTGGCAAGCTCCAGAATACGGCCCGGAGGGTTGTTGTCGTAGTCCTTTGGCCAGTCCCAGGACATGATGTCCTTGCCATCACCCCTGAAGTACGCCTCGTACTGGTCCTTGTCAAAAGCCCTGATGCTCACCGCACCGATAGCAACCGGAATAATGCCCACGGTCACGCCCGGCAGGGAATCCACCATCGCACGGCCAAAATAGTCCGCCGGAGAAAGATTCTCGAACGGATGGAACATCGGCGGAATAGCAGCCACCCACTCGCCCGTCTTGAAAGACTGGTTCGTTTTGCCACTACGCTGGCTCGCATTGGCGTTATGAGACGCCAGCATGATAAAATTCTTGGGCGGATTCGCCTGGTCTTCCGCAGGGACGATATCGCCGTTACCCGCCATATTGGACTGCCCGTAGGCAATATAAATGTGGAAGTTCGGGTTCGGGGCAGCAATTGCGCCCGTAACCGCAAACAACGAAAGGCCCGCCGCAGCACCTGCAACAGACATCATTTTTTTGAAAGATTGTTTAACATCCATACTTTTTTCCCTAAAATAGTACACCTGTTCATAAATTATCCAAATATTGCCCAATTAGCCCCCAAAGGGGGGCCATATAATATGGATGTTTTGTCAATGGGATTTTATGGATTAGGTGGTAGGTTTTAGGGGATTCCGATAAAAAAAGCCGCATTTCTGCGGCTTCTCTCATTCCAACTAAATTTTTTGCGGTGAAGTCACTTAGCCATACACGAGACCAAGCACGACCGCCACGATGCTAAAGAACGCGATTTGCTTCAGGATTGCGAATTCTTTTTTATTCATGGACAACCACCTTCTTGATGAGCGCCATTTTCCCATCCCTGCGGATGAAGAACACACCCTGGGATTGCTTGCGGAGCCTTGCGTCCGTCTTTACGCAGTTCATTGCTTCGGACATGCTCTTTGCGGTAAACGAGCCTAACTTTTGGCCATGAACGTTATAGACGCTAAAGTTGCTTTCGGCTTCGGTGATGCCAACGCGGATGTTCGCAATCCCATCAGAAGCCGTATCCTTTGCTGCCTTGAACTCAATGTAGTCGATATCAATCCAGTCGTTCGTGATTTCGAGTTTCAGTTCGTGTTCACCTTTTTTCAAGGTCGCCTTGCCGCCGCTCACGACGGAATACGCATCTTTACCCTTTCCTTCGTTCTTTATTTCGTCGCCGATGCGCACGCTGTCCATGTAGAGCACAAAGCTACCGGTACCGTTCTCGCCAGCCACGTTTGCAGAAATTTCGTAATCGCCATCGGCTTCCACCTTCACCGTATATTTGAGCCATTCCGTCTTTTGGCAGTGGCCAACAGCAATGCCCATGTTCGGCTGGTAAACATCGACGTCATCCTTGCGGAACTTGTTACCTTCGTTGCCCTCGCTCAAGTCCATATAGGCCTTGCCGGCACCGCCCTTGTTGTAGTTTTCGGCTTCAATCGTGCCGGGAATACTTGCGGGTGCATCGCCATAGGGGCCGTATTCTTCAGGCGGTTCGTCGGGAACGGTCGATTTGGTAGGGTCCGCCAGGTTCACCGCCGGGGCGTTCGGGTCAATCGTCTTGTCGATAAGCTTGAGCATTTCGGAGCAGTAGCGCTTGCCCAGTTCAATCACGCCCGCGCGGCCAAAGTGATAGGGGTCCCTGCCATTGCCCTGCAAGCCCTTGGAAGAGGCCAGACCGAACTTCTTGAATTTGCTTTTAAGCTGGGCTATGCCTCCATTCTTGCCGCCGCAGCAGTTGTTGCCTTCCTGGAGCAATTCGCCCGCCACAAAGGCCACTTCGTTTTCGTCCAGTTCAAGAGCCGTTATAAAGTCCTTGTAGGTTTTATAAACAGCATTCTGCCATTCCGTGCCAGAGCCGTCAGTTTCACCCTGGTGGAAAATAAAGCCCTTGATGACGCCCACTTCCTTGGCCTTCTTGCCCAAATCTACAATCCTCTGATAAGGGTTGGAATCGTAGTCCCTGGCCCAGTTCTGGATATAGCTTTCTGCAGAACTGAAGTAAGCCTTGTACTGGTCCTTGTCGAAAGCCTTGATAGCTACGGCACCGATGGCCACAGGGATAATGCCCACGGTGACACCCGGCAACGAATCCACCATCGCGCGGCCAAAGTAGTCCGCAGGGGAAAGGTTCTCGGTAGGATGGAACATCGGAGGAATCGCCGGATACCATTCGCCTGTCTTGATGGACTGGGTGGTGCGACCGCTACGCTGGCTAGCATTTGCATTGTGCGAAGCCAACATCAGGAAATTCTTGGGGTCCGTAGCCTGGTCTTCTGCAGGGACGATATCGCCGTTACCCGACATGTTGGACTGCCCGTAGGCAATGTAAATATGGAAGTTCGGGTTCGGGGCAGCCACAGCACTCGTGACCCCAAATAGAGATGCGCCAGCCACCACACCGGCGACGGCCATCATTTTTTTGAGATTTTTTTCTATACTCATAGAAATTCCCTCAAACCAATTGTTTTTACATGTATAAAATTACCCTTAAAATTTTATAATTCGCTAAAAAATTCCATTTAGCGTTGTACTCCTTTACTCTACCAAAAATTCCCCTTTTCCCGCAAAAAACGCAAAAAAAAGGAACCCCGGCTTTCGCCGAGGCCCGATATGATATGGAGGAGTCACAGAAATTTAAGTTTTGAATCACTGAGGCCACTTCGTGGCTGTTAGAACTGTATGGATCCCCTACGCTTTGCTTCGAGGATGACAGTTTCGAGGATGGACAAACCGTCTTACCCGTAAACGAGACCGAGCGTTACAGCAACGACAACGAAAAACGCAATCTGCTTGACAATAGCCATTTCCTTGTTATTCATAGACAACCACCTTCTTGCTCATGGAATTTGTGCCATTCTTGCGGATGAAGAACACGCCCTGGGCCTGCTTGCGGAGCTTTGCGTCCGTTTTCAGAAGGTCCATAGCGTGAGCCATTCCTTTCGCAGTGAAAGTCCCGAGCTTTTGGCCTTGCATGTTATAGGCGCTAAAGTTGCTTTCGGCTTCGGTCATGTCAAAATGAACATTTGCAATGGCATCTGGGATTGAATCTTTTTTCGGCTCGCTGAACTGAATCCAGTCGATGTTGGCGTAATTGGAGGTGATTTCGAGTTTCAGCACATGCTTGCCCGCCTTCAAGGCGACCTTTTCCTTGACATCTATCGTCTTGTAGGTGTCCCACTTGTTGTCGGCGGTCTGCGGCAATGTCACAGCATCCGTAATCGACTTTTCATCGATATAGAGCTTGAACGCCGAAGTCGAGTTTCCGGCAGCCACGTTCGCCGTGATGTCGTAATCGCCGTCCTTCTTCACTTCGACCGTGTATTCGAGCCATTCGCCTTCCTGGGTGTAGCCGACTGCAATGCCGCCATCGGACACCTTGTACAGGTCAACGCCCGTATCCTTGCGGTAATCGCTGTCTCCCTTGTTCTCGGAATCGGCATCGCTGTAAGACGCATTGTCCGTTCCGTCTTCGCTTTTGCCGATACCCGGTTTGTCGAAGTCTTCGACTTCAACCTTGCCCGGAATTTCAATCGCCTTGCCCTTGAACGGTTCCTGCGGAACAGGATCTACAGGCGCCACGTTGATAAGCTTGAGCATTTCCTGAGCGTAGCGCTGCCCCATGCCGCGGTAACCCTCCACAGTAAAGTGCAGGCCGTCGCCCTTGGAACCGTAGCCCTTGGAACTTGCCACTCCAAAGTTCACGATGTACTTGGAAAGGTTATGCACACGCGAATTGAAACCGGCGCAAGAACCGCCATCGACCATTTCGCCTGCGACAAACGGGGTCTCTTCGGCTTTGAGGTTCAGCTGCTTGAGCATGTACTCGTAGGTTTTCTTGACAATCTGTTCCCAGTTGCTCATGCCACCGTCGGTTTCGCCCTGGTGGAAGATGATGCCCTTGATGACGCCCTTTTCCTGAGCCTTCTTGGCGACTTCGATGATTCGACCCATGGCGTTACCGTCATTGCCGTAAGCCTTGACGCCGTTTTTAAGCCAGTCGGCAGCGGAATTGATGTAGTTTTTATAATCGTCCGGATCGAACAAGCGGATACTCGTACCGCCCTGCGCCACCGGGATAATACCGATTGTCACATTGGGCAAGGAATCTGCCATGTTGCGGCCAAACCAGTCCGCCGGAGAAAGTCCTTGATCACACTTGAACATCGGAGGTACTGCCGGATACATTTCGCCCACCGTAGGGCGGTTCAGTCTGGGGCAAGACGTCGTCGCGAACATCTTGACGCGGGGATGTTCCTTTTTGTCCTTGTCAGTAAAGTTTGTGGCATTACCTTCCATATTCGATTGCCCGTAAGCAATGTAGATATGGAAATTCGGATCCGGAGCGGCATTGGCTTCCGTAACTGTTAACAAGGAAAAGCCGACCGCAACGACCGCAACAGCCATCGCTTTCCTAAAGTGTTTTTTCGCACTCATAGTGATACCCATAACCAAACAATTTTAAGAAACCTTCCCGTCATCCCCGTTCGCTTAAATCAGCAAAGAAAATGACGAAAAGGTTATTTAGGAGGAGGATCATTTAAATCATTTGACGACCGAGATGCGGTAGGCCTTACCGCCGCGCAGCGACTTCACGATATAGACACCGCCCTGGCGCACCACCTTCTTCGTCATGCGGGCCACATCGGCCTTGTTCATCGTCTCGAACTTACCCACGAGCATGCCGTTCACGTCATAGATTCCAAAGGTTTCGGCGACATTTGCCATACGGAAGTTCATCTTAATCGCGACATCCGTGGTGTCCTTGCTGCCCGGTTTCGGGTCGTCGCCATTTTCGTTTGTGCTAAAGCGGAGCCAATCGACGTTGACGTAATCGCTCGTAATCGAGAGGCGCAATATGTGTTCGCCCTTCGTGAGCTTCACCTTGCCAAGCGAGAGATCCTGATAGGTCTTCCAGTCTTCGCCCGTTTTGGGGGCTTTCGTCTCGGCAACGAGTTCCTTGTCATCAAGCGAGAGACTAAAGGCTGAAGTTTCGTTACCGGAGGCGACATGTGCCGTCACAAAGTAATCGCCATCGGCCTTCACGTTCACGGTGTATTCGAGCCATTCGCCGGCCTGGGTGTAACCGATTGCAAAGTTGTCGCCACCTTCTTCGATATCCACGCCATCATCTTCGCGATACTTGCCGCCCTTGTTTTCGGAATCGAGATCCTTGTAGGTGATGTTACCCTTGCCAGACCCCATCACATCGAAGTTTTCGGCTTCAATCTTGCCCGGGATTTCGGCAGCCTTGTCGCCATACGGCTTGCGAGGTACCGGATCGGCCGGAGTGCTAACGCCAACGAGCGTCACGATGCAGTCCTTGAATTCCGAGTTACCCGCATCCATCTTAACCGTCACGGACCCATCCTTGACTTCGATTTCACCTTCATCCTTGGCATTCTTTGCCTGGCTCGTCGTGTACATGTGGAAGGTCTGGACGTCGGCGCCCTTGACATTAACGGTCACGGTCTTGCCGTTTTTGTAATCGCGGTTTATGAGCACCACGATAACGCTATCGCCATCCTTGCTCCTGTATGCACTCGCAAACACTTCTTTCTCGGGATTCGCCGTTGCACCCACGCGGATTGCACCCGGGCGGATAAAGCGAGCGAACTGGCTCATCACGTAACCGCGCTTCGAGACCTTGCCGATTTCGTTCTGCGGAATCGGGAGCTTGTTGCCAAAGTCCTTTTCCATGATGAGGCCGTAGCAGCGACGGATGTACCACCAAGTATATTGGCTGAAGTTTCCGAGGACAAGCCCGCGATGCATTTCGTAAGCCACGTCCATGGCGTTCACGGTATCGCGCTTGTTGGCGTTCGCCTGGTCACCCGTATTCGTAATCGTGCGCCAGTAGTTACCGCTGCCCTGGCTTTCGGTGTAGTGTTCCGTCATCCAGCGTTCCACGCCCTTCTGGTCAGCCAAAGAATACTGGAAGAAGTTGTCCCCGGTCCTTCTGTCGCTGGCGTAGAAGTGCGCACCGAGAATATCCCAGTTCTTGAGGGCATTGGCGTCGTTCAAGACTTTGTTGTAAAGATTCTTGTCGTAGCGGAATGACTCCGTCGAAATCACCTTGACGCCGTTCTTGCGCATTTTATCGGCATAGCCCTTGGTGAAGTTGTAGATTTCATCGGCGCTCCAGCAAGCCCATTCACCGCACCAGTCCGGTTCGTTACTGATGGAAATTGCATACAAAGGAACGCCCTGATTCTTCATGTAGTCATTGAAGTTATTCAGGTGATCGACATACTTCTGGTAGTTCGACGAAGACATGTGCTGGTTGGCACCTGCATACGGCGAAGTCCAAGGCGTTGCATATAAGATAAAGTCATCGCCCGCATATTTCTTGGCGTACTTTGCAGCGTTCACTTCCTTGTTAAACGAATTGGAGTTCGCATACACCGGAATGCGGAGCGTATTCAAACCAATCTGACCGTCACCCGTACCGAACGCAAGCTTTGCATCGGCTTCGGAAAGGCCGCCACCGCCCTGCCATTCGTTATGCACCATGCCGCCAAAACCGCGAATGACCTGATGTTCTTCGCCCACGTTAACCGTAACTGTGGAGGCAAAAACAGGCGCCGCAAAAACAAAACCGCAGGCAGCCATCTTCAAGATTTCACCCATACTCTTCATTTCATATCTCCCGTTTTATATATGCTTTTCCCATAAGCATGTTGGTTCAATTTAAATCTACCTACACCCCGCGAAAATCTCGCAAAAAACCGAAAATTTTCCATTGACACTTTGGTAATGGGCTTAGGGAACGTTTTTTAGCAAAAAAATGGAAACACCCCGGAACGTTCGTCCCGAGGTGTAACAACGCCTTTCAGCGTCATTTGGGTGTGTGGTTTAGGAGGAACTTTTTTGCTCTACCTTGCGGAAGAGACCATAAACTTCTTTCGACCGTCAAAACTCTTGAGCATATAGACGCCCTGAGTAAAGCCAGCTTCGGCAAGCGCCGTGGCAGGAGTCTTGCCCCTCAGATTGACAGTGCCGACCTGCTTGCCCGCGACATTGAACACACGATACGATGTGACGGAATTGACATCGAACTTCATACGCGGAGCAATGCCATCAGTACCCGGCCCGTCCTGCTTTTCGGCCTTGCCCACGGAGAACCAGTCAATATTGACGTTATTGCCAGTGATGGTCAAGCGGATAATGTGCTTGCCCTTGGTAAGTTTAGCCGTGCCAGCTTCAAATTCCTTATAAACGCTCCAGTCGTCGCCCGTCTTCGTGACTTTGACCGTATCGCCCATCGGCTTTCCATCGACAGAGAAGCAGAAGCCAGAATTTTCGGCACCCGAAGAAGCATTCGCCACAATCGGATAATCGCCATCTTCAGCCACATCGACAGTATATTCCATCCATTCGCCAGCGTTCGTGTAGCCAATCGCCATGCCCGAACCGCCAAGCACAACGTCAACGCCATCTTCCGTGCGGAACTCGGCATCGCCCTGGTTGTCGGTATCGTTATCGCTATAAGAATCGTTGCCCGCGCCGTAACCCGGCTTATCGAAAATTTCCGCTTCAATCTTGCCCGGAATCGCCGCAGCCTTGTCGCCATACGGCGTCTGAGGTTCCGGTTCACGCTTGGTACCCTGGAACTCCCATTCCAAAATGCCCATGGTGGAATCCCTGCTCCCCTTGAACACGAAGAACAGTTCATCGACAACGCCACTAAGACCTGTCATGGCGCAATCGTTGTCCGAGTAGTTGTTCCAGCCGCTAGTCTTTGCCAGTTCGCAAGTACCGGCAAGCGAACCGCTCACGCTCCCCTTGTGGATTTCAACCTTGTTGCCGTCACCCACGTTTGCCGCCTTGATGCGAAGGTTCTCCGCACCCTTACCGAAATCGACACCGCTCACGCGAATCCAGGATTCCTTGGTCGCAAGCGGAGTCAACACATGCACCACAGCCTGGCCCCTGGTGTAATCGGTACGGCTGCGGACGTTGCGCTGCTTGGAACTCGTGAGCGCCTTGTAAGTCTGGTACGGATCAAATTTGCCCACCTGAGCCGGGCCCGCATCCGTGAACTTCACGACATTCATCTTGTCGCCGTTCCAAGTCAATTCATCAATCGACACACTTCTGTGGTTACCCGTCGTCGTAGGCGTCTGACCATTAGTGAGTTTCGGCTTTTCAGAAGCCATCACCAAGCGGCGGTCATGATAAACGGCATACCACTTGTCCTTGAATTTTGCAAAACCGTGGTGGTTGTTGCCGCCCTTGCCGTTAATCTTCGAGGGGTTCTCGATAACGGTACCCACATAGGTATAAGGGCCCTTGATGTTCTTGGATGTCGCATAGCTGATATTCTGGCTCTGGTCGTTATAGCTCAAGTAGTAAGTACCATTGCGCTTGTGCAAGTAAGAAGCTTCGAAAGAGCGGTTTGCGCCCTTGAGCTGCGTCTTAGAATTCACGTTCAGCTCGACCTTGTCATAAGAAAGCTTGCTGAATTCGAACAAGTCGAAGTTGTTGCCATAACCACGGCTGCCGCCACTGCCGCCGCCGAACGTCATGTAGGACTTGCCATCTTCGTCAATGAAAATAGCCGGGTCAAAGCACCACGAAATGCCATCGCAACCGGTAACGCCACCGCCACCAACCAAAAGCTTGCCCACCGGATCATGGTACGGACCGGCCACATTTTTCGAAGAAACAATACCAACGCCGCTCGCGCCGTTCGGATAAATCAAGTAAAACACGCCATCCACAACAGCAATGCCGGGCGCCCAAATGTTCTTAATGTAAGAAACTTCGCGGTCATGACTAAGCACCATGCCATGGTCCGTCCAGTTCTTCATATCCTTGGAACTGAGGATGTAAAGAGAACGAATCGTATAGTCATTCTCGCCCGTATTCGGGCTTTCATCGTCCGTATCCGTAAGGATATAGAACTCGTCATCCGTTGCAAAAGCAGCGGGGTCCGCAAGATAATGGTAACTTGAAAGTGGGTTATCGGCCAAAACAGGGGCCGCAAAACCAAGACCAAACACGGTCAACAAAGCAATTTGCTTCAAACTCATACACATCCCTTACTGTTATCCTTGCAAAAATGCAAGAATCTCCATGATGTAATTTAAATCACTTTTCCGCAAAAACCGAACTTCCCCGATTTTTTATCATTGACATTTTGGTAATGCAACCGCAATAACGGAATTGTCATGCCCCACCCCGATGTCTTTGACTACTTGCAGCTGTGCTGCTTAGTAGTCATGATCCGCGTATGGGGAGGGCATCTCCATTTTCTGTAAATTGTTCTAAAATTCCAAACGATAAGGATGTATTAGAGTATATTAGTTTTTATGGAATTTGCCAAAATGAAAAAGATTCTTATTCTATTGCTTGTTTTTATCGCAACTTTATGGGCGGAAATCAAGATTGAAACTATTGTCCGTATAGAGAATTTTCCAGAAAATCTTTTTATCGATATCGATGATATGGATGAAAAAGATTATGAAGCATGTTCTGTTTTTTATGAAAAAAAAGTACGTAATGATGCAGGAGGTATTGGCTGTGGGGTTGCTGGCTTGTGCAGATCTATGTTGGACTCTAATGTTTTATTAGGTTGGACTGAGGGGAATAAAGGCTTTTTTGGAGGGTGGGGCGCTATTGAATTTTATGTTCTTACGGGAACTTTACATGCGTTGCGAGATGTAATTGAAGACGAATTTATCCATTACGGAATTTGTTATTTATTTACAAAAAATGATTCTGTATTCAATTTTAAATTTGCAAAAATGGATTCAATACTAATTCCGATGGTAGAAAAAAACATACAAATGCAAAAAAAACATGATGTGGTTTTTCGGATTGTTTATGACTATGGTCAAGCTCGTGTTATTGATGGACCTACAGGACAGATTCTAGACTTTTATGATTATGCTGAAGACTCCGTCAAAGCCCGCGATGCAGCCATTTCAAGCATCGCTCCGGCCAAATACAAACTCGAAACAATCCGCGTGCAGAACCGTCGTTTGACGGCTTTCCCGAAATTGCTTGGCCGCGAATTCACACTATTTGACGTCAACGGTCACGAACTCCGCCGCGGCACACTCCAAAACAACATGCAACTCCCCGCATACCCCACCGTCATCAAAATTCAAGACTTCGGAACCAGACTGCTGAAGTAGAAAAAGCCCCGGCACAAAGGCCGGGGCTCCTCCTCGCAACAAGTGCGGGATCCCATACACAAATCTAAGTGGCTTACCTTGCAACAGAAGTCATGAAGGTCTTGCGGCCATCAACGCTCTTGAGCATATAAACGCCCTTGGTAAAGCCTGCGTCGCTGAGCGCTGCAGAAGCCTTCTTGCCAGTGAGATCCACAGTACCCATCAGCTTGCCGCCGACGCTATACACGCGATAGACGCGAGAGCTGTTCGCCTGGAACTTCATGCCCGGCCTGATAGCATCGGACTTCACTTCGCCAAGAGAGAACCAGTCAATGTTCACGTTGTCGCCGGTAATCACGAGGCGGATAACATGCGTGCCCTTGGTAAGCTTAGCAGTGCCGCCGTCAAATTCCTTATAAACGCTCCAGTCTTCGCCAGTCTGCTCCACCTTGACGGTATCGCCAATCGCCTTGCCGTCAGCCAAGAAGCAGAAGCTTGTACCATTTTCCATGCCGGTCGATGCAGAAGCCTTGATTGCGTATTCGCCATCAGCCGGAACATCAATGGTGTATTCAAGCCATTCGCCAACAGCGGTATAGCCAATCGCCATGCCCGTACCGCCTTCGACAATGTCAACGCCCAAATCTTCGCGGAACTTGGCATCGCCCTGGTTTGCACTTTCAGAATCGTTGTAAGATTCAGCATCGGCACCACGACCCGTTCCCGGAATATCAAACTTTTCAGCTTCAATCTTTGCCGGAATCTTCACCGCAACGCTATCGTACGGGACCTGCGGAGTCGGCGGAGTGGAGCCGCTACCTTCAAAGCCCCAGGCCTTGATAGCCATGGTAGAATCCTGAGAGCCC
>Ga0129307_1002424_pt1 | contig 14676 bp, 8 predicted proteins | sample P1105metagenome_FD_94437 | JGI IMG/M metagenome (GOLD analysis project Ga0129307, IMG submission 94437) | Capybara group fecal microbial communities from Wisconsin, USA - P1105 metagenome | ecosystem: Host-associated > Mammals > Digestive system > Large intestine > Fecal | place: USA: Wisconsin... | reverse complement strand
TCGGTCTTGCTTTTATTCCAAATTTTTTATACATTGCTCTTGTTGTTTTATTAGACTCGATTGCTAGGTATTTTTCCGGATTATCTCCGTGAGTTGGCAGCACTGCCTTTTCAAGCCAGTATTTTTTCAATTCATGAGGTCTTTTATTGAAGTTCCAGAAGGATTCGGCTATTTTTAAATCAGTGTTTTCTTCAATGTGTTTTAGTGAATCATATGATGTGCAATATGGGCTTGCTGTGATTAGGATAATGTAGTTGTCCTTGATTAGTTCAATCAGTTGGTGCTCATATTGTCTTTTGTTGATCTTTTCAGGCAGTTTCTCATATCTGATAGGCCAGGAATTGGAGATTAATGTGTAATTTAAATCCATAAGGATTATTTTATCTTTTGGGATTGGCAGTTTTTCTGTTAATATCTTGTCTTTGGAATCGTTTTCAATCAGTTTGACCACAATTTAAGCAATACTCTTCTTTGTCTTCGTTTTTTGTTTCACAAGCGGGACATATTTGAAAACTCATTTTTATTCCTTCTTTTGATTGTACATCTGTTTTAATATCTTCATGAAAAATCTCTCATGTTATTTGTATTCAGTAGATGAATTAGACAAATTTTAATTTGATTTCTAATAGCTACTTTTTAAAAATTCCATTATTTACATCTTTGAAAATAATCTTAAGTGTAATAATCAAGCTTTTTTAGGTAGTTGTTGAATGGATTTAGATATGGAATAAATATGGCCGGGTTCTCGAAAATATGGGCATTTAAAATAGTAAATGCAATGTTCAAATGAATAGGTTCATATTATTAGATATCATAAAAAATACTATGTTTAAATTAAATAAGGGATGTAATCCCATTTAAATTAATCATTCTTTATGTTGATTATTTGTAGTCTTATGATTTCATAATATTGTGATGTTAATTTTATAAAAACCATAAAAACTATTGAGAAATTTTGGGATGGTTTTTTTAAATAGCTTTTAGAATCCTTTAAATCAAAAAAGAATGGTTATTATCACTTTTCAAGATTACGATTTTTTAAAAAACCATATTTTTTCAGAGTATGTGGGAGGACTTGTCAAAGTTACCTCCCCCTTACCCCTGAAACTTCAGTTTTTTTACAAAAACCACATCACCAAAACTTATGTAAAATCCTTCAATTAATCTAAAAATAATTATAAACGATTTTTTAAAAAAACTTTTACAAAAGTTTTTTAAAGTTTACATAGTTTTTATGGTTTTTTTTACCAAAGTCAAATCTATCAAAATTAAACCTTGGCATCATCACATTTCTTCAATCATCTCCATGATGCCCCGGACTGTTTTCTTCAAATCATATATCTCCTCAATTTCATTCCTTATTTTATTCATTTCTGTTTTTAAGGATTGATTTTCTTTTTCCATTTGCATAAACTCCGGGGATTTGATAGATATCTTTTCAATCTCTTTGCCTATTGTAACCGCAGACAGATGTTGAATATAATCATACTTCAAATCTTCAGGATTGATTAGAAAATATGCCTGATCTGTTTTGTTTTTGGCCTTGCCCTGCAGGTCATTAACCTTGTCCAAACTCATGCCGTCATTGTATAAGGCTGATGCATGGAATTTCCTAAGCATGTGGCTTCTGAAGCGATTGTATTTTCCTACTTTTCCAAGACCCAAATAATCATTGATTTTTTGAAAATTATTTATTAAATATTGTGGATGTGTCTTAAATAATGTACTTTCATTGGTTAGTGGGTCTGTACGTGTTAAAAGGTATGCGTTAATAGCTTTTACCGCTTCGGGACTGCAATATGTTGTATAATATTTGTTTGTTTTAATTCTTTTAATGTTGAAAGTAGGAACGACATTGTCGTTTTTATTGGTAATGTCAATTATTTCATAGATGTTCCTGCATCTTTGAGGTACATATTCAGATAGTGCATCGATATAGTCTTGAATTGTCAAATTCAAAGTTTCAGCTCTTCCGCAACCGCTGGAACAGATAAACAATATGACTGCTTTCATAAATGGTGATGCAATGCTTACAGCTTCCCTTATGATTTCCTTATCTGGCAAATCCTTAAAATAAATTGGCTGTGCTTTTTGCATTGACTTTTCATTTATTATAGGCAATTTCTGTATTTCAATATCATAGAATCTGTAAAATTTATTTATTGCAATCATATGTTTTTTAACTGTGTTTAAAGCATATTTCTGCAGAAGGTGGTGTCTGTATTTTGTTAGCTTTGCTTTTACACGGCGGTGTTTCCATTTAAGGTTGTTGTTTTCATCTTCTTCTGCTTCAGCTAATAGTTCATGTAGGTCTTGATTAAAATAAGAAGCATAGTTGGTCAATGCTAGTCTATATATTCTTTGTGTTTCTTCCGAGTGGTTACAACTTATGGCTAGGTTTTTCAACAGTTCGTTATTATTCATAGTTAACACCTTTATAGTTTTTCTATAAAAAATGTTAACAGAGAGCATTTGAGAAGTATTTTTCATCTAAGTAAAACATCTTTTACCAAGGATTAACAGACTTCCTAACCTTTTCCAATGGAAAAGTAATACCAAAACCTGACTTGAAAAGAATAAACGGAAGAATCATGCATTACCAACAAAAACTCGATAGACAAAAAGAAGGCGGATCCAACTGGAAAAAATCACTAAAAAAACTCCACAAATGGATAAGAAAGAAAAACAACGTAGTCATGGACTATTACCATAAGATCTCTTATAATATAGTTAAACACTACAAATTCATAGCAATGGAAACCTTAAACATACGTGGAATGCTTAAAGGCAACTTAAGCCGAAGCATACATGAAATCGGATGGGGAAAACTCATAGAAATGATAAAATACAAAGCCCAATGGTACGGCAGAGAATTTAAACAAATCGACACATGGTTTCCTTCAAGCAAAAAATGCAATATCTGTGGAGAAATTAACCATGACCTGGACCGTGGTGAAAGAGAATGGGAATGTCCACACTGTCATAACATCCTTCAGAGGGATGTTAATGCTGTAAAAAATATTTTAGACGAAGGTCTACGCACCGCTGGTTCATCGGTGCTATGCTTAGTAGATTTCATGCCTATTAGTCAAGGCAAATTCATTTACTCATATGAATGGAAATGCTTTGACGAAACAATATGCATGGCCTAAGAATCTCCGGCTTCTTTAAAGCAGGAGAGGTTCAACAATTTTAGATGTTAAAGAGGTATATATCGGAGATAATGTTATGATTGGTCCGAACACATTAATTACAACAGTTGGCCATCCTTTAACACCTAAAGGTCGCCGTGACCATTTAGCGCAGGCAACTGAAATCAGAATCGGCAATGACGTTTGGTTAGGAGGGAACGTGACAGTTCTTCCTGGAGTTACAATCGGAAATAATGTTGTTGTAGGGGCTGGCGCTGTAGTGACAAAAGACATTCCGGACAATTCACTGGTCTTGGGCGTTCCGGCACGTGTCGTGCGTGAACTGGAAAATGACATTGAGTAGGAGATGAGACAAAACTCAAAACAGAACCCCACATGGACTTTTACTAAAAAGAAGGTTTTGACATCACAAGATCAAGTCCAACATACACAAAATTAATAAAAATCTCATCTCCAATAGCTATTTTTTGCATAAGAAGAATATATACTTTTAAAAGCCATAATGCAATATTTATTTTAGTTTAAAATATTTTAAAGAGATTTCAATCTTTATTTTGGATTAAAAAAAGAAAATTTGAGAAGTAATTATCTAATTACTTCCACAATCATGTCCAAGTTTTCTGATTGTAAGATATCCACTTTCTTACCGGATGCTCCTACAATCTCCTTTTTGATATTCAGCATGCTTTCAGGAACTACAATCTCGCCAATTGTCAACTCATGATTTTCCTCTAAGACAGAACCTATTTCATCAATGTCTGTTGATTTTAAATATCCGATGATTTTACCCGCATCTCCCTTGAATTTAGGTCCGATTTGGGACATGTCCGGTTCGACTTCAATGATTTTTTCGTGAACTTCAGGTTTTCCGGAACTGATGGCCAAGTCGTTGATTTTTAAAGTTCCTTTAATGTCATCATTGAATTGTTTGAATATTTCAACTAAAGAATCATCAGATGTATATACATTTACTTCTGCAAGTTCTGCATTTAATGGGATTTTGGAAGCTGATTTGAATCTTCTTACCTCATCAATCAACTCGACAGTAGTTTCCCCTTTAGTTTCCACATCTTCACTGATTAATTCTTCATGCACTTCAGGCCATAAAGTTGTATGAATTGATTCATCGTCAAAGTATTGGTAAACTTCTTCAGTGAAGAACGGTGCGATAGGAGCCAATAACTTTAAGGATGTCTCCACTACTGTTTTTAATGTGTATTTTGCAGCGCGTCTTGATTCGTCTGAAACATCTGTGTATAATCTGTATTTTACAGCTTCAATGTATTCATCACAAAAATCATGCCAGAAGAACCTTTCGATTGATGTGATTGTTTCTGCAAAGTTATATTCTGCAAATGCTTGATCGACAGTGACGTTGAGATTGTTTAATTTAGATAGAATCCACATGTCAATTGGTCCCAAATTATCTTTTACATCATCATATGTAACTTCCTCATCAAAGATTTGCATGCTAATAAATCTGAATGCATTCCAGAATTTTCTGAGGAACCTGAATCCATGTTTGATATCCTTCCAGTCAAATATCACATCTGAGCCAGGAACACTGTTAGCGGCCCAAGTCCTTAGAGGGTCAGCACCATACTTTTCAATGACCTCTTCGGGTCCAACTACAAACTCAGGTCTGGATTTGCTCATTTTGTTTCCATCTTCGCCGAACACCATACCGTTGATTACAATATCATCGAATGGTTTTTGACCTGTTAAGGCTAAACATCGAAGGGTTGTATAAAATGCCCATGTACGGATAATATCGTGCCCTTGTGGACGGATATTTGATGGGAAATGATTAACATAATCTTCATCAGGCCATCCTGCAATGGATAAAGGTGAGATTGATGAATCCATCCAAGTGTCCAATACATCCACTTCAGGTATGAACTCCTCACATCCGCATTCACATGCATGCTTTGGTTTATCTACAGTCGGATCGATTGGTAAATCTTCTACATCAGGTATAATAACCTTTCCACAGTCTTTACAGTACCATACTGGAATTGGGGTTGCAAATATTCTTTGCCTTGAGATGCACCAGTCCCATTCCATGGAATCCGCCCAGTTTTCCATACGGGATTTCATGTGTTCAGGCACCCATTTCATCTCATCTGCAGCGACCTTGGTCTTTTCAATCAAGTCTCTTACCGCTACAAACCATTGTTCTTTAAGAAGAATTTCAACAGGAGTTTTACATCTCCAGCATTGTCCAACATTCTGGTCAACCTGTTCCTGTTTTAATAGGTAACCTTCCGCATCCAGATCTTCGATTGTCTGTTTTTTACAGCTTTGCAAGTCCATTCCTTCATATCTTCCGGCAGCGGCAGTCAATGTACCTGCATCATCAATGACATCAATGACTTCAAGGTCATATTTTTGAACCCAGCTTACGTCAGTTTTATCCCCAAAGGTACAAATCATTACTGCTCCTGTACCGAATTCAGGGTCTACCTCTTCATCTGCAATGATTTTTACCTTTTGATGTGATAAAGGCACTTCCACATATTTGCCTAAAAGATGTGCGTATCTTTCATCATCAGGGTGAATTACAACTGCCACACATGCGGACATCAATTCCGGACGGGTGGTTGCAATCAAAATACCTTCATCTTTAGGGTCAGCCTGTTTTCCTGATTCCTGTGAAGACACAATATCTTCATATGAATCTTCAACAGCCGGCGGGAAATTAACATAGTTTAAGAATGTAATATTGTCTGAGTATTCAACCTCTGCAAAAGCGATAGCTGTCTGACAGCGAGGACACCAGTTTACAGGGTGTTTTCCCTGATAGATCAATCCATCCTCATACATTTTCAAAAATGAATATTGGGTTCTTCTCATGTACTCCGGATTCATTGTTACAAACTCGCGAGTCCAATCCTGTGAATAACCCATTGCCTTCATATCTGCCTTCATGCTTGCAATGTTTTTAGTTGTTAAATCAATACAGTATTGCCTGAATTGCGCCCTTGAAACATCATTTTTTTTAATGTTGTGAGTTTCTTCAACTTTAACTTCAGTTGGAAGACCATGGCAGTCCCATCCCTGTGGGAATAAGACATCAAATCCTTTTTGTCTTCTGTATCTTGCATTCATATCAATGTAAACCCAATTCAAGACGTGACCTAAGTGAATTGCGCCTGTTGGGTATGGTGGGGGAGTGTCAATAACATATCTAGGACGGGAACCATCCCCAATATATTTGTAGACGTTTTCATCTTCCCATTTCTGCTCCCATTCTTTTTCTTTCTTAAAATCATAGTCTTTAGGAATTTCTTTTTTTGACATATATTTTCTCCTAAAATAATTAAGTAAAAATAATATTATTAATTATGTCCGTTATTATTTAAAAAAGTAATTATAAAACATGAAAAAATATCTATAATAGATAAGTATATTATATTAAACAAATAGAATAATAATATTATCAATCTATAAAAGGACTGTGTAAATATGGAATTATTATGGTTTTATATTGCTGTTGTATTAGCTATAAGCGATGTACTGCACACACAATTAATGTGGAAGATATTAAATAATTTCTACATTATTTTAGGTGGCATAATCCAGCAAACTACAAAGACTACCTGGCAAACATGGCTTGCACATGAAACAATGGAAGCCGGATTTCATTTTATAGTTTTGTCAATAGTCTTCTTAAATCCAATAATAGGAATTCTAGCAGCCCTAATTCATTTTGCAATTGATGTGACCCATACAATACTAATACGAGATATGGGCGAATTAGAACATAGAGCTCTGCACTTCGTTATTGAGTCTCTATTTTTCATGTTAATATATGGATTATAAAAATAAGGAATGGAGTTATTAAATGCCAGTAATAACATTTAAATATCAGGATTTAAAAGATTTAGGAATAGATATGGAAAAAGATGAGCTAATAGACACCTTGCCAATGATGTCTAGTGATATTGAAGACTTTGACGATGAGGAAATCAAAGTGGAATTCTTCCCAAACAGACCTGACAACTTATCTGTTGAAGGAGTAGCTAGATCTTTTAAAGGATTCATCGGCCAGGAAATTGGTTTTCCAGACTATAAAGTTGAAGAATCTGGAGAATATGTTGAAGTAGATGCTGATGTTGCCAAAATAAGACCATACATCGGATTTGCAAAAATTGATAATGTGGATTTTACTGGAGATAAACTCAAATATGTAATGGATTTCCAAGAAAACCTTCACTGGGTTATTGGTAGAGACAGGAAAAAGGTAGCTATCGGTATTCACAATGCAGACGTTGTGGAAGGACCATTTAAATATATTGCAACTCCAAAAGATGCCAATGCATTTGTTCCTTTAGAAAAAGACTTTGAAATGACTCCTGATGAAATCCTAACCAAACATGACAAGGGAGTTGACTATGCTCATTTAATTCAAGATTTCGACAAGTATCCATTGATCTTAGATAAGGACGATAATGTCTTATCAATGCCACCAATCATCAACGGTGAGCTGACAAAACTTAAAGAGGATACAAAAAACATTATTGTTGATGTTACCGGAACTGACGAAAGAGCGGTAAATCAGGCATTGAACATAATCTGCTGTTCATTTGCCGAAGTGGGAGGCCAAATAAAAAGCATGGAAGTCAGATATGTTGACAAAAATATAAAAACTCCTGACTTGACCCCTCAAGAACAACTTGTCCATGTAAATACTGCAAATGAATTGATTGGAGGAACCAGCCTTACTGCAGAAGACATTAAGGAATTACTCCTAAAAGCACGTTTTGATGCTGAAATTATTAGCGATAATGAAGTAAACGCAATCATACCTGCCTACAGAGTGGACATATTGCATGAGGTCGATGTTGTTGAAAACATCGCAGTCCAATATCACATCAACAGTGTTGAAGCCAAATTGCCAGACATCAACACCGTTGCTTATGAGAATAACTGGTTTAAAGCGGAAAGCACAATCCGTGAAGTAATGATTGGTTTAGGTTTTCAGGAAGTAATGAGCCTGATGCTTACAAATGAAGAAGCACATTACGAAAAAATGAACCAGACAGAAGAAAACCATGTTCAGGTTGCAAGACCGATAACAATTGACAGGACCATGATTAGAACCAGCTTGATTAACAGCTTAATGGAATTTTTAGAAGACAACAAACATGAAGATCTGCCGCAAAAAATCTTCGAGATTGGTGATGTTTTGTATTTGGATGATTCTAAAGAAAACAAAGTGAAAACATCCAAAAAACTAGCTGCATTAATCTGCCACTCCACAGCTAATTTCACTGAAATAAAATCTGTCATGACAAGCGTTTTAACCAACTTAGGTTATTCAATGGAAATAACTGACAGTTCAAATAAGACCTTTATTGAAGGAAGGGTTGCTGACGTTACCGGCATGGCTCAAAAAGGCATGATTAAAGGATTCTTCGGTGAAGTGTCACCAGAAGTAATTACCAATTTCACTTTAGAGTATCCTGTAATCGCATTTGAAATAGAATTCATTAACAAATGAATTCACTAATTCTTTTTTTAATACCACAATTTTCTCATTTGAGTTTCAATATCCAAGAAATTATTTGATGCCGGAGAAGCATCATAATTATTTAAAACAACTATCAGAATTAATAGAATTATTATGATAGCTATTAAAATTATTGTCCATTTCTTCAATTATTCACCAACCATTGTCAAAGTTACAGTTCTTTTGTGTCTTGGTCCATCTAATTCGATGAAAAAAACTGATTGCCATGTGCCCAAATCCAATTTGTTGTTTTTTATTGGCAAGCACTCGCTTGATGAAAGTAAAAAAGACTTTAAATGTGAACGGGCATTGTTGTCAATCCTGTCATGCTGATAGCTGAACTTGTCCAAAACCAGATTATCCATCATGAACTCCAAATCATTCAATAATCCTTTTTCATTCTCGTTTACAACAATTGCTGATGTGGAATGTTTTGAAAAAATGGAGATGATTCCCTCATCGATATCAATCAAATCGTTGATTTGTGATGTGATGTCAATGATTTCAAAGTTTTTTGAAGTGTTGATTTTTATAGAATTAGTTTTAACTGTCATCAATAATACTTTGATTTTAAAATATATATAAATAAAAAAAGAAAGGAAAATTTTATTCGAATTTATTTTTACGCCTGTATCCATATATGATACAGCCCAATAATGCAAGAATACTTAAAATAACAACACCTGAAGTATTGTCTACTTCTTTGGATATTGGAGTTTCAGGGACCACTTCATAAGATTTGGATCCTTCGCCAGAACCTTCACTTGAAGAGCCTGCATTAACGTCACCTCGTGACATTGCATTGTTCCCGCTATCAGATGAATCTGAGGAAATTACATCAGAACTATTGGTTCCGTATTTGCCTGAGTTTTCACCATTGGAAATATGTGAACTTGATGATGTTCCATTTACAACATTTCCATGTCCATTGCCAGAACCCCCAACATCATCCCCGTTTGTATTTTGCTCTTGGGACTGTTGGCTAGATGAACCCTCTCCCTGTGAGTTCTGATTTTCAGATGCCTGACTTGGCTTTACATATTTTTCAGAACCGGAAGATACAGTTCTTTCTATTACATTCTGGATTCTGTCCCCAACAGTTATTTTAACATTTTGTTCAGTGTTTGGTTCAATGTCCTCTGATTGGATTCTTGCAATGCCGTCTTCATCCATTCTTGCAGTATACTTATTTCCATTTACCTCAACATCCCCCAAATCAAATGCTGGTGCATCGGTAATGGGATTTCCGTTTTCATCCTGTAGCTGAATTCCAATTCCGTTTTGAATTGTAATTGCATCAAGCTTCAGGATTTTTGCAAATAGCATCGGGCAAACAAATGTATCTTCATTATCGGTTGAATCGAACCAGTTCTGGTCTAATGAAAATACTTCATTTGCTGGATTGTTTTTAGCTTGAAACTGTTCATTATGAACCAATGCATTATCCTTTACAAGTAATTTTGTTTTGCCTTTAGACCTAAATTGGTCTCCAAACAATAATCCATTACCTGATTCATCAGGCCCTAACTCACAATTAGGGTCACGACGGTTATGGGATAATGTATTTGCAATCATAACATCATTGGTTGATTCTGCATTTACAAAAATACCGTTTGTATTATTGTGGATTGTATTATGCTTAATTGAATTTCCAGATGAAATGCCATACATGGAAATTCCATTAAAACCATTGTGATGGATTTCGTTTCTTAAAATGCTGCAATTATAAAGATTGAAAGTTTCAATACCTGATCGTCCATTTCTCCAAATGGTATTTTTTGAAATTTCACTTTCCTTGACATTCTGGAGTTGAACACCATTTTCACTGGCTTGTGAAATTTTATTATTACTTAGATTGATTTTCTGTGAGTTTTTAACTAAAACAGAGTTAATTCCTCCAGTAATAACATTGTTTTTAACTGTAACATCTGTTGTTCCATCAACAATTATTGCATTATCGCTATTTTGTGCTTTTATAGTAATTCCTGATAGAATACTACCAGCACTATTAGACGTAAAGTAAAATCCGAAGGTTTTGCTTATTCCTAAGCTCTTAGCTTTCTCAGTTACTTGATCATATACATTAACAACACTTTTTTGTTCAGATATGATGTTTAACTTTTTATCAACCACCAATGAGATGTTATTATACTCTTCGCTAGTGAACTTGAACGTATCCCCATCATTAGCATTATCAAACATGCTTTGAATGTTCTCATTCGATAAGTCAGAGGTCACCTCATATTCATTATTCGATTGAGAATCATCAACTTGAGATGCATCGCTAGCATAAGCAGTTGAAATAAGGAATAAACTAATTATAAATATCAAAAAAAGATTAACAACCTTTTTATTCATTTAATCCCCCTACGAAATCTACCTATAACCAATACGATTAAATTAAATTTTACGATTTTTACTTAGCAAATTTTAATGAAAATTGAATTCACATCAATAAAAATTTTTGGCTTAAACTTTTGATTTTTATTAAAATATTATGTCCATATTACAAAATTTCATATTGATTATTATAATAATTTTAACAAAAAATATTATATAAACTTTATTGTAAAAGAAGTCTAAAAATCCTTTAAAATCATTAAAACATATATTAACATTGTTATATTTTAATTTATACTTTCAATTTAAATAATATAAAATATACAATATAATATGGGTTACTTATCGACTAATTAATAAGTAACTTGTACTGTAATTTAAATTTAAATTGAGGTTAAACATGAATAATAAGAGGTTAATATTGTCATTATTATTAGTCTTTGTTGTTTTATTGAGCTCAAGCGTAGTATTTGCTGAAGATACTGCAAATGCAGACGATGTGCAACAAGTTAATGATATCGACACTATAGGAAAAACCATTGTTCAGGATGAGCAACTATCTTCACAACATACCGTTAAAGCTGGATCAACAGGTGCAGACATCCAGGCTACACTTAACAGTATGAAGGACGGAGACGTTTTAAATCTTGAAAATGGAACTTATACTGACGTATGTATCTATGTTAACAAAAGCATCACTATCAACGGTAATGGTGCAACATTAATTGGATTTGACAATCCTTCAAAAGATACTACACCTAGTATAATCACAAACACTACAGCAGACGGAGGATATGCAATAGGCAATTTAGCAACATTATATGTCGTTAAAGCAAATAATGTAACCTTAACCGGTTTAAACATTGTTGCTGGAGCAAACAGTAGTTCCAGTACAGCAGGACCTGCATATTCCAATGCACTCGTTTATGTAGAATCATCAAATAATTTAGTTTTAAAAGACAACATTCTTGACGGGTCATCCTGGGGTCTTTACCTAAGATTCTCACATGACGCTCAAATTGTTGATAACATAGTTAAAAATCAAGCAGTTACTGGAATCTTAAGTTTCGGATCTGCCAGAGGACAAATTGAAAGAAACAAAGTCATAAATGCTATTAACCATGGTATTGACGTAAGACACGGAACCGGACCTAACGTGCAAGTTATCAACAACACTGTAATCGGTTCCAAAGAAGGTATTTACTTAATGCACTCTCAAGGACACACCGCAAATTACAACACTTTGATTAACTGTACAATCAGTTCCATAAGCTGTTACGGTTCTTCAAACATCAAATTATACAACAATACCATGCAAAAATCAAGAATCGGTATTTTACTCGGTGGAGGATACAGCAACATTGATGTAGGTCCAAACACCTACCAATTAAACAACTTGCCATACCCACCAACATTCGTATACTACATCGCTGAAGGCAAATCTGACTTCCAAAGTGCCACTAACATAATGGGAACCCACAGCGACATTGCTGACTGTCCTGTTTATGTTGAATACAAAGAAATCCCAACCCCTGCAGCCATTAACATTGATTACAGTATCATCTTAAATGCTACTGGAAAGATATTCAATGTTCCTGCAGATGCTACTGGTGCAGACATCCAAGCTATTATTGATGGCATGGCTGATGGAGATACCTTAAACTTCGCTGAAAATGCAGTATACAAAGACATTTCAATCTACACTGACAAAAACATTAAAATATTCGGTAACAATGCAACCTTAATCGGATACGACAATGTTAACATAGCTAATGTCCCTTCAAAAGTAACTGCATTAACCAACGAAAGCGGATACGCTATTTCTGACCGTGCCGTATTATATGTATTGAATAATACTGATGCTGTTGTAGCTGGATTGAATATTGTTGCACAATACCCTGGATACGAACCACTCGCTACTGTTGCACCTACAAACATAAACTACAAAACTGCGGGAATCCGTACACAAAACAGTAAAAAAATAACAATCACAGATTGTACTGTTGACGGTGCTTCATGGGGTATTTACATGGAATACTCCGCAAATGCGGTCGTAACCAACAATAAAATATCTAACCAATACACTACAGGTATCCTAAACTTCGGTACTGGAAACAGTATTCTTGCAAACAACACAATTAAAAATGCTGTAAACCACGGTATTGACGTAAGACACGGAACCGGACCTAATGTAACCGTATTCAACAACACAATCAGCGGTTCCAAAGAAGGAATCTACTTAATGCATTCCAAAGGCCACACAGTATATGGAAACACCATTACTGATGCTAAAATCAGTGCTATTACCTGTTATGGATCTGGAAATGAAAAAATATTCAACAACAGCCTTGCAGGAAGCAGAATCGGCATCTTACTCGGCGGAGGATACTACAATGTGACCATTGGTGAAAATACATACAGTTTAGACAGCTTACCATTCCCACCTACATTCGTTACCTACCTTGCTAAAGTTGAAACAAAATATGATTCAGCTGCAAAAGCAATAGGCGTTTACAGTGATAAAAATGCTGTTGAAATGGAAGCATCCAACATTGCTCAAATCAATGGCACATTTGACTTTACTGTAACATTAACTGATGCAAGAGGACCAACAACAAACCAAATCATTGTTGTTTCACTAAATAATGAAACTTACACAGCTAACACCAACAGCGAAGGTATTGCAACAATTCCTATGACCTTAGCTGAAGGAAGCTATGTTGCTGAAGTCAATTACAGTGGAACTGACAATTACAAACCGGCAACTACAACTGCAACCATTAACATTGCAACTAACATCAAAACTCCAGCAAACAACACTGCTGAAGGCATTCAAGCTACTGTTGATGATGCAGTTGCAGGAGATATTGTTGATTTAAGCATTTATGAAAGTTACGATATCGCAAGCACTACTATTAATGTAAATGGTAAAGACAATATTACCATCAGAGGAAACGGTAAAACCACTTTAACAGGTACTGGTAATGGAAACGGATTCATATATGTTGAAAACAGCAAAGCCGTTACTATTGAAGGAATTAGATTCATTGACAACAACCCTAAAAACAACCTTACTTACAATGGTACTGTTGCTGGTTGGGGTGTACAGTTCAATGGTCAGGATGCTGCTGGCGGCGTAGTCGACAACTGTTACTTCAAAGACTTCAACCAAGCTGTAGTTGTCAAATCATGTAACAACATAACTGTTAAAAACAGCGAGTTCTACGGCGGTTACGCAACCAAACTCGTAAACGACCCAACTGTTAACAAAGAACAAGGTTCCAAAGTCATTTCCGTTGGAGGATCATTCTACACAACAATCGAAAACAATGTATTTGACGGTGTAATGTTGGATGCAATTTCCATCGCACAAGCTAGTGGAGACGCAAGAATCATTGGAAACACATTCAAAAACAATGTATACTCCATTTTCTTCGGTGGAGCATCAACTGACGGTACCTACATTACTGGCAACACTTTCATTAACTGCGGTTATTTCAACGGAACTTTCAATGGAGAACCTGTTTACTGGGACGAATACCCTGTAATCAGTATTCAAAAAGCAGCTAGCGGAGTTTACATTGATGGTAACACTTTCGAAGTAATTGACAACAACTGGTTAATTGCTGCTGAACAAGGTAACGCAGCTCACGGATACCCAAGTACCCTTGG
>Ga0129307_1002423_pt1 | contig 14693 bp, 14 predicted proteins | sample P1105metagenome_FD_94437 | JGI IMG/M metagenome (GOLD analysis project Ga0129307, IMG submission 94437) | Capybara group fecal microbial communities from Wisconsin, USA - P1105 metagenome | ecosystem: Host-associated > Mammals > Digestive system > Large intestine > Fecal | place: USA: Wisconsin... | reverse complement strand
TTGTGCAAAAAAAACTTTTAGGAAATTCAGGTGCCTTTTTTTGTTCAAAAGGCTTGATTTTATGCCGTTTTCAGGCTGTTTTTTAGGAAAAATGTTCCACACTTAGCTCAGAAGAGCCGAAAATAACGGAAAGTTATAACCAGGCTATTGAAAACAACTTAACACGATGTTATAACAATAATAGTTCCATCTCTAGTTGCAAAATCGAAGCTGAATCTTGTATGAATGGAGGAACTGTCAACTACAATGGAATCTGGGTTGAATCCGCAGCGAAAAACTGGAGCGGGGTAGATATCCTCTGTTTTGAAAATTAAAAAACACCCCCGACATTTGAGTGTCGGGGGCGTAGATTGCTTCGCGACGGCTTTCAGCCTGCTCGCAATGACGTTTGCAACTATTTAAACAGATTCTTCATCTTTTCGAGGAAGCTCTCTTCCTGCGCGGTTTCCTTGTCGTGCCTGAGTTCCGCCAGCTTCTGGTAGAGTTCCTTCTCCTCGCGGCTAAGGTCCTTCGGAATTTCCACGCCGATGTTCACGTAGAGGCTTCCACGGTCGCCGCGCTTGTTCAGCGGGTACAGGCCCTGTTCGCGCAGGCGCAAGATGCTCCCGGCCTGAGTGCCGGCCGCAATCTTGATCTGCACTTCGCTACCGTCCAGCGTCGGGATTCGCTGCGTTCCGCCAAGCACCAGCTTGTGGACCGGCACCTTGATTTCGCAGTGCAGGTCGTCGCCTTCACGGGTGTAGAAGTCGTCGGGTTTCTCGGCAATCACCGCCAGCAAGTCGCCGCAGGCACCGCCGCGAGGCCCGCAGTTGCCTTCGCCACGCAGGTTCAGGTACTGGCCCTCGGCAACGCCCGCCGGAATCTTGATGGAGATTTCTTCGGTTTCCTGCACGCGGCCCTCGCCGTGGCAATGCGGGCACGGTTTCGCGATGACTTCGCCCATGCCGTTACAGGTGGGGCAGGCGCTCTCGGAAACCATCTGGAAGAACCCGCCAGACACGCGGCGCACGCGCCCCGTACCCTTACAGGTATCGCAAGTCTTGATGTCGGTGCCGCCCTTGCCGTTACATTCCGTACACGGCGTGTAGCGTTTCAGGCGAACCTTCTTGGTGCAGCCCTCGAAGATTTCCTTGTAGCTGAGCGCCACCTTGATCTGCAAATCGTTTCCGCGGGGAGGCCCGGCCTTGCGACCGCCACGACGGCTGCCGCCAAAACCACCGAATCCGCCACCGAAAATATCGCCAAAGTTCGCGAAGATATCCTCGAAACTGAATCCTTGGCCGCCGAATCCGCCGCCACCAAAACCGCCACCGGGGGCGTTGAAGCCGAACTGGTCATACTGCTTACGCTTCTCGGGGTTGCTGAGCACATCGTAGGCCTCGGCAGCCTCCTTGAACTTCTCTTCGGCTTCCTTGTCGCCCGGGTTCTTGTCCGGGTGGTACTTGATGGCAAGCTTCTTGTAGGCGTGCTTGATCTCGTCAGCACTCGCGTCCTTGCCGACGCCTAGAACTTCGTAATAATCTCTTTTTTCAGCCATAATATGCCTTCGGCTTCACTTCGATTAACAAACTCTATTTACGCAAAAAGGATTGCCCCTTTTTGAGAGGCGAATCCTGTTTGATTTTTTAAGGTTGAAATTAGTCAACCACTTCCGCGTCGACGACTTCCGGACCGTCGCCCTTCTTGTCGTTCTTCGGCTGTTCAGAAGCACCCGGCTGCGGACCCGGCTGAGCCTGGTTTGCACCGGCGGCCTGGGCCATGGAGCTGATCATGCCCTGGAGCTTGTCCATAGCGGCCTTGATTTCTTCCTTGGTGCCGTTGTCCTTCTTGGCCTTGATGTCGTCGATGGCAGCCTGCAGCTGGCTCTTGGTGTCGGCCGGCAGCTTGTCGCCGAATTCCTTGAGCTGACCTTCGGCCTGGTAAGCCATCTGTTCGGCCTGGTTCCTGATGTCCACCAGTTCACGCTGTTCCTTGTCCTTGGCAGCGTTGGCTTCGGCATCCTTAACCATCTTGTTGATTTCGTCTTCAGACAAGCCGCTGGAAGAAGTAATCTTGATGGACTGTTCCTTACCGGTTTCCTTGTCCTTGGCAGACACGTGCACAATGCCGTTCGCGTCGATATCGAAGGTCACTTCGATCTGCGGCACGCCACGGGGCTTCTTCGGGAGGTCAGTCAAGTCGAACTTGCCGAGCGTACGGTTGTCGCGGGCAAATTCGCGTTCGCCCTGCAGCACGTGAATCGTCACGGCCGGCTGGTTGTCTTCGGCGGTAGAGAACACCTGGCTCTTCTTGGTCGGAATCGTGGTATTACGGTCGATGAGCTTGGTCATCACGCCACCGAGAGTTTCGATACCCAAGGAAAGCGGGGTCACGTCGAGGAGCAACACGTCCTTCACGGAGGAGTCGCCGCTAAGCACGGCACCCTGGACGGCGGCACCGATAGCCACCACTTCGTCCGGGTTCACAGTCTTGTTCGGTTCCTTGCCGAAGAACTTCTTCACGGCTTCCTGCACGGCCGGGATACGGGTCGAACCACCGACCAGGATCACCTCGTCGATTTCGCTCAGGGAGAGGCCGGAGTCGGCGATAGCCTTGCGGCAGGGTTCCATGGAGCGTTCCACCAGGTGGGCGGTCAGCTGGTCAAACTTTGCACGGCTGAGCGTGAGGTCCAAATGTTTCGGGCCCGAAGCGTCGGCAGTGATGAAGGGGAGGTTGATGTTCGTGGAAGTCGTTGCAGAAAGGTCGATCTTCGCCTTTTCCGCGGCGTCCTTCAAACGCTGCAGGGCCATCTTGTCCTTCTTCAGGTCGATGCCCGGATTGTCCTTCTTGAACTCGTCGTTGATCCAGTCGATAATCACTTCGTCGAAGTTGTCACCGCCGAGCATCGTATCGCCGTTGGTGGCCTTCACGCTGAACATGCCGTCGTCGATTTCAAGGATAGAGATATCGAACGGACCGCCACCGAGGTCATACACGGCGACCTTTTCGCTCTTCTTGGAGTCAAGACCGTAGGCAAGTGCTGCAGCCGTCGGTTCGTTCACGATACGCAGCACTTCGAGGCCAGCAATCTTACCGGCATCCTTCGTAGCCTGACGCTGGGAGTCGTTAAAGTAGGCGGGGACCGTAATCACGGCCTGCGTCACCGGCTGGCCCAGGTAGTCTTCGGCAATCTTCTTCATGGTCTGGAGAACCATGGCCGAAATCTCGGGAGGAGCGAACTGCTTGTCGTCCACCTGCACGCGCACCGGGTCGGAACCCGAGCCCACCAGCTTGTAAGGCATGTTCTTTTCGGCAGCGGAGCATTCGCCCGCGGTGCGGCCCATGAAACGCTTGATGGAGTAAATCGTCTTTTCGGGGTTGGTGATGGCCTGACGCTTTGCCACGTGGCCCACCAGACGTTCGCCGTTCTTGCCAAAAGCGACAATGGACGGGGTGGTGCGGAAACCTTCCGCGTTAGCGATCACGACCGGCTTGCCGCCTTCCATCACGGACACGCAGCTGTTGGTCGTACCAAGGTCAATACCGATAATCTTGCTCATAATGAGTCTCCTATTTTAAATTCTTGCCGCCCGCGAATCAATCTGAACGGGGCGATTTTTTACGCCCATACATAAGCAAAACCCGTGCCAAATGCTAATAACTGACAAAAAACGGCCATTTCGTTTCGTTCTGAAACAAGAAAAACCCCTAAACCGGGGCAAAAAAGGCGTGTTTCATATTAAAACGCTCTGTATAGGAGGGGAAGGGGAGGCATCCCCGCCACCATCTTGTCATCCCCGCGAAGGCGGGGATCTCCCTGTCACCCTGGACCCTGGAGCGCAGCGATAGGGGATAGGGTCCATAGAAAAGGGGTGGGGGAGGCATCCCCCTGGTTCGCACTCCGTTGCTCTCCACCCCCTCGCCTAGGTGGCTCCACCCCCTAACACCCCCGGCCTCTCAAAAAAATTATCAACTGTTAATTTTTGACAGCAGATTGGATATATATTATAGGGTAGTGGGTAAATCATGAAAATAATGAATTCAAATAGGTATAGTCGCACTTTAATGTGTGAAACAGTTAATAAAAAGACTGTTTTACGAGTCTGTTTGATTTCGTTTATTTTGTTTTGGGTAGGAATTCTTTCTCCATTTGTGACGGATAATGTTGTTGTTTATGCTGGAGCTTTGATACCGTTTTATACATTTTATATAATACTCTATATATATGAGAATCGAGTTGATTGTGGCTTTGAAAAAAAGACATCTTTGATTGTAGCATCTGGAACAAGCGCTTTTCTTTCTTCTACAACATCGTTGTTGGGGGTCATTAGTTTTTTTGATGTTTGGGATATTCCTAATGATTTCTTGTTTGCGCCTAGATTAATGCTTGCCGTAAATTTTATTCCATCTATGATATTGGTTCTTTCATGTGCTTTTGATAAGGCTTTTACAGAAATCCCTCGTGACGCGGACCTGTACGTTGCCGATGATTAAAAAAACTGAATTCTTTTTTTGTGCGAGTGCAATATGAAAACGGTGAAGGATGTTGAAAATAATTTGAACCAGGGCAAAGTTGTCAAGATGCCCTCGATGCGCAAGATTTATGTTCTTTGCGCCGTAATTCCCTTTGTTCTTTTTTGGGCGGGGATAACATCTCCGTTATGGACGGATAATTTTATCATCTATTTTTTTGCTTTGGCTCCATATTACCTTTACATAATTCTTCTGAATAATGATTGGATTGATGGACGAATACTGTTTGATACACAAATCGGAATACTTATTTCCAAAATTTGGGTATTAAATATCTTTCTGATGGCAGTTTCTAGCCTTTTTTTGGCTCAATTTTGGACATATACGGAATCTATTTTTTTCGGAGTTATTTTGATGAATGTGGTGAATGTTGTGCCTGCGTTTATTTCCGTGATCGCGGCTTTATATTTGCATAAAACAAGGTATGCACGTTTTCCGTTATGGGCTCCACCCCCTGGAGACGGCTAAACGATTTAAATAACATTGCATTTCTGCAGGCCAATATTTATGTTGAGCGATAAAAAAAGGAAATTTGGCCCAATAGATCAAAAAGACGCCTTGATGCGGAAACACTCCAAAAAGAAGTAGGCGGGCCTCAAGTAGTCTGCCAAGGAGCGAAACATGAACTACACTGCTAGGATTTACAAGGACGGAGATGCCTACTCGGTTGAGTTCCCCGATTTGGACGGCTGCTTTACCCAGGGCAATACTCTCGAAGAGGCTCTCGCCAACGCAAAGGAAGCAATGGAATTGACCCTAGAAGATGTGTTCGATGGCTGCCCTCTTCCAGAATGTAAGACCAAAGCGAACGAAGAAAAGGGATTCTACCGAATTGACGTGGACCCCGAACTCGCTGCAAGATTCCTTAAATCAACCACCCCGCGCCCCAACACGCCGACATCTCAAGAAAAATGCTATAAAAATGCGCTTTTACAAAGAATTCGGTATTTTTATTCCAAAAATACAAAACAAAATTGAACAAAAATACAAAACAAAACTTGACAATTTTACAAAACGAATATATATTGGTAAATATGAAAACGTATTTTCCCAGAATGGTTGACGACGAACTGGACCTGAGGCTTCGTTCCTCGGGGGCCGTTCTTATAGTCGGTCCTAAATGGTGCGGCAAGACTACGACGGCAGAACAAAAAGCCCAAAGCGTTGTCAAAATGCAGGATCCAGACTTCAGGGAGAGTTATCTTGCAACCGTATCGATTAAACCGTCTTTATTGCTGAAAGGGGAAAATCCTCGATTGATTGACGAATGGCAGGACGCCCCCATTCTGTGGGACGCCGTCCGCACGGAAGTGGACCGTAGGGGAGAAGACGGGCTCTTTATCTTGACGGGTTCATCCAGTTTTGATCTTTCAAAGACAATCCATTCGGGAACGGGGAGAATATCACGATTGAAGATGTTCCCCATGAGCCTTTTCGAATCACAGGAATCCAATGGCCAAATATCACTTTCAAAACTGTTCGACGCCCCCGAAAGCGATATTGACGGGATTACGTCAAGCCTTTCGATAGAGCAACTAATTCATGCCGCTTGCCGTGGCGGGTGGCCGGCCGCTCTTTTCAAGAAAGGCGATGATGCCCAACTTGTCGTCGCGCAAGACTATCTTGAAAACATCTGCCAGACAGACATATCCACGGTTGACGGAGTCGAAAGGAATCCCAAATGGACAAAGGCTATCCTGAAATCGTACGCCCGGAATGTCTCAACCTTGGCAAAGACCTCCAGCATCCATAAGGATATTCTATCGGAATCGGACAATTTTTCCATAATAACACTGGATTCCTACTTAAATGCGCTACGCAGACTATTCGTCATAGAAGATCTGGACGCCTGGAGCCCATCCATCCGTTCCGCCACATCTATCCGTTCAGGGAAGAAGAGGGAATTTTCCGACCCATCAATTGCCGTCGCTGCGATGGGCGTCTCTCCCGAATACTTCTACACTGACCTGAAAACTTTCGGTTTTGTTTTCGAGACGCTTTGCATCAGGGACTTGAAGGTCTATTCTCAAAAACTACGTGGCGAACTTTCTTATTATCGCGACAGGACCGGGCTCGAGGCCGATGCCGTGTTGCACTTGAATGACGGGCGATATGCCTTGATAGAGTTTAAGTTGGGGAGCCGCGAAATTGAGGAAGGTGCAAAACACCTGACGACTTTAAAGTATCTTATACGGGAGCACAATAAGAAAAGCGACCAAATTCAGCTTCGTGAACCGGACCTGCTGATGGTTGTCACTGGCGGGCAAATGGCATATACGCGACCTGACGGTGTGAAAGTCGTCCCGATTGGCTGCCTTAGGGATTAAATAACGCCGGGGGAGAACCCAGCGTATTCTGTTGATTGGAATGTCATCGTTTAGGATGGAGTCGGGAGCCCGCGCCATTGTTATTTGCAAATGTCAGATCAAAGAAAGATGGGATTAGGCGAATGTATAACACCTTGTTAATTCTTTAAATTCGTTTTTGCGAAATTAAAAAAAATGTATTGCATTTGTGCGGACAAATATGTATATTGATTGATATGAACAAGACTGCAAATTTATACGCCCGTATTGAACCCGACGTCAAGGAACAGGCCGAAAGCGTCCTGGAAACCCTCGGCATATCCGTTTCCAGCGCCATCAACATGTTCTATAAGCAGATAATTCTGCAACAGGGTATTCCCTTCGACGTTAAGTTGCCCAAGGCTCCAGAAAACGCTGCCAAATGGTCAAAAGAACGCTTCGATGCGGAACTCGAGAAGGGGTATGACGATATGCTGAAAGGCCGTACCCGCCCTGCCGCGATGGTCCTTTCCGATGTCAAGAAGAAATACAAGGTATGAATTTTGAGGTCCACTTTTCTTCCGCTGCAGAGGCTGACATCGATCAAATCTTTAATTATATCAGCATAACGCTTTGTTCGCCTATCGCAGCCAAAAATCTAATGGCAAAATTTCAGGAATCAGTAAACACGTTATCCGATTTTCCTGAAGCATTTGCCTTATGTCAGGAAGAGCCTTGGATTTCGCGAGATGTGCGTTCAATGCCGATTGAAAATTATCGCCTATTTTATCATGTCGATCATGACAAGCGAGAAGTCTTCATATTGCGTGTTTTCTATTACAGACAAGAAGCGAAGTAGTCATTAATACTAACAATGTTCAAACACCGGAGAATACAAGAAAATCGATCCACTGGTCTAGACTATGCTTCATGTGATTGATGCGAAATATATTGGCGATTATGGGGCATCACATGGCCGAATGGAGTTAACTTCGCCCCGGAATACATCAAGAGCCTTCAGTAGACCGAACCCAGTTTGGCGTGCCGTTCGGGGTCTTAGGGGCAATATTTAATCCAGCCCCAGCACAAGGCGGATGGCGGTCAGGGCCTGGTGGGCGGCGCAGAGCATGACTCGGGGGGCAACAAGTCCGACGACTTCGTCCACGTCGTTCTTGCCGTCGCCGCAGAGGTAGAACTTGTCCGTAATGCGGCGGGTGAGGATGGCGTTTCCGCTGTCGTAGCTGGCCATCCCGCTGGCGGCGACCAGATATTTTTGAGGAAGTTTCTCCAGGACCGTATCCACCAGCATGGCCTTGGCGTCGGCCTTGTCGAAAGCTTCGCAGATGACGTCGGCCTCCTGCAAAAGGGAAACGGCGTTTTCGGCGGTGACCTTGACCTGATGGACTTCATACTGCACGTAGGGGGCGATTTCTTCCAGGTTCTGGAGGAGTGCTTCCGCCTTGGGGATGCCCACCTGGTTCATTTTGTATTGCTGGCGGTGTAGGTTGGTGATGTCCACCGTGTCGAAATCTATCAGGATGAGCCTGCCAACGCCTGCACGGGCAAGGGAAATGGCGATGTTCGAGCCGAGGCCTCCCAGGCCGCATACGGCAATTGTTGCTTTTTGCAGTTTTTCGACGGCATCGGCTCCCTGCTTTTGGACCAGGGCGGCCAGGATTTGCTCTCGGGAGGGGAGGGGTGTATCGCCAGCCGACATCAGCCGCCACCTACGAAATTCACGACTTCGACGCAGTCGCCGTCGGCAAGGACGGTCTCGCCGTATTTGGATTTGGGGACGATTTCTCCGTTCCGTTCTACGGCTATACGCACCTTATTGAATCCGGCTTCGGCAATGTAGCTTTCCAGCGTTTTGCCTGCGGCATTTACGTCTTGTCCGTTAATCTTCAGCATGGGTCAAATATAATTTATTCTAAAGGTAGGGGAGATTCTGACGCGTCATGGTGGCCTTGAGCCACCATCTAGATTCCGGCTCTAGGCCGGAATGACGTTGCAATCGTTAACATCATTAAAAAATTGTCAATTTCTAGGTTAAACGAGCTATCCGGCCTATTTTCCGGAGGAGACGATGACCTTTGCGGTCTTGAGTATCTTGTTCTTGAGCTTGTAGCCCTTCTGGAACACGGTGACCACGTGGCCTTCGGGCACGGTCTCGCTGGGCTGCTGCATCAGGGCTTCGTGCATGTTCGGGTCGAATTCCGCGCCGGTGGGGTCAATCTGCTCGAGGCCCGCGTCGGTGAGAATCTTCGCGAACTGGTTGTAAATCATCTGCATGCCTTTCTCGAAGGCTTCAAGGTCCTGGGCCTTGTTTTCGCTGGCAAAAGCGCGCTCGAAATTGTCCTGCACTTCGGAGAGCTTTTCCAGGAGCTTGCCGTTGGCGGTTTCGATGAGTTCCAGCTGTTCCTTGGCGGTACGGCGGCGGTAGTTGTCGAATTCGGCCATCAGGCGGAGGTTCCGGTCGTTGGCTTCAGCAAGGGCTGCCTTGAGGGCAGCAGTCGGGTCTTCGGCAGCGGGTTCCGCAGGCTGTTCAGAGGCGGCGTCTGCGGGCTGCTCGGCGGCAGCATCCGGACTGGATCCTTCGTCGCCTTGCTCCTCAGGATGACACTCCGAGCCCGAGACGCTCTCGTCTCTCGTCTCTCGTCTCTCGTCTAATTTCATCGCGTCTTCGGCGGCCTTGAGCACGTCTGCTTCGAATTTTGCCTTTTCTTCTGCGGTCGGTTCCTGTTCGTTCAAATTTTCTGCCATTTCAATAAATCCTTTAAAAATTATCCTGACGGGCTACAGTTTTACATTTTCTAGCCAAAATCACGCCCAAAGATAGCAAATTATGTGCCAAAGGCGAATCAGGGGGTATTGGGCCAAAAATAAGTAAAAGAAGTATTATTGTGAAACACAGCCCCCTTTCGCTCTTTATATTCTAGTTTACATAACCCGCATTATCGGCAATCAAATATAGCAATTTTTGCCTCAATTTGTCAAATTTGGCCAATCCTGCATTTCCTATCTTTATATATTGTAAACGAAATGAGCAAAATGCCCTCCAAATATAAATTTATCCTGTTTGCGGTGGTCTGCCTTTTTTCAGCCGTCCTGCTGCAGAGCTGTGCGGCTACCCGAAAGATCGACGCGGCCAGCATCCTGAGCAAGACCAAGCTAGAATTCAAGGAACTCGCGCTGGATTCCGTGACTATCAATCCGGAGCTGTTTGAGCAGGTCAATAACCTTAAGTCCACGCTGCTGCCGAACCCTCAGGTGGTGCTTATTGTGCAGAACCTGGCCAGAGGGATTATCGAGAAGGAACTTGGCAAGGCGCACCTGACGGCCGTCATGACGGCAAACAACCAGAGCACGGACACCCTGTGGGTCCGGAATTTGAAGGCGAACCTGTATCTGGACACCCTGATAGAATTGCCCCTGCAGCTGAAGGATTCTACGGTGCTTTTGCCCGGCGCAAGCGACATCACGCTTACGACGGACTTTCCGCTGGACAAAAGGCTTCTCTCCCTGACCGGAATCACCAAGTACCGCGCCAAGGGTGAAATTTCCGTATCCCTGGAAGCCGAAGGCCCGCTAGTCTCCTTTGATTTTGACATAGAACATCCCATTTCTCCCGAAGAAATGCGCGCCCTGGAAGACAGGGCCCGGAAATCCCTTTTGGACGGCCTTGTCAGTGACTGGGTCTATTCCATTTTCCCAAAGGAATGATTATGAAACTCCCCCGTCGTTTTGTCCCCGAAAACCTGAATCCCGATGACGAAAAGAAAATCAGCGAGCTTTACCGGAGCCTGCTCTTGCGGGACATTCCCGCGGCCGCCACTCCCCTACGGGACTGGATTCTGGACTGGAGCGAGCTGAACTCTGTGCTGGGCGAAGTCAGCTGCCGCCGCTACGTGGCCATGACCTGCGACACCAAGGACGAAAAGGCCGCCAAGGCCTATGCCGACTTTGTGGAAAACATCCAGCCAGTCATCAACGAGTACGACGACAAGCTGAACAAGAAACTGATGGCTCACCCCGCCAAGAACGAACTCAAGGGCGAGTTCGGCGAATGGTTCAAGGGCGTCCAGGTTTCCCTGGACCTGTTCTCCCCCGACAATATTCCCCTGGAAACCGAAGAAAACAAGGAAATCCAGGCCTACCAGAAGATTACCGGTGGCATGAGCGTGGAGTTCGAAGGCAAAACTCAGACTATGCAGCAGATGGCGACGTACATGGAGAATACGGACCGGAGCTTGCGGGAACGGGCCTGGCGGGCTATGTGGGAACGCCGCCTCAAGGACAAGGACGCCCTGGACGGTGCTTTTGATAAGTTGTTCAAAATCCGCAAGGATGTGGCCAGGAATGCCCACTGCAGGGACTTTATCGACTACATTTTCCTCGCGAAGCACCGGTTCGACTACTCCCCCGCCGACTGCGAGGCTTTCCACGAAAGCATCGAGAAGCTGGTGCTCCCCCTGCTGAAAGAAATCTACAAGAAACGCGCCCAGAAGATGGGTCTTGAAAAGCTCAGGCCTTGGGACTTGGACGTTGACCCGCTGAACAGGCCCGCCCTCAAGCCATATTCTAGCGGAGCAGAACTCATCGAGAAGGTGGACCGGATTTTCGAAAGCATCCACCCCCAGGCGGGCAAGTGGGCCAGGGAGATGCAGGCCCAGAACCTTATCGACCCGGATTCCAGGCTCGGCAAGGCCCCCGGCGGCTATCAGATCGGCTTTGACGAGAGCCGCCTCCCCTTCATCTTCATGAATTCCGCCTGCACGGACCGGGACATCTACACGCTCCTGCACGAATCGGGTCATTCTTTCCATCAGTTTGCCCTGGCGAACCAGCCTATTGTGGCCTACAGGGACGTTCCTGCGGAATTTGCGGAAGTGGCCAGCATGAGCATGGAACTCATCGGCATGTCCAACCTGAAACCCTTCTACGGAGACGACCACGAGGCCATTTCCCGCAGTATTTTGGGCGAACTGACGGATGTCATCTGGCTGTTCCCATGGGTGGCCAGCGTCGATAGTTTCCAGCACCGCATCTACAGCTTCCCGGAGCACACGGCCAGCGACCGCACCGACATCTGGAACGAAATCATGGACCGCTACGACGCAGGCATCGACTATTCGGGCCTGGAAGCGGTCCGCGGAAACCTCTGGCAAAAGCAGCTCCATATCTTCGAGTGCCCGTTCTACTACATCGAGTACGGAATCGCCCAGATTGGAGCCCTGCAGGTGTGGGCAAACTTCAAGAAAGACCCGAAAAAGGCCATCGACGACCTGTTCCGTGCCGAAAGCCTGGGGAGCAGCCGCCCCCTGCCGGACCTTTTTGCCGCCGCAAACATCAAGTTCGACTTCACCCCCAAGACGTTCGAACCGCTCATGCAGGTCGTGTGGGATGAGCTTGGCGCCTGAGGCGCAGTTAGTAGTTAAGAGTTACTGGTTACTAGGATTCGAATCCGTCATAACAACAAATAGCTTTTTTTAGGAAAAAACACTTTTTTATGCAAAAATGGCCTAAAATCGGTTGACAAGGGGAAAAAAAACATCTATATTTGGCCTCACATCCTAAGGAGGGATGGCCGAGTGGTTGAAGGCGCACGCTTGGAAAGCGTGTTTACTTTACGGTAACGAGGGTTCGAATCCCTCTCCCTCTTCTAAAAATTTCGGAGGTACCCCGATGTCCGACCAGAGAGTTTATCTCGACGATATTTACGCTAGCAAGGAATGCCAAGGTTCTGTTTTCCGTGCCGTGGTCATGATGGCCCACGAGGCCCGTTTCCTCAACAGCCAGGCCGGTCAGGGTTACATCCAGCTCACCAAGAAGCCCACCACCATCGCCATGTACAAGTTCAAGGAAGGCAAGCTTTCCATGATTGAAAAGGCAAGCAATGACGTGACCGAAGAAGCCATTGCCGCTTCTGCAGCCGCCGAATCCGAAAACGTGGCGGAAAACGCTGCCGCCAATGCCGAAGCAGCCGACGCCGCTTTCGGTGTGTAATTCCTAGAATAAGGGTTTTTAGAAACCGACTCCACGCGAGCCGGTTTTATTTTTTGATAATAACCCGGTAGTCCTTTCGGGGGACTTCTTTTACGGATCGGCCCTTGAGGTCAAATAATCTTGTGGACATGTTTGGCACGCCTATCGCAGATTGCCTTCCACTGAATCTTGGAATCTTTTCTGTTTCAGAATGGTCCTCCGATTCATTGTTACTAGAGGGTGGAATCATCATTTTCCACTGGTACGTCGTCTCGTCCCCCATCATGGACTCTTGGGTAAGGGCTTCCTCCCCCGCTTTCACATACAGACCGCTTTTCACAATTTTCAAGTAGAAAACCGAGGTGTCGGCTTCGTCTACAAGTTCCTTGAACATTTTCTGGTGTGCTCCACCGTTGTAGCCGTAAGTAGACAAGGTCACTCCCTCTGCCGTGGACTCGTTGGGTACGTCCAGGGAGCGCGAACCCAGCTGGATGCGGTAGGCCACAGGTTCTCCTACAGTGAACATCTTGATAAAGGTCGCCGTGTCGGTGCAGTCCATCAGCTGAAGGCCGTTTGATTCCGTAATGCCCATGCATTTTTTGCTGGCCACATTCTGCAGGTGACCCTGCCAGTAGAAAGTTTCCTTGAACAGCTGCTGGTAAATTGTTTCTACAAGAATTACGTGATTGATCAGGTCCTGCTCGGACTTGGCTTCGCTGGCCTGGTTCAGACCGTAGGGCCAAATATGCTGCCGGTCGCAATGAAGTTCTGCACTCGGGCCGTCCATTTCACGGAGTTTTGCCTGGACCTTGTCGTCCTTGAAGACTCCGTCCACGCAGGTTGCCGCATATTCCGACGTGGTCCCGATTCCCATCGTATGGCCCATCTCATGCATGGCCGTGGGCACCACCATGTAGTTGCGGTTCTCGCCAAACCGTAGGTCACCGTTGCTGCTTGCTTCGGCGGTTGGAACCCCCGGTGCGTAGTAGACGTTGATGAACTTGGTGAGGTTCGAGTAAGTGTTGTAGAGTTTGACCGCCGAGTCCATGACGGCTGTGATACGCTTGTAGGCGTCCTGCTCGTCGGCAGAGGGATTTGCGAACTTGTGGAGGGTGTACGAGACATTTCCTTCGGCAAACGACAATGCCGAGCAGAATGTCATAACAAGCCCTACGATGAAAAACCTGGAAATAAGCATAGAAATCCTTATATTCCATCCCCCTTACAAAAATACCCTACATGGCTGTTTTGTGCAAGTAAAAAAATGAAAAAGGTGGACAAAAAAAGCCGAAAATGCTATCTTTAGCCCCGTAACTTTTAAACCGGCGACCCAGGTCGCCACACAATCAAGAGGTAAATCAAATGGCAGTTTCTTACAAGGAACTCGGCCTGGTGAACACCAGGGAAATGTTTGCAAAGGCTGTTAAGGGTGGCTACGCCATCCCGGCTTTCAACTTCAACACCATGGAACAGATGCAGGCTATCGTGCAGGCTGCTGTGAAGCAGAAGTCTCCGGTGATCATGCAGGTCTCTAAGGGTGCCCGCAACTACGCCAACGGCACCATCCTCCGCTACATGGCCCAGGGTGCTGTTGAATACGCCAAGGAACTCGGCTGCGCAAATCCGCAGATCGTGCTCCACCTCGACCACGGTGACTCTTTCGAACTCTGCAAGGACTGCATCGACAACGGTTTCTCTTCCGTGATGATCGATGGTTCCGCTCTTCCGTACGAAGACAACATCGCCCTCACCAAGAAGGTTGTTGAATACGCTCACCAGCACGACGTGACCGTCGAAGCTGAACTCGGCGTGCTCGCCGGTGTGGAAGACGAAGTCCAGGCTGAAGAATCTCACTACACCAAGCCGGAAGAAGTGATCGACTTCGCTACCCGTACGGGCTGCGACTCCCTC
>Ga0129307_1002421_pt1 | contig 14708 bp, 5 predicted proteins | sample P1105metagenome_FD_94437 | JGI IMG/M metagenome (GOLD analysis project Ga0129307, IMG submission 94437) | Capybara group fecal microbial communities from Wisconsin, USA - P1105 metagenome | ecosystem: Host-associated > Mammals > Digestive system > Large intestine > Fecal | place: USA: Wisconsin... | reverse complement strand
TCGTTCACCACGTCGATGTATTCGAGGTCAGGGAACTTGGCCGCAACGGCATCGAACCATTCGGTAATGTACTTCTTGGTGAGTTCTATGGTAATGCCCGGGTTCTTCTTTTTACAGAGGAAGTTCGGGTACTGGGAACCCCAAACGAGGGCGTGGAACTTGAAATGGCGTTCGCCCGGTTTTTCCTTGGCCCACTTGTAGGCGCTTTCGCACTTGTCGAAGTTGTCCCAGGCGAACTTGCTTGTACCGCTGTTGCCGTTAGAAAGGGAATGGATGGAGCCCCACTTACAGCCGTTTTCGGGAGTAATCTGGTTCCAGTATTGAGCAAAGTCGCTGCGAATCTGGCCACCCGTGGTGATGTTACCGACGAACTTGGCGCCACCATCAGCGAGAGCGGCGTTAGCTACAGAAACAAAACTAGCGATGGCTACTGCAGCCAAAGAGAGAGAAAGTTTTCTCATATACCTAATCCTCATACACGGTTAATACCCATAACCATTCTAAACATATCCTCTTTTTTGAAAAGTGCTCCAATAACGCAAATACTTATCATTGATAAAAAGTCCATAAAAGAATATTCGCATATGGAGATGCCCAATCTGTCACCCCGGACTTGTTCCGGGGTCGGCTTTTGTCTTATAATACTGATGCCGGAACGGAGTCCGGCATGACAACCAAACTTATTTGATGCGGTGGCCGGTGAGGTCGAAGCGGAGGCCGTTTTTCTCGACAAAGAGTTTGTTGTTTTGGATGCGGAGGCGTGCCGCAGCGGAAGCCTTGACCGTCGGGACGCGGCTTGCGTGAAGTCCAGCTGTTTCTTCGCATTTTTCGCCTTCGCAGAACTTGAGCCAGTCGATGTTCACGTAATTGCCGACAATGAGCATTTTAAGCACATGTTCACCAGCGGAAAGCTCGCCCACCTTAGCTTGGACTGCACTGTAATTCGACCAGTCCTCGCCCTGTGTGGCGATTATGCTATCGGTGACCGCCTTGTTATCGACGAAAACCTGCACGCCGGCTTTTTCAGAGGCGGTCGCCATCTGGATAGCGACGCTGTATGTTGCAGCCTTTGCGACATTGACTGTGTATTCCATCCATTCGCCTTCATTGGTAAAACCGATAGCGTAGCCTTTCGAGAGGTCCGCAGAATCCAACGCGACGATATCCACGGCATCCTTGCGGTAGAAACCGCCTTCGTTATCGGAGCTTTTGTCGTAGAACGAGACGCGATTGCCTCCGATGTCATAATTTTCAGCTTCTATTTTTCCGGGGATAGTTGCAGCCTTGCCTGCAATCGCTTTTCCGTCCGCATCAAAGCCGCCAAACGGATCTTGTTTAGGAGGGTCTGTTTCGACCGTATCCGACCACGAAAGCTGCATGCGATCGACACCGGACTGGTTCACAATTACGAGTTTGGTGTTTGTACCTTCGCCATCGCGCTTGGTCATGCTGTACCAGTCGCCATCGCGAAGACCCGGCCAGTAGAAACTGCCCATCTGCCAATCTCGCAACTGCTCCGACATGCCGCGAATATAGGCTGTAAAATAATTGGTTGGCGGTTTGTTGTAATCCTGGTAGTCGTAATGCACGCCGTTCTTTTCGCCGGGACTCATCGCGCCACCCCATTCCGTACAAACGGTGCGGTCGATGTACTTGCCCACCTTGCCCGCGAAACTCCCCTTCCAGCCTTGCTCGGTGGTAATGCTCATGTTCCAGAACGTGTATTCGTGAACAGCAAAGAGGCAGCCCTCGAAGCGCGAATCATCGGCAATGTCCGGAACATTCCATGCAAGTCCCGAGCCGTCAAGCAGAATATGGTCGCGCGGAACATCCGGGAATCTCTTGAGCCAATCCGCATAGAGATTACGCAGTTCGGTCTTGTTGTACATGTGCGGCTCGTTGAAAATCTCGAAATAGGCGTTCGGGTGGTCGCTGTATTTTTGGACGACAGTCTCCCACATTTTCCACCAATCGTTCATGTTCTTAGGTCCCGCAGGCTGGGCGGGACCCCAGTAGCACAGAACCACGCGACCATGTTCGAGCGCCGCGTCAATAATGCCAGAATATGAATTCAAGAAAGTGAGGACAGTAGGTTCGTTTACAGGCAAACGAACACTATTTATTCCAAGCACTTCCTGGAATTGCGACATGATGCGGTCAGCAGTGGCGTGCGCCGACTCGTAAGTATCCGAAAGGCTCATGCCCGAAAGCACAAGAACACCCGAAACAAAGTTATCGCGCTTGTCTGCCCAGTTCACGCCGCGGAACTGATTTGTAATTGCAAATAAATTTGCAGAGAGAATGAATACTAAAATGAGAACTCGAAAATTAATCATAGCCTCGCTCCTTTTTTAACCCAACTATAAAGATATTATCGAGTTCACAAAAAAAAACGTGCAGTAATTAAAGTTGTTTTGTCAATTTATCAATAGGAAAAAAGCCCAGGGCTGCGAGAGTCTTGGGCTTAGAGTGAGGAGGAAATTTTTAAGTAATTAAAACCGTGTAAGCCGATCCCGGCTCAAGGCCGGGATGACACGTGAGAGGTGTCCGAGGTGACACGCTCGATTAGCGGACGGAGAGTTTCAGCGTCTTTTGCATGGAGCCGCTCTTGACGATGGCAAAGTACATGCCCGGAGCAAGAGACATTCCCTTGCCGAACTCGGCGAGGCCTTCGCCGTGACCGCGATGCGAGCCGATAAACTGTCCATTCACGCTTACAAGATGAACAACATAATCATTTGAAGCTGGAGCCTTAACCATCAGTGCAATAGAGGCGTTCGAATAAGGTACGCGACTTACAGAAAGCGAGCCATTACGAATTTCAGGCATGGCAATCGATGTCTTGTCGGCCTTCAAATCGTACCAATCTACATTGCAAAGGTACGTATCTTCGCCGGTGTAGGTGAACGTGAGCTTTTGCTTGCCTGCCGGGAGCGTCACCTTTGTCGATGCTTCGTACCAATCGTTCCAACCTTTAGACTTTGTGGGGTCAACAGAGAGCGTTCCGAGAATCTTGCCCGTAGAATCAGTGACCGTGATGACGCTTTCTTTTTCGGAGCCCGTCGCCACGCGAGCGGTCAAAGTGTATGCACCTGCTGCCGGGACATTCACATAGTACTGCGACCAGTCACCATCGTTAATCCAGCCGATGTTCGGAGTGCCCAAGGAATCTTCTTCAATTTGCACGCCGTCCATAGCCACATAGTTTTCGGCCTGGATCTTGTCCGTAATTTCAAGCGGTTCGAACGGAGCATTCGTAATCTTCAAATTGCCGTCAAATTCATAGACTTTGCCGGGAACGGTCGAAGTTGAGAACTTGTTAGAACCCGAAGTCACGTTCAGCGTGCTACCGACGAGAGACTTGATGGCCACATACGTAAGCTTACCGCCCTTCCATGCCATGGAATCGATTTCGAAACCGCCGCGTGCGCGGATACCCTTCACGGAGCCATCCTTCCACTGCGAGGGGAGAGCCGGAAGCAAATTGATTCTGTTGTTGTGGCTCTGCATGAGCATTTCGTTCACGCCGGAGACTGCTCCGAAGTTACCGTCGATCTGGAAAGGCGGATGGGCATCGAACAGGTTGTTGTAAGTCTTGCTCGGCGTAAGCAACATGCGAATCATTTTGTAAGCGTGGTCGCCATCATGCATACGCGCCCAGAAGTTGATTTTCCAAGCAAGAGACCAACCGGTAGCATCGTCGCCGCGCTGCTGAAGCGTAACGCCTGCGCCCTTGATCAAGTCTGGAGTTTCTTCCGGTGTAATCTGTGCACTCGGGAAAAGGCCGTACAAGTGCGAGATGTGGCGGTTTTTGTTGTTCGGATCATCCCAATCCTGGAGCCATTCTGTAATTTGTCCATACTTGCCGGTCTTTGTCGGCGGCAAACGCTTGACCGTCGCTTCCATCTTGGCGCGAACATCTTCATCGACGCCGAGAATTTTGGACGCTTCAATCGTGTAGTTCAGCACGTCGCGAATAATCTGGTTGTCCATCGTCGGGCCAAAGCAAACGTTGTATCCGCCGTGGTCGTTTTCCGGAGAATCACTCGGTGCGGTTACGAGATACTTGTTGCCCGTAGTCGGTTCTTCGACGAGGCTGTTCACGAAGAAGAGTGCAGCACCCTTCATTGTCGAATAAACGTCCTGCAAGTAAGCCTTGTCGGTCGGATTGTAGAGGAAGTGTTCCCAAAGGTGGGTCGTGAGCCAGCCTGCGCCTGTCGGCCAAAGTCCCCATGCACCGTCAATCGGAGCAGAGCGGTTCCAAAGGTCGGTATTGTGGTGTTCCACCCAGCCTTCGTCAACTCCCCAGTGCACCTTGGCGGTCTTTTCGCCCTGCGGCACCATCGACTTGATTTTGTCAATGAGCGGCCAGACGCATTCTTCGAGGTTGCCGGATTCTGCCGGCCAGTAGTTCATTTCGAGGTTGATGTTGGTCGTATATTTACTACCCCAAATCGGGTTCGTGTCCTTGTTCCAGATGCCCTGCAAGTTGGCCGGCTGCCCACCCTTACGGGAGCTTGCGATAAGCAAATAACGGCCATACTGGTAATGGAGTTCTACGAGAGACGGGTCGTTCGTGGAATTGAAATTCTTGACGCGGGTGGAGGTGATGTCGCCAGCGCTCTTGTCGGCTGTACCGAGGTCCAGCTTGACGCGGTTGAAAATCGTCTGGTAATCTTTCAAGTGTGTGGCAAGCAAATCTTCATAGGACTTCTTTGCTACTTTCGCCATGATTTCGGAAGCGATTGCACCTGGGTCGCCGCTCACATCGTTATAAGCCTTAAAGTTCGTAGCCGTTGTGAGCACGAGCGTTGCGCTGTTTGCTCCTTCGACATTGATGTTGCCGTTCACGACACTGACTTTACCGCCGTCCGTAAACACGTTCAAGCGATTCTGGAACTTGATGGAGTTGACGGTCACATCGTAAATAAGCGTGTTGCCGCTAGACGACATGCGGTTCGTGCGGTGCGGAGTCGTCATCGTTGCACCAAAGCTCACCGAGCCATCCTTATCCGCAGACAAGTGAACGACAATCACATGGTCCGGGTAGCTTGCGAAATATTCACGCGTATGCTTGACACCGCTATGCGTGTAAGTTGTCTTTGCGATAGCAGTTTTAAGGTCTAGTTCGCGTCGGTAATTCGTCGCCCCGTTATGGGATGTCGTAATCACGAGATCGCCCACCGGCTGGAAACTTGCAGGACCAGGACCAATCATGTAGTTAGACACGATGGATTCTGCCGTGCGGTAGTCGCCACGCCACAAAGCATCACGGGCATCTTTCAAGTGGCTTGCTGCACCTTGCTTGTTGTTGTCGCCTGGGCCGCCCGACCAAACAGTGCTTTCGTTAAGACCGATGTAATCCTTGGTGACACCGCCATAAATAAGGCCTCCCATGTAGCCGTTACCAATCGGGAGAGCGTTCGTGAATTCGGTACCGGCATCGCTATTGTACCAAAGCGTGAGCGGATTGTCCGTCGATGCAGCGACATCTGAAAAGCCTAAAGCACAAACTAATGCAGCCGTACCCAAAATGCGGTTCGACAAACTTTTCTTTGTTCTAAACATAGTGTTCTCCTCATAAACCCAAAACAACGCCATTTTCATAGATTCTATCGAGTTCTACGAGCTCTCCAGAATGCAACTTTTCCCTTATAAAAAATACCCCTCGGAGAGGGGTTTTCATAGTGCTAAAATTTTCTTCTCATTGATTTTTTATCAATACTTGTTAATAAAAAAGAAGCTAAAAACTGACCCCGGCACTGTGGCCGGGGTGACAGTGTTATGAAGAGTTCTCTGGATCCTTCGCGGCTTCTCGCCACTCAGGATGACGACGCATAAGGTGATGCCGGAACGGAGTCCGGCATGACAAATGCTTACTGCTTATCGTTCAGCACCTCATACCTCAAAGGCACAAGGTGCCGACCTCACAACTCATGGCTCGCTACTTCTTCACGGTGATGCGGAAGGTTTGGCCACCGTTCTTGGACTTCACGATATACACACCGGAGTTCTTGACGATTCCTGCTGTGATTGCATGGAGATCTTCAACACCGCGAGTCGTGAACGTGCCAACACTCTTGCCCTGAGCATCAAAGATATTGTAGTTCTTTTCTGCGGTCGAGAGCAGTTCGATTTTGCCCGGAAGAGCGGTTCTATTTTCCGTATCGATATGGGCACTGTCCGTGATATCCTTTTCCGGCTGATTTTCGTAAATCTTGTTGATCTCGTCACGGCCGTATTTTGCAGGCGGAATTTCTTTATTCCAACCGAAATTCTTGAAACCGAGAAGCGAGTATTCCGTCGGATCGTTCAACTGCTTGCGAACCGGAGCAATGCGGAACGTGTGAGAGTATTCAGCCCTTGCGTTCAAGCGGTATGCATCGAGCGGTTCGGCACCCCAGGAGTTGATGCCGCCAAGGCCCATCTGGTGCAAATCTACACGGAGCGTAATATCCTTGTCGCGCTTGAGTTCCCACGGGAGCTTCACATTGGTGAGCTGTTCCGGAGTGTAGTGCTGTGCGCTGAATTCCATACGCGGATTGCCCACAATCATGAGGCCCTTGCCAGTCTTTTCGTTCGTGAGAGTAGCCCACTTCACGTCCGTGCGCTGACCCGTTTCGCCAATTTCCATGTACATGACGGTCATAGAGTCTGCATAGGTAGAGTAGAGGCCCATGAAGCTGCCGCGATTACGTCCGATGTAGTTTTCGTCCGGGCCACGACCAAAGTAACGGACCTTTTCGTAGCCGCCCGGCACTGTAAAGAGCGTACCCACATTCGGGAGATAGCTCTTGGAACCATCCGGGTTGAGCGTGTAATTCACAACGATATCGCCACTGCCATAAACTGTGTAGGTCATCTTCATGCGGGTGCTGCCCACATCCGGGAAGGTGAAGTTGAAAGTCACCTGAGTTTCTTGAGCGGAGACTTCCTTGACTTCGGAGGTCACGTTACGCTTTTTGCTTGCGCTGCGCCATTCGCCATGGCCACGTTCCATGTTGAAGCCCTTGTCGTTATCGGTCGGAGCACGCCAGAAGTTCGGAATGCCGCCGTTCTTGATAATCGTATCGCCATCGAGAACGTAGCTTGCGAGCGTACCAGCCTTTTCATCAAATACAACCTTGAAATCCTTGCCTTCGATGGTGAGACCGTTATTCTTTGTAACCTTGTGTGCATCAAGCGTACTGATGTCGATTTCTGTGGACCAAAGCTGACCCAAGTCAATGCCGAACTGTTCATGGCCAATGCTAAAGCCGGAATTTGCCCAGAGTTCATCCTTCTTCAAGCGGAAATCAATATCCAAGTGATATTCGGCACCGACAGTCGTTTCGATTTTCGGCATGTCGATAGTCACGGTCTTCTTTTCGTTCGGACCGATGTTCATCTGAGAACCGTCAATCTTGCCTTTATGAATGACCTTGCCGTTTTCACGAATTTCCCAGAAGGCGTCGAGAAAATCGCCGAGATTCTTGTAGAGGTAACGGCTCTGGATTTCAATCTTACCCTTGGCCGCATCGATGTTCTTTACGCGAACTTGGCTGTACTGGTATTTGACTTCCCACATTTCCGGCTGAATTGCACGGTCGGGGAATACGAGGCCGTTAGCGCAGAAGTTGTCGTCGTTCTGCCAGTCGCCCCACATGCCGCCGAATTCGAAGTACGGCGTGCCCTTGTGACGGAGGCCTTGGTCAATAAAGTCCCAAATGAATCCACCGAAAGCACGTGGATTGCCGTAGAAGGCATCCATGTATTCCTGCAAGTCGCCAACGGAGTTGCCCATAGCGTGTTCGTATTCGCACAACATAATTGGCTTGTTTGCATCGTTGTAGTTACGTATCGCATCGGGGCCAAAGTACATCCAGCTGTTCACATCGGCGTTGTTCCAGTCGCCTTCGTAATGAACATAGCGGGTGGAGTCAATTTCGTGGGCACGCTGGCGTTCGGAGGCGAACACGTTACCGTTACCCGCTTCGTTACCCAACGACCACAAGATAATGCTCGGGTGGTTCTTATCGCGCTGCACCATGGAATTCATGCGATCGACAGCCGGAGCACGCCAGTCATCGCTATTCTTCGGCAAATCGTTGTTGGCACCATGGCTTTCAACGTTCGCTTCGTCAATCACGTAAATACCGTACTTGTCGCAAAGATCGTACATCACCGGATTGTTCGGGTAGTGCGACATACGGAGAGCGTTAATGTTGAAACGCTTCATGAGAATCACATCTTTTTCCATGCGGTCATATGTGACTGCACGTCCGTTATCCGGGTCGAGTTCGTGGCGGTCAACACCGTGGAACTTCACCGGCATGCCGTTCACGAGCAAACGCGGAGCGCCATTTTCTTTCTTGATTTCAATCTTTCTAAAGCCAATCTTGTTACTTTCAACCTGGACAATCTTGCCCGAGCCATCCTTGAGCACAAGCACAGCCGAGTAGAGGTCCGGCGTTTCAGCAGACCAGCGCTTCGGAGAAGAATACGGAATTTCAAAATACACGCTCTTTTCGCCGCCCTTCGAACCAATGCCGGAAACCTTCTTAGCGTTCGGCTTGATAACTTCGGCACCAGAAGCATCGTACAAGGAGAGTTCTACAGTATATTCGCCCGATTCCTTATCTGTCGAATTGTAAACCCAAACGGAAGTCTTCAAGAGACCGTCCTTGTAATTGTTTGTAAGCGTTGCGTCAATTTGGAAATCCTGAATGTGGACTTCGGGAACCGCGTAAATATAGACATCACGCATAATGCCGGAAAGACGGATAAAGTCCTGGTCTTCGAGCCAGCTACCGTCGCACCAGCGGAACACCTGCACGGAGATGTTGTTTTCGCCCTTGCGGAGGTACTTGTTGATGTCGAATTCGTGGCCAGTGAACGTGTCTTCGCTATAGCCAACGTAATTGCCGTTCACCCATACGTAATAAGCGGATTCAACGCCTTCAAAGTGCAAACGGATGCGCTTGCCGTCCCATTTTTCGGGAACAGTAAAGTTACGGCGGTAATGACCCACCGGGTTAAAATCAGTCGGTGCATACGGTGCAGAAACGCGGTTGTTCTGCGACCATGGATAAATAACGTTCGTGTAAATCGGATGGTCGTAGCCTAAAAGCTGCCAGGAACTCGGGACCTTGATTTTATCCCACTTGGACACGTCGTAGTTGTCCTTATAGAAATCATTATTGCGCTGGCTCGGTTTTTCTACATGGAAAAATCTCCATTCACCCGAAAGCGTCTGGTACCATTCCGAAGCATGACGGTCGCCCTTCACAGCCTCTTCGACAGTCGTGTAAGGCATCGAAGTCACGTGCGGATTCAACCTGTTCACGCCAAAAATTCTCGGTTTGCCATTCCATTCATCGTTGGGCTGGGCAAACAAGGATACTGCGGACAATAGTCCAGCAGACAAAACCAAAGACAAACTAGAACCAAAGTTCATAAGTCCTCCCTTATCATATTCCTGCATAAAAAATACCCCCAAAAATGTGCGTTTTTACTTTGCGTTTTTAAAGTTTCATGGACACTTTATCCAAGTGTCCAAAGCGGAATATTCTAAGCGAGCGCTCCCCAACAAGATTCACATTACATTCTATTCATCAAATAAAAACGGCAGTTTGACAAATGTATTGCCAGATTTAATCTTGGGAAATTTCTATGCATCAAATGAGAATGAAATTGCATCATTTCAACCGTACGCGATGATTCATATGCAGGACTTTGCTGCGAAGGATATACACTCCATTTGTATATCCCGCATTCCTAAGCGCCTTCAAAACAAAGCGCACATCGGAATCATACACCATAACATGCCCCAAGAACGAGCCAACCACATTGAACACCTCAACCCAAAAACCTTCCATACCCCAAAAATTTTTCACTTTTAACGACATGTCCGCATCAATCCCTTTGATGAAATAAATATTTGGCTCCCAATTTGCAGTCAATAGAACGCTGTCAGCTACATTGTAGCCATACAAAACCATATTCTTTACAGGAATCGTTTCATACTCACTCGTCCAACCCCTAAAAACATACCCCGGCCTTTGGGGTTCAGGAATTGCAACATGACCTAAAAAACTAATCATACCAGGAACAACAGCATGTTTCTCAAAATATCCACCATTTAGTTCATACGAAATAACATGAGTATTTTCAATTGCGTTTCTAAGCCACGGTTCACGCGACACAAACCATTTTTTTGCAACATAACGCTCATACGCTACCAAAACGCGTTTGTTCATATTCCAACGAACACGTTCGCAATAACGAGCTAAATTAATCTGTTTGCCTAAAGCATCATTCAATTCGTTCAATTTTTTTTCAAGAGCATTCCAAAGTATCGGAGCAAGGCTATCGTATAAGCTTTTGTACATATTTGCAAAAGCCCTGTTCGAACTTTTAAACAAAGAAGCCATATAAATACGATCATCTATATGCTGTCGAGACCATGCCCCCTCTCGCATAAAATTCGTGTCAAAATCCCAATTTGTCAGCATACGGAGTTTTGTCTTTTCCGTAGTATCATACTTTGATATAAATATATTGGATCCGGCTACATCCCACGACCCTAAAAAATCATGAATCAAAAGCCACCGTGCAAAACTTTCTATATCAATATAATCGTCATACGAACCATCGGCTATATGCGACTCAAGCTTACTCATATATCCATCTATGTACGAAAGTTGTTCTTCTGTGATATCGTCATCATCAGGATACTTGAACGTGAATTTTTGATTATAGACCGATGTTTTAAACCTGACATTTTCGTTCCACCAATATGCATCCCGTTCAATGATATACCCATCTTTGGACACATCAACTCTTGACTCATTGCGATTTACCGCTTCCATAAGCAGGTACAATCCGCGATAGTCGTTATTGATGAAAACATTGACAAAGGAAAACTTGGGCGTCCAAGGCACACCGGCAATATCACAAACGGCGAAACCTATGTACGTATTAAGCGTTGTCGCATCCTTGTGCAAAATCCATTCCTTGTCTTGGAAAGATTTTCCGCTGCGTGAAATCAACGGCGCAAGCAAATCGGCCTTTTTCTGCAATTTAAGTTTATACGAAGATTTCCCTTCTAGAACGACGCTCGTGTTTCCACGAAGTTTTATCGTAAGTCCGCTGTTTCCCTTTTCATAATCACCGCTTTCATAGACAACACTACCGGTAGTATCGATTATTTGCATCGATGCAGGAACCTTTGTTGCATTAGTAATTCCACGGCCATAGGTACCGTCTGCCGCATAAGCGTATTCGGCACTAGGCTCCTCTTCATTAACAGTATTAATCTTAACTATAGGTAAACCCGTATATGCGGCGACAGCTATTTTTGAAGTTTTGATTACACCATCGGGAAAGGTCGCAACGCAGTAATAGTAACGAATTTCCTTATTTTGAAAAGCATCCGTAACATAACGGAAGGAATTCGCTCCTTCAATAGCCACCCCTGCACTGGATTCCGATCCACTTTTATACCATTGATACAAAGCCGTTTCATCTAGCGGCAAACCGCAAGTGAGTTCTACCGGCTCCCCTTTTTGCGAAAAGTTAACGGAGGCATGAGGCGTTGACATGATCAAGGACGCACTTAAATCTGTTTGCGCAAAGACAAATCCAACGGCAACAAGCCAAATTGAAATGATGCACAACAAATTTTTTTTCACACACTCCTCCTAAAAACGGAACTAGACACCCATCATCATAATTCACCTCATTGGGCGGAAATTATAAAAAAGTAAAACGGACTCGTCAATAGAATTAATTTAGGTTGTTCAATTTCTCACAAAACATTTCAATGGTGCAAAAAAAATCAGCCCCGGCACTAAGGCCGAGGCGATTTTGTGTATATGGATAACTTTTTTATTTGACGAGCACGCGGAATGTTTTGGAGTGGCCGAGGCCGCGAACCATATAGACTCCCGGAGTATAGCCGGCGGAGCGGATTGATTTCGCAATGCTTTGGCCGTTGACTTCGACATTGCCGAGGAACTTGCCCGTCATGCCGAATACAGCGTAGATTTTTTCTGGAATTTGAAGATTCACGCGAGCCGTGCGGATGCCGACGTTATCCTTGCAATCAGCTTCCTTGCAGAACTTGATCCAATCAACATTCACGAAGTTGCCGACGATTTTCATCTTGAGCACATGTTCGCCCTTCGCAATTTCCTTTGTCTTCGCAGTAACCGTCGAATAAGTGGACCAGTCTTCGCCCTTTTCGGCCTTGATGACATCGGTGATTTCCTTGTCATCAACGAACAACTGAACGCCCACATCATCTGAGGCTGTCGCCATGTTCAACTGAACCGTGTATTCGGCAGCGGCTTCGTTGTTGACGGTGTATTCAACCCATTCGCCGTCTTCGGTGTAGCCAATCGCATACCCCTTGGAAGCATCGGCAGAATCGAGCTGCACGATATCGACTTCATCTTCGCGATATGCCTTGCCCTGATTTGCACGGTCGTTATCATAGAAGGCTTTGTTGTGGCCGCCTTCATCGTAATTTTCAGCTTCGATTTTACCCGGAATTGCAGCAACCTTGCCCTTGTAAGGGGTCTGCGGAACAGCGGACTTTTCGCTTTCCATGTACCAGTAGTCAAAATCGAAACCGCCCTGCTTGACGACGAAGAACAAGTCTTCAACGCCAGCGGCATCCTTCAAGTCAAACGAATTTTCTTGCCAGCTGTCGCTTGCAGGCACATCGATAGTCGCAAGAGTCGCACCATTTTCAGACTTGGCGTGGAGTTCAATTTTACCAGCCTTGCCTCTCGTGCAAACGATAATCTTGTCTGCACCATCGCCCATATCCACGGAGCGAACTTTCGTATAGAAATTGCTCCCCATGTTGGTCAGATAGACGTTGTCGCCCTGCTTTGCCACATGCTTGATGATGGTGTAGTTGCCGCCTTCGGGGTCGCGCGGTTTATCAACTGCAATGCCACCCACCCAAGACTTGGTTTCGGCTTCAACGCGTTCGAACGGGTCGAGATTCTTGATAGGCTTCTTGACACCGTCATTCGTGGATTTAATCGTCGGAATCGTGCCGTCTGCATTCCAGGTGAATTCTTCAACTGCGGTAGAACGGCTATAGCCGCCGCCATTAACGTTCTTCTGGTTGTGATAGAAGAAGAAGCTGCGCCCCTTGAAATCAATGAGGCCGGAGTGGTTCGTGAATGCAGTGTTGTTTCCCTGATCCATGATGATGCCGCCCCATTTCCACGGGCCCGTCGGAGAATCACTCGTCGAATACGAAATCTTTTCGGGCACGCCATGAGAAGCGTAAATCATGTAATACTTCTTATCGCGCTTGTGGATCCACGGACCCTCGGTATAGACGGAGTTTCCGTTCGGCGAAAATCCGCGACTCATGTCCGTCACTTGAATTTGTCCGTCAAACTCAATCATGTTCTCTTTGAGCTTGGCGTAATACAGCTTCGGGTTGCCCCAGTAGAGCCATGCCTGGCCATCATCGTCAATCCAAACGGTCGGGTCAATGTAATCCCAGTTCGGGCCTGCGAGGTGCTGTCCATTGCGAGCATCCTTGAACGGGCCTTCCGGTTTGTCAGCCACAGCGACGTTAATAGCGCGGCCACCGCGAGTCGATTCCACGGTCACGTAGTAGTAATACTTGCCATTGCGGCGGACGACTTGAGCAGCCCAGTCACCGTTCTTCTTCGCATTTCCGCCAAAGCTTTCATTTGAAAGGATGAGTTCGCCCATATCGGTCCAGTTCACCATATCAGTGGTGCAAGAAACACGCCAACCATGCATGGTAAAGAAATGACCGCCTTCATCGTTACCGGTATAGACGCAGACGGTGTCGCCAAACACGACCGGAGCCGGATCAGGCGAATAGTACGTCTGGATAATCGGGTTTTCAGCAAATGCGCTCACGGCAAAGCCAAGCCCAAACGCAATCGGCAAAATTTTATTCAGTTTCATATTACACTCCTTATCCCCATTTTTACTTTACTTGAACCATCTTGCCAAAGGTCTTATTCGCACTTTGAACAAAATAAACTCCAGATTTAAAGTTCTTCGCATGCATCTGCTGGAGCACAGAGCTTGTCGTCGGCACGCCCATCAAATGAATTGTTCCAACACGATGACCACGGATATCAAAGACGTTAAACGTAGAGCTTCGTGAGATATCCATATTGAAACCGTAACGGACATTCGGCTTGATGGACATGAGGTCTTCTTTGCTCTTGCCGAACTTGATCCAGTCGATGTTCAGATAAGTTCCCGTAATCGCCACACGGAGAACATGTTCGCCCGCATCGAGAGCAGTCGTCTTGCCATCGACAAAACCGTATGTATTCCAGTCAGCGCCCTGCGGAACCGCAACAGTGTCGCTAATCGTCTTGCCATCCATGAAGAGGCGGAAGCTAGAGCCTTCGAGGCCCGATGCCACATTCGCAAGGAATGCGTATTCACCAGCGTCGGCAACTTTCACCGTGTATTCCATCCATTCGCCAGCGCTCGTGTAACCCACGGCATAGCCCTTGCAGTCCTTCGTATTGAGCGTATCGGAGCAGCCAAGGCCAACTACATCCACGCCATCCTCGCGATAAACATTGCCTTCGTTCACAAAGTCCTTATCGCTATACGAAACGCTCTGGCCGCCTTCATCGTAATTTTCCATTTCAATCATGCCCGGAATCGTCATGTTTTCGACAAAGGCCGTCTGCGGAACAGTATTG
>Ga0129307_1002419_pt1 | contig 14714 bp, 12 predicted proteins | sample P1105metagenome_FD_94437 | JGI IMG/M metagenome (GOLD analysis project Ga0129307, IMG submission 94437) | Capybara group fecal microbial communities from Wisconsin, USA - P1105 metagenome | ecosystem: Host-associated > Mammals > Digestive system > Large intestine > Fecal | place: USA: Wisconsin... | reverse complement strand
TATGGGGAAATATTTACGGCCAATGGATTGCTGGAACTGCAATATTCATTTATGATTACGTAAGGTTTAATGGAATAAGATTACTTGAAAAAATCATAGAGCACAAGGTAGACACTTTCTGTGCTCCTCCAACAGTCTATAGATTCCTGATTAAAGAGAAAATCGAAGGTTATGACTTTTCAAATCTAAAATATGTTGCAACAGCAGGCGAACCACTTCCTCCAGAAGTATCCGAAAGATTCTATGATATTGCCGGTTTGAGAATCAAGGAAGGGTTCGGGCAAACAGAAACCACATTATCCATCGGAACATTCATCTGGTTAGACGCTAAAGTAGGGTCAATTGGTAAACCTTCCCCTCTTTACAAACTTAAATTATTAGATGAAAAGGATAATCCCGTGGAATTTGGTGATGAAGGAGAACTCTGTTTTGACGTATCTGAAGGAGTTCCTCCAGGTTTATTTAAAGAATATTATAAAGATCCTGTAAAACAGGCTGCACAATGGCATGATGGCTATTATCATTGCGGAGATACTGCATGGATGGATGAAGAAGGATACGTTCACTTTGTTGGAAGAAACGATGACATAATTAAATCTTCAGGTTATCGTATTGGACCTTATGAAGTGGAAAGTGCCGTGCTATCCCACGAAGCAGTACGTCACTGCGCAATTACCGCTTATCCTGATGAAGTTAGAGGTCAAATTGTAAAAGCAAGCATTGTTTTGCAACCTGACTTTGAACCATCAGATTCATTAACTAAAGACATTCAGAATCATGTTAAAAGAGTTACAGCTCCTTACAAATACCCACGAATGGTTGAATATGTGGATGAACTTCCAGAAACCATCAGCGGTAAAACAAGGAGAGTTGAAATAAGAGAAAGAGATCAGAAAAAAATTAATTAGATGATATAAATGACAGAAGAGATATCTTATCCAGTTATTAATAAAGAAATTTGCAAAGGATGTATGCGATGCATAACTGGATGTCCTCAAAATGCAATATTACTTTCAGAAGACATGAACGACGCAGGATATCAATTTGCATATTATAGTGGCAACGGTTGCACTGGATGTAAAGACTGCTACTTTACATGCCCGGAACCGTTAGCACTAGAAGTACATCAATATAAAAAGATTATAAACGATTCAGTTGCTAAAATGATTAAAGCAAAAGCAGCTAATAAAGGGGGAAACTAAATGAGTAATCAAATGGTTAAAGGAAATACTGCAGTTGTCATTGGTGCAATGTATGCTGGCTGCGATTGTTTCTTTGGATACCCAATTACTCCAGCAAGTGAAATTTTGCACGAAGCTTCAAAATATTTCCCGATGGTTGGAAGAAACTTTGTACAGGCAGAAAGTGAAGAGGCATCCATCAACATGGTTTATGGTGCTTCAGGTGCTGGACACAGAGTCATGACTTCCTCTTCAGGACCTGGAATTAGCTTAATGCAAGAGGGATTCACTTTCCTTGCAGGTGCTGAATTGCCTGCAGTTATTGTGGATATCATGAGGGCAGGTCCAGGACTTGGAAATATCGGACCTGAACAAGGAGATTACAATCAAGTTGTCAAAGGCGGAGGCCATGGTAATTATAAAAACATAGTCCTCGCTCCTAACAGCGTGCAGGAAATGTGTGATTTGACCATGAAAGCGTTTGACCTTGCAGACAAATGGAGAAACCCAGTAGTTGTCCTAGCTGATGGAACTTTAGGCCAGATGGCAGAACCATTAGTGTTCCCTGAAAAGGCAATCGAACCTAAAAACGATAAGCCTTGGGCAGTAAAAGGAAATAAGGAAACTATGGAAAACCTCATCACTTCAATTTATAATGACTTTAATGAATTGGAAGATTTTAACTATAAACTTCAGGAAAAATATACTAAAATCGATGCTGAAGAAGTTATTTATGAAGAATACCAAGTTGAAGATGCAGATATTGTTTTAGTATCATACGGTATCAGCAGCAGAATCGCAAGATCAGCAGTTGACAAAAGTCGTGAAAAAGGCATAAAAGTTGGACTTTTAAGACCAATTACATTGTCACCTTTCCCAGTTGATAAAGTAAAAGAGCTTGCAGATAAAGGCGTCAGTTTCATATCTGTTGAGATGAGTAATGGACAACTGTTGGCTGATGTGCAATTTGCAGCTTTAAGAAAAGAAGACACCCACCTTGTTAACAGAATGGGTGGAAACTTAATTGAATTAAAACAGATTCTTGCTAAAATCTATGAAATAGCTGGCTTTGAAGATGAGGACATAGACTTATCCAAAAGAAGTGAGGAAAAAGCTAGTCCAAATATTATTGATTAAGGATGTGGAAAAATGAGTGAAAACATTGATAAAGATTATGAATTAAAAATACGTAGAAATCCACAATCCCTTTTAGAAGAGTATCCTAGAAAAGGAACCAATATTCAATCTACTCACTACTGTGCTGGTTGTGGACATGGAATTTTACATAAATTAATTGCTGAATGTATGGATGAACTTGGAATCCAAGAGAGATGCGTGATGATTTCCCCTGTAGGATGTTCAGTATACGCATATTTCTACTTTAACTGCGGAAACTTCCAAACAGCACACGGAAGAGCCCCTGCAGTAGCTACAGGTATTTCAAGAGCTCAAGATAATGCAATAGTAATGAGCTATCAAGGAGATGGAGATTTAGCTTCAATCGGTTTGAATGAAACCCTGCAAGCTGCAAACAGAGGGGAAAAGATTGCAGTATTTTTCGTAAACAACACAGTTTATGGAATGACCGGCGGTCAGATGGCTCCAACAACATTGATTGGAGAGAAAACCGTTACCTGCCAAACCGGCAGAGATCCTGATTATACAGGACACCCTACCCACATGTGCGAGTTAATCAACACTTTAAAAGCACCTGTATTCATTGAAAGGGTTTCCCTTGCTAATCCCCTAAAAATCAGACTCGCTAAATTTGCTATCAAACAAGCCTTAACTGTCCAAAAAGAAGGAAAAGGATATTCATTTGTTGAAGTCCTATCACCATGTCCCACTAACTTAAAACAGGATGTGGTTAGTGCACAAAAGTTCATTGAAGAGAAAATGGAAAAAGAATTCCCTGTTAAAAATTTCAGAAATGAATTATACACCAAGGAACCAGTAATAAGACCTGCCAGTGATTTTTCAACAGAATCCTTGGATAAAATCTTTAATGTAAACAGAGATGAAGGATTAGGTTATGTCGATGATGAAATGGAACCGGTGAGCATTAAAGTTTCAGGATTCGGAGGCCAGGGAGTTTTAAGTGCTGGACTTACAATAGCTCAGGCTGCCTGTGCTGAAGGAAAGCACGTTTCATGGTATCCTAGTTACGGACCAGAACAGAGAGGGGGAAAATCAAACTGTTCAGTAGTGATTTCAAATGAAACAATAGGAACCCCTGTAGTTGATGATATTGACATTCTTATAGCTTTAAACAAGCCATCCCTAGAACAATTCTCACAGGATGTGAAAGAAGGTGGAGTAATTCTCTACGATGCAAAAATCGGAGAATTCGAAACCGACAGGGATGTTAGAGTCATTGCAATGCCTTGTGTAGATATTGCAGAAGAACATGGAAATGCAAGGACTGCAAATACTGCACTCTTAGGTGCATTGACTGAATTGGGCAATGTTTTAAAGCGTGAATCTTATGAAAATGCTATTCGTGAAATGTTTGCATCCAAACCAAAAGTTATTGATGTGAACATTGAAGTTTTAGAAGCTGGAGCAGAATGGTTGAAAAACAATTCATAGTGTGATTTGATGACCTATAAAGAAAATGCTAAAAAATATATAGAAAATTACAATTTAGGTATAGGAGACACAATTAAAATCAACAAGGAAGACATCTCTTATACTGGTATTTTACTTGACCGGCCAGAAGATGCGGATGATGGATACTTGGTTTTAAAATTATCTAGCGGTTACAATATAGGAGTGGCTATTGAAAATACCACTGCTGAGCTAGTTGAAAAAGGAGAAAAACCAAAAATTGGATTTGGCGAAACTGAAATTCCAAATGACCCATCAAAACAGAATATCTCTATCGTGTCAACTGGAGGTACAGTATCATCAGTTATCGATTATAGAACTGGAGCTGTGCATCCTGCCTTTACAGCATCAGATCTTGTAAAAGCCAATCCTGAATTATTAGATTATGCAAACTACAACGTGAAAGCATTATATAATATCCTAAGTGAAGATATGAAACCAGAATACTGGGTCAAAGCGGCAGAAGAAATAGCCAATGACATTTCAAATGGTGCTGATGGAGTTGTAATAGCCCATGGTACCGATACAATGCATTACACATCCGCTGCATTAAGTTTCATGTTAAAAACACCAGTGCCAATCATCATCACTGGAGCGCAGAGAAGTTCTGACAGACCTTCAAGTGATGCCAACATCAACTTAATCGATTCAGTGGTTGCATCCAAATCAGATATCGCAGAAGTCTGTGTTTGTATGCATGGAAGCTTAAATGATGAGTACACCTACCTGCACAAGGGAACTAAAGTAAGAAAAATGCACACATCAAGAAGAGATACTTTCAGGAGTATAAATGCCCAACCGATAGCTAAAATCCAAAACAAAAGAGTTACTGTTAATCCGAATTATGCATACACCAAACGTGGATCTCAAGAACTCGAATTGAATACTGATATTGAGGAAAAAGTAGGATTTATAAAAAGCTTCCCAGGAATATCTAATGATTACATTGAATATCACATTGACAAAGGTTATAAAGGCCTTGTCATTGAAGGAACTGGACTTGGACATGTTCCAAATGACCTTATCGACTCATTTAAAAGAGCAAGAGATGAAAATATTCCAGTCGTTATGACATCACAGTGCCTTTATGGAAGAGTTAATATGAATGTTTACTCAACCGGACGTAACATTATTGATGCTGGAGTGATTTCCGGTCTTGACATGACTCCTGAAACTGCATATGTCAAACTATGCTGGGCATTGGGTCAAAGCGATGAACGCGAAGAAGTGAATGAAATTATGCAAAAGAATATTGCAGGTGAATTTGGAGAAAAATCCTCAATTAAGGATTTCTTAAACTAAGGTGGTGCTAATATGGATTACAATGAATTAGGATTAAAGATGGGCCTTGAAATTCACCAACAATTAAATAGTGAGCACAAATTATTCTGCCCATGTAAAACAGAACTTGTTGATGATGATTATACTGAATTAGTTCAAAGAAAACTAAGACCAACCCAATCTGAGCTTGGGGAAATCGACAGAGCCGCATTGCAGGAATCCTTAAGAGGACTTAATTTCAAATATGAAAACTTTGAAAAACACACCTGTCTTGTTGAAAACGATGATGAACCACCACACAGCTTAAACGAAGAAGCTCTAGATATCTGCATTACAATAGCCTGCTTGATGAACATGCACATTGTTGATGAATTCCATACAATGAGAAAACAGGTTATTGATGGAAGTAACACTGGAGGATTTCAAAGAACAGGTATGGTTGCAACTGACGGTTACCTAGATACTCCATATGGAAGAGTCGTTATTGAAAGTTTGGGTCTTGAAGAGGATGCCGCAAGAAGAATTGAAACCCAAGATGGATTTACCGAATTCAGATTGGACAGATTGGGAATTCCACTTGCAGAAATTACAACAGACCCTTCAATGCATGACCCAAAACAGGTCCGTGAAGTTGCATACATGCTCGGTCAAATTTTAAGAAGTACTAATGTAAAAAGAGGTCTTGGAACAATCAGACAAGACTTGAACATTTCCATTGCAAAGGGCGCACGTGTAGAAATAAAAGGTGTTCAGGACTTGGATTTGATGAGCGAGATTGTGGAGCGTGAAGTTCAAAGGCAACTTGTTTTGATTGACATCAAAGAAGAACTTGAAAAAAGAAACGCAGAAGTTTTAGAAGAGATCCACACCTTGGATGAATTATTCGAAGATACCCAATCCAAAATTTTGAAATCTGCTGAAACAATTAAGGCTGTAGTCTTGAAAGGTTTCAACGGTTTAATTGGCCTTGAAGTACAGCCTGGCAGAAGATTCGGTACTGAAATAGCAAGCTATGCTAAAAAACGTGGCGTTTCCGGAATTTTCCACTCAGATGAACTTCCAGCTTATGGAATAACCAAAGAAGAAGTGGATAAGGTAAACGATTTCCTAAACATTGGAGAAGATGATGCATTCATTATTGTAGCTCATGATGAGGACATAGCCATTTCAGCCTTAGAGGAAGTCAAAAGAAGAGCTAACCTAGGTTTGGAAGGTGTTGTGGAAGAGACAAGAAAAGCTCTGGATGATGGGAACACCGAATACATGAGACCTCTTCCAACTGCAAACAGGATGTATCTTGAAACCGATATTCCTCTATTTAAAATCACATCCGACAGAGTCAAACCTATTGCAAACAATTTGCCTGAATTGCCTGATGTAAAACAGGCCAGAATCATCGAAGAGTACAAATTAAGTGAGGATTTGGCAACACAACTTGTCAAAAGGCAAGAAGCCGACATGTTCGAAGACATATTGAAAGAAGTTGATGTGGACGCCACACCGGTTGCTTCACTTCTTGCATATGACCTAAGAGAAATCAAAAGGGAAGGTCATGACATTAATGTTTTAACATTAGACCACTTTAAAGGCATTTTTACTCTTTTAGCAGATGGCAAAATAGCAAAGGATAGCGTGAGAAAACTTGCAGTGGAAACTATTAAAACACCAGATGTTGAAATAGCCGAAATTGCTGAGAAAAACAATTTAACCATGCTTAGCCAGGATGATGTGGCTAGAATCATTGCCGAAATTGTTGCAGACAATGAGGGAATGGTAAAAGAACGCCAAATGGGTGCAATGGGTCCTTTAATGGGAATGTGCATGAAGCAGCTTAAAGGAAAAGCCGATGGTGGCATGGTTAACAAAATCGTTCGTGAAGAAATTCAAAAATTAATTTAAGGAAACTCATAGGAGTTTCCAAAAAACTCTTTTTTTAAAATCTGATTTTTCAATTCTCCAACATGAAAAATTTAAAAATATCAGAAATATTAGCTAAGAAACAATTTTTTTCAAATAACTTTTTTAAATTTACTTAAATTTTATGAAATGACATGGATTAATACCAAATAGAAAGCAAACCAAAGAAAAAAAATAGGAAAATAAACCCAAACCTCTATCACAAAGACCACTATGAATATGATTATGAATTAGACGCATTCAAATGCCCAAAAACAATTCTGCCAAAATTTAATTTTGGCGGACACTCTTAAAATACTTATACTTTAACATTTATACTATAATCATCGAAAAATTATTTTTCATGTTTAAAATATTTAGGGGAAATGAAAAATGTTAAACAAAAAATATGTATATATACTAATGTTGTTTATAATTAGTATTTTCGCTATTTCATCAGTAAGTGCGGAAAACGTTACGGATATCGTGGCGACGGATGATGCTGGTGATATAGAAAGCATTTCTGATGAAGACTTAAGCACTATAATCAAGAGTAATGACGACATAGCTGCCAATGAAGACGACACAAACGAGGAAGTTCTGGCAATTCCTCAAGATGATGACGTGCTCTCCATTGACGCACCTTTCAGGTCTTACACCGTTGATTTGAATGACAACGGCTATACAATTTCAGGAACAAATGGCGGAACCATCACCTATTATTTAAGCCCATGCCAAACAATGGGCGTTAACGGATATAATTTCTATTTTGCCTTCTTCCAGATTGATGAAAAGGAAAACCTGCAACTGATTAAAAAAACAGCCCTCATTTCAAGCTACAGCGACAAAACCGTCGGCAATCACAACTATAAAATTGCGGCAAAATTCCTCACACCTGGATCATACATTATGGTTGCAGCGAATAATGATGGTGACGGCAATATTCTGGACAGGGCTGTTCTGAAGGTTAAAGGAACAGCGACAATCACCGCAAGCGACTATAATTCAAAGTATAATTCAGGAGCTGTGATGACTGCCAAATTCACAGACAAGGACACCAAAGCGCCGCTCAAATACATCCAGACCAAAGTCACATTTTCCAACGGCGAAACCTATTATCCTATAACTGATGCCCAAGGTCAAATCTCATTCGTACCGCCTGTGGGTGCAGGAACACACTCCGTTACATTTTCTTCAAATTTTGACCATATAAGTGCTGCTGCGGTTAAAAAATCAATTGTCATTCAAAAGGCACCGGTAACCGTTCAGGCCGCTAAAGTGGTCGGTTACAAAGGTACAAACACAGTTTTCAAAGCAACCGTTCAAAGCGAAGGGAAAAACGTGAATGAAGGTACCGTGACATTCAAGATAGGCAGTAAAAAACTGACTGCAAATGTCAAAGATGGAGTTGCCAAAGTATCAATTAAACTATACCAAGTCAAAACTTTCGAATACAGTGCAACATTCAACGGATCCAACTATCAAAGCCCGACCAAATCCGTTTCAACTGCAAAAATCAATAAAAGGGCTGAGACCAAAATAATCGTCAAAGACCAGGTGGTTTACAGAGGTTCCAACAAGGCATTTTATGTTGTGGTTAAAACCAAAGCGGGAAAACCTGTTACAAGCGGTAAAGTGAAAATCATTGATACTGTTAAAGTAAACAAAAATGGAAAGGCCAAGTTTTATGCAGGCAGTATTGACACCTATATCAAACAGGTGGGAAATACAGTCTATTTCAAAAAGTCAGTGACCAAAAAATACAAGGTCAAATATACACCTACCTCAAGTGCATATCTGCCGTCCACTACAACAATGAAAATTACCGTTAAATACAAATGTACCGCATGCGGCAGTACAAAAAGTCACTCCCATAACGGAATGACATTTATAGTAAAATAACATTTGATTAAGAGGTTAATCCCTCTTAATATTCACTTTTTTTACATTTGCTCAGATGAGTAAAAGATTTAAACTAATAATATTTACATAGATATTTTAGTGATTAACTTGAATGATGAAAATAATTTGATAACACCATACAAACAATCTAAAAGTCATTGCCCAAAACACATCGACATATTCATCCATTGAATCGATTAACATTTCATTCAATAATTTTAAATCTTAATTAGACAATAAATAATTCTAACTACAGAATTTCTTGAGGAGTGCAAATGGAAAAGTATGACATCATTATTATAGGAGCAGGCCCGGGCGGTTTAACTGCTGGAATTTATGCAGGAAGACAAGGAACTAAAAATTTAATAATTGACAAAGACCTTGCGGGAGGAATCGGACGTGAAGTTCCGGAAATGGAAAACTATCCTGGTTTTGAAAGCATTTCAGGTTTGGAATTGATTGAAAAAATGAAATTACAATCCATTAAAAACTGTGATCTGCACGAAATGGAAGAGGTAACTGAAATAACAAAAACCACCGAAGAATACAGATTCACAGTTAAAACAACCAAAGACACATACCAATCCAAAAGCATAATTTTGGCAACCGGAAGCTCGCATCAACATCTAAACGTGAAAGGTGAAGAGGAATTCAAAGGCAAAGGGGTCAGCTATTGTGCAACTTGCGATGGATTTTTCTTTGCTGGAAGGGATGTCATAATGGTGGGCGGAGGAAACAGCGCCCTTCAGGAAGCGATTTATCTTAAAAACTTGGGTGCGAACGTGACTGTGGTTCACAGAAGGGACGAATTCAGAGCCCAAAAACACCTGCAGGACATGATTGAAAAAGAAGGCATTGACACAATTCTCAATGCAACAGTTGAAGAAATCAAAGGTGAAATGCTTGTCGAATCCGTAATCCTTAAAGATACAAAAACAGGTGAAATTAAAGAAGTTCCTACAAATGGCGTTTTCATAAGCGTCGGATACATCCCACATACCAAACTTGCAAAACAACTAGAAGTCAATCTGGATGAAACCGACCATATAATCACAGATAAAAATCAAAAAACTAATATCGACTATGTTTATGCAATTGGTGATGTGTGTGTTGGTTTAAAGCAGTGGGTTGTAGCATGCGGAGAAGGTGCAGTTGCCGCAACTTCAGCATACCTCGATTTAAAAGAAAATTAATCGTAACGTTCTTTCAAGAACATGTAAATGAAAAATGCGATAATCAAAACTACAATAACCGGCAATAACCACATGAATACCTTCAATACTAATACGGCTATTAAAATAGCAACTATAATAAATATTAAATCTTGTAATTCCATGTACATCACATTTATATCATATCCTATATAAACCTTAAGGAAATTGCAAGTAACTTTACTATTTTTTTAACAATTATAAGATAACTATAATAAATAAAAAAACCAAAAATAATATCATTATATTTTCATGGAGTATAAAATGACAATATTAGTTATAAATAATAAGGGACAGTATAATCATAGGATTGCAAGAAGTTTACAATATCTTAAAATACCATCCAAATTAGTTTCAAACACTTTGACAATTGAAGAAATTGAAGCTGAAAATCCAGTCGGATTGATATTGGGTGGAGGACCTTCACTGGAAGGTGCAGGCAATAGTGAAGAGTATATTAAGCACTTTGACCTGCCAATTTTAGGAATTTGTCTTGGACACCAACTAATTGCAAAGGCATATGGCGGACAGGTAACCACTTCCGATACTGAAAGTTATGCTCAAGTGAAAATTAATATCAATAACGATGAAAACTTATTTGAAGGATTAGCACCCGAAATGGATGTTTGGTCTTCCCATAAAGATGAAGTGAAAACAATCCCTGATGATTTCGAAATCTTAGCTAGTTCTAACTTATGTGACGTTGAATCCTTTAAACATAAAGATAAAGATGTTTATGGAATCCAATTCCATCCAGAAGTACATCACACTCCAAAAGGATCAGCAATTTTTGAAAACTTTTATAAAATTTGTCAAAAATAGGTGTAATAATGATTGATAATGCCGAAGATTTAGCAACCAAAGCACAAGACAACAAAGCGGGATTAAAAAGAAAATATGTTAACATACCAATCGGTGATGAAGAATACGGATTTAGAATATCTGGAATAGGCGGCAAATCCGTAAAACTCGAAAAATTTGTTAAATATGACGACATCATAGAAGCTATTGAATCTGGAAATGACAATGGTCTTGAAGCTATGATTAAACAAATTATTGAAGATTATGAAGAAGACGAGGAATAAAATGTTAAGTCCAAAAGAATTTATTGAAGATGCAATTCAAAAAATCAAAGATCAAATCGGTGATGAAAAAGCCATTATTGCATTATCTGGAGGAGTAGACAGTTCAGTATGTTCAGTGCTCGTACAAGAAGCTATTGGAGATAATTTAACTGCTGTTTTTGTAGACCATGGCCTTTTAAGAGAAGGTGAAGTTGAACAGGTAACCAACACCTTTAAAGACAGATTGAACTTCAAATTCGTGGACGCCTCTGATGAATTTATGGATGCACTTGCAGGCGTTGACGACCCTGAAGAAAAAAGAAAAATCATCGGAAAAGTATTCATTGACGTGTTCGAAAGAGAAGCAATAAAATCAGATGCTAAATTCTTAGTTCAAGGAACCATTGCACCGGACTGGATTGAAACCAAAGGCGAAATCAAATCCCACCACAACTTGGCTCTTCCAAGCGGAATGGAATTGGAACTCTGCGAACCGATTCGCGATTTATACAAAGACGAAGTAAGGGAAATCGGTGACGAATTGGGCCTTCCAAAAACAACAGTATACAGACAACCTTTCCCAGGACCTGGCCTTGGAGTGCGTGTTGTTGGAGCACTTACAAGAGAAAATGTTGAAATCTGCAGAAAAGCAAACAAAATCGTTTGCGATGAAGTTGAAGCCGCAGGAATTGACGAGGAAGTATGGCAATACTTTGCAGTGCTGACCGATACAAAAGTTACAGGCGTTAAAGGAGACCAAAGAGACTTTGGATACTTGGTTGTAGTTAGAATCGTGAATTCCATTGATGCGATGACCGCATCTGTAGCGGAACTTCCTTGGGAAGTTGTCCAAACCATTTCCAAAAGGATTACTTCCGAAATTTCTGAAGTTACTCACGTTGCACTATCCATTAGTGACAAACCACCAGCAACCATCGAATTCTGTTAAATACTATTTTTAATTAATAGTATTTATTTTTACTTTTTTTAAAACCATGAAAACAACTAAAAACGCATATCTTGCAAAATTAACAGAACAAATTCAAATGAAATCTGTTAAAGTTGGGAAAAACCTGGAAGGAACAACTCCCCCATCAGTTTTTATTGGAAGATGGTCCTATCCAAAAGTTTATGCAGGACCCATGATGAGTTCCCAAATGGGAGACACATATATCATGGACTCTCCAGAATCATGGATTGGGCAAAATAAATCCCAAGAGGAAATCATCAACTATAGAATGAACCTTGTAAGGGGAAAACAGCTTATAAAAATTGATGATTTGGAAAACCCTTTTGTTGAAAAACTACAGGACATATCCCTTGCATCAAAATCAATAGATAGTGAAGCCACTTTTGGAAAGCGTCCGACAGGGTCTTTGCTTACAGAAGACAGCATGCCCCATGGTCCCAGTGCCGTTATTGAAAAATTTGACATTGATGCCGTGAGATGGGACAAACAGCTCGAAAAGACTTTCTATGACACCGATTTAAAGGCAACAGAAGCTGTCCTAAACCTTCACAACAAGGACGTTCCATTCTCAGCCATGCAAAAAGCATTTTCAGTTGGAGCCATTGGAACAAAAAACAAGAGAAAATTAGTGCCAACACGTTGGTCCATCACAGCATGCGATTCCACATTGGCAGATGAATTTTTAAAAGAAGTGAGAAAATTTGAAAGACTGGACACCTATAGACTATTTGAATTTGGAGCGCTTAATAATTATTATATAATCATATTGACACCAACTGAATGGCAATATGAATGGTATGAAGCATTTATCAGATTAATGAAAAATGAAGAGTTGATATTTTCAGATTATGAAACCAATGGAGGTAAAAAAGAATACTCAAGAGTTGGCGGATGCTATTATACTGCAAAAATGGCAGTTCTTGATTACCTTTTAAAAATCAAAAAACAATCTGGCTTGATTATATTAAGAGAAGCATACGACGGATATGTCCCATTAGGCGTTTTTAATGTAAGGGAAAATATTAAAGAAGCTATGATGAGACCTTACTTGGAATTTGAAACCTTGGAAGACTGTTTAAAGTATTCAGGAGAAAAATTAAAAATACCTATAAACAGATATGTAAAACAGGGCACCCTGCTAAATGAAATGCTTCACACAAAACAAACTACACTCGACATGTACTTTAAAAGTGAATAATATGTTTAAATTTAAAACCCCTTCAAAAGAAACTCGAAAAATAATGTCTGAAGTTGCACTGGGAAATATTGAAGATGATTTTGAAAGCAAATGCCATGACAAAATCAAAAATTTAACATCACATGAATTCGTGAAAATAACTTCCAGCGGCAATAACAGCATTTTTGTTGCGCTGTCTGCAATTGAAGGCGATATCATAGTACCGGATCAAGGGGGATGGCATGGTTTCAAGCAAATTGCCAAATTTCTAAATAAAAACATCATAACACTTAAAACCGATTTGGGAATAATAAATCCGAAAGATTTAGATGATCTTGAAATAAATGAAAACTCCGCATTGATATTTACAAGCTTTGCAGGATACAGTGGTGAGCAAGACACAAAAAACATTTCAAAATATTGTAAGAACAATGGCATCATATCCATTGAAGATGCATCTGCCGGAATTGGAGATAAAAAACATGAACTTGGAAACGGCAAATACTCAGACATCATTCTTGCATCAACTGGTTCGCCAAAAATGATTAATGTTGGAAGTGGAGGATTTATCAGCACAAATATTGAAGAGATTTTTAATGACAATCCTATGCCTCAAAAATTAAGCAAAACTAATGAAATTGTATGTAGTGGTATATGTAGTGAGCTTGATAATGTTGAAAAAAATCTTGAAGTTACATTAAATGCAACAGAGCATCTAAGAAAACACATCACCAACACCATCCATGGTAAAAAAAGAGGAGTGAATATAATTATTCCACATGCCAATGCAAAAGAAATTTCATGGAAGTTAAAAAAGGCACTGCCAATCGACAAAAGCGGATTCATAACCACATGCCCCAATTATAATCGCGTAAAACAGAAGGCAATTTCTGTTGAAATAAAAAATCTTGATTATGGTTGCCTCAAAAAAGAATATTTGGATAAGATAATAAAAGAGTTAAAAATTAATAATCTACAGTGAGTCTTGTAATTCTGTCGATTATGATATCCTCCAAAGACATGTTTTCAGCTTCAATGTCACTTATTTTATAGATTTCCATCAATTTTTCATCATCACTAATTAAAACACTATCATCTAAAGTAAATATTGAAGACAACTCGGAGGTGTAGTCGTTGCAATTAATTAAAACAGCACAAAGGTTCATATTACCTTCCTTAAGGCCTAAAATATCAAATGCCTTTGAAATTTGCCTTTGAGCGGAACATCTAAGTACTATCTCAACACTGATATCCTTTGCTAGGTTTTCACCACGCCCAAAAGCAAGAAATGCCTGATTAACACCATGGACAACATGACTCTTGCCGGCTATTGCATCAGCATTTAGAAGTTGGATGATTTCCCCATCCTCTTTAATATTATCAATCTGGCTTAAAGTTTCACCAACTGAACTAACAGTTGCCTTA
>Ga0129307_1002418_pt1 | contig 14721 bp, 13 predicted proteins | sample P1105metagenome_FD_94437 | JGI IMG/M metagenome (GOLD analysis project Ga0129307, IMG submission 94437) | Capybara group fecal microbial communities from Wisconsin, USA - P1105 metagenome | ecosystem: Host-associated > Mammals > Digestive system > Large intestine > Fecal | place: USA: Wisconsin... | reverse complement strand
GTGACAGTGCCACCGTCATGCTCTATGACGACAGCGAGTATGAGGCAAAGCTGGTGGGGGCGGATTCTATCAATGATATCGCCCTGCTGAAGATCGACGCGAAGGGCTTGCCCGCCGCGGTCTTCGGCGACAGCAGCAGTCTGATGGTGGGCGATCGGGTGGCGGCCATCGGCAATCCCCTCGGACAGACCTTCCGCGGCACTCTGACCGACGGTATCATTTCCGCCATTGAGCGGGGCATCGGATACAACGGCCACAGCATGACCCTGCTGCAGACCAACACCGCGATCAATGAGGGCAACTCCGGCGGCGCGCTGTTCAACATGTACGGCCAGGTCATCGGCATCACCAATATGAAGATGCTCTCCTCCTATTCCAGTATTGAGGGCATCGGCTTCGCGATTCCCTCCACCATCGTGCAGAGCGTAGTCAATTCCATCGCACGCTATGGGGAGATGCGCGGCCGTCCGGCCATTGGCATCACGGTCGGCGCCATCCCCGAAAACGCGGCAAATCACTACAAACTCCCGGAGGGCGTCTATATTTCCGATGTGAGCAAAGGATCCGACGCGGAGGCCAAGGGGCTCCAGATAGGAGATATCATTCTGGAAGTCAACCACACCCCGGTCAAGACCACTGGGGAGATCAATGATATCAAGAACGAGCTGCAGGTAGGCGATACCATGCTGTTCACCATCTGGCGAAACGGTGAGACCTTGGAGATCGAAGTGGTATTGATGGATCTGATCGATATCTACGGCGGATAAAAAGCAGAAAAACCGGCGGGATCCGGAACGGATCCCGCCGCAGACTGCAGGCAAACTCCTTACAGGCTGGCTTGGACAAGTAAGGGGGATTGTGAAGGGGGCTTCATTTAGTTAAGGATACAAAAACCCTAAACTCACGCTTACGATACTTCCAAATATAATTTTGGAGGTATATCCCATGAAAACGCAGGAATCTTTTTTTGAGCAGAACGGCGGCACTTATACGCAAGTCGGCGATGTGCGCCTTCCCGACCTTTCTATCGGAGAGGCAGAGCAGAGGCCTATCGGAAAATATGGCCGGATGCGGAAACGCTACCTGAAGGAACAGCATCCGGTAATCTTTTCCGAGCTGTTGCTGTCCGGGAAACTGTATCCGCACCTGCTTGAGATCGACGAGGCTTGTGAAGAGCGGATGGAGCTGCTCGTCATGCAAATGGCCAGGTGCGAAGGCGTAACCGAAGATCTCAAAACCTCTGATCAAATGGAATGGGTCAGGCGCATGAACAGCATCCGCAGCCGTGCCGAAGAGATCGTGCTTCACGAACTCGTGTATTGCTGAGGAGGTGTCGGTATGCAAGTATTGGAAGACCTCTACCTCGGCGATATTCGGCCCAGCGACCGTAGCTTTAAGCGCAACAGCCAGTACGAAAAGGCTCTGGATGATGTTGTTAAAGCCGGGGATGCTCTGACCGAAGGCCTTACAGACAAGCAAAAAGAACTGTTTGAGGATTACATGACCGCCCAGAGGGAAGTCAATGTGCTGACCGATTGCGAGACGTTTTGTATGGCTTTCAAATTAGGCGCGAAGATCATGCTGGATGTGCTGTCGGACGGGCAGATGAAGGAAATATGATTTCAATGAGGTTGGACCGAAAAAAACAGGTGTCGTGAAATGAATAAGGCTGATCCGGGAGCAATCCAGGGTCAGCCTTATTTGTTCCAGAACGTACTTCACAAAAAGAAGCTCACATGCCCAGTTTTTTCATTTCCTCCAAGATTTCATTTTCACTTTTTTCATGGGTTTCCTGATTTGTCTGCCCGCTCTCCTCGCCAGGTTTCATCGGCTGCCCATTTTCATCGAGGATAAAGTCGCCGCTGCTGTCCACCATTGGAAGGTACGGCTTGAATTCCGGCAAAAGCAGACGCGCGCTCAGCATGGCGATAGCGCCGAAACCAAAGAAGCTCCAGAGAAACGCGTAAAGCGGGAGATCCTGCGCGTCAGAATAGGTCAGAATCATCGGGAACATATGGAAAAACAGCAGAACAAGCAGTTTCCCGGGCTTTCGCATGGCAAAATAGACGCTGCTGCGGATCAGACTGGGCAGGGTGTTTTCAAACGCGGCCATGGTGGGAAACAGATAGATGAGCACGATGACCAGCAGCACACCCAGCGCGTAGATCGCATAGCGGACGTCTGCAACCCAGCCGTCTGCGCCGAGGCATATTTGTACGTCAAAATAGCCAATGACAACAAGCGCCATAGCTGTGAGCCAGACGATGCTTGCCTGCTTGAAGTTTCCGCGAAAGCCCTCCCAGAATTGACGGAAGGGATTCAACACACCATCGCCGCGGAGCGTCTTGAGCATCACATGGCACAAAGCTGCCCAGGCGGCACCCATGGTCACAACGGGTAAGCTGAACAGGACAAACATCAGGTTTGCCCCGATGATGATTCCAATTTTGGTCATCAGCTTGCCAAAGCTGCTGTCGTTGCTGAGAAAGGCATTGATCTGATCCCGCATGGTTACTTCGTCCCTTCCAGAATGAACGCGAGAAATCGTTCAACCTGCTCGATGTTCCGGCTTTCTACTGCAACGCCCAGCGCACAGCCGCCGGAATACAGATGGTATCTTGTCATCAGGATGCTGTCACTCACGTCGATCCCCACGGGGATCGGCTTGCCCTCCGGAGGCTGATACCAGATGAGGCGGTTAGAATATCGATCTCGGATAGAATCACAAATCGGAGCGTTCAGATCCAGCAGTCTCCCGCTCTGGCCCAACGCGGCCAGGGATTCCGGCTCCATGGTAATGGCATCCAGAACGCCCGCGTCGGCAAGCGCTGCAAAGGCCTCATAATATCGGTTACCCCTGGCTTGATTCTTCGTGTAATCGAAATAGGAGGCCGAATCGAATTCCACGCGCTTCTGTGTCAGGTCATAGCCCTCGACTGCAACGAACTCCTCCCAGAGCGGGGAGCCGTTCCCCGCTTCCGCCCGGGTGTTGGCAAAGACAACGTAGAGCCAGCAATCGGGTATGTTGTGGGCGATACGGACGGACAGACCGACGGTAATGGCGATCACAGCAGCGATCCCAATGATCCAGAGCTTATAATAGCCCCAGATATAGGCTGCTTTTTCTTTGAGTGTCAGCCGACTCAGCTTCTGCCGCTCCTCCCGAAACCATTCTTTTAAGCGAGCCATCGTCTACGCGTCCTCTCTTATCGCCTGCTTCCGAACAAAATGCAGTTGAATCGCAGGATAATCGCCTGTGAGCAGGGGCAGGGTATACCCGCCATACATCAGCGCTGCCCCGGACAGGCAGCTGCCGTCTTCCGCGATCTCGTAAACAGCCTTCGGATCCAGCCCCTTCAGACGCAGGTGGATCAGGGGCGCATTGGCCTGCGAGTGTCTGCCCACCACATTGAGAAGGCTCTTCGACCCATCCTCACTTGTAAACTGCCAAGCCACATAGGGAAGCTGCTTTGACGCGTCGGTCAAACGGTAATACCGTCCGCCATGGACGAGCATCTCGTCCTCGCGGAAACGAAGGATCTGCGCGCGGATCTCCTGCTTCTCGGTCTCCGTCAGTTTTCCGGGGTCCAATTCATAGCCGAAGGTGCCGGACATGGCTACGATCCCCCGCGTGTTCAGCGGCGTGCTCCGCCCGGTCTGATGGTTCGGGGACGCCGAAACATGCGCGCCCATGGCGCTGGCCGGGTAACCAAAAGAGGTGCCGTACTGGATGGCGAGGCGCTCGATGGCATCCGTATCGTCGGAGCACCAGATCTGCGGCGTATAATACAGCATTCCCGCGTCAAATCGGCCGCCGCCCCCGGCGCATCCCTCAAAGAGAATATGGGGAAACGCTGCGGTCAGCCGTTCCAGGAGCTCGTAGATGCCCAGGACATAGCGATGGCAGAGCTCCCCCTGCCGGCCGGGCTCCCATGCAGGGGAATACAGATCCGAAAGGCTGCGGTTCAGATCCCATTTGACATAGTGGATATTATTCTCGCGAAACAGCTTTGCCATCGCGTCAAACAGATAGTCCCGCACCTCATCTCGGGTCAGATCCAGCACCAGCTGGTTTCGACCCAGCATCGGCGCGCGTCCGGGGGCCTGAAAGGCCCAGTCGGGATGTGCCCGATACAGCTCGGAAGCCTCGCTGACCATCTCCGGTTCCACCCAGATTCCGAACTGAAGACCCATTGCAAGGATCTTTTTTGCCAGATGGGTAAGTCCGTGTGGGAATAAATCTCGGTCTTCAAACCAATCTCCGAGACCGGCGTTATCGTCCCGGCGTCCATGGAACCATCCGTCATCCAGCACAAACAGCTCTACTCCCAGCGCAGCCGCCTGCTCCGCCAAGGCCAGGATTCTGTCCTCACTTATGTCGTAATAGGTGGCTTCCCAGCTGTTGAGCAGGATGGGCCGATGCGCCAGCTTGTACTCGCCCCGGCAGACATTGGCCCGAAGAAACGCGTGATAGATATGACTCAGACGCGTTAAGCTGTCGCCAAAGGCCAGAATCGCCTCCGGTGTGAAAAAGCTTTCCCCGCTTGCCAGCTTCCATCGAAACTGCGTATCGCTGAGGCCCATGACCACGCGGACGGAATCGAACTGATCCAGCTCGATCTCTGCCTTGAAGCTCCCCGAATAAGCCAGCATCAGGCCGCAGCATTCACCGTGATCCTCATTGGCCTCACTGTCGCAAAGAATCACGAAAGGATTCTGCTGATGACTGCTCATGCCCCGTTCCGAGGAGACGACCTGCACCGCGTGGGAGAGCGCGGAGCGCTCCGGCTGCCGCTCCATGCAGTGCCGCCCGTGGAAGGACAGCAGGTCCCACGAGCCGAAAGGAATGTCCAGACAGATGGAAGCGGCTTTCTCCAAAAACACGTCCCCGATTCCCTCATTGATGATCTCGGCGGCTCGGGTGATCACATCCAGCCGTGGGAAAACGCCGTAATACAGGCGAAGGGTCAGTTGAGTAACACGGTCGCGCAGCGTGACGATCAACGTTTCCGCCTCGCCACCGTTGTCATAGGCCGCCGGCAGGCCTGGAAGCGCATACTTCCCTGATTTTATCTCATGGCTCACATAACGAAACTCCGCACAACGACTGCCGTCGGAATTGCATACGCCGATACTGTGAACCCGATAGTCGCCCACACCGAAGGAGCTATACTCCTGACACAGGGTGTCCAACGAGAAGGCACGCTCAAATTTTGCCGCATAGGGATTCCCGGAGAAGCCCCGGTCATAGCGACGATGCATAAAAGACATATCCGATACCCCTACCTTGGGTCCGTAATACAGATGCTCCAGGTACCCGTGGTCCTAGATCCGCATCTGATATGTGGAAGCATCGGTCTCCAGTGTCAAAAGGCCTCTGGATTTGTCGTAGACTATGCTCATTACCGTTACTCCTCGTCTTCGTTTTGTTCTGGATTGAGGCTGTCTTCCTGTGCAGCCTCTGGCCTGTTCTGCTGCCGGTAGAGCTTGGGACTGATGCTGTAAAAGCTCTTGAAAACCTTGGAAAATGTCAGCGGGTTTTCATAGCCCACCGCGTGTGAGATCTCCTGGATGGGGAGATTGGAATCCATCAGCAGCATACGCGCCCGCTTCATTCTGGCGTGCATCAGATATTCCTGGGGTGATACGCCCAGCTTCTTTTTGAAAATGTTGGTCAGATAGCTGCGGTGCACGCCCACATAGCGCGCCACATCCCCGATTTTCGCCGTGGCAAAGTTTGCCTGGATGTAGGTTGCGGCGTAATCCACATAGGTATCCGTCGAATACTCATATGCCCGGCGGACGACCTTTTCGCCCTTGTAGTTGGATTCGATCGCCAGGCCCAGAAATTCCAGCAGCAAACCGAGGCGGATCAGGTCGTTGGCAAAGGTCAGCTCCGGCAGATCCAGGATCTGCCGCACCAGAGAATAGAACTTCTCCTGATCCACATGACACTCCAGGTTGTTGACGCCTTTGGAGAATCCCGCACTTTCTGTGTACCTGGTGGCGTTGTTGCCGTCAAAGGTCGCCCAGCAGTATGTCCAGGGATCGTCCCCGTCTGCCCGATACCAGGTGACCTCCCCGGGCTTGGTAATGAACATCTGCCCGAAGCGCAGGTTTTGGAGCTCGCCGTTCACACACAGCACGCCTTTCCCGGAGAGAATCACATGCAGATGATAGCCGCCGCGATCCTTCGCGTGAACTTCATAATTGGGCAGACAGCTCTCCACACCGCATATGGTGAGATAAATGTCGTCCGTCTGCTTCTGTTGATACACCAGACAACGATACTTCGTGGTTTCGTACAGTTTGGACTCGTTGGTCATGTGTTATCACCTGTCCTTTGAAATAGTATACAGAAAGACAGCCGAGGACGCAACAGAGCCGGAGGTAATGTCATCACAATACCTCCGGCTCCTGTCGGAAAATAGTTTCCTGCCCAGACGTCCTTCTTACAGCTTTCCGCCGGAGGTCGCAATGCCTTCCACAAACTGCTTCTGGAAGATCATATAGATGACGATCATGGGAACAATGGCAAGCACGGCGGAGGCCATCATGGTGGGATAATCGCTGCCGTACTGTCCCTGCATTTTGGCTAGGCCGGCAGACAGCGTCGTGGTTTCCGCCCTGGTGCAGACGATCATGGGCCACATCAGATCCTTAAACGCAAACAGCGCCGTAAAGATACCCAGGGAGACCATGGACGAGCGGGTCAGCGGCATCATGATGCGCAAAAAGCGCTGACCGATGTTGCAGCCGTCGATAGCGGCCGCCTCCTCCAGATCCTTTGGCAGCCCCTGATAGCCCGTTTTCAGCAGATAGGTGCCAAAAGCCGTGACAATGCCCGGAAAGACCAGGCCGGAGACGGTGTTGAGCAGACCCAGCTTGGAGACCATCAGATACTGCGGAATGATGAAGATCTGTGAAGGGATCATCATCTGGATCAGAACCAGGGAGAACATGACGTTCTTGCCCGGGAAGTTCAGACGACCGAAGGCGTAGCCCGCCATCGTGGCGGTCAGGCAGGCGCAGACCACGCGGAAGAAGATCATCAGGAGTGTGTTCTTATAGAGGATAATAAAGTTGTAGCTTTTCCAGACCTTCGCAAAATTTTCCCAGTGCCAGCCGCTCTGCGGAAAGATATAGAAGGGGTTGACAGAGATTGCCTCCTGGTTGGTTTTCACCGCAGTGAGGATCATCCAGGCAAAGGGAACAAGCATGATGAAGGCCATGAGGATCAGGATCACATACATGATGCCCTTATTGATTTTCGCTCTTGTACGTGCGCTTTCCATGGATTTGCTCCCCCTTTCTCAGTTATAGAAGACGAGCTTCTTTTCCGCCCGCTGCATGATGACGGTGACCAGCATGATAAACAGCACCAGGATGACCACCAGCGTCGCGCCGTAGCCCTTGTTGCCGTTGGTAAAGGCGTAGGTGTAGAACAGATAGACGATGGACTGCGTATTCTGGAGGGCCACATTGGTCTTGTCCATGACCATGAACATCAGGTCAAACACGGTGAGCGCGCCGATGACGCGAGTCTGTACGATGAAGAAGGTGGTCGGGCTCAGCAGCGGCACCGTGATATGGAAGAACTGGCGGATGCCGGTGGCCCCGTCGATTGCCGCGGCCTCGTAATAATCGCCGGGGATCTCCTGCAGGCCGGAGATAAACAGGACCATATTGTAGCCGATGACGGACCAAACGCCGATCACGCCGATGGAGATCCACGCGATGTGAGGATCGGAGATCCAGGCCACATTGGAATGGAAGATGTTGTTGAGCAGGCCGAACTGCTGGTTATAGAGCCACTTCCACACCATGGCCACGGCGGCGGGCGCACAGACCATAGGCAGGAAGAAGATCGTGCGGAAAGCGGAGGTTCCCTTGAGCTTCTTGTTCAGAAATACTGCCAGAATCAGCGCGATGCATACGCCGAAAGGCACCTCGATCAGCGCATACTTGACGGTGTTCCAGATAGAATGCCAGGTCTCGCCGGCGCTGAAGGCCGCCGCATAGTTGGCGAGACCTACAAAGGTGTTGCCACGCCCGAAATCACCGGTCTTGCAGAAGGACTGATAGACGGTGTTAATGACCGGGTAGAAGTTCAATATGATCAGACCCAGCATCGTGGGCGCAATAAAGGCCCATGCCCAGCGCGCCTCGTTTTTTGCTGCGGCTGAGCGCTTTTTTGCGGATGCTTTCATGAATTCACCCCTTATGTGAGATAAGATTACGGAAGCAATCCGGGTCGGGAGCGGCCCGGATTGCTGTCATGTATTACTCGTTGGCAATGGCGTTTTCGATGATCGCCTGGGCGTTGTCGCAGGCCTTCTCCATCAGCGCCGCGTCAGAGGGGTTCTGCCAAGGATCCAGGAAACCGCCGGCCTGTTGGAGCGCATCCTCCCAAACGGTGGTCTTGCGGGTGTAGGGGCGGAAGAACAGATCATAGCTCTCCGCCTCTACAAAAGCGGAAACGTCCATTCCCGGGAAGGCGTTGGCAAACTCCTCGGACACACCCTTCATGCCGCCCATGGTGACGCCCAGCTTCGACTGTTCGAGCTGGCCCTCTTTGGAGCAGAAGTAGGAGATCAGACTGTAGGCCGCATCGGGATTCTTGGTGGAGGCGGCGGCGGCCCAGCCGAGACCGTTGTAGGCGGAATAGCGCTCGCCGCTGTCGCACTTGCCGTTGCCGTTGACGTCGGCATAGGGCAGCAGAGACCAATAGTAGTCGTCGTGATGCTCGGCGGTGTAGAAGGCGTTGATCATCCAGGAGCCCTGCGTGATCATGGCGCACTTGGAGGACATGAACAGAGAATCCGTGCCGGTCTCAGCCACAACGGACTGGGGGGCGCCGACAGAGATCAGCTTGCGGACCATCTCCATGGCGGCCTTGCCCTGAGAAGAGCCGATGGTCGTCCCGTCGTGGGTGTCATTGATGATCTGCGCGCCATAGTCGTAAACCACATTGTACCAGCCGTCCTGGTTGTTGGAGGTGTTCATCGCCATGCCGTAGACGTCGCCGTTGGAGCCCTCGGTGATGGCCTTGGCGGCCTCATACATGTCCTCCCAGGTCCAGTCGGCCGTGGGGTAGGCCACGCCGTACTGGTCAAAGATGGCCTTGTTATAGAGCAGCGCGATGGTGTCGTGATCCTTGGGAAGGGCATAGACATTGCCGTCAGCGCGGGTATAGAGCCCGACGATCCCCTCGTAATAGTTGGCCAGGTCGATGGCGTCGTCGGCTGCGATGTAGTCGTTGAGCTTCAGCAGCACGTCATTGTCCATGTAGAGCTGGACGGTGTTGGAGTGGGTCCAGAACACGTCGGGCATCGTACCGCCGGAAGCGCCCGCTTCCAGCAGCGTCCAGTAGTTGTCCCAGTCCACCACTTCGATCTTTGCGGTGATGCCGGAGGTTTTGGACCACTCGTCCGCGATCTGCTGGAGACCCGCCTGCTGATTGGAGTCCCAGATGTTGACCGTCAGCGTACCGGACGAGGAGCCAGCGCTCCCGGAGTCCTGCGAGCTGCCACAGGCCGCCATCGTGAGCAACATGGTCAGCGCAAGCAGGAAAACAACGATTCTTTTCATAATGAGTGCCTCCTGTCAGATTTCATTCTCGTCCGGTGAATGTGCGGACGTATATCGCTTGTATTGTAATACTCCATGGAAAAATGTTATATAGACCAATGTGAGCGAAATATGGCGTTATGTTATATTTACCTGTCAAAAACAACAAATCGGAGGATTAGCTGCCGTAGCCCGGCAAGGACGATTCGGCATATTACCCGAAAGCATTGGCGGACGGTTTGTACGGGATCCGTTTGATCTCAGCTCATTTTTTGCGTGGAAAAGACATTATTGCATGTCTTCGTGACATTTCTCCATATGATTCTGGTTCATTATTCGATACAATCACTTTGGATCGGTGTTGGCCGAAAACCTTATTTCATTGGCGCGCGTTCACTCCACAATATGAACGGCGTACATCAAAAAAGGAGGGTCTAATCTCCGCGTTACTCGCGGTGCGGCAGTGTGGAGACCTGCCGTAATGCGTGTCATCCTGCGCGGATGCGCGCGAGGTGTTCCGGCGTGGGCCGGAGCATCAGAGTAGAGCACATGTCTGAGGTATTGCTGAAAAACCTGAAAAAAGTCTACGACAACAATGTAACGGCTGTCCACGATGTCAATCTGCACATCAAGGACAAGGAATTCATCGTGTTGGTCGGCCCTTCCGGCTGCGGCAAGTCCACCACCCTGCGCATGGTTGCGGGTCTGGAGGACATCTCCGGCGGAGAGCTGTACATCGACGGCAATCTCATGAACGATATCGCCCCGAAGGACAGAGATATCGCCATGGTGTTTCAGAACTACGCGCTCTATCCGCACATGTCCGTCTATGACAACATGGCTTTTGCACTCAAGCTGAAAAAGACCCCCCAGCCGGAGATCGACAAGAAGGTTCGGGAGGTTGCGGAGATCCTGGATATCACGCAGTATCTCAATCGCAGACCCAAGGCTCTCTCCGGCGGCCAGCGCCAGCGCGTCGCCATCGGCCGCGCCATGGTGCGTGATCCCAAGGTCTTTCTGATGGACGAGCCCCTCTCCAACCTGGACGCCAAGCTCCGCAATCAGATGCGCGCCGAGATCATCAAGCTCAGAGAGCGGATCAATACGACCTTCATGTATGTGACCCACGACCAGACAGAGGCCATGACCCTGGGCGATCGCATCGTGATCATGAAGGACGGCTTTGTCAACCAGATCGGCACGCCGCAGGAGCTCTTCAACAAGCCGGTCAATCTCTTCGTGGCGGGCTTCATCGGCATGCCCGTGATGAATTTTTTCGACGACTGCCGGCTCCTTCTGGAGGATGGCGTATACTATGCCGAGCTGCGCGGCGTCAAGTTCAGGCTGGACGACTTCCAGCAAAAGGCTCTCAAGGAAAACGGCGCTAAGGCCTGTGACGTGATCGTCGGTATCCGTCCCCAGCACATCACGGTGGGCGAGGGCGAGCTGGAGGCCAAGATCGAGGTCAGCGAGATGCTCGGCACCGAGGCGAACCTCCATACGCTCTGCGGCAAGGACGAGGTCGTCATGGTCATTCCCACCGTTGATCTCGAGGTGGACGTCTCCATGGGTCAAACCATCCGCTTTACGGCGAAGCCCCGGCTCATGCAGCTGTTCGACAAGGCCAGCGGGAACAATCTGATCTGGTTCGATCAGAACTCGGCGGATGAAAACGCTCCTGTCAGTAAGAACTACGATTTCTGATTTTATAGAAACGACAAGAAAGTACAGGTCACACGGTGCGCGCCACCTGTGCCTGTACTTTTTTTCAAGGAGGATCCCATGTCTGAACTGTACTATACGGAAGCTCTCAAGCTGGGCCAGAAGGAGAAACGAAGGTGCGCAGCCTCGGGAACCTATCCGTATCTGCCGGTTCTGGAGGATTATGTCGCCGCTGATCGGATTGCCTCCGGCGTGAGTCTCGGGCTGATTCAGATCCCTGCTCAGCATATTGTCGGAACAAGGACCCGCGGAAGATCGAACTCCTTTGCCCGGAATTTTATGCCGCTCCTTGCGGAAAACTCTGAGTTTGCCGCGAAATGGCAGCAGCTGTGTCAGATGCATTTAGCCGAAGGCATCCATGACGCGGTGAAGGTTTACGAATATATGAATCGCTACTACGTCGAGGAGGGACATAAACGGGTCAGCGTCCTGCGGTTCTTCGGTGCGGTCAGCATAAGTGCGGAGGTCGTTCGGATTCTCCCGGAGCGCAGCCAAGATCTGTCGGTGGAGCTCTACTATGAGTATCTGGACTTTTACCGTGTAAGCAAAATCAATTTCCTGGAGTTCACCAGGCCGGGGAGCATCGGCGATTTTCAAAATCTTGTCGGAAAGAGGCCCGGAGAGCCATGGAGCGATCCGGAACGAAGTGCGCTGAAAGCGGTTTACTGTCGGTTTGAGGAGGCATATATGGCCTGCGGCGGAGACCGTCTGCACATTACCGCAGGCGACGCGCTGCTGGCTGTACTGCGGATCTACACCTATACGGAACTCTGCGCGAAAAGCTCCGCAGAGATGAAGACGCTTGTCGTCAAAATGTGGGAGGAACTCAAGCTTCTGGAAGAGCCGGATCCGATTCTCGTAAAGCTCGATCCTGCCGCAGAGAAAAAGCAAAGCATTTTCCAGAAGGCCATCCTGCCGCAGGAGCCGAAGCCCTGCCTTGTGGCATTTATCCATGATAAAACGCCGGAGGCGTCGGGATGGACCAATGCGCATGATTTAGGCCGGTTGCATGTGGAACGGACGATGGGCGACAGAATTCGGACAAGGGCCTTCTATAACGCCATGGACGCGGGAGCCGACGAAATAATAGAAGAGGCCATATCGCAAGGCTGCACGATCCTCTTAACTACATCGCCGCGGCTTCTGCCGGCAAGCCTGCGCGCGGCGGTCGAGCATCCCAATGTCACCATTCTGAACTGTTCTCTCAATCAGCCGCACAGATTTCTGCGCACCTACTACGCGCGCATGTATGAGGCAAAATTCATCATCGGCGCGATCGCGGGCGCTCTGGCCGGGACGAGAGATATCGGTTATATCGGGGATTACCCGATATTCGGCCAGGTAGCGGGCATCAACGCTTTCGCCCTCGGTGCGCAGACGACGAATCCCAAGGCGCAGATCTATCTGGAGTGGGCGAGCCTTGACGGCTTTGCCTCAGCAGAAAAGTACCTTACGGAAAATGGGATCCAACTGATCTCCACGCAGGATATACAGAACCTCAGGGGCGGCAATGGCGGTATCGGCCTCTCCCTGTTCACCGAGTCCGGGTGGGTCGATCTTGCCGTTCCGGTTTGGGAATGGGGCGCGTTCTATGAGCAGATGCTGCGGAGGATCCTCGGCCGAAGCTTTCGATCCGAATATTCGGAGAGCACAAAGGCGCTCAATTATTTCTGGGGAATGAACGCAGGCACAGTCAGCGTAAAATGCTCGGAAAACCTTCCCAACAGCGTCAGCAAGCTTGTCGGAATCCTGGAGGAGAGCATGCGCGCTGGGCTCTGTGATCCTTTCCGCGGGCCTGTCTTCGCGCAGGGCGGAAAGCTGCAGATCCCGGCGGGCGGAACCTGCGGCCTTGAGCAGTTGATCGGTATGAACTGGCTTGCGGACAATATCATAGGCAGGATTCCAAAATACGAGGAGCTCACCGACATCGGCAAGGCAACTGTTGATCTGATGGGAGTGGACAAGAATCTGAAAGAGACCCGGTCCGAACGGAGAGACGCATGAGGATACTGGCTGTCTCGGACGTCGAGTCAAGGCTTTTCTATGACTGTTATTCTCCGGGAAAATTAGACGAGTTTGACCTCATCCTCTCCGCCGGAGATCTCTCTCCGGAGTACTTGGAGTTTCTGGTGACCATGGCGAGATGTCCTGTCCTGTACGTTCACGGCAACCACGATGAGCGCTAGGTACCTTCCTCGAACACATCAAACAGCTGCCTCTTGCGTTATATATGACGCCGTTCCGCCAAAGAACGTTCTGGATTAATTGAATTATTTTCGCACTCGCAAAAAGAAACAAATAATTTCAAAAAGATATTGACACAAGATGTTTCGCGTGGTATATTCTCATTACCGAAACATCTTGTGTTTTTATTTGGGGGTCTTATGCGACGGATCGATCCATCGAAAAAGGAAATCATCGCTGATTATATCGACAAGCATTTTTGTGAGAATGATGAGATTCCATCTGTGAGAGATATTGTTGAAGGAACAGGTATTCCTCTCTCCACCGTGCATCGCTATCTCATTTCCATGCGTGAGGATGGATCGCTGGATTACTCCGGTCGTCGCACCGCGCGCACAAAAATGATGGAGGACGCTACGCCGATCCACGCGCTGCAGGTGCTCGGAACCGTCGCCTGCGGCCCCGGCCAGGAGGAAGAGCAGCATTTCCTTGAGACGATCCGCATGCCCGAGACACTCGTCGAGAAGGGAGATTACTTTGCTCTGATCGCCAAAGGCGAGAGCATGATCGGCGCGGGAATCTTTCCCGGAGATTATGTTTTTGTGAAGCGGCAACAGACGGCAAACGAGGGCGATCTTGTGATCGCACTTTTCGATGGAAAGAACAATTTGAAAAAGCTCGGCTTCGATCCAAAAAACAAAAAGTATATTCTTCATTCCTGCAATCCCGATACAAAAACATATCCTGACATTATCGTAGATGAATTGCAGATCCAGGGCGTAGTGAGAGGCTCATATCATAAGCATTGATCGCGGAGGAACCAGATAGAAATTGAAAAACAACATCGCAGAAGATCGTCTTCGACTTCCTTCTTTCGATTGCCCCGACCCAAATTGCACGGCAAAGAATATCGCATTCGCAGTCAGCAGGGAAGCAAAAAATGAATCGGAGCTGATTCCGCTGGAATATATTTTAGAAAATACGCCCGCAGATTTCGCAGTCGTTTGTCCGAAGTGTAAGCGCAAATATGTTTTGTGCAGGTACAGAACTTCATCGATCATTCCGCTTTACAATCTTCCCCTTTACGGCAGAGTTGCCACCTGAGCAAACTGAATCCTTTGCCATAGTGAGCCGTCCTCCCACCCGTGAATGTGGAAGCAAAGGGCAGGTATCAAGTCCAAAAAAGAATCACGCAGCATGATAAGTTGCGCGTGATCTTTGGCTTGATGCCTGCCTTTTTTTATC
>Ga0129307_1002417_pt1 | contig 14735 bp, 10 predicted proteins | sample P1105metagenome_FD_94437 | JGI IMG/M metagenome (GOLD analysis project Ga0129307, IMG submission 94437) | Capybara group fecal microbial communities from Wisconsin, USA - P1105 metagenome | ecosystem: Host-associated > Mammals > Digestive system > Large intestine > Fecal | place: USA: Wisconsin... | reverse complement strand
TGCTTATGTGGTAACCCCTGGTACGGGCGTGATTGTCGATAATCGCCTTTATGTGGGTCTCATCCAGAACCAAGATGAATACCGCACAGGTGACCAAGCTGAAGTTGCCATTATCGATGTCAAGAAGGATAAAGTTATTGCCGTTGCTACGGATGACCGCGTTGCCGCTGTAGGTTCTTTGGACGACTCGGAAAATCAGTCGTTTACAGTACTTGACGGTTATATTTATTGTTACAGTAATGCTTCTTGGGGCTACGCTCCGGGCCAAGTTGACGGATACCTCCGCATTAAAGTGGGCGAAACCAAGTTTGACAAGGATTATGTTTGGCAAGTGAGCAAGGAAGTCGCCATTGACGGTATCACCAAGAAAGGTGTTTTCAAATATCTCGCACCGTCAACAGTTCCGAGCGATGGTTACGTTTATTCTTTCTTGAACGTGATGAAGGATTTGGAAAAGGGTTGGCTTGATGCGGAAAGCTACCATAATCCCACTTGCAAGCCGGTGCAGATTGACCTTGCCAAGAAGAAAGTGAAGGCTTTGCCGATTGATTATACTTCGAGCTGGGCTAGCTACGGCAAGTATGTGGAAAATGACGGCAAGGTAATCTTTGCGGTCTCTACAGAAAAGGATGGCAACGGCTATTTCCGCTATGATCCGAAGACGAATAAGGCCAAGAAAATTGCCGAGGCGGAACAGATTCCGATGTGGATTGTGCCACTGAAGTAATGAATCGGCTTTGATGAAATGGTGATGCCCGCTCATTGGCGGGCATGACATTGTATTGTGTCATTCCCGGCTTGACCGGAAATCTCCTTAAAGGCGAGTGCTAGAAAAGAATTGAGTCTGGGTTTTATTGAAAATGAATATTTGTAAGTTTGCTATTGCTTTTGCGGCTTGTGCCGCTATTTCTGCTTATGCGCAGGATGACGAAGTTACTTCGTTCGAAGATTTTGACGAACCGGTCGCAGAAAGTAATGCGACAAATAATGAAATTTCTGAAGTGAATGCAGCGGGCGGTTCCGCGAGTTCCGAAGAAGTTACAAAACTCGATTTACTCTCAGTCGAGACGGAATCCGAAGCGGAGCAAGCTGCAATCGCAAAGCAGGTAGAAACGGTCTCTACGATTGACGCCGCTGAATTGCAAAATACGAGCAAGAGCGTTTCCAAGGCCATCAATTCTGCGTCTGGCGTGAAAGTCCGCAAGTCTGGCGGAATGGGTAGCGAAGGCAAAATCAATATTCGTGGCATGGAAGGCAAGAACATCAAGGTGCTTGTCAACGGCATTCCTGTCGAAACGCAGGGAAATTTGGGGCTTGACGATATTCCCATTGACCAAATTGCGGATATCGAGGTTTATAAGGGCTACATTCCTGCGCGTTTTGCAACGGATGGTGCTGGCGGCGCTATCAATATCGTGACCAAGAAACGCCCTGCAAATTCAATTGACGCATCGTATAGCTTTTCGAGCTTCAATACGCACAAGGCTTCTGTTGCCGCAAGCCATTTGATTGATAGCATTGCGGGGGCTGCAAGCCTTGAAATTGGCGTATCGGGATATTTTAACCATTCCGATAACGATTACGAATTCACCTCGCCGTACATGAAAAGTTCTACCGGCAAGGATACGAGCGTTGTTCGTGATCATGACCATTATACCTCTTACAATGTGCAGGCCTTTGCAAATTTGATGAATGCCTGGTTTGATAAAATTTCGCTCGGTGCTAGTTTTGGTGCGTTTGATAAGGAAATTCAGGGAATTGAATATCGCATTAAGGAGACTACGTCCGAAGGCTACAATTTCGGTGTTTCGCTTGGACTCGACAAGAAGGATTTCTTTGCGAAAAATTTGAATTTCGGCGATTATTTTTCATTTGGTTTTGCAGAAAACAAAATAATCGATACAAGCCGTGTCCATTGCCGCAACTGGTTTAGCTGCGATGTTGCAAAGAAAAATGTAGGCGAACTTACGTCTATGGGGCTTCCGAAACTTCGTACTGTTGAAGTTTACGATTTTAATAATTTGTTGAATCTTGATTATCAATATGTAAAAGATCAGTTTATTTATTTGAATACGCTTTTCAGATATCATAAGGAAAATCCTGAAGATGATCTTGGTTCGGAAAAGATGGGTTTCAATACGGCAGGGCTTCCTGGTGAAATGTTTTCTGTGACTACTGGCATTTCGCTTGAAAATCGTTTCTGGAATTCTCGAATCCAAAATCTTGCTGGCTTCAAATTCCACTACTTGAATGCAAAAATTTCGAATATGCCGACAAGCCTTCTTATTGAACCTGCGGTGGAATCCAATGACTACACGGATTTCAGTTATGATGAAAACTTGATGTTCAAAATTGCAAAGCCGCTTTCTGTTAAGGTTTCGTATCAACATGCGGTGCGTTTACCGTCTCCTGAAGAACTTTTTGGCGATGGCCTTCGCGTGAGCGCAGCGATAAACCTCAAGCCTGAAGAAGCGGATAATTTCAACTTTGGAATTTCTGTGGATTTGCAGGAATTGCCGCTTGTGACAAGACTCCGTTTTGATGGCGATGTGTTTTATTCGTACTACAAGAATCGAATTCATTACATGAGTTCATCGCAAATGTCGATTCCTTACTTTAACATGAACCCGATACGCAGTTGGGGGTATGAAGGCGATGTGAAGTTGGATGTAAATGAGTGGATTTTGCTGGGGACGAACTGGACATTCCAAGATTTACGTAATATAAAATATAATGCAAGACAGGGTATTTCCAAGGATGCCATTGTGCCGAATATTCCGCGATTCTTTATGAACTATCTTGCAGAGTTCCATATTGGCGACTTGTTCAGCAAGGAAGATTTTTTGAAGGTCTGGTGGTCAGCAAATTATACGGATGAATATTTCTATGGATGGAAAATCAGTTCGCGCCAGAGCCGTAAAATTGAATCTTCGTTCACGCAAGATATTGGCGTTGAATATTCGATTTGGGACAATAAATTGGGATGGAGTTTTGAAGTTGATAACTTAGCTGATAGCGAATCGTTCGATAAGTTTGGTGAAAGCAAGCCGGGTAGAAGTTTTGCGACAAAGATACGCTACAGCTTTAGGTAGAAGGAGTTGGTAAAAGTGTGTTTGTCTGAAATGAAAGAAAATCAGAAAGGTCTGATTCAAAAGATTAACGGAGATTCCCGCTTTATTTCACGTGTTGTGTCAATGGGTCTTCCGCCGAGCAGCCCGTTTTTAGTGTTGCAAAATGACGGCCGTTCTCCGGTTCTTTTGTATTCGCACGATACGATGATTGCGATAAATCGCAAAGAGTGTATGCAGATTGATGTGGAGATGGCATGAGAACGATAGCTTTGCTGGGACAGCCTAATTCCGGTAAATCAACCCTGTTTAATGCATTGACCGGCTCTCATCAGCATGTCGGCAACTGGCCGGGAAAAACGGTGGAAAGGGCGGAAGGCTTTTTTACGTATGGCGAAGAACTGTATCGCGTTGTTGACTTGCCGGGTAGCTACGGGCTTACGGCGAACTCCGCAGAAGAAGTGGTGACAAGGACGTATATAGAGCATGGGTATGCGGATTTTGTGTGCGTTATTGTTGACGCTTCGCAGCTGGAACGTAGCCTTTATATGTTGGCCGATTTTGCAGGTATCGAAAGCCCTGTAATGCTTGTGTTGAACATGATGGATGTCGCCGAGCAGCAAGGCAAAAAGATTGATGTTCAAAAGATTGAAAAAATGTTGAATATTCCGGTGCTCGGCTTTACGGCGTCGGATATGGGCGGCTATCCAGAATTTTTTAAAAAGCTTGAAAAAGCAATTGATTCTCCCTCGAAAATTTCGTCTGAGAAAATTCGTTTGATTGTTGAACGTGAAGGCGGTTCGGAACGCGTTGCGAATCTTGAAAAGCTTGAAAGTTTGATTGCTAATTTGAAATGTTACAATCGCGAAAGATTCTGGGTGGCATCGAAGCTTTTGGAAAATGATTCGCTTGTGCGTTCGGAAGTCGAAACTGCTGTGACTCCGGAGCATTGGAACCAAATTAAGGAAATTTTGGATTCTGAGGGCTCAGATGGCGGCCTTTTGACGGGCGAGGCGAAGTATCGCTTTGTTTCTGAAATTCTCAGGGACGCCTCTTCGAGTTGTGAAAAGTCGGTGTCGCTTTCCCGTTTTGATAGAATTGCGACGCACCGCATTTGGGGAAAAGTTGCTGCATTCTTTATCTTGGTGATTACGCTTGCGGTGAGCATGATGATCGCGGTTCCTATTATTGCGAGTTGCTTTGGTCTCCAGAGCGTTGCGGAACCGCTTGTGGTCAAGATGTGTGAATCGCTTGGCTGGTGGCCTGCTGTGGCGTCGTTCGTCAATAGCGTTATCATTGGCGGGCTTGCTGTAACTGTCGCCATGATGGGTTTTGTCTTTGCAATCCTCGTGACGTTTGGCCTGATGGAAGATACGGGCTACTTGGCAAGATCTTCGTATGTGTTTGATTCTTGGCTTTCTCGGCTTGGTTTGCACGGCAAGGCGTTTATGCCTTTGGTCTCGGGGCTTGCTTGTACGGGGGGCGCTGTCTGCGGAACTCGTGTCCTTGACACTCGTGGACAGCGCTTATTTGCCATGGTGCTCTTGTGGTCGATTCCGTGCGGTTCAAAAGTTGCCGTGGTGCTTTTCCTCGCATCAGTTTTCTTTGGCTCGGCGGCTCCGCTGTTCGGCGTGATTTATGTCGCGATGATTTTTGCTTCGTTCTGGCTCTCGTCAAAGCTTTTCGGAAACAAGTTGATGCCTGTAAATGAACGTGTGGGTATGATTATGGAACTCCCGCCGTACCACAAACCGCATTGGAAGATTTTGTTAAAAACGGTTGTGCGCAATGTCTGGGCTGTTTTCAAGAAGGCGATTCTGGTCATTTGGTTTGTGTCCCTTATCTTTTGGCTTATTTCGTATTCGAAAGACGGGAATGTGGAGCATAGCGTTCTTTACACGATTGGAAACGCAATTGAGCCGTTTACGCAAATTTTCGGCATGCGTTGGCAACTGTTTATCTCCTATATTGGCGGTATTTTCAGCAAGGAAGCTTCGCTTGGTGTGATGAGTGTTGTTTTCTCGAGTACAAGTGATGCATTCTCGTTGATTGCCCGCAATGCAGCGGGTGCAAATCTTGGTGAAATGATGCGGGCTGTAATCTCGATTCCTGAAGCGCTCGCGTTCATTTTCGCCTCGATGTTCAATATCCCTTGTGTTCTTGCGATGGGTACAACATATCGCGAAACGCATTCTCTCAAGTGGATGCTTGCAATTGCGGGCTACTACTTTGCGATTTCTTTGGGCCTTGCGTTTATTGTTTACCACATTGCTTTGTGGGTGCTTTAGAGATCTTCGAAAACCCAGACTACAATAGAAGCGGGTGTGGCGTGCCGAACGGTGCGCCATACTTGTTTTATATAAAAAAGTTACCCTTGTCTAATTGGATTATTTTAAATCTGTTTAGAGTAGAATAAAGTAGTTTGCTTAATTTATTTTTACTCGTCCATGTTGGATTTGGGGCTTTCCGAAAATGAAAAAGAAAATTGCGCTCTCTGTTGTGTTGTGTTCTGCTTGCGTGTTTGCTCAGACTGATGAAGTTACAAGCTTTGATGATACGTTTTTTGATGAACCCGCGACAGTAAGCGAAGAACCTGCAAAGCCTTCTGATGTTATCGTTCTTGAAGGATTGTCTGTTGAAGACGAAAGCGAAGCCGAAACAGCTCCAGTCGATACGAAAACGAAGGCGGAATCAGTAAAGATTCTGGATACGAAAGAATTGCAGGGATCCAGTGCTACGATTGCCGAAGCGACGAACCGTTCGAGTGGGGTGAAAGTTCGTCAATCAGGCGGTCTCGGCGGTGAAAGTAAAATTAATATCCGCGGTATGGAAGGCAAAAACGTGAAAGTCCTTGTCGATGGCGTTCCTGTCGATAACGGAAATGGAAGCCTTTCGATTAATGATATTCCTATTGACAAAATAGATCGTATTGAAGTTTATAAGAGCTATGTTCCGGAGCGCTTTGCAACGGACGGCATGGGTGGTGTTATTAACGTCGTGACCCGTAATTTGCCCAAGAGTTCTATTGCTGGGTCGTATTCTTTTGGCAGTTTCAATACGCATAAAGCATCTTTGGATGCTAAGTATGTGTGGGCTCTCGATTCTGCGAAGAATCGTTCTGTAGAAACGGGAATTTCTGCTTATTACAACTATTCCGACAACGATTACGATTTTACGACGCCGTACATGGATACGACGGTGACGCGTGAACATGATCGATACTACAGCTATAGCATCGCTCCGTTTGTGAATTTGAATAATTTCTGGTTTGATCGCATTTCGCTTGGCTTAAGTTTTGGTGGAATGGATAAGGAAATCCAGTCAACCGCACATCGTGTTGAAGAAGCAAAGGCTGATGCAAGTGGTTTCGGGGTGGGTCTTTCTTTTGAAAAGGCGGACTTGTTTGTAAAGGGACTTTCTACAGCGATTTCTGTCAACTTTGCTTACGGCACGGAATCCGTCGTGGATACGAGCCATGTGTATTTCTTTGGTTGGGATAAAGAAAATTTCAAGCAAATGAATACCTCGCTAGGCGAAATTTCTTTGGGCCGCACGACTTATATCGAACGAAAAAATTACACTCTTGTTTTGCCTTGGAATGTCGATTATGCATTCAATGCAAACCATGTTTTGACGTGGAGCGGATTGTACCGCTATGAATCTCAGGAGTCTACGGACAAGCGGCCTGTCAAGGGTTCGCGAATCAACAATGCTGGCTTTCCGGGGCGTAACCATTCTGTGATTACAGGGCTTTCTTCAGAAAATAATTTTTGGAGCGGACGCATCCAGAATGTCGCTGGAATCAAGGGGTATTTTTATTCGATTTATGCGGACGAAGTCGAAGGGAAAATTTCTAAGCTGACGAATGACGAAGCTACTTTTGACGATTTCGGGCTCAGCGAAAATCTTAGAATTAAGATTCTCGACCCATTTATCATCAAGGGCGGATACCAGCACAGCCTTAGATTGCCAACGCGTGAAGAAGTTTTTGGTGATGGCATCTATGTTCTCAGCGCTCTGGATTTGGAACCCGAAAAATCTGATAACTTTACTGCCGGTGCGGAACTCGATTTTGATAAAATTCCTCTTTTGCTGAAGTTGCATTTGGAATTCAACTGGTTCTATATGCTGATGGATGACCGTATTTATTGGACAAATTATGGTTCTATTCCGCGTCCTTATTACAATAGCGTCGGTACAAAGACGAGTGGATTTGAAATTGATGCTGCTGTTGATGTGAACGAATATATCGCACTTTCTTTTAATGTGACAAAGCAAAATGCTGAAAGCCGTGAAGTCGATATGGCTTATGGTATCGCAAAAGGGCTTACGGTTCCGAACATCCCGACATTTTATATGAATTTTGGCGTGGAAATCCATGCGGGTGATTTGCTTTTCAAGGATGATTTCTTTAAGCTTTATTGGTTTGCCAATTACACCGATGATTACTATTACGGTTGGAAAGTTTCTGATAAGCAGGATCGAATCATTCCTAGCTCGTTCACGCAGGATTTGGGCGTTGAATATTCTATTATGGCCAACATGCTCTCGTGGAGTTTTGAAATCAAGAATTTGACGGATGAACTTGTCTATGACAAGTATGGAGAATCAAAGCCTGGTCGGGCTTTTGCGACTAAAGTAAAATTTTCACTTTAAAGGAGATGCCCGCTTTCGCGGGCATGACAAGACGAAAGATTTAACAATAACAAAAAGGAATAAATCATGAAATCCTATAAATCCCTTCTTTTTACTGCGGCGGTCAGCTTGATGTTTGCCGCTTGCGGTGATGATTCTGGTTCTAATGCCTCGCCAGATGAACCGTCGAGTTCTTCTGTAGTAAAGGCCAAGAGTTCTTCATCTAAGGCGAAAAGTTCCTCGTCAGCAAAGGCGAAAAGCTCTTCTTCGGCAAAAGCTAAGAGTTCTTCTTCGGCAAAGGTTAGCAGCTCTTCTGTGAAGGCGACAAGTTCTTCTGCCAAGGTTGAAGAACAGAAGTATCTTCTTTCTTTCTTGACGGAAACATCTCAGTTCTATGGTGTTACATTGCTTTCTGAAGACCAGACGAAGGCTGTCAAGAGTTTTGCTGAAGCTCCGATTTCGGGTTCTGTCAGTTACTTTAACAAGTCTGTCTATACGCTCACTGCCGATGATGCCATGAACAGCACCTTGTCCCGTTTTGAATTCAAAGATGGCAAGGTTGCAAGTAAAGCCTCTGCTACCGCAAAGTTTACGGGAACGCAGGCCATTGTGATGAAGTTTGTCAACGAAAATAAAATGTATGTCAATCAGGCTTTGGGCGATGCCATTACGGCTCTTGACCCCAAAACGCTCAAGACGACTGCTACAATCGATCTCTCTAAATATATTGATGTAGAAAATGGTGCTTTGGGCACTGTTCCGGGCTCTGCTGTGATTCGCGATGGCAAATTCTATGTTTCGTTGAACCAGTTTGTTGATTACCAGTATGCCATTGCTGGCCCGCGTGGCTGTGTTGCGATTATTGATATCAGTACGGACAGGGTAGATAAGGTTATCTATACCGATAAGGTTGCTGCTCTTGGCGGCATGGATGACATGAACCAAACCGCATCGTTTGTTGATGAAAAGGGCGATATTTATTTCTATGCAAACGCTTCTTATAGCTTTGTTGAAGGCTATCAAGAAGGTTGGGTGCGTATCAAGAAGGGTGAAACCGAGTTTGATACAAGTTGGGTGTTCCGCATGCACGATGCCGCTTACGATGGCAAAAAAACCAATACCAACAGCTTGATGGTGGGTGGTACTTATATTGGCGACGGCCAGTTCTTCGGCTTCTTTGGCAGTTTTGCTGACCCGAACAACTACAACGCTTACGAATGGAGCTTTGTCGTTGCTGACGTTTATAAGAAGACCATCAAGAAGATTGATCTTTCCCCGACGATTCCTTGGTTTGCACCGAGTATCCACCTCGATGCCGATGGCAAGAGCGTTCTCATGGGTCATGCCGATAGCAAGGGCGGTGCCATCTACCGTTACGACATCGCTTCTGGCAAGGTCAAGAAGGAAATGGATGTTAAGACGGGAACAGCCTATTACATTGTTCCGATTGTCGATTAATTAATGATTTAGACTCCTATTCTTCTATAACCCAGACTACAATAGAAGAGGGTATGGCGTGCCGGACGGTGCGCCATACTTTTTGCGCTTTTTTGAGAAAATAAACAAGAAGCGCCGGGTAAAATACCCGACGCTTCTTGTTACTAAGGAGAAATATCGTAATTCTTACTTTAGGAAATGCTCCAGCCTGCTGAAGCTTCCCTGATATTCAAAAATCTCTTATAGACGCCATCAACATTGCAGAGTTCTTTATGCGTTCCGCGTTGAACGATGTGACCATGGTCGAGAACAAGAATTTGGTCGGCGTTTTTGACCGTGTTTAATCGGTGAGCGATTGAAATTACAGTCTTGCCTTTAGTGAGTTCTGCTATGGCTGCCATCAGTTCAGATTCATTTTCGGGGTCCACAGAGGATGTCGCTTCATCGAGAATGACAACCGGCGCGTCCTTCAATAGTGCACGGGCGATAGATATTCTCTGTTTTTCGCCTCCAGAAAGACTATTGCCGTTTTCGCCAATGACAGTATTGTAGCCATCGGGTAATGCTTCTATGAATTCGTGGCAGCGGGCGCGTTTTGCTACTTCGACAATTTGTTCGTGCGAGGCATTTGGACAACCGAACTTAATGTTATTTTCGATGGTGTCGTTGAACAGGAAAACATTTTGGAACACCATCGAAAAATGCGATAGCAGTTCATCCGGCGCGTAATTTTTGATGTCTTTTCCGCCGAATGTGATTGAGCCCGATTGGATATCCCAAAAACGGACAATCAGATTGCATAAAGTTGTTTTGCCGCTACCGGAGTAGCCTACAATCGCGCACTTGGATTTGGCCGGGATTTTGGCACTGACCTTGTCAAGAACCACGCGAGAGTCATAACCAAAAGTCACATCTTTGATTTCAATATCGGTTTTATTTTCGTCAACGGATTCTGTTCCTGTCAGTTTCGGAACATTGTATGTTTCATTCATTTGATCTACAGCGGTTTCAATCTGCTCCATCATGAATGCGCCATTGGCAAGTAATTCCATTTGACCATAAACGATAAATCCTGAAACGAGGAACATCATTCCGTACGTAAAATCCATGCTTCCCTGATACGTCATCCAAGCGCTCATCAAGATGATGATGCCGCTGAAAATTTCAAGCGTTGCCCTGAAAAATCCATGTGGAACGAGAATGGTCTTTTCCATCTTGATGGCTGTCTTTTCAAATTCTTCAAAGGTTTCACCAAGCTTGGAGGCGTTGCCACGACCGAACGAACGGATAACGGCAATGCCGCGGATGTATTCGATGACGTCATTCGTGACACGTTCAACGGCTGCATAACGCTTTAACGAAAGCGAACCGGACTTGTTCTGTATAAGTGTCAATGGGATAAGCGAAAGTAGAATTCCCAAAATTGCGACAATACCGATTCTCCAATCGAAAATCATGAGGAAAATGGAAACGCCAATCCCTTGCAAAATGCCGCCCACAACGTTATCTACCGCCATCATGGTGAAGTTTTCGAGTGTCGCCATGTTTGTCGTAATCGTATTGTTGATTCGTCCGAGGGATTCCTTTGAAAAATAACCCATCGGGGCATTTTTTAACTTATCGCCGAGTTCAAGACGCTTGTCTGTGAAGATGATAAATCCGGCTGCCGTCATGAAAATGTTTGTCAGGAACTTGAGAATGATTTTGCCGACAAGTCCAACGGCCAATATGGCGACCGCTTTCCAGATGATATCCATGGAAAGCTTGTTGATATTCATCAAAATCCAAAGGAACGCCAATACCGAAGAACAGTTGAAAATTGTGTTTAGCACACTGCAAACAAGTCCCCAGTAAATTCGACCTTTGTGTTTTCCAGAAAGCTTGATAATCCTTTTCAAAGTCTTAAGCATTATGCCACCTCCTTGTTGGCGGAACTCGCAATATGGCGTTCCCACATGGACTTGTACAAATCGCATTTTTTCATCAGTTCGTCGTGCGTGCCGCTGTCGGCAACCTCTCCGTTCTCAATGACCAAAATCTTTTCGGCGTTTCTAATGGTCGAAAGCCTGTGCGCAATGACGATGAGCACTTTATCGTGAATGAGCCTTGAAAGCGCCTTTTGGATTTTCGCTTCATTTTCAGGATCGGCGTAAGCAGTGGCTTCGTCCAGGATGATGACGTCTGCGTTTTTCAAGATAGCGCGGGCAATCGTGATGCGCTGGCGTTCGCCTCCGGAGAGCCTGTTGCCGGCATCGCCAGCTTTTGTGTCGTAGCCATGTTCAAGCGCACTGATAAACTCGTGGCAACCAGCTGCTTTAGCAGCTTCGTAAACTTCTTCGTCGCTTGCATCTGGGCGACCCATGCGGATGTTTTCCATGATGGAAACGTTGAACAAGTAATTGTCCTGCGCCACGTAGCTGATTTTTTGCATTTGCTGCTTGAATGGAATCTTGGACAGGCTGACGCCACCGAGCAATATGTCGCCTTCACCCACATCCCAGAACCCTGCCATCAATTTTGCGATGGTGGATTTTCCGCTGCCTGAATGGCCGACAATTGCGGTGACGCCTTTTTCTCCTGTCTTGAATGAAATCTTGTTCAAAACATTCTTTTCTTTATAGCCAAATGTTACGTTTTTGAATTCAAAAGAGGAACCATTGAACTTTACGTATTCATTCGGGCGTATTTGATCTTTTTCGTTCAAAAAGTCGTTCACTTGCGTGAATGCCTGGAACACCGAGGCGAACATTTCGGCGTAATTCATGGCGGCAATCATCGGCCCTGCAATGCCCATGCTGAGCACTGCGCAAGTGAGGAATGTCCCGAATTCGATTTTTCCGTTCATGAACAAGTATGCGCCGAGCGGGAGCGTGACAAGCAACGTTGAAGAAAGCGTGTTCAAGCCTGCTGCCGAGAAAAACCAGCAGCCGCGCCACCATTCAAGCGTCGTATCGCGATAGTATTTGCAGGCGTTGGTGAACTTGCCGAAAGAAGACGCGCTCTGGTTAAATGCCTTGATGACTTCAATGCCGTTCACGTATTCTACAATGGCATCGTTCATGTCCGCATTTGCTTTGAAGTATCGTGCGGACTTTTCCTTATAGCCAATTAATTGCCCCATGGTGACCAGAAAGCCTAGAGGAATGGTCGCGATAGCGCCGAGAGCCATGCGCCAATCCATTGCAAACAAAACGATGATGATTGTCAAAGGAGTCACGATGTTTGCGGTCATTTCTGGCACCATGTGAGCAAAAGGCTTTTCAATACGTTCAACCGTATCTACCACAAGCATCTTGTATGAACCGGACGCTTTGTCCAGCATGACGCCCATGGGAATGTGTTCCATTTTTTCGGTTATCTTTGTGCGCAATGCTTTTAGAATCGCGAATGCGGCTTCGTGTGAAGTCATCGTCGAAAATGTTGTCAGGAATACTTTTAATGCAAATCCTGCAATGCCGATAAGACCATAAATCAGCACGTCTTCGCCTGTCACGGTCTTGTTGTAGAATAGCGATAAAAGCTTTGCAACGCAAATGTAGGGGATGATTCCGCATAAAACTCCCAAAACGGCATAGAAAGACGCTTTGAGTAGTTGTCCTTTTTTGTTTCCGGCGAAAAGCCAAAGCAATTTAAATGCGTTGTCCTGTTTTTTATCCGATGTCATTTTAAATAAGTTCCTAAAAAGATAGATTTGGCTAACAAAATTTAGAACAAAGAATCATTTTTTAGAAGAAAAAAATTTGATTTAAGACGGATTGGATTTTTTCGAATCACTTTGGATTATTGGCGAAATTAGTCGAAAATCGCCAATTCTGTCAAAAATGTTACCCTTGTCTAATTGGATTATTTTGAACCTTTTTAGAGTAGAAAATGAGGCCCGTTTGGAGTTATTTTTGCACGTCCATCAGTGTGGTTAAGATGACTCAGAAACGAATCTATTCAGCTTTATCCTTCAATAAGGCCTTTTATGTGGGGCTTGCTGTCGCAATCCTTATCCATATCGCCACACTTTTAAACCCGTATTTCAAGAAAGAAGAAATATCGACGCAGCGCCCCGATACCCCCGTGATGCATGCGGAAAAGGTCTACATTGCGCCCCCTCCGCCTCCAGAAGCGCCTCCGCAGGTCGAAAAAAAGGTCGTTCGCGCCAAAATTATCCCGAAAGTGGTCGAAAAACCGGTTGAAGAGCAGCCTCCTGAACCGGAACCGATACAGGAAACGCCTGTAGAAACCGCTCCCGTAGCTGTCGCGGCCCCCGTCGAAGCTCCTCCAGCCCCGCCTGCGCCGCCTGTGGTCAAGGAACCGCCCAAACCGTCGGCAGATTCCGTGAAAATGGTGACCCGCACCTATTTGCGCTCGCTTAAAAAGCAACTGGAACAGATCAAGGATTATCCTGCGACGGCCAAACGCCTGAAGCAAGAAGGTACGGTTCGTGTGCGTTTTACCATCCTCGCCGATGGCAAGATTGAACAGATTGAAGTCTCGGAGTCGAGTCGCTATTCGTCGCTAGATAATAGCGCCTTGGAAGCCGTTGCCAACATGGGCAAATTTCAACCTATTCCAAAACTTTTAGAAAAAGAACGCTGGCGGATTGAAATCCCGATCCAGTACAAACTTAATGCAGGGAGATCGTAATGAATTTCATTCTCGACTTTGTCAAACAGGGCGGTTACATCGGCTACATCCTGGTTGCACTGAACTTTATCGGTTATGCCATCATTATCTGGAAGGTGATTTCGCTAATTGTCTTTAATAAAACGGTACAGCCGCGTTTGACAGATAAAGTTATCCATCGTGTGGTGACTTGCAATACCGACCATCACATTATTACAGAAAGTATCCGCACTGAAATCGGCCTTGCGTTCTCGCCGCTCACGAAGGGCCTTACGACGGTCGAAAACATCGCATCTATTTCTCCGATGCTTGGCCTCCTCGGTACGGTGGTGGGCATTTTCAACGCTTTCACGGTGATAGCGGCCTCGGGCCTTGATGATCCATCCGCTTTTGCGACGGGCATTAAGTTTGCTCTCGTGACAACGGTCCTTGGGCTTGTGGTCGCTATCCCGCACGTGCTTGCTTTCAACTACCTGAACGCCCGAATGGAGCAGGAACAGGACGAAGTCGAAAACCAGGTGCTTTTGCATTTGGGTAAGACTTTGCAGGAACGCGATGCCAGAAGAACGGAGTCTCGCAATGGCTAAAAGACGTCGTCGCATATCGCTTGACATGACGCCGTTAATTGACTGCGTGTTTTTGCTGCTCGTCTTTTTCTTGGTGACGTCTGTTTTTAAGCAGGACAAATCTGTCCTTAAACTGCTTTTGCCCGAAACGTCAAGTGAAGTCAAGCAAGAGGTTTCCGAAGGATTCTTTATTGAACTTACCGAAACGGAAATGGCTGTCAACGGTGAAATCGTTACTATAGAAATCTTGAAGAACAAGAGTGCCTCGGTGCAAAACAAAAGAGCGCCGGTTGCCTTGAAAATCGACAAGAAGACTCCTTACGAAAAAGTCGCAGAAGTCTTGGATGTTCTCCAGATGGAAAAGATTTACAATATACAATTCGTCAATGAATTAAAAAAGGAGTGAGTATGTCAC
>Ga0129307_1002416_pt1 | contig 14738 bp, 7 predicted proteins | sample P1105metagenome_FD_94437 | JGI IMG/M metagenome (GOLD analysis project Ga0129307, IMG submission 94437) | Capybara group fecal microbial communities from Wisconsin, USA - P1105 metagenome | ecosystem: Host-associated > Mammals > Digestive system > Large intestine > Fecal | place: USA: Wisconsin... | reverse complement strand
GGGGTAAGGGGAAGGTGTCTGCATACAAGTCATGTCAAGCGTTTCTAAGCCTAGAGTCAGACAGAATCGTCACAAGCAAGGGCTAAATCAGACACTCGAAAAAATATCTGCGGATTTTAGGAAAATAAACGTAATATGAGCATCAACCAATTCACAGAAGACAGCTACGAGCAGACGCTGATAGACCTTTTCAAGCGGATGGGCTACCAGTATGAATGCGGCTACGACGTGGAGCGCGACTTCCGCGAACCGTGGTATGTGGCTGACCTGCAACAATCATTGCGCAAGCTGAACCCGAAGATGAGCGACGAAGTGCTGACAGAGGCTTACCGCATCGTGACCCATGTGAACGAGGGAACGCTGGAGCAGCGCAATGAGCAGATGATGGACTACCTGCAAAATGGTGTGGAGGTAAAGTTTGTGGCCGATGGACGTAACCAGACGGCTTTGGTCAGGCTCATTGACTTCGAGCATCCCACGCAGAACTTGTTCAAAGTATGCAACCAGTGGCGCGTCGTGGAGAAAGAGAAAATACGCTGCGACATCGTTGTCTTTGTGAATGGTCTTCCGTTGGTGGTGATAGAACTGAAATCGCCTGCCAACGACAATGTGGAGGAAGACGATGCCTATCTGCAAATCAAGCAGTATCAGCAGAAATGTCCCTCGCTGTTTGTCTATAACGCCTTCTCCGTGACCAGCGATATGCTGACCACCAAGGCAGGAACACTGACAGCCAAGCAGAACCGTTATATGGAATGGAAGTCGAGAGATGGTAAGACGGAGTCGGCGGAGGTCATTGACTATGAGACTTTCTTCGAAGGCATCTTCCGCAGGGAGAGGTTGATTGATATACTGCAAAACTTCCTGTGCTTCGACCACAAAGACGGACGCACGGCAAAGATAATGGCTGCCTATCACCAATACTTTGCCGTGAACAAGGCTGTTGCCAAGACGCACGAGGCAATTGGCGGCAATGGAAAGATTGGTGTGTTCTGGCACACGCAAGGCAGTGGCAAGTCGCTGTCGATGGTTTTCTATGTTCATAGGCTGATACAGCAGTTCCCGCAATGTACCATCGTGGTGGTGACCGATCGCAACGACCTGGATCAGCAACTGTATGAGCAGTTTGCAGGATGTCAGAAGTTTCTGCGTCAGGAGCCGCAGCGCGTAGGCTTCGACCTGAACGAGAAAGGAAAACTGACCAAGACTGCCGGACGCGAGGACCTGGTGCGCAAACTGAAAGACCTACAAACGGGAGGTATCATCTTCACTACGATACAAAAGTTTGAGGAAGGAACTGGCTTGCTGTCGGAACGTGAGAACATCATCGTCATCACCGACGAAGCCCACCGCTCGCAATATGGTGACGAACATTGGGATGTGAAAGCCGAGCGCATGAAGAAAGGCTATGCGCTGCTGATGCGTGAGGCCCTGCCAAATGCGTCGTTCATCGGTTTTACGGGTACGCCTATCAGTGAAGCCGACCGTGACACCAAGGAGGTGTTCGGCGACTACATCGATGTGTATGACATGACACAAGCTGTGGAAGATGGTGCCACACGTCCTGTCTATTACGAGAGTCGTGTGGTCAATCTGAAGTTGGACGAGGATGTATTGAAGAAACTGGATGATGAGTTTGACCGACTGGCAGAGGAAGGCGCCACTGAAGAACAAATCAACAAGGCACAACAAGATAACAGCGGCATCCGGCAGATACTCTGTCATCCTGATACCATCGACAGCCTTTGCCGCGATATCATAGAGCACTATGAGAAGAACCGCCAACAGGAGTTGACGGGCAAGGCCATGATTGTGGCCTATAACAAGGATGCTGCGGTCAAGATATATCGCAAGATACTGGAACTGCGCCCCGAATGGACGGAGAAAGTTCATGTGGTGGCCAGTGCTGCCAATACCGATAAGGAAGAGTGGCACGATGTGATACAGCCCAAGATGAACAAGGAGTATGCAGCCTTGTTCAAAGAAGATGCATCGCCCATGAAGATTGCCATCGTGGTGGATATGTGGCTGACAGGCTTCGATGTGCCTTCGCTGGCAACGATGTATGTCTATAAGCCGATGAAAGGACATAACCTGATGCAGGCCATCGCCCGTGTGAACCGTGTCTTTCCTGAAAAAGAAGGCGGTCTGATTGTTGACTATGTGGGTATTGCCGGAGCACTGAAACAGGCCATGCAAGACTATACACAGCGCGACCGTCAGCAGTTTGGCGACCCAGACATCAACAAGACGGCCCGTGTGAAGTTCCAAGAGAAGTTGGAAATCTGCCGCGACTTGCTCTACGGCTTTGACTATAGCGGCTTCTATGCTGGCACAGATCCGGAGAGGGCACAGTTAATCAAAGGTGGAGTCAACTTCATGCTGGCCCCACAGCGTGCGGAGCAGATGAAGGACTTCATGAAGGAGAGCCAACTGCTGCACAATGCACTGACCCTTTGCCGTTCGTTGGCTGAGCCACAAGAGAAACAGGAAGTGGCCTTCATGGATGCCGTGCGTGTGCTGCTGTCACGTCTGGCTCAGAAAGGGAAGATTACCAAGCAGGACATCAACGAACGCATCAGCCATCTCTTGGAGCAGAGCATCCAAAGTCAGGGTGTCATCAACCTCTTCAAGTCGGAAGGTGCCAACTTCTCACTCTTTGAGGAAGCATTCCAAAAGGAGATACGGAAGATGAAAGAGAAGAACCTGGCCGTGAAACTGCTGGAACGCTTATTGAAGGAACGCATCCATAGCTTTGAGCGTACCAATGTGGTGCAAAGCAAGAAATTCTCCGACCTGCTGAATATGGCCCTCTCCAACTATCTGAAGGGAATGCTGACCAATGAGGAGGTCATTGAGGAACTGCTGAAGATGGCTGAGGAAATCAAGCAGAACGAGGAAGAAAGCAACAAACTGGGGCTGACCGTTGAAGAAAAAGCCTTCTACGATGCTTTGTCTTCGCCTAAGGGCATTCGTGAGGCTTATACCGACGAGCAGTTTGTGGCTCTCACACGCGAGTTGACAGAGCAGCTTCGCCGCAATCGCACCATCGACTGGAACCGCAAGGAATCGGCGCGTGCCAAGATGCGTGTGCTGGTAAAGCGTCTGCTGAAGAAATACAAGTACCCACCAGAAGGACAGGAAAAGGCTTTGGAGACGGTGATGGCACAGTGCAACAAGTGGGCTGACGACGATGAGAACGTCATTGAGCGCAAACTGGCCAACGTCGAGGACGACCGCGACATCCGCAATCTCGTTTATAATCGTCTCATCATGAATGCTGACACTTCTGATTACGAACTACAGCGTGAAGTGATGGAAGTATATGGCGAACGTTATCCAGACATGCGCATTATCGACTGGCAACATGTCATTGCAGACTACACACCTTTAGTGCGCGAAGCAGCCAAACGACCTTCTGCAAAAGTTGTCGAAATGCAGCAGCGACAATATGGCATGGCGGCAGAACCAGATGAGAGTTTCAACAAATAATTAAAATACAACAAACATGATACAGAGCGTTAATAAATATCATATCTATGAGATTCTTTCTTCGGATGGCAATTTCTATTATACCATACCGAAGTATCAGCGCGAATACACTTGGAGTTATCGGGAGTGGGAAGCACTCTATGACGACATAAGCGAAAACAACGATGAATATTTCATCGGGTCCATCATCTGTATTCCCCTTGGCGATGCCATCAACCCCTATTTGGAGGTGATTGACGGACAGCAGCGTCTGACTACCATCAGTCTGTTTCTCACTGCTATCTATACGCGACTGAAGGAGAGAAAGAACGAATTGAGCGAAGACGATGAAGATGTGTTACCTTCCATGCGTAAATCACTTAAGAGCAAGAATTCTCCTAACGAAATGAAGCTTGTACCGCAGGTGCAAAATTATAACAAAGATGACTTTGATTTCCTCATGAATACAGTAGGATTACGGACGGCCACAGCACCCAAACATCCCTACTACGCTATGAGGAAGATTGCGCGGTGTTATAACTATTTCCTTAATCGCATTGACATGGAAATGGAAAACATGGAAGGGAGCGATGCCGTGGATTTCTTGTTAGGTAAATTCAACAAAGTTAAACAGGCAATGTTAGTTAAAATAGAGGTGTCGTCTCATTCTGATGCGTATGTTCTTTTCGAGTCGCTTAATAATCGTGGAACACCGCTCACAGCCATTGACCTCATGAAGAATCTTATCATGGCTCGTGCAGAAAGTAACAATCTGACCATTGACGATTGCTTCAATCGCTGGCAATTGTTGTTAGGCAATCTGTCTGATGACTACGGAATACAGGAACGTTTTTTCCGTCAATACTACAACGCGTTTAAGCATCGACTGAACGAGCCTTTCCAAAGTGATAACGATAGAAAGAAAGACCCTCTAGGTGTGGTGGCTACACGCTCTAATTTGCTTAATATTTTTGAGAGCCTTATTAACAAGAATCTACCTTTGTTTCTCGAAGGTATTTTGCGATGCGGACAAATATACTCTTGGCTCATATTACAGGATGCAGAAACACCATATCACAAAGCGTTGGAAGACCTTGACCATATCCAAGGAGCTCCGTCATATTTGCTGTTAATGTATTTAATGAGAAATCAATTCGCTCTTGCCATTTCCGAAGAGCAAATCAATAATCTGATACGTCTGTTAGCAAAATACTTCGTCCGAAGAAATATCACGGACTATCCAAATACACGAGACTTGACACGTATCTTCATGGATATCATCAGCAAGATTGAAGAGGCTCATGCAACTGGTAATGATGCGTTGAATATTATTATCGACATCCTCAGTTCTCCGTCTAACTGTGCTTCGGACGAACAATTCAAACGTAGTCTTGAAGGTGATGTATATAAAGACAACGTCGGCGCCACACGCTATATACTTTGTAAATTGGCAGAATCGACAATGACGCAAGAAACGTGGACAGACTTGTGGAGGCGCACAGACAAGAAAGTGTTTGTCTGGACGATTGAACATATTTTCCCAGAAGGGGAAAACATTCCTCAATGTTGGGTGGACATGATAGCTGGTGGTGACAGAGACCTTGCCAAGAAATATCTTGAAGAATATACACACAAGATAGGCAACCTCACAATAACAGGCTATAATAGTACCCTCGGCAACAAGTCTTTTGAAGAGAAGCGCGACCGCAAAAGTAAAGATGGCCAACGATTTATCGGCTACAAAAACGGTCTTGACATAAATCGCGAAATAGCTAATAAGGAATCATGGTCGATAGAAGATATTAAGGCTCGTACTGCGGCCTTGGTTGGTATTCTGATGGCTGTTTATAAATTCCCAGAGCAGTAGAATTACAACAATTGATTAAAGACCTATAAAGAATATAGCAATATGACTAAAAGAATTTATACATTGATGTTTCTAATCGTCCTTGCTATTGGATTTATACATGCCCAAGGACAAGAGCATATGAAATTCATGGGTATTCCCTTGAATGGTACAATAAATCAGTTCCAAACCAAACTAAGCACTAAAAGTGTTACGGTTGATGTAGCTACAAATAAAACAATCGGTGTGGGATGCCGTGCATTCAAAGGTTCCTTCTCTGGTAAGGATGCACAGATATTCGTGTACTACGATGAATCGTCCAAAGTCGTTTATCGTGCTAAAGCTGTGATACAATCATCTGATGAGGATATTTGTGATAACAACTACAATTACTTTGTTAATATGCTTTCTACAAAGTATTCAGATGCTGAAATTGAAAGAGGAGAACAAGATGGACATGAATCAATCTCTTTCTTTGTTCCTAATGACGAATTAGCGGTTTACAAATATCTCGGAACAATTGATGTTTATCGTTCAAACTATTATTCCATATCCTACTCTATACATGTCGATTACACCGACACACTGAATAAAATCAAACATGAAAATAGAAACATGGATGATTTGTAATAATCTAATGTTCAAATATACTGACAATGAATCCAACTGAGGCACAACTGAGGATATATGATTTTGTAGAACATGGTACTGGCAATGGTATCATAGATGCAGTAGCTGGTGCTGGTAAGACCACGACTCTGATGGGATGTGTTTCGCACATACCTAACATCAACGATGTTATATATTGTGCGTTTAACACAAGCATCAGAAAAGAACTACAAAAGAAGTTCAAGGATGCAAACCAAAACGTAAAGGTTTCCACTATCCATGCACTTGGTTTTCAAATGTTGAGAGCTACAAAAAATTTCCGATTGGATGACTACAAGTATAACCATATCATCAAGGAGCCACAGTTCTTTGACACATTGATACCTGACATAGATAAGATTCTAGGATATCACAGCCATCCAACTGTAGCAGAGCTGCGTCAGTTGGAAAAACGTAGGGACATTCCTGGTATTTCCGTAATGCCCTGGTACGAGCTAACTACAAGAACGCACGATTAGGTATCGACTATACTCCCATATATCTGGAGCGTTTCTTCCGTAACTTGCTGTTAGGCGAGCAATGGGACCTGCGAAACAGATATCTGCATATACAGGCTACGGAAGAATGGAAGGTACAACCTCGATTGGATATCCCAGCAAGTACAGGACAAGTGCAGGACAAGTTCGGGACAAGTACAAGGGAAATGCTTAATCAATTTGATACAGACAATCACAATATACAGCAACTCGTTCTTGCTATAGGGGAACAACAAATGTCTGTAAAGGAGATGATGGAGGCTCTATCGTTGAAAGGACGTGATAACTTCTTGAAAGTATATCTCAACCCTGCTATGGAAGGGCAATATATTCGTCTGTTATATCCTAACTCGCCCCGGCATCCGCGTCAGAAATATCTTTTGACAGTTAAGGGCATCGCATTATACAAAAAGATTTCTCAGAACACAGCAAAATAAGAAGAATATGAAGGATAAAAGAATTTACGGCATGTTTGGCCCGAAAATAAAGGCGATGAGACTGGAGCAAGGGTTGAAGCAACGACAGTTGGCTGAATTATTAGGGACAGACATGCCCATGTATAGCAAGATGGAGTTGGGAGCACGACGTGTAAGACGCGACCAGGTTCCCAAGTTAGCAGAGCTGTATAAAGTTGACGAGAAGGAACTGATGACGCTCTGGCTAGCAGATGGAGTGTATGCCGTCTTGAAGGAAGAGGACGAAACTTCCCGTTTAGATGCCATTGACTTGGCTAGGGAATACTTCACAGAAGTTTAAGGCCCTTATATGGAAACTTGAAAATAGACAGAGTACTACTCTGCAACTCCCAGTAAGTACAATTCTTATAAGATTATTATTGTGACAGTCGCTTACGACGCAACTCCCATAGCCTATTAATGTCCTTTTGATGTTCCTCCTTGTCAGAATACAGGAACTCGATGTAGTTAGTTATTCTTCTTCGGTGGGGCTGCTTGCAGTTCTTGATGCAACTTAAAGCCCTTGACAATGGAATCGATGTCCTCGAGGATGCTGCGGTGTTCAAGATGGGAGTGGACACGCCCAATATTCTCCATACGGCGCCCCGTCTTGGGGAAGTCCGTGTTATCAACCATCAGGCAGGTATCGTCAGACTTATGGTCACTTCGGATGATGATATGCATCACGGGGATGAAAAGCTGCCATGCCCCCTACTACCTCTCTCACCTGATGAAATTGGTCCAGACGGGCTGTTCTTTCTCGGGGTGGCCGTCAACGGCGACATTGAGCCGTTTGATCATCCATGCCATGTTGCGCCCCAGGGTGCGCATGGTCTGCATGCCTTCCTCGTCGAGCGCCACCTGTCCCGGGGTCTGGCCGTAAACGATGTTCCAGTACTGCGAACTGACCACGGGCATGTTCATCATGCTGAAGTAGTTGTTCAGGCGGTCGAAGGCGGCCGACGCACCGCCGCGGCGGCACACCACCACACTGGCGGCTGGCTTATACTGCAGCTGCTGTCCCAAGGAATAGAACACGCGGTCGAGCAGGGCACAGAGCGAACCGTTGGGGCCTCCGTAGTAGACGGGCGAGCCGACCACCAGTCCGTCGATGCCGTCTTTCACTGCCCGCCACACCTTGTAGTAGAGGTCGTCGGTGTAGGTGCACTTACCTGTCCTGCCGCACCATCCGCAGGCGATGCAGCCTTGCACGGCCTGTTTGCCGATGCTGACCAGCTGGGTGGTGATGCCTTCGGCGTTGAGCGCACGTGCCACTTCGCTGAGTGCCAACGATGTGTTGCCGTTTTCCTTCGGACTTCCATTGATCAATAATACTCGCATAAGCCTTTACTTTTTCTGTCGCTCTTGTTTCGTTCTGAGATTTGTCACAAAGTTTGCATAGCACCATCAGGGGACCCCCACGCCTGACTTACTTTTGGTTGGCTTTCATATAGTCGGCGGGACGGATGCCGAACTGTTTCTGGAAGCACTTGGAGAAATAGGAGGGGTTGGAGAATCCTACCATGTAGCCTACCTCGCTCACCATGTAGCCGCCGTCGTGCAACAGCTGGGCGGCCCGTTTGAGCCTCACAATCTGTATCATCTCGTTTGGTGTGACGTCGGCCAGGGTCTTAATCTTGGCAAAGAGTCCGCTGCGGCTGATGTTCAGGCTCTTGGCGAGGAAGTCGACGTTGAGGGCTGTATTGGAGAAGTTCTCCTCGATGATCTGATTCATCTGCAGCAGGAAATCGTTGTCGGTGGGGTTCTGGGCTATCTCGGTGACGGGCTCGAGGGGCATGGACGAGAATTTGCGCATGAGCTGCTGACGTATCTGGAGCATGTTGCGAATGCAGGCCTCGAGGTATTGCACGGAGAAGGGTTTCTCGATGTAGGTGTCGGCACCCACGTCCATGCCCTGCACCTTCGAGTCGTCGTCGGTCTTGGCGGTGAGCATGACAAAGGGTATGTGGCTGGTGAGCGGGTTGCGGCGCACTCGGCGGCACAGCTCGGCACCGTCCATGCGGGGCATCATCCAGTCGGAGATGATGATATTGATCTCGTGCTTCGACAGGACGTCGAGTGCTTCGATGCCGTCGCCAGCGGTGAGCACCTCGTATTTCTCGCGGAAGTTCTCGGAGAGGAAGCCCACCATGTCGTCGGAGTCGTCGACGATGAGCATCTTCTGCCGCTGGCCGGCTTCGGCTGGGCTGATGTCGGCCGCATGCTGCCCGGCGGCCTGGGTGTCGTCGGGTAGTTGTGCTCCGGCGGGTAACACTGCTGCCTTGGCGGCCTCCGTGCCGGGCTCTGCGGCCATCTGCTGGCTCACGGGCAGCACGACGGTGAAGGTGGAGCCTTTGCCCACTTCCGAGTCGATGGTGATGGTTCCGTGGTGCTGGTCGACAATGTTCTTGACGATATTGAGGCCGATGCCCGTGCCGGGCTTATTGTCCTGTGCCTGAAAGAAGGGCTCGAAAATGCGTTTGAGGTCGTCGTGGCGGATGCCCACGCCATTGTCGGCCACGGCGATGCGGAAATGCTGACCGTCGGGCTCTACGTCGCAGGTGAGGCGCACTTCATCTTTGGTGTATTTGCTGGCATTGGTGAGCAGGTTGCTCACTACCTTGGTGACGGCCTCACGGTCGACGATGGCGGTGAAGTGCTCGTCGGGGTAGGCCACGGAGAAGTGCTTGCCGCTATTCTCGAAGGTGGGTGCGAAGCGCACGCTCACATTCTCTATCAGCTCGTGGATGTTCTGGGGGGCAAAGTGCATGACGAGGCTCTGCTGCTCTACCTTGCGGAAGTCGAGCAGCTGGTTGACCAGTTCGAGCAGCCGGTGGGCGTTGCGGTCGATGACCTTCATCTCTTCCGACGGGGTGCCGCGTTTCATGATTTTCTCCAGGGGCGCGATGATGAGCGACACGGGCGTGCGTATCTCGTGGGCTATCATCGTGAAGAAGTTCAGGCGGGCGTCGCGCACCTCTTTCTCTTTCTCCTCGTGCAGCCGCTGCATCTCGAGCTGATGGCGGTGTTCGGCGCGGCGCAGACGCAGGTGGACATAATACCAGATGGCTGTTCCCAGCAGCAACAGATAGAAGAGCTTGGCATACCAGCTCCACCAGAAAGGCGGCTGGACGATGATGCGGAGCCTGGCCTCGTTGGTGGACCAGACGCCGTCGTTGTTGGTGGCCTTCACGCGGAAGAGATATCTGCCCGAGGGCAGGTTGGTGTAGGTGGCCTGGTTCTGGTTGCCCACATAGTTCCAGTCGCGGTCGAAGCCCTCGAGCATATAGGCATATTGGTTTTTCTCTGGCGAGCAGTAGCTCAGCGAGGCAAACGACAGTGTCACCATGCGCGCATCGCCGTAGCCAAGCGTCAGTTCCTTGGTCTGTGACAAGTCGAGCGGAAGCCCTTCTGCCGTATATTCCTCACGGTTCATGATGCTCATACCAGTGATATAGACAGGCGGCATCACATGATTAGCCTTAATCTGATAGGGCAGGAAACTGTTGAAGCCACTGGTGCTACCAAAGTAGATTCTGCCGTCGCTGGCCTTCAGAACTGAGTTTGGCTGAAACTGCTCGCTGACGAGTCCGTCGTGGAGCGTGAATCGCTGCACGGCCTCGCTCATCTTCCCATAGGCATTGCCCTCGGAGGTGGTCTTGACGGCCTGCTTGGGCTCGTAGCGCACGATGCCGCGGTCGGTAGAGAGCCACAGGGCGCCATTGTCCTCGACGATGCCCATGATGTTGCGGCTGGGCACCTCGAGGGTCACACGGTCGAAGCGGTCGTGGCGCGCATCGTAGCGGCAGAGGCCGCTCTGGGTGCCTACCCACAGCTGTCCGCTCTCGTCGACAAGGGCACAGTTCACCTGGTCGTCGGGCAGCGAGTGGTCGTCGCCGTCAGCGTGGCGGTAGGTCTTCAGCTGGCGGTTTTCCCTTCCGCAGCGCCACAGGCCGCCGCCCTGCGTGGAGAGCCACAGGTGGCTGTTCCAGTCTTCGTCGATGTCGACAATCATGGCGTTGGTCTTGCCGATGCGCTCGAAGCGGTCGGCCGTACGGTTGTAGAGGTTGAGTCCCTCCATGGTGCCTGCCCACACCCAGCCTTGCTCGTCGGTGAGCAGGGCATAGCAGCTGGTGTTGTCGAGTGAGTGCGGGTCGGCGGTCTGCTGGTACTGGCGCAGCTGGCCCGTCTCGAGGTTCATCACCGCCACGCCGTCGGTATAGGCTCCTATCCACAGCTCGTTGTTGGCGTCGATGGTAAGAGCATGCACATTGCGCTTCGAGAGGATGTCCTGATGGGGATAGGCCACGAAGCGGCCCTCCCGGGGCGAGTAGCACATGAGTCCGCCGTCGTCGCTGCCTATCCAGATGCGCCCTTTCTTGTCTTCACAGAAACGCGAGACGACATTGCCCGAGAGGCCGTTGTCGATGGAGAAGCCGTCGAAGCGCTTGCCCACCGGCGAGATGTAGCGAACACCGCCGTAGAACGTGCCTATCCACTTGCCACCCTCGTTGTCGGTGGTGAAGGCATAGACGAAACGGTCGTCGAACTTCATCCACTCGCGGGTCTTGGGGTTGAAGCACACCAGACCGTCGTCGCAGCCGATGGTGATGCGGTCGTCGGCCTCTTCGTAGAGCGTATGGATGTGCCATCCCACCTTGGCCAGCTGCGGATGGAGCACCTGCTCCAGCCGCCCGTCGTCGTGCATGAGCAAGAGTCCCTGCTCCCACGAGCCGAGCCACAGGCGGCCGTCGCGGGTCTGCAGCATGCGCAGCGAGGCCGCCGACGCCGGATAGCTGACGCTGACGGGCTCGAAACGGTTGTGCAGGCGGTTGAGCTTCTGCAGCACGGGCACGCTCCGGTTGGTGACGGCCCATATCTGGTTGCTGTTGTCGACATATACCTGGGCCACCGAGTTGCCGGCTGCCTTGATGTTGTACTGTCGTGACTGACCCGTCTTGGGCATATACTCCCACACGCCCTGCTGCATGGTAGAAATCCACAGACAGTCTTCCTCGTCCATGGAGAGATAGGTCACTTCGGAATGGATGTCGAGCGGCAGGCGGGTGTAGGTCTGCCGGGGAAAGTCGAAGAAGAACACGCCCTGGACGGTGCCCACGTAGATGCCCTCGTCGGAAGCCAGCAGGGAGGAGATGTACTGGTTGACGCCCAGGCTGGCAATGCGGAAGGGCAGCACACGGCGGCCATCGTAACGGCAGAGGGCGTTGTCGGTGCCGAACCACATATAGCCGTACTTATCTTGCACGATATTGCGCACGGCATTGGCTGCCAGCCCGTCGTTCATGGTGATGAGCCGGTAGCTATAGTCGTCGCGGGCACTGGCTGGCAGCAGGCCGAGAAGGCATAACGCGAGTAACAGTATGCGAATCATGATGTGGCAAAAATACAAAAAAAACGCAAAACGGCCAATGTTATCTGTCATTTTTTGGAAATGACCGGGCTGCCCGCTCGGGGGCAGGCGGCCTGATCATTCATAAGGGATTCAGCGCTTCGGCTGATAGATGACGATGTCGCTCAGCTTCACCCACGAGAGGCGCTCGGTGTAGGTGGTCTGATAGACACCCACCTGCAGCTTGTCGGAGGTCACCTCGATGGGCGAGCCGGGCATGTTGCGCCAGGTCTGTCCGTCGCGGCTGGTACGGGCAAAGAGCTGCCGGCCGCGGCGCTCGAACTGCAGGATGGGGTCGAAGTCGTAACCTTTGTAGTTGGGGTATTGCGGACGCCCGTCGGGTCGGGTGACGGTGAGCATGTTGCCGCAGTTGTAGAGCGGGAAGACGCCCAGCTGATAGACGGCGTCGGCATCGGTGACGAGCAGTCCGCCCTCGTTGTAGGCTTTCGGCTTGTGCTCGGCAAGTCCTTCCATATCGGTGAAGCGGGCCATCATGACGAAGTCGCCCTCCACCTCCTTATAAATATGGCCACCATGCTGCAGCGGGTCTTCCTGGAACAGGGCCGTGGTGGCGGCGAGGGTCTGCTCGGCAGGCTGCTCGAAGACGGGTGTCATGAGGGGCGAGAGGGTGAAGCGGCTGTCGGGGTCGCTCTCGTCGAAGTCGTCGTCGCCCAGCGAGGGGGTGCGGTCGTCTTTCCTCTGGTTGTACATCGTACGTACCTCGTCGGCGGTCACGGATTGCGGCAGGATGGCGAGTGAGCTGAGATAGCCTCTGAAGTTGTTGGCACCCTGGCCGTCGGCTCCGATCACCACGCTGCCCTCGGGGCGGAGCATGATGAAGTTGTTGTGCTCTTTCAGCAGCTGGCCGTCGCGGTAGATGCGCTCCATCCATCCGTCGAAGGTAACCACCCAGTGGTGCCACTGTCCCTCAGCGGCTTTCACGGCCTCGGGGGCGCCACAGCTCTCGAACGAGCCCTGATGGTTGACGAGTCCAGTGGCGGGGTCGGTGCCCAGCCGCATCTCTGTGGTGGCGAGGTCGGCCTGCGAACTGCTGAGCGACGCCAGGGTGGCCACGGGACCTACCTCGGTCTGCAAGGCCCAGGCACTGATGGTGTAAGGGGCATTATAGCGATAGGCGTCGGCAACGGGTGTGGGGGCCGTGAGGCGCTGTGAGCCGTTGAAGAAGAGGGCCCACCGTCCGTCTTTCACGCGGAGGCGCATGGGTTTGTTGGCCTTGAGGGTGATGCCCTCGGCCGTGGTCACCTCGCTGACGTCGGCAGGCTGCGTGCGGCCCTGCGCCAGGGTGGCGGCATCGAGGGCGATGGTGGCCTGACGGCGGTCAGCGGGACTGACATCCTTGCGGTGCATGCCGGGATAGCCATCGTTCGACTCGACATCGGTGTCGGGCAACAGAGGGGCCTTCTTCCACACCTTCACGTTCCAGATGGCAGGTATGTGGCCGTTCTTCTGGGTGTCGGTGATGGTGATGCGCACATAGCGGGCTTTCGCCTTCTTGCGGTCGATCATCGGCGAGCCCTGCATGGTGTTGTCGGTGCGGTCGGCATAGAGGGTCCAGCGGCGGCCGTCGGTAGAGGTTTCTATCTTGTACTGGTAGAAGAAGGTGGGATACTCGAACTGTGTCCACACCTCGTTGAACGCGGTGGTGCGCCCGAGGTCGATCTGCAGCCACTCACCGTGCTGCTGCGGGTCCCAATTGGTATGGCGGGCCTTCCAGAGCGTGCCGTTATTGTCGTCGACGGCATATTCGGGCTTGAACCACTCGTCGTAGTAGCTGCTGGCCGTGACCTTGGCACCATAGGCGAGGTTCTGACTGGCGGGCGGAGTGAGCAGTCCTACCTTCGATGCATCGTGGGTGGGGACGACGGGCAGGATGTTGCCGTCGGCATCGAACAGCAGCTCGTCGATGCACACCTGGCGGTTGAAGCCGTGGACGGAGTGCGGATTGTTGTGACGGTGGTAGACGATGTAGTAGCGGCCGTTCTCTTCCAGGATGCTGTGGTGGCCGGGACCGTGGATGGTGCCGTCGGCATTGGTGGAGAGGATGCAGCCCTTATACTCGAAGGGTCCCATGGGTCCGACGCGGGATGTGGCATACTGCACACGGTAGGTGTGGTCATGGCACGAGCCCGAGGAGTAGGTGAAGTAATAGGTGTCGCCCCGGCGGAACACGAAGGGCGCCTCGAAGACATCCTTCAGCTCGGTGTTGGGGATGAGGCGCTTCTCGGCGAAGAACTCATCGGCGGCAATGGGGAACGGAGCGTCTTCGCGCCAGCCGCGCGCATCGGCGGCACCCGGGGCGGGACGCTTGCCGCTGAGACGGGCCACACCACAGACGAAGCCGTCGTAGATGCCCCTTGTGGTGAAATAGAGATACTCCTGGCCGTCGTCAT